>Ga0181516_10001047_pt1 | contig 22205 bp, 14 predicted proteins | sample PEATcosm2014_Bin_25_FD_121104 | JGI IMG/M metagenome (GOLD analysis project Ga0181516, IMG submission 121104) | Peatland microbial communities from MTU Mesocosm Facility, Houghton, MI, USA - PEATcosm2014_Bin01_10_metaG | ecosystem: Environmental > Terrestrial > Soil > Wetlands > Peat | place... | reverse complement strand
TTCGTGGTCTGGCGCATCTGAAGTTGCCGCGCGAGGTAGAAATCCGTCGGCGCATCCTTCCAGGCCGTGTACCAGATGTCGCCCAGCATTTGCCCGGCTTTCACCAATTGGCCCTCCAGGAATGCCCGCCCCTCCAGGCCTTTATCCCCGTTGCCCGTGAGTCCTCCCTCCTTCTCCAACTTGTATAGCGGCTCAACCAGCTTGTTCTGCTCGACGAGATAGGCCACCACCGCGCGGAAAAATCCGTCGGGCCGGCTCGGGTCGCCCACATGTTGCGCGGGGACAATCCTCCCGGCCAGCGCCTCGTATTTGACGCCGCCGGTCATCCGGAAGTAGCCGCCGTCGATCAAGGCGTGAAAACCGTGGTTCGTCGTGTAACCCTCCGGATTCTCGCCGGTCCAGCCGTTGAAATGGATGGTTGTGTGCAGGGGCTGCGAACCGTCGCCCACATAGTGTCCCATCACGCCCATGATATAGATGACGTTGGCCTGGGCCTGTGCGATTTCCTCCGGCGTTCCGCCCCCGTACTGGTAGGCCTTTAAATAACTGAACGCGGATTTCAACTTCGCCGTGTATTCCGTGATGGTCCAGGGCAGGAATCCGGCCAGGTATCGGACATGCGCCGTGTCCACGGACGGGTCCAGCGCCGGAAACAGGTCCGGATGGGCGGCGCGGAACACCGCCATTTGGCCGACATAATCATAGCGCATCACCGGCAGCGTGTCGGCCTTCATGCCGTAACGGTCCAGTTCTTCCAGGTCGATGTAATGGTCCGGCCCGTTCAATTGCTGCAATGACAAATCCTGGATGTTCCGCCAGCGGTCCGGCTCGCCCGCCAGGAAGGCGATGCGCTCCCGCGCCTCCGGTGTCAGGGCGAACGCCGGAAAATTGCTCGGCAGCGCGGCCAGCGCAAGCTGGTTGATGGCGCGATGCCCGTCGTAATCCCACGCCCCGGCCTTGCCCGCCGTCAGCCCGATCAACACCGCGGCTGCTCCCGCCAGCGCCGCACATTTATGCTTCCTGCTTATATTCTCCATAACTTATGTCTCTGCTTCTTACTCGTAAACCTCGCAGCCTGTCGGACCAATGTTACAAGGGCGCGACAATCGGGTTAAGAACCCGGAAACCTTCATGTCCCAAAATTTGCACTGGCATTTCACGGGACTGTCACCGCTCCGTCATGCCGCCGTGACAAGAGCATACTAAAGTCAGCCTGCTGAAAGACAGCTTTGTCTTCGGCGAATGCAAAACAAAACATTCGCCGGGCGCAACGGACGGCGGCGGACAACGTAAATACAAAAACAAAAGTGATTCCTAATAAAGTGCGGCCGGTCAGCGGTGCGGGGGCAGTTGACCCGAAATCAGTGACGGAAGCCCATTCGAAGCGATGGCGCGGGTTTACTTTGATTGAACTGTTGGTGGTCATCGCCATCATTTCCATACTCGCGGCGCTGCTTTTGCCGGTGCTCGCCGCCTCCAAACAAAGGGCGCAAAGCATAAAATGTCTCAGCAACATGCACCAGTGGGGACTCGCCTTTCATATGTACGCCGATGACAACCGGGATTTTGTCCCCGAAGAGGGCAACACCGCCGCAGCCATCAATGACCCGGGTGGCCCTGGCGCCACCGACAATCTGGTTTATGCCTGGTATAACAGCGTGGCTCCCACCGTATCCCAGGCGCCGTTGGTCAATGAGTACGGCGGATTTGGCAGCACCTTCAATCCCCCTTTGCCCAATGGTCCAAGCATCTTTTGCTGCCCCGGCGCGCCCCCGCCAAACAGCACCTACCAGAATCCGCTTTCAGTAAGAAAGGCGTATTTCATGTACGGGGAGAACGCCCGCCTGTGCGTCAATTACTCCACCCGCTACGATTCCCACGGAAATCCAACCGGCGTGGCCCAAACCAAGCTCTCCGACATTGTTTCGCCGTCCATGACCATTTTTCTGGCCGAAGTCGACCCGGATTCACCCACCACCACCGGCCCGGCGCAGTCCAATGTGACCGGTTATTACGCCGTCGCGCGGCATGACCACAACCGGATCGGCAACTTTTCCATGTGCGACGGCAGCGCCCGCCTGTCCCGGACGAACGAATTCAAACGGACGCAGGGCGAAGCGGACGACGACTACAAAACCACCGGCACCATCGCGCTTGAATGGGAGACGCCGCGCACGATTTATTGGTATCCCTCCCCCAAGACCCCAAATTGATTTAGTCCCCCGCAACCCTCAACCACTCCCAACCTCGAATAAATCATAATGAAAACGTTCATGAAAACCCTAAGTGTCGCGGCCTTGGCAGCCGCGGCGTGCCTGACCGTCAGGAATGTCTCCGCCCAGGAAAATATTACCGGCGAATTGTTCGCCGGCTGGGCCGTCAATCCGCTTCCGGCCAGCGGCGGCACCACCCCGGTTCCCCCCACCACTTCCGACGCCAATCTCACCATCGGCCCCTTGACCAAGGGCCCGGGCATTGGCGCCGTCACCACGACGGGCGTGTTCGGTGGCAATACCTGGACCAACGCGGGATTCGTGGGCAACGAGTCCAATTCGATTCGCAACGGTCTTTATATCACCTATTCGGTCAAGGCCAACCCCGGCTACACCATTTCCTTCACCACGAACGTCCTGTTCTATCATAATTCCGCCACCGGCCCGTTCTTGGGCGAACTGCAATACTCGACCGACGGCATCAACTACAGCGACATTGCGTCTCTCACCTACAGCGCCGCAGGCGTTTCTGTTACCGGCGGCCTCACCAACAACCTCTCGGGAGTTGCGGCCCTGCAAAACGTCAGCTCGTCCGTGACCAACTTCTTCCGCCTCGTCAACTGGGGCGCGACCGGGACCGCCGGCACCTGGTACATCAACAATGCCTCCCCCGTCACCATGCCGGATTTGCAAATCATCGGCAACATTTCCTCGACCGGCGTCGCGCCTTTCAACCTCTCTGTGGCTCCAACCAGCGTCACCACGAATGCCGGCAGCACCGTCACCTTTACCGTGACGGCCCAGGGCGACGTCTCCAGCAACTTCTGGTACAAAATAGTCGGCTCCGCCACCAACCTGATTCCCGGCGCCAACTCCACGACGCTCACGCTGCCGAATGTCACCGGAAACGACACTGCGGAGTACTATGCGGTGCTGACCAACACCACGGGCATGGCCGCGAGTCCGATGGCTTCGCTCACGGTGATCGATCCCATCATCGTGAACGAGCCGGCCAGCGCGTTCGGCTTGCTGGACGGAATGGTGCAATTCTCCGTGGTATCGGCCGGCGCCTCCCCGACCTATCAATGGTATTTTTCAGACACCAGCGGCAATATGGTCGGACCCGTCAGTGACGGTACGCAGGGCTCCGGGTCCATCGTTTCCGGCGCCACCAGCAGCACGCTCAGCATCACCAATCTGCAGCTCACCGACCCCACCAATTTTGTGGTCGTGGTCCATGACAGCTACGGCTCGGTCACGAGCTCCGTGGCCTCGCTCCTTTCGGTGAGCGACAGCGCGACCCTGGCGTTTTGGAATTTCAACCAGTTGAACTTCCCCAACAACCTCGCCAGCCCGTATCCTTGGTATGGCGTCGGCACTGCTTCCGCCGTCGGCTCGTGCAACAACCCCGGAACTTCGCCCTTCGCGGGCTCCACGGATCCCGCCGACGGTCCCGGCTTCGGTCTCGGCACCACCAACTATTCGTGGGGAACCTCGAGCTATCCCTTGTCCGGTTCCAACAAGTTGAACGGCATCCAGTTTAACGTCAGCACCGTCGGTGCAAAAGACATCACCGTATCCTACGATTCCCGTGTCTCGGCCACGGCGAGCGATTACGAACGCCTGCAATACACCACTGACGGAGTCACCTGGATTGATTATCCCTCCAGCTCCAGCTTCAACGGCGTTGGCACCACTTATGAACCTTACAGCTACAGCCTCGTCGGCTTCCCGGGTGTGGCCAACAACCCCAACTTCGGCATCCGCGTCGTGACCGAGTTCCAAAGCACGGCCACCTACGGGACGGGCGTGGCGGGCGTGATTACGAGCAATTACGTCGGCACGGCCAACACCTACGGCACGGCGGGCACGGTGACCTATGACATCGTGACCATCAACGGCGTCGCCATCACCAACAACAACACGCCGCCCACCATCAGTTCGTTCGCCAACACCAACAAGGCGGATTACACCAACCTCACGCTCAACTTCACCGTCGGCGATGCCGAAACGCCGGCCAGCGCCCTCACGGTTACCGCCGTGGCGCTCAATCCGAGCAAAGTCAATGCGAACCTGATCCTGGGCGGCAGCGGCGCCAACCGCACGCTGACCATTCAGTCCAACACCATCCCGGACACGATGGACGCCACCCCCATATTGGTCACGGTCACCGACGGCAATGGAGATTCGACGGCAACCTGGTTTGACCTGACGGTCACGACCTTGAATCTGCCGCCCACGAACTCGCTCACCACTCTCGTGACGACCAATACCCTCGCGAACACGCCGTTCACGAACACCTTCCACGTCGGCGACGACCGCACGCCGGTCAGTGGCCTCACTTATTCCGTGGCCTCCGACAACAACACGCTGATCCCGGCCGCCAACATTGTTGTGGCGAACCAGGGCACGGCCAGTCCGAAGCTGATTGTCACGCCCGCCTCCAACCAGCTTGGTGTCGCGCTGATTAGTGTCACCGTCAACGACAACGACACGGTGGATCCCAAGAGCACAACCGCCAACATCGCGTTCATGGTCAGGCCGAACACGAACGTCCAGATGGTTGATTATTTCGACTATGACGGCAGCGGCTCGCTCGACAGCATCGCCACCGGCTTCTGGACGCATCTGAGCGGTAATTTTGGCCAGATGCAGGTTGGCGGCGGCGCGGTCTCGGTTGACACGGTGGACAATACCGAAAACCTGCAAAACGCGCTCCTGGGCGCGCCTTACAGCACGAATTTCACGACCAATATCAACAAACAGGTCCTGTATTCCAGCTTCATCGTCAACATGGATCCCACTTTGGATCCCACCAAGATGCCGACGTTGAATGGCAGCTACTTCCTCCTCTTCAACGACGGCTCCGGCACCACCGGGCCCTATGAGTGCCGTGTTCTTGCCGCCACCAACGGCGCCGCTTCCGGCTTTTACCGGATCGGCATCAACAACTTCGGCGCAGACGCGACCACTGGCCAGATGTTCCCCATGGACCTGGCTCCCGGCGTCGACTACGTCGTGGTCACCTCCCTGGTGTTGTCCAATGGCATGTCAACGGTTTGGGTCAATCCCGTCACCCAGTCCTCTCCCAGTGTGACGGATCCCACCGCGCCTTCCGCAGGCACGCTGTTTAACATCTCGGACATCGAGCTCCGTGAATCCGGCGCCAATGCGGGCTTGGTCGACGTGAGCCATCTCAAGGTCGGAACTTCCTTCGACTCCGTGTTCCCGACGCTGCACATTACGCCGTCTGGAAAGAATGCGATTGTCAACTGGTCCGATCCGACGCTGGGCATCCAGACGGCAACCAGTGTCACCGGCCCCTACGTGGATGTCGTCGGAGCCGCTCCGCCCATCACGAACAACACCACCACGAACAGCTCGCTTTTCTACCGGTTCGGGCAGTAAGCGGGACTGACAATTGAATCAACAAGCGCGGAGCCGCGAAAGTGGCTCCGCGCTTCCTTTTTTCCGGCCGGCCGCATGGAACTTCAGGCTCCCGGCAATCCCGGTTCTCCAGCGGACAAGCGCCTGCCGGGACTAAAAACGCTTTCCCGCGCTCCGCCTTTCCTGTTTCAATCCGCCTGCAATGAAACTCCTGGTCATCGGTTCCGGCGGCCGCGAACACGCGCTCGTCTGGAAACTTGCGCAATCCCCTCACGTCACCCGGATGTGGTGCGCGCCGGGCAACGCGGGCATCGCGGAGGAGCGCCTCGCAAAAGACCAGTCCCCGGTCGCCTGCGTTGACCTCGCAGCGGACGATTTGCCGGGGTTGCTGAAGTTCGCCCGGGAACAGCGCGCCGACCTGACCGTGGTCGGCCCGGACAACCCGCTCGCCCTTGGCATCGTGGATTTATTCCAGCAAAACGGCCTCCGCATTTGGGGCCCGAATAAAAAGGCCGCCCAATTCGAGTCCTCAAAAGTCTTCTCCCAAAGATTCATGGAAAACCACGGGATTCCCACCGCGCGCGCCGGAACTTTCTCGGACGCCGCCGGGGCCAAAAAATTTGCGGCCGCGCTCGACGGCAAGTGCGCGGTGAAGGCCGATGGCCTTGCTTTGGGGAAGGGCGTCCTGATCTGTCACAACCTGGAGGAATCGAACCGCGCCATCGAAGAAATCCTCGTCAGCAAGGCGTTTGGCGCCGCCGGCTCGCATATTGTCATCCAGGAGCTTTTGGAAGGCACCGAGATTTCCCTTCATGCCCTGTGCGACGGAGCGTCCGCGAAACTTTTCCCCACCGCCCAGGACCACAAGCGCGCGCTCGACGGCGACCGGGGCCTGAACACCGGCGGCATGGGCACGTATTCACCCACGCCATTTTTGACCGATGCCGGGCTCGCCGATGCGGGCCGAAAAATCCTGGACCCGTGGCTCAAAGGCTGCGCCGCCGAGGGCATTGATTTTCGCGGCATGCTTTATCCGGGGGTGATGTTGACGAACGACGGCCCGAAAGTCTTGGAGTTCAACGCCCGTTTCGGCGACCCGGAAACGCAGGTCTACCTGACCCGCCTGGAAAATGACCTGGTTGAACTCCTTGACGCGAGCGTCGACGGCACTTTGAGCCGGCATGAATTGAAATGGAATCCCATGGCTTCCGTCTGTGTCGTGATGGCCTCGGACGGTTACCCGGGCAAATACGAGAAGGGCCGGGGGATCACCGGCCTGGTCGAAGCCGGCCGCCTGCCGAACACCAAGATCTTTCATGCCGGCACCGCCGGCTCCGGCGGCCAGATTGTCACCAACGGCGGGCGCGTGCTTGGTGTGACCGCCTTGGGACAAGATTTGGCTTCCGCGCAGGCCGCCGCCTATGCCGCCGTCGAAAAAATCCGTTTTGACGGCGCGCACTTTAGGCGCGATATTGCCGACCGGGCATTGCGGCCACTAAACAGTTCCCGCCCGCAGACTTGAGCAAAATGATACTATGAAGCATTTACGACGAATCATCCCGACCGCCGGTGTCGCCGCCTCGCTGCTTTTTGCCGCCCCGGCCCGGGCCGACGTCACGAATGCGCCGCCGGATTTCAAGGAAGTGTATGACCTCATCCGCACCCATCTGGCGGGCCAGAGCGACGAAGCCTTGAATCAAGCCGCCGTGCAGGGGCTGCTCGACCAGCTTCATGCGCGGGTTTCGTTGGTCACCGGAAAATCGGATTCGGGCGCCGCCAGCTCCGCGCAGGAACCGCCCCTGATTCAATTGGCCGTCTACGATGGACCGGTCGCCGGCCTGCGCGTGGACCGGGTCGCCGACGGCCTGGCGGGCAAGGTCGCTTCCGCTTGCAAGTCCCTCAGCGACTCGAATCAATTGAAGGGCATTGTCCTGGACCTCCGCTATGCCGGCGGCCATGATTACGCCGCCGCCGTCGCCACCGCCAATTTGTTCATTTCCCGCGAACAGCCGCTGCTCGATTGGGGCGCCGGCGTGGTCCGTTCCAAGGCCAACAAGGAAGCCATCACGCTCCCGCTCGTCGTGCTCGTCAACCATGAAACCGCCGATGCCTCCGAGGCGCTCGCGGCCATCTTGCGCGAGGACGCCCAGGCCGTCATCCTGGGATCCACCACGGCGGGCGAGGCCACCATTGGCCGGGATTATCCGCTCAAAAACGGCCAGTATCTCCGCATCGCCACCGCGTCGGTCAAACTGGGCAACGGCGACGCGCTGTCCGCTGCCGGCCTCAAACCCGACATCCAGGTCAACCTCAAACCCGACGATGAAAAAGCATATTATGCCGACCCTTTCAAGGCCCCGCCCGCTTCCGGCGACCTGGCCGGCGGTGACACTGACGCCGGCGCCACCAACCACGTCGCGCATGCGCACCTGACGGAAGCGGACCTCATCCGCGAACGCAAAGAGCGGCCCGGCATGGAACTCGAGTATGAGGAACCGGCGGACGGGCAGGGCGCCTCGGTCGATTCGGACCGGCCGGTGGTGCGCGACCCCGTCCTCGCGCGCGCCCTGGACCTGGTCAAGGGAATTTCGGCGGTCAGGCAGTCCCGCGCACCTTGATTTCGCGGTTGACGATTTCCGCCGCCCGCCCAAACTTGAGCCTGTTGACGCTGTCATGAAAACCGTCCTTTTTGTCTGCACCGGAAATGTTTGCCGCAGCCCCATGGCTGAAGGCATCTTCCGCCATTTGACGCGCGGACGCCGGGACATTCATGTCCTTTCCGCGGGCATCGGCGCCACCCCCGGCCAGCCGCCCAGCGTCTTCGCGGTGCAGGCGGTCAAGGAAATCGGCATCGACATCTCCCGCCAACGCAGCCGCCAGCTCACCGCCGAACTGGTCCAGCAGGCCGATTATATCTTTGGCATGACCCACAGCCACGTGGACACCGTTTTCCTGCTCTACCCGCAGGCCGCCGAAAAAACCTTCCTGCTGCGCGAATTCGACGACACGCTCGACATCTTCGAAAAGGACATCAGCGACCCCATCGGCGGTTCTTACGACGTCTATTTGAACTGCCGCGACCAGATTGAGCAGGGCATCGCGTCCTTGTTCCGGTTCATTGACCAGGGCGAAGCCGCCGTGCCGGCTGCGCCGGCCGTCACCGGCACCGTCACGCTTGCCCTCGGCGCCGACCACGGCGGATTTGAATTGAAGGAAATCCTCAAGGAACACCTGGCGAAACAGGGGGTGACGCTGGTGGATGTGGGCGCGCATTCCACCATTGCCTCGGATTATCCCGACTACGCCGCCGCCGTCGCGCAATTCGTGCTTCGGCAGAAGGCGGAGCTCGGCCTGCTGGTCTGCACGACAGGCGTCGGCATGTCCATGACCGCCAACCGCATCACCGGCATCCGCGCCGCCCAGGCCTTTGACGAGCCCATGGCCATGCTCGCCCGCCAGCACAACGACGCCAATGTCCTCTGCCTCGGCGCGAGCATCACGCCGCCCGAGCTTGCCAAAAAAATCGTGGACGCCTTCCTCAAAGCTCATTTTGAGGGCGGCCGCCATGAACGCCGCATCATTAAAATGGAAAACATCGCCTCCGCCCACGAACTCCAGCTCAAATCCGTCGATCCTGAAATCGCCGCCGCCATCGCCCTCGAACGCCAGCGGCAGCAGGAGAACATCGAGCTCATCGCCAGCGAAAACTTCACCAGCCCGGCGGTCATGGAAGCCCAGGGCTCCGTCCTCACGAACAAATACGCCGAGGGTTATCCCAAAAAGCGCTGGTACGGCGGCTGCGAAAACGTTGACACCGTCGAGCAGCTCGCCATCAACCGCGCCCGCAAGCTTTTCGGCGCGGAACACGCCAATGTGCAGCCGCATTCCGGCAGCGGCGCGAACATGGCGGTTTACTTCGCCTTCCTCAAGCCCGGCGACAAGATGCTCACGATGGACCTGACGCACGGCGGGCACCTGACCCACGGCAACAAGGCCAACTTCTCCGGCAAATTTTTTGAAATCATCCACTACGGCGTGCGCCAGGAGGACGAGCAGATTGATTACGACCAGCTCGCCCGGCTCGCCCGCGAGCACCGCCCCAAGATGATCACCGTCGGCGCCAGCGCCTATCCGCGCATCATCGATTTCGCCCGCATGGGCGAAATCGCCCGCGAAGTCGGCGCGCTCATGCTGGCGGACATCGCCCACATCGCCGGCATGGTCGCCACGGGCCTGCATCCCAGCCCCATCGAACACGCCGATTTCGTCACGACCACCACGCATAAAACCCTCCGCGGACCGCGCGGCGGGCTCATCCTTTGCCGGGAACGTTACGCGAAGGAAATTGACTCGCAGGCGTTCCCCGGCATCCAGGGCGGGCCGTTGATGCATGTCATCGCCGCCAAGGCGGTGTGCTTTCACGAGGCCTTGCAGCCGGAATTCAAATCGTACCAGGCGCAAATCCTGCGCAACGCGAAGGCCCTGGCCGAGGGGATGAAGCAAAACAGCTTCCGGCTCGTCAGCGGCGGCACGGACAATCATTTGATGCTCGTGGATGTCGGCGCGCGCGGCCTCACCGGCAAGGACTGCCAGATTGCCCTCGATGAAGCGGGCATCACCGTCAACAAGAACACCATCCCCTTCGAGACACGCTCGCCCTTTCAAGCCAGCGGCATCCGTCTCGGCACGCCCGCCGTCACCACCCGCGGCATGAAGGAGCCCGAGATGGCCGCCATCGCGGACATGATCAGCGAGGTGCTGCTCGACATCAAGAACCTTGACACCATCGCCCAGGTGCGGCATCGGGTTCGCGAGCTCACCTCAAGGTTTCCGCTGCCTTACTGAACGCCCTTGACAGTCGGGAGCCGGCGTGGGATAGTCCCACCATGACGGTAAGAGCGGATGCCAAGAAGCGGGTGGTGGTGCCGGGCGCGAAGCCGGGTGATGTGTTCGCTTGCGAGCAACAGGGCGAGGACCACTTCCTGCTCATTCGTCTGGTCCGGCCTCCCCGGCCCGCCAGGAAAACCCGGGCGGAAGTCCGCCGGGCCCTCAAGAACAGCCGGATGAAATTCGACCTGACGTGGGATGAATTGCGCGCACTGACCCGCGAGCCATGATCTTGCTGGACACCAACGTCGTCATCGACGCGCGCGACTCTTCGCAGGCGTACCACGCCTGGGCGGTTCGCCAGATTGAACAGGCGCTGACCGGCGGGGGCGGCGCCATCAATGTGGTGACGCTCGCGGAACTCTGCGCCGGGTCCCCGAACGCGGCGGAAATCGAGCCGGAAATCAGGACGCTCGGGCTGCAAATTCTGGAGCTGCCCGCGGCGGCCGGGACCGCCTGCGGCGCGGCCTACCGGCGGTATGCCGCAGCCCGGCGCGCCTCGGGTGGCGGCCCGGCGTCCAGGACGCCCTTGCCGGACTTTTTCATCGGCGCCCATGCCGAAGTTTTGGGCTGCAAGCTGGCCACCCGGGACGCCGGCCGCATTGCCGCCTACTTTCCCGGAGTCGGTTTGGTGACGCCGAAAAAGTGATCCGGCCGCCGCTTCGGCGCGGGGATTTTGGAATGTCGCTTATCAACTGCTTGACACCATCGCCCAGGTGCGGCATCGTTCCGGTGAATTGACCGCAAGATTTCCCTTGCCGTATTGATGGATGTAATCAATCTTTCGATGTGCCAAGCATGGCTGTCGCTTTGAACGGTTGTTAACAGAATTTAGGACCATCCAGCCCCGCGGTCGCGGAAAGCCGACGGACCGGCGTTTGAAACCTGCCGCGACCAGCAGACATATTAACCAATCTTAATTATGCCCAGAGTCAGCACCAAGAAGCCCCTCAAACCCAGGGCCCCCGCCAAATCCAAGCGCGCGGAGGCCGAGGTTCCCAACGGGGATCCCCAGGACGGCAATGTGGCCGTCGCCGAAACCGAGACGGCCCCGCCGTCGCTCGCCGACATGGAGCTGCAGCCGCCCACCACCCCGGTCGAGGCGCAGCCCGACGGGGAAAAGGAAGCCGCCCCGGCCGGCAGCAAACGCGATGTCATCGCCACGTCCCTGAACATCGCCAAGTTGCAGGCCCTGTCCATGACCCAGTTGAACCTCATGGCCAAGGACCTCGGCGTGGAAAACTTCGGCACCATGCGCAAGCATGAGGTCATTTTTCACATCCTGCAGAAAAATGCCGAACGCAGCGGCGTGCTGTTCTCCGAAGGCGTCCTCGAAGTCCTGGCCGAGGGCTTCGGGTTTCTCCGTTCCCAGAGCTTCAACTATCTGCCGTGCCCGGAGGACATCTACGTTTCGCCGTCGCAAATCCGGCGCTTCGATCTCCAGACCGGCAATCTCGTCGCTGGCCAGATCCGGCCGCCCAAGGACAAGGAACGCTTCTTCGCCCTCCTCAAAGTCGAGGCCGTGGACACCGAGGACCCGGACAAGGCCAAGGACAAGACCCATTTCGACAACCTCACGCCGCTTTTCCCGAACCGCCGCTTCCTGCTTGAAACCGCGAACGACGAGCTTTCCACCCGCGTCCTCGATCTGGTCTGCCCCATCGGCAAGGGCACGCGCGGCTTGATCGTCGCCCCGCCGCGCACGGGCAAGACCGTGCTCATGCAGAAACTTGCGAACGCCATCCTCAAGAACAACCCCGAGGCGTACCTCTTCATCCTGCTGATTGACGAACGCCCCGAGGAAGTGACGGACATGGAGCGGAGCTGCAAACCGGCCGAGGTCATCAGTTCCACCTTCGACGAACCGCCCGAGCGCCATGTGCAGGTCGCGGAAATGGTCATCGAGAAGGCCAAGCGCATGGTCGAGCACAAGCGCGACGTCGTCATCCTGCTCGATTCCATCACCCGCCTCGCCCGCGCCTACAACACCGTCCAGCCGCACTCCGGCAAAATCCTTTCCGGCGGCGTGGACGCCAACGCCCTGCACAAGCCCAAGCGTTTCTTCGGCGCGGCGCGCAACATCGAGGAAGGCGGTTCGCTCACCATTATTGCGACCGCGCTCGTGGACACCGGTTCGCGCATGGACGAAGTCATTTTCGAGGAGTTCAAGGGCACCGGCAACATGGAGGTCCACCTGGACCGCCATCTCGTTGACCGCCGCATTTTTCCCTCCATCAACATCGAGCTCTCCGGCACGCGCAAGGAAGAACTGCTCTACCACCCGGACGAATACAACAAGGTCGTGGTGTTGCGCCGCGCGCTCACCGGTGTGCCGCCGGTCGAGGCGATGGAATTGATGCTCAACAAACTCAAGAAAACCGGCAGCAACATCGAATTTCTCCTGGGCATGGGCGTGAGTTAATCGGGCTGGGACGGCCGGCCGGCCGGTTGCTCCGCAAGGCGGTGGTTGATCCGGTGCGAATGGTCAGCCGTTGAGCGAGTGTGTCCACCAACGGTAAACCCATGTCCAAAACCAAATGACCCCCCGCGTGCACGCCCAGGCAAGCCAGACGCACGAGGCAGTCAACCCGGCCACCTTGACGCGCTCGAGCCATCGCCGTTGCCGGAAGAGGTCGCGCAAAAGCAGATACGCGCATGGCCACAGCGCCAGCCCGGCGTGACAAATAAACATGTTGATGACGAATCTGATCGTGCCAACCGGGCCGTCGCTGAGCGATTCCAACCAGGGAATTCTGTCCCATATCGGGTTGGTGACGGCCACGACGGTGATCAGCAGCAGGATGATGTTGGCCGCCTGGGCGGCGAGCGCATCAAGCAGTTTGTGCTGATCTTCGCGGTCCGAATCGTACCAGATTTTTTTCACGGACGAACGACGCCGCAGCATCCCCGGGAAGAAACCCATGAGAATGAGTGTGGCCAGCATCTGAAGTCCGCGAATCCCCCGTGTCCGGCGTCCGGACGTGCGCACATGCCTCCAAAGCACGACGAACCGGCCTTCCCGTCTCAAGGCCCACGACATCGCCGCGTCCTCCGCTCCGAACAAACGCTCATCAAAACCGCCGACCGCGTGGAACGCCTCGCGGGTGCAAAAGAGAAAGGCGCCACCGGCAATGCCCGCCAGCCTCAGAAACCAGCCGAGCCACCACAACAGCAGCGGCGCATACAGCGGCACGTCCCCTTCAAACCGCGCCGGAGCGCCGCCGCCCGCCGCGCCCTTGTCCATGACACGAAGCGCCGCTGCCACCACGCGCGGATTGATCGTGGTATCCGCGTCCACAAAAAACAGCCTGTCTCCATGCGCCGCCCGCCCGCCGGAGTTGCGCGTGGCGGCGATTTGCCGGTGATTGACCGGCAGCAGCGTCGCGCCGTGCTGGCGGGCGATTTCCGCCGTGGCATCGGTGGACGCATCATCCACCACCATGATTTCATAGGGCTGGCCGGCCGCGCGCGCGGCCTCGTGGATGGCTTCCAGGGTGAGGCCAATTCCCGCCTGCTCATTGTGCGCCGGAATAATGAACGAAATCATTTGTCCCCAAGCCGCGGTTCGATGGTTCCTCCAATTTGTTCCCCGGTCTGTCTTGAATTACAATTCCCTCAGCGCCGACGCGATCGGCATCCGCGCGGCCCGTATCGCCGGGAATATTCCGCCGATCAACCCGATTACCGTTGCCCAGAGGATTCCCTCCAGCAACAGCGCCGGCGTGACCCGGAAGGAAAAGGCGACCTGGCTGAAGCTCTGCCAGTTCATCGCCGCCGTGTGAAAGCCGTTGAAGGCGAGGTAAGCCGCCCCCCCGCCGATGATGCCCCCGGTGAGCGCCAGGGCCAGCGACTCCAGCATCAACGAAACGATGACGGCGCCGTTGCCAAAGCCCAGCGCCCGCAATGTCGCAATCTCCCGTGTCCGCGATGACACCGCGCTGTACATTGTGTTCAAGGCTCCAAACACCGCCCCCAACGCCATGAGGAACGCGATCCCATATCCAAGCGTGGTGATCAACTTGGTCATCAGCTCCGACTGGCTTGCGAGGAATTCAGCCTGTGTCTGGGGCCGCACATTGAGCTGCGGATTGGTGGCGAGCCAGTTGGTGAACCCGGCGTAGGCATTGGTCGTGGTCAATTTGACGTATACCGACTGGTAGCTGTCGCCGCGATTGTAGGCCGCCTGCAAAAGCTTCGCGTCGCACCACAGTTCCGATTCGGACGACCCGCCGTCGGCCGTGAAAATGCCCACCACCTTCCACGGCTGCGGGCCGGTCGTCACCGTTTCGCCGACGTTCAAGCCCACGAATTCCTTTGCGGCGCCGGCGCCCACAATCATCTCGTTCCTGCCCCACTCCAGCATCCGGCCCTCGACAATCTTCACCTTGTCGCGAATCAGCAGCGACGCGGGATCAACGCCGCGCACGGGAACGTTTGCGTCCGTGTGCGTGGATATCTTCTGCCGGTTGACGAGCACAAACAACTCCGCCGAGGCCACCGGCCCGTTGCTCGACTGCGCCACGCCCGGCGCGTCCATGATGAGCTGCGTGTCCTCGCGCGAGAAGCCGCTCACCATCTCGCTGTCCGCCCCGCTGCGCAATACGATCACCGTGTCGTCCCCGCCGGCGGAATGGAGCGCGTGCCGAAAGCCCGTGCCCATGGAAAGCACGCCCACAAAAACTCCCACGACCAGCCCGATGCCAACGACCGTTGCCAGCGAGGCGCCCAGGCGCTGGGGCACGCTCATCAGTCCAAATTTGGTGATGGAGGCGACCTGCGTAAGCCAGTTTATGGGGCCGGACATGTTGGTTACATTTTCCTTAATGCGGTTGCGACCTTCAGGTTCATGGCCTGGAGCGCGGGCACAATTCCCGTCACCACGCCCAGGGCGACACAAAGCCCGAAGCCGTACAGGAGGTCGCGCGCCGGCAGATAAAAAGTCGGCAGTTGCCCGCCGGTCGGATCGCCGCGCGACGAGATTGCCCACGCCAGGCCGAGGCCCGCCACCCCGCCAAGGAGCGAAATCAACAGGGACTCCGCCATCACCAGGCCGAGCACCTGGCCGTTGGTGAAGCCAATCGCCTTGAGCACGCCCAGTTCGCCGGTCCGCTCCCGCACCGCCTGGGCCATGGTGTTGCCCGCCACCATGAGAATCGTGACGAACGCGGCGGCCGCAATCAACGCCACGATCAGGCTGATGTTGCCGAGCTGTTTCGCAAAGGATTGAAAAAACGCGCCCTCGGGCGCCGTCTGGGTCTCCGCGGATGAATTGGCAAATTCCGCGTCAATCCGCTTGGCCACCTCCGCCGCCTCGTCCGGATTCCCGACCTTCACGATAAACCAGCCCACGTTGCCCTTGCCGTATGCCCGCGCTTCGTCAAAATAATCATATCGGAAAAACATCTGCGTCGTGTCGTAGCCCTTCTTGTTCGCCGTGTAAACTCCCACGATGTCGAACTCCCAGTCGCCCCCGTCAGACTTGGAAAAAATGTTCCCGATCACCGGAATCTTGTCGCCGATCTTCCAGCCGAACCGCTTCGCCAGGTTCGTGCCGATGATCGCACCGGTCCGGGTGTCGTCCCAGGCCTTTTTCTCGTCCGGCGGCAGGTTGATCTCGGGATACATGCCGAGAAATTCATCCGGCACGACCGGGAACTTCGCGAAGAAATTCTTGGGGTCCTGATAGACCCCGCCGAACCAGGTATCCTCGGTCACACCCGCCACGCCCGGAATCTTCTCGATCCGCTGGCGGTAACCCTCCGGCAGCGGGAGAATCAGTGAAACCCGGTTTGGCACAATCAGCCGGTCCGCCCCGGCAAGGTCCACGCCGCCCACAAACGCTTGCTGGATGGCCGACAACAGCCCAAAGAGCACAAACGCCACCACCACGGACAGGAGCGTCAAGGAAGTGCGGAGTTTCTTCCGCTTCAAATTGCTCCAGATGAGGTGGAGGAATCTCATTTCACGGGTTCGTTGCTGAGCTGGCCCTTGTCCAGGTAAACGGTCCGGCCCGCGCGCGCCGAGGCGTGCGGATCGTGGGTGACCATGATGATGGTCTTGCCGTGTTCTTTGCTCAAGGCCGTCAGCAGATCCAGAATTTCGTTCCCCGCCTTGCGGTCCAGATCGCCCGTCGGCTCGTCGCACAACAGCAGCGTCGGATCGGTGACGATTCCCCGGGCAATGCCCACCCGCTGTTGTTCGCCGCCGGACATCGTCCGCGGATAATGCCCGGCGCGATGGGAAAGCCCGACCATCGCCAGCGCCGTCTCGACATGCTTCTTCCGTTCCGCGCGGTTCAAATGGGTCAGCAGCAGCGGCAATTCCACGTTTCGTTCGGCCGTGAGCACCGGGATCAGATTGTAAAGCTGGAACACGAAGCCCACGTGCCGCGCGCGCCAGTCGGCCAGTTCGCGCGCCGTCAACTGGTCAATCCGCTGCCCGGCCACGCTCACTTCGCCGCGCGTCGGCGTGTCCAGCCCGCCGATCAAGTTCAGCAGCGTGCTCTTGCCGGAGCCGGACGGCCCCATCAACGCGAGAAACTCGCCGTTCGCCACGCGCAAACTGAGGTCCGCGAGCACATGGATGTCCTCGGAGCCCCGGTGAAACACCTTCTCGACGTGCTCCACCCGCACGAGGTCGCCGTTGGTTGCATTCGCATCGCTCATGGTTTTTTCTCCTTTACCGCCGCGCCGTCCTTCAGGTCCGGCGGCGAATCCACAATCACGCGCTCGCCGTCCGACACGCCCGCGCTCAGGAGGGCGTCGTTGTCCTGCGTCCCGCTCACGGTGACGGCGCGCCGTTCGGCGTGATCATTTTGCACGACGAAGACCACGTCCTGGTCGTTCTGATGTTGCAAGGCATCCTTCGGGACAATCATGGAGCGGCGGGGGGTGTCCGCTCCGCCGCTGTCGCGAAAGGCCACTTTCACGGACATCTCCGGCAGGATGCGCGGGTCCAGCTTGTCGAAACCCACGCGCACTTTCACGGTCGATTTCTGCCGGTCCGCCGTCGGGATGATGGCGATGACCTTGCACGGAATCTTCCAGTCCGGGTAGGCGTCGAGCGTCGCTTCCACGGCCTGCGCCGGTTCAACGCGGTTGATGTAGCTTTCGTTCACGTCAATTTCTATTTCCAGCGACTGCATGTCCACCACCGTGCCGATGCCCGTTCGCGTAAAGCCGCCCCCGGCCGACACCGGCGAAATCATCTCGCCCGGCTGCGCGTCCTTCGTGGTGATGACGCCGTCAAACGGCGCGCGAATCACCATGTCTTCCATCTGCTGGCGCCACTGTGCCAATTCCATTTGGGCGACGGTCACATCGCGTTCCTGCCGCGCGAGCCGCGCCTTCAGCGAGGTCGCGTCGGACTCCGCCTTGTCCAGGTCGGACGGCGATGAGATATTCTGCTTCGCAAGTTCGGTGATGCGGGCGAACTCGTTTTGCGCCTGCTTCAACAGCGCCCGGGTTTCTTCCAGGGAAACCTGCGCGGATTCCAACTGGGCCTGGGCCACGTCGAGCCCGGTCTTGATGTTGGTGTCGTCCAGGCGCGCCAGGACCTGGCCTTCCTTCACCTTCATGCCTTCCTCGATGAGCACCTCGGTCACCTTGCCCGTCACCTTCGACGAAACCGTCGCCTGCCGCCGCGCGGTCACGTAACCCGAGGCATTCAACACCGTGCGCTCGGCTCCCGTCGCCGCCCCCCGCACGATCGCGGTCTGCACTTCCACGGCCCCGGCACGGCTGTGCCACCAAAAAAACGCGGCGACCACCACCCCAATGGCCAGGACCCACAGCCAGAGACTGGCGGGCAAACCGGGCCCGCGCGCTGGCTTGCGCTCGATTCGCAGGTCCTCAAGCCGGGGTTTGTCCACGCTCATAAAAGTTACTCACTCAAATTAGACAAACTTCCACCTTCCAAAGCAAGCACAAGCGCCCGGTCGCTTGAAAAATCATCCCGGCTAATGCTTCGAATGATCCAGCGTCTCCTTGCTGCCACGCGCGGCGAAAACTCTGTAATGCCTCAAGGCGTTTGAACGCGATAGTACCGCACGGAGGAACTGTTCGTGTCGGTGTAACGGTAGGAACTGCCCGGCACATTCGTCGTGAAAACTGCCGTTGTGTCGTTGGTCCACGACGCATTCAATTGGCCGGTTTGCAACAGGTGGAACGTCGTTGGCGAACCGCCGGTGACGCTGAAGTTCAGCAAGACCTGCTTGTTCGTCAACACCGGCTGGCTCAGCACGATCACCGGATTTGAGCTTGCGATGACGGTCACCTGCTTTATCGGGCCGTAGCTCAGCGGAAACTGGCTGTAGATGACCGGCTGCGCCTGCAACAGATAAGTCCCGGTTTGCGCAGGGGTGAAGGTGAAATTCGTCGTGTCGAGCGTGGTGACGACCTGCTGTTGCACGTTGGTGATGACGATGTCCTCGATGTTCCAGCCGATGTAATTATCGCTCTGCGGATAATAACCTCCGCCCGTGAAGGCGAAGTTAAACCGGAGCAGGGTGACCTGGCCGGCGTAATTGGACAGAGAGAGACTCTGCGGCGTGAAACTGCTTTCGGGTGTATTGTTGCCTCCCGCCTCGACAAACAAATCATTCCACGTCACCCCATTGTCGGTGGACGCCTGCACCCGCGCGGTTTCGTCGCTGGTCGCATAGCCCAACTGGCTGGAAAAATTGACGATGGAATTGCTGCCCGGGAAAAGGACTTCATTCAATTGCAGAAGCTGGGACGTCGAATCCAGGTGGCAGAGATGAAAACAGAACGGCTCCGTCCCGACCGGTGGATTGGTGGTGAGATAATAGTAGGGCGGTGGCGTCAGGGTAAAATTCCCGGCACCGTTGTCCGCGGAATCGGCGAAGTTTCCGGAAACGATGTTCGTGACCGTGGAATTGTTCGTCATCTGGTTGGTCAGCGCCTGCGTGTTGGTCAAAAGAATGTCCGTGAAATACCAGCCGAGCGGGGATCCGCCGCTTTCATAGCTGCCGCCACCGAAGTCGAAATTGAACCGCAGCAGCGTGGTTGCGCCGGCGTAATTCGACAGCGAAAGCGTGTGCGGTGTGAAAACGGATTCATAGGAGCCGTTGCCCGGCTGCGCGTAAAGGTCGTGCCAGTTGACGCCGCCGTCGGTGGACGCCTGCACGCGCGCCACTTCGTTGGTCGTGGCAAAACCAAGCTCGCTCTCGAAACTTAGAACGGTGTTGGAGGCCGGGACGAGGACCTCGTTGAACTGGAGCAACTGCGGGTAGGAATTGGTGTCCAGGTGCTCGAGGTTGAAACAATTGCCGGAGGCGAAGGGTTCGGTGGTTATCGGCGAATAGTTTGGCGGCGGGCTCAGGCTGAAATTCGCCAGCCCGTTGTTTGCGTTGTCGGAGAGGCTGCCCGATACGAGTTGCGCGGTTTCGTAATTGTAGCTGGTTACGTGCGGGTTGTTGGGAGCCGTCACTGAATACATTGTGCCGGCATGAACGGTCGCCTGCGCCGGACCGTTCATCGCGGCCGGGATGTAATCGCCGCCCGGCACGGCGGGGTCAAACACCGTGACGTTGTAGGTGTAAAAAACATTCGAGCCGTTATTGACGACGTTGCTGACGGTGACGCTGTACACCGTGTCGGTGCCGTTGAACGGAAAAGCCGTGCCCTCGGTGGTGGCGTCCAGCCCCATCGGCACCCAGACGATGGTGTTTTCGCCGAAACCGGTTTGGTACGGCTGAATTGCAGTCGTCACGGGCACGCCGTTGCTTTTCATGAAGATGGTGGCGTTGGAGAAGTCGGCATTGCTCACGGCAAAAGACCAATAGGGAAACACCACCTGGTAGGGGACGTAACCCTCCGGCGGCCAGGACACGTACGGCTGGCGCGTGGCCGGGCGCGCGCCGAAGCTTGCCGGGTCAAAGACATACGTGAGATTCGCGGCGGCATGGCCGGTTACTCCCGGCACATCGCCCACGCCCATCACAATTTCCGACGGGTAAAGAATCCAGCGGCGGTGGCCTACCTCGTTGTTCTTCGCGCCAAAGTCCCAGATAAAATCCGTGATCGCGTCCGCGCCGTCCGCGCCGAGCGACTGGTCCCCGCCGGCGTAATGCGCGGCATTGGTGTTGTAACAGCCGTAGGTGTTTGTTGGATTGTGATCGAGCACGTTGTTCTCGGACATCAGCACCGCCATCTGTTGCGAACCATAGTCATCCACCGGGTCCAGGTAAATCGCCGCCGGCATTCCCGCCATCGCCCGATACCAGTTGATCCGGCGCAGTTCGGCCGCTTGGAAGGCGTCCGAATTGTGGCCGGGCGTGCAACCGGACACGTCAGCCGTCGAATCCTGGGGCACATTTTCCGAGGTTGGAAAAATGGCGTTGTAAAAGCTGCGGACCTCCTCCCGCGAATCGGTGTTCACCGCAAACCCGCCCGTCACCGTCTCAAACAGCGGCTTCGCACCCTTGGGCGCCGGCGGATTTAGCGTTAAATTTGCCGGCACCGAAGAGGCCTCGCCCAGTTCGGCGGGAGCGGTGACCCGGTGGCCGGTGGTGGTTTGGGCGCGGCCCCAGGCCGGGAACAGGCTGGCGGCCGAAAGGGCCAGAACGAACAGGCGAAAACATCTCAACGTTTTCACAACAGGCTGTCTATTTAAAAGGTTGGAACAAGGACCGGTTGCTTCGCAAAAACGCCGAATTCTGGGCGGTCATTTGAAAAAGTCAAGATTCGAGTGGATGCGCCGCCGTCTGACCTGCACAATTTTTGCTCAAACTATGCCAAAATACGCTCATAACATCGGCTTGTGATACGGCCCGGAACCAAGTAAATAAAGGATGTGAAATTGACAGAGGCCATTGCGAAGACCACACCGGCACTGCGCCTGACGCTGGTTCTGGCTGTGGCGGCCTCGCTGGCCGGCTGCGGACGCGAGCAGATTAGCGTCTACACCGCGCCCAAGGACGCCCCGCCTTCAGCCGTGGCCGAGACCGACCCGCAAGCTGCCCCCGCCGACGCCATCGCCCGTCCGCGGCCGGAAGTGGGCTGGAAATTGCCGCCCGGCTGGACTGAAACCGGTCCCGACGCCGTGAGCCTCCAGAGTTTCAGCGTTCCCGGGCCGAACGGCCAGGTGGCGAGGATCAGCCTCACGCAACTGGGCAATTTGTCGGGAATGAACGCCATGCTTGTCAACATGTGGCGCCAGCAGGCCGAGTTGCAGCCGCTCAGCGATGACGACGCGCTCAAGTCCATTCAGCCGATGCAATTTGGCGCGGAGCAGGGGAGCTATTTTGAAGTCCTGGGTTCCAACAAGGGCGTGCCTTACCAAATTCTCACGGCCTTCCTGCACCGGCCCGACGGCAGTTGGTTTTGCAAGATTTCCGGCGACCCGGCCCTCGTGACCGCTCAAAAACCCGTCTTTATCGAATTTCTCAAGACCATCGAAATAAAGGGAACCGCAGCCGCTCCGACTGTTGCCTCGACGCCGGCTCCCGCGAGTCCCGGCGCTCCGAATTGGAGCGTTCCCAGCGAATGGCAATCGCTGCCTCCCGGCGACATGCAGGTCGCCCGCTTTCACGTCCCCGAAAAAAACAATGCGACGGCGGAAGTCTCCGTGAGCGTGTTCCCGACCGAAGCCGGCGGCACGCTCGCGAATGTCAACCGCTGGCGCACGAAATTTGTGGGGCTGGAGCCCGTTGACGAAAAGCAACTGCCGCAACTGCTCGCCCCGCTGGACCCCGCC
>Ga0181516_10001046_pt1 | contig 22252 bp, 22 predicted proteins | sample PEATcosm2014_Bin_25_FD_121104 | JGI IMG/M metagenome (GOLD analysis project Ga0181516, IMG submission 121104) | Peatland microbial communities from MTU Mesocosm Facility, Houghton, MI, USA - PEATcosm2014_Bin01_10_metaG | ecosystem: Environmental > Terrestrial > Soil > Wetlands > Peat | place... | reverse complement strand
GTGGGCGCGCACCGGGTGATTGAAACTCAGAATGGGCCACGACTCGTCGTGGGCGACCTTGGCCAATTGCCGGTCGGGATTTACCGCAAAGGCGTGACCGACGACCTGCAACATGGGGACGTCAGTCTCGGAATCAGAGTAGGCGTAGCAATCGGACAGATCGATGCCTCGTTGCTCGCACAGTTCGCGAACGGCTACCGCCTTGTTCTCGCCCTGGGCGAAGAACAACATGTTGCCCGTGAACTTGCCTTCCTCGTCGATCTCGGCGCGAGAGGAGATGGCTCCGGTGATACCGAGCAACTCCGCGAAGGGTTCCACAATTTCCGCGGGGGCCATGCTCACGAGCCACACTTCGTCGCCTTCGGCGAGGTGATGGTCAATTAGCTCGAGTGCTTCGTCGTAGATGAGCGGCTCGATCACATCATTAATTGTCTCGGCGACCAGTGCGCGCACCTCATCGTGGTCCCATCCCTTGGTGACCTTCAGAACGGATTCACGAATCTTGTTCAATTTCTCATCGTTCGCGCCAAAACGCACGAACAGGAGATGGCTGAAGACTCCCCAGATGAGCGTGCGTCGGCGCAACATGCCGCGCGCGTGCAGTTCGGGTCCCAGGGCGACGAGCGACGACTTCGCGATGACGGTCTTATCGAGGTCGAAGAAGGCGGCGCGCACACCTCAATGCTAGGTCGACTCAACACGTTCGTGATTGCGGTGACGTGAAGGTTTAGCCAATGAAAGCGGCGGAACACTCGTTCGCGGCGTCTTCGCGAGCAATGAGAATGACGTGGTCGTGTTCGACGAATCGCATAGTGGGAGTCGGGACCATCGGTTGGTCACTTCGAACGACCGCCACGACTCGTACCGTGTCGGGGAGTCGAAGTTCATCGAGTGTGAGGTCCTTGGCGATCGCCGGGGCACTCGCGGCCAGGGTGACTTCGATCAGTCGCATCCGTCCGTGCGCGAGGTCCATCAGATTAATGATTGAACCGACTTCGACCGCTTCATCGACGAGCGACGTGATGAGTGCCGGGGTCGACACTGAAATGTCGACTCCCCACGTGTCGTTGAACAACCACTCGTTGCGAGAATTATTTATGCGAGCGATGACGCGTGGTACGCCGAATTCCTGCTTGGATAGCCAGCTGATCACGAGGTTGTCCTCGTCATCGCCGGTCGCCGCGATGACGACTTCGACGTTTCGCAAGTCCGCCGCGGCGAGGCTCGCGTATTCGCACGCATCGGCCGCCATCACGTTCACGCCCGGGAGGAGGCCCTTCAACTTCTCAGCGGTGGCGCTCATGTGCTCGAGCAGCGTCACGTCGTGGTGACGGTCGAGCAGGTCGAGCGCGATCGCCGTACCCACGGAGCCGCCTCCGGCGACGACGACCCTCACGAGAGGTCGCCCTGTAGGAGGTGGTGCAGGTCGTGGATGCCCTGGGGCGTCACGAGGAATTCGAGGACGTCGTCTTCTTGGGCGAAGAGCCCGTCAATGTTGACTCGGCCTTGACCGCCGCGGACCAGACCGACGACGCGCACCGTGTCGCCCACGTTGAAATGGTGGATCTGACGGCCTGCGAGGGCGTCGGGAACGACGCGCTCGACTAGGTGCAGCGAGCCCGCGCCATTGGTCCATTCGATCGATTCGTCGGCTGGGATCATCCAACGCTTCACTTGCTGGGTGGTCCACAGTGAGGTTGCCACCGTTGGTATGCCGAGCTTCATGTAGATGTCGGCTCGCTGCGGGTCGTAGATCCTCGCGACGACGTTCTTGATGCCGTAGTTGTCGCGCGCGATTCGCGCGCACAGGATATTGGTGTTGTCACCTCTCGTCACCGCGGCCAGGGCGTCGGCTTGGGACGCTTCGGCCTTGGCCAGGATGTCGCGGTCGAAGCCTGAACCCAGTAGCGATTGGCCGTTGAAATGGATCAGGCGACGAAAGGCGTCCTTGTTCTTGTCGATGATCACGACCGAATGACCCTCATCGGAGAGTTGCATCGCCAGCTCTGAACCAACGCGACCACAGCCGACGACGACGATATGCACCCCGTCATCAGACCACACTTGTCAGCAACAGTGCAAGTATCGGAACCGTCACTGCTCGTCGCTTAAAGTGAAACTCGTGTCAGAAGCCGACAAGCAAATTGCCAAAAGCTCACCGGTACTGACCTCGCACGCGAATGTATCAACGGTGTACCCCGAATCGGTGGGTTATCGACTCAAGAAGTTCTTTCTCGGTCGCCCCTTCGTCACCGAGCAACTGAGCGGTGAACGCCTGAATCGTTTCATCGCGTTGGGTGTCCTGGCGCCGGACTGCATTTCGTCATCAGCGTACGGCACTGAGGAGATACTCACGCAGATGACGCCGCTCATCGGTCTCGCCGCGTTCGTGCTCGTGGTGCCCATCATGTTCGTCATCATTGGCGTTTTATTCTTCGTGACGACCTCGTACCTCGACGTCATCAAGTACTACACCACTGCCGGTGGAAGTTACGTGGTTGCGCGCGAGAACTTTGGTCCCCGAATTGCCCAGATTGCTGCGGTGTCACTGCTGATCGACTACACCGTGACCGTCGCCGTGCAGTGTTCGGCCGGTACCGCCGCCCTCGCGAGCGCCTTTCCGGTCTTTGGTCCGTATTCGGTGATCATCACCGTGGGCATCGTGTTGATCCTCATCTACGGGAACCTTCGAGGCTTGAAAGAGGCAGGCAGTTACTTCGCCTTCCCTACGTATTTCTACGTGATGATGCTGGGCCTCACCATCATCACCGGTTACGTGAAGAAGGCCACCGGCACGTTGCACCGACTCGCGCAACCCTCCAACCATCTTCTGGTCGGCCACACGCTCGGCCAGAAGGGCACCGGTATCTTGATGGGTCTCGCGTTCATCACGCTCTTGCGTGCGTACGCGAACGGGGGATCATCACTCACCGGGCTCGAGGCGATCTCCAACGGCGTGGCGAGTTTCCGCCGACCCGAGTGGCGCAACGCTCGCAAGACCCTCGTCCTGATGTCGTCGATCCTGGCGTTCCTTCTCATCGGCACTACCCTGCTCGCCTCGTGGACCCACGCGTTGCCGCGCTTCAGCGGCTATCCCACGGTCGTCGCTCAAGAGGTTCGCGCGGTCTTTGGCACCAGCGGCGTCGGATCGACCATTTATTACCTGGTCATCCTCTCGGTGATACTCATCCTCTACACCGGCGGCAACACTTCGTTCAACGGGTTCCCGTTCCTCGCGAACTACGTTGCCGGTGACCGGTACCTGCCGCGCCAATTGACCAAGCGGGGTCACCGATTGGCGTTCTCCAACGGCATCCTGGTCCTCGGCGTCGTGTCGCTCACCTTGATCATCGTCTTCAAGGCCCAGGTGAATTCCCTGATCGCCCTCTACGCCATCGGCGTCTTCACTGGTTTCACGATGGCGGGTGCCGGCATGGTCGCGCGCCACCTTCGCGAGCGAACCGGCAAGTGGCGTTGGGGAGTGGCGGTAAACGGAATCTCCGCGACCGTGACGGCCCTCGTCGTCCTCATCTTTGTCGTGGCTAAGTTCACCGAGGGTGCGTGGATCATCGTGGTCGTGGGCCCACTTATGTATATGGCGCTGATTCGTTTCAATAAGCAGTACGAACGGGAAGTGCAAGCCTTCGAGGCCAGTGCGACCGACGAAAAGATGAACATCCGTACCAATCGGGTCGTGATCTTCGTCGATTACTACGACCTCGCCACCGAACGGGCCCTGCAGTACTGCAACACGCTCAACGCCTATTCCATACGGGCTGTCCACTTTGACATCGACCCGCTCGTCACCAAGCGACTCGAAAGCCGATGGGGCGCGCCCGGCACCGCCTCGGCGAGCATTGGGCTGGAGATCGTCGAGTGCGAGGACCGACGACTTGATCGCGCCGCGCTCGAACTTGTCGCCGACGTCGTGCGTGACCCCGACGTGTTCTGCATGGTGATCCTGCCCCGCAAGGGATTCGTCTCGAGGTTGCAGCGTCTCTTGCACGACCGAACCGCGGACGCGATCGCGGGTGCGGTGATGCACGTACCGCGCACGGCGGCGACCATTATCCCGTATCGATCAGGTCGAACACGTTTGGCGGAGGGCGACATCCACGAGGCGCCACTGAGCGACGTCGTCGTACGCGGTGGTGTGCGCGAGGATTCGCACCTCGAAGCGGACGTGAAGTTAGCCGAACGCTCCGGTGACGCTTATCCCATTGGCGGACTGCACGAGCGCGAGTTCGCCGAGATCGCTGGTCGAGTGCGAGCGATGACGATCACGCGAGAAGGTGGAGCGAACGAACTGCGTTGCGTCATCGCGGACAACACGGGCTCGGTGACGCTGGTCTTCCAAGGTCGTTCGAATGTGCCGGGCATCGAACGCGGCACTCGACTCCTCGTTCGCGGCACGGTGACGTCACTTCGACGAGAAGCCGTGATCCTTAACCCCCAGTACGAAATTGTCGCCGCCCCGCAAGGCGACGAGTAACTCACGTTTAGAGTATTTTCTCAACGCACTATTGACGATTCACCCATTTTGTGACGTGACTCGTCAGAGCATGACGCCGATAGTGTCCAAGACCTGTCTATCTTGTTAAGCAAAAGAGTCGGCGGTGAGGCGAGAGTGTGGAGAGGTGGTGAACATGGCACGAGCACTTGTGATAGTTGAATCAGTTGCCAAGGCAACACGTATCCAGGGCATGCTCGGCGACGAGTACATCGTCAAGCCGTCGGTCGGCCACATCCGCGACCTTCCTCAGAGTGCCGCGGACATCCCTGCTTCGGTGAAGGGGGAGAAGTGGGCTCGGCTGGGCATCAACGTCAACGACCACTTCAAGCCCGTCTACGTTGTCTCCAGTGACCGTCGCAAGATCGTGGCCGAGCTGAAGGCGGCGCTGAAAGAAGTGGACGAGCTCTATCTCGCCACCGACGAGGACCGCGAGGGCGAGGCGATCGCCTGGCACCTCCAGGAGGTCTTGAACCCCAAAGTGCCAGTAAAGCGCATGGTTTTCCACGAAATCACCCCCGTCGCTATCGCCAAGGCCGTGAGCGAGACCCGTGACCTGGACCTTCGCCTCGTCGACGCCCAAGAGGGTCGACGCTTTCTGGACCGTCTCGTGGGCTACGAAGTGTCGCCCGTGCTCTGGCGTGCCGTGGACAAGGCTCGCTCGGCCGGGCGCGTCCAGTCGGTCGCCATCCGCCTGGTCTGTGAGCGCGAGCGCGAGCGCATGGCCTTCCGGTCCGCGACGTGGTTCGACGTCAGTGCCGTGCTCTCGGCCAAGAGTGCGACCTTCGAGGCGACTCTCGAGTCCGTCAATGGTCTGACGCTCGCGACGGGCAAAAGCTTCGATTCCCTGGGTCAACTCGACCCCAAGACCTCGGTCGAGGTATTGAGCGAACGGGCCGCGGCGTCAATCGCCGACCAGTTGGTCGGCACTGACGTGCGAATCACCTCGATTGCGTCAACGCCGCGCACGCAGCGTCCTCAACCCCCGTTCATGACCTCGTCGATGCAGATTGAAGCCAGTCGCAAACTCCGATTCGACCCGGAACGCACGATGCGGGCCGCTCAGCGGCTCTACGAGCAGGGTTGGATCACCTACATGCGTACCGACTCGACGACACTGTCCGACGAAGCGATCAACGCGGCGCGCACCATGGCCGCCTCGATGTTCGGCGACGATTACGTCGCCGACGTGCCACGTCGCTACGACCGTAAGGTGAAGAACGCCCAGGAGGCCCACGAGGCGATCCGTCCCGCGGGTGAATCATTTCGATCGCTCGACGAAGCGCAAGCCCAGTTGAACGGTGACGAACTAGCCGTCTACGACCTGATCTGGAAGCGAACGATCGCCTCGCAGATGGTCGACGCCAAACTCACTCAGGACAAGGTTCGATTGAGTGCGACCCTCGGCTCGGTCGTTGATTTTGCGGGGGCCGCCGAACTGGTCTTGAGTGCGACGGGATTACGCATCGAGTTCCCGGGCTTTCGACGCGCCTACGTCGAAGGCACGGACGATCCCGAGGCCGAGCTCGCCGATCAGGAGCGGATCCTGCCCGCCCTGAGCGAAGGAGAGGTCGTCCCGGTACAGAGCGCCGAGTCCAAGGGCCACGACACCCAACCGCCCGATCGGTACTCCGAGGCCACGCTCATCAAGAAACTCGAGGACCTCGGCATCGGGCGTCCCTCGACGTACGCGTCGGTGATGAAGACAATCGATCGTCGCGGTTACGTGTGGAAGAAGGGCAAGTCCCTCGTGCCAGCGTTTCGCGCGTTCGCGGTCGTCAATCTCTTGGAGTACTACTTCGCGGATCTGGTGGACTACCAATTCACCGCCGAGATGGAAAGTCAGCTCGACGAGATCGCCGAGGGCAAGCAGGACCTCGAGCCGTGGCTTTCGCGCTTCTATTTCGGCGATCCCTCGGCCCAGACCGAACTCGCACGCAAGGGCCTCGAGCACATGACCCACGTGCAGCACGAGTTCGACTTCGCCGCGATCAACTCGATCATCCTGGGCACCGCCCCCGACGGGCTGCCGGTGTCGGTGCGCTCGGGTCGCTACGGTCCCTACCTGATCCACGGCGACGACCGGGCTTCGATTCCCGAGGCGACCGAACCCGACTCGCTGACCGTCGAGCACGCCCTCGAACTGCTCGCCGCGCCCAGTAACGACCGCGAACTGGGTGTCGACGAGGCGACGGGCGAGACAATATTTCTTAAGGCGGGTCGCTACGGTCCCTACGTTCAGATTGGCGAGATGACCAACCCGAAGCAAAAGCCGAAGACCGCGTCACTGTTCTCGACCATGTCACCCGAAACCTTGACCTTCGAGGAGGCGAGCAGGCTCCTCTCGCTGCCGCGCGTCGTGGGCGACCACCCCGAGGGCGGCGAGCCGATCCTCGCCCAGAACGGCCGCTACGGTCCCTACTTGACCTGGGGCAAGGACACCCGTTCGTTGGAGGACGAGGACCATATCTTCTCTATCGATCTCGAAGGTGCGCTCCAGCTTCTCGCCCAACCCAAGACCCGCGGACGTCGAGCGGCGGCGGGCCCACTTCGTGAGTTGGGCGAAGACCCGGTCACCAAGAGGAATGTCGTCGTACGCAACGGACGCTTCGGACTCTACGTGTCCGACGGCGAGGTGAACGCGACGTTGCGGATAGGCGACCTGCCCGAAACGATCACCCTGGACCGGGCCTGCGAACTGCTCGCCGAACGGCGCAACGCCGAACCATCGACCCGTCCGCGTCGGGTCGTCAAGAAGGCGACGAAAAAGGCCGCGAAGAAGACGACCGCGAAAAAGACGACGAAGAAGGCGACCGCAAAGAAGACGACGAAGTCGACCGCAAAGAAGGTCACCGGGGCCGAAAAGCGCGCGGCTTTGAAAGAAGGGGCCCAAGCGAACGCGGCGTTGGTCGCCCGAGCCGAGCACGCGGTCGACGAGTAATGGCGCGAGGACTATTCCTCGTTTTCGAAGGTATCGACGCGAGTGGTAAGAGTACCCAAGCGCGACGCGTGGCGGCCGCGCACGGCGCCCTGTTCACCTTCGAGCCCGGCGACACGCCGCTCGGCACCGACCTACGCAAGTGGCTCCTGGCCGACCCCACGCCGATGAAACCGCAGACCGAGGCGCTCTTGATGCTGGCCGACCGGTCACACCACGTCGCGAGCGTCCTGGTGCCCGCGCTCGCCGAGGGTCGCGACGTCGTGTCGGATCGCTACTTCGCCTCGACGTTGGCCTATCAGGGTTACGGTCGGGGAGTGGATCTGGCTGACCTGCGCGCCGCGACCGATCTCGCCATTGGAACCTGCATTCCCGATCTCACCGTGTTGATCGACGTGGACGTGGCGACCGCGAGTGAACGCAAGGTCCGTGATGCTCGAGACCGCTTCGAGACTTCGGACCTGGAGTTCCACCAGCGTGTGCGTGACGGCTACCTCGCCATGGCCGAGCAGTACGGCGACGCGTGGTGGGTGGTCGACGGTTCGCCCGGCGAAGACGACGTGGCGAGCGCCATCGAGGAGCGACTCGCGACCATGGGTTGGGCGCATGCCTGACGTCTTTGACGCTCTGGTGGGTCAGGAGCAGGCCGCCGCTGCCATGCGCGCCCACGTGCGAAGTCCCGTGCACGCGTACCTGTTCATCGGTCCCGCGGGGTCGAGTCTGCACGACGCCCTCGTTGCGTTCGCCGCGGGGTTGCAGTGCCCTGAAAATGGCTGCGGACACTGTGAGGCGTGCCGGCTGGTCCTCGAGGGTCAGGACACCGACGTGTACTTCGCCGAACGTGCCGGCGTGTCGTGGCGGGTGGACGACCTTCGCGAGGCGGACCGGGTCAGTCGACGGCGTCCGCTCTCGCACGGTTATCAGATCGTGGTCATCGAAGACGTGGACCTCACCACGACCGGCACGTCGCCTTCGGCGGCGGCCCTGTTGAAGTCGCTCGAGGAGCCACCGGGTAGAACAATCTTTTTGTTGAGTGCCGAAGACCTGCCCGAGGCGCTCGAGACCATTGCGTCGCGTTGTGTCCACATCAAATTACGCAGTGTCAGCGAGTCAGACCTGGTGGCGATCCTCGTGCGTGATGGCCGAGACGAGCCCAGTGCACGCTTGGCCGCCGCGGCGGCCAACGGGAATCTTCGCCGGGCCCGGATCCTCGTGCGCGACCCGGGTCTGGCGACACGAATGAACGCGTGGCGAACGGTGCCTGATCGACTCACCGGCACCGCCGCTGCGTCGGCAGCGCTGGCTGGTGAGATAGCGGCGTCCCTTGATCACGCGATGGCGCCACTGGCGCAGTTGCAGGAGGACGAGCTCGAGCACCGGGTCCGTGACGCCAAAGAGATTGGGCAGCGATCGCTCGCCAATCGAAAAGAACTCGAGGCCCAGTTCAAGCGCGAACAACGTCGATTCCGCATCGACGAGCTGCGCTTCGGCCTAAGTACGCTCACCGAGGTCTACCGCGAGCGCCTCTACCGCAGTCTCGAGAGTGTCCAGGAAGGTGACGCGCGAAGTGAATACCGGGTGGGAGCGTCACTGGTGGCTCTGGACGTGCTGGCCACGACCAACGAGCGACTCTCGTCCAATATTGACGAATCGCTGCTCCTGAACGATCTCATGTTGTCGTTGATGACGCTGTGACGCCGTACTAGTTGGTCCAGCGCGGCGCTTCGGGTAGAGTTGCTACTCGCGCCTGGGTAGCTCAGTCGGTAGAGCAACGCATTCGTAATGCGTAGGTCAGGAGTTCGAATCTCCTCCCAGGCTCCAGATCGATGTCGACACTCGCGGAGTCGAGTCGCCACGTGCCTACGGTCTCGTCTCTTCGACGCAACGCTCGAAATCCTCCGAACGTTCGAGCCAATTCTCGTAGCGATCGAAGCTCGGTGCGGCGGGCGACAGCAACACGACCCCATCGCCGGCAAGGAAAGTCCGGGCGCGGTAGACGGCGTCAAACATCGATTCGACGACGAACACATCCACGACCGCGTCGCCGCCGCGCAACTCACCCGCGAGACGTCGGCCCGCGTCTCCTATCGCGATGACGCCCGTCGGCACGGCTCGCGCGCGGATGACGTCAGCGAGTTCGCCGTAGTCCACGCCACGGTCGAGTCCACCCACGATCAGCGCCACGGCGTCGTGACTGAAGACCTGCAGTGCCGCGATCGTCGGCAATGCGGTCGTGGCGAGCCCGTCATCGACGAAGCGAATGATGGCTTCGCCGTGAACTTCACGCGCCACGAGGGTGAGTCGTCCCTTTAGAGGCACGAAAGTCGACGCACGCTCGATAATGCGTCGGCGGAGGTCCTCGAGGCCAAGGCCGTTGAGCGACGAGACCACCGCGAGGGCGAGTGCGACGTTGGTGTGACTGTGACCACCGAGCAGGCCGAGCGCCTCGGTGAGCTCGCTCGTGTCTGCGCCAATGAACCGGACGTCGCCACCGAGTTCGCCGGCTTCGTCGAGCTCGCGAAAGAACGTGGTGTCGGGGACCCACGTCACGTGGTCGCCCGCCGCACGCGTGAGTGAGAGTTTGTCGCTGCGGTAGATATCGAGTGATCCGTGCCAATCGAGATGATCGGCACCGAGTGACGTTACCACGACGTTGCCGGGAGCGACGTCGATGTCGACGCACTGGAAACTGGAGACCTCGACGACCAGTCGCCCACGGGACGTGTCCAGTCCAGGATCGTAGGGGGGCTGGCCCAGGTTGCCGAGCGCGAGTGCGTCCTCGCCAACGCAGTCGAAGAAGAACGCGATCAGTGACGTCGTGGTCGACTTACCCTTCGTGCCCGTGACCGCCACGACCCGCGAGCGATCGACGTCGTGGAGCCAGAGGTTGAGCGCGGACGTGACGCACACCCCACTTCGCTCGAGTTCGAGGACGTCGAAGCGACGTCGAGGGATCCCCGGACTCTTCAAAACGACGTCGCACGCTCGAAGTGCGTCGAGCCCGCCCTCGCTGCTGACTATTACTTCTGGTCCGCGATCGGTGGCGTCATCGACGATCACCAGCGACGACGCCACGTTCACTAGACGATCGCGCGTCGCGTGGCCCTCGACGCCAAAGCCCAAGATCCCGACCCGCTTGCCTGCGAGGTCAGCGAAGCCAGTGGGCCGGAACACGGCTGGGTCCTTGGGGCTCGAGGAGTTCCTCGAAGGTTTGGTCGGGACTTGCGAGCCGAGCGGTCGTCGTCAGGGAAGTGACGTCGGCCCACTCGTCAAGCGCGGCCACCTTGGTCAGTGCGACGGCGCTCTCACCGGGATCCCCGACGCACTCGAATGGCTTGTGGTCATGACCGATTCCCACGAGGGAGCGCAGCGGGCCGACGAGGTTGGGATCGGCGAGCGGTTCGCAACCGAAAATCGATCGAAGATGGTCGCGGGTCACGAATGGCGCCAAGACCAAATTGACGAACAAGCACTTATCACAGGCCCCGCACCAGTTGCCGAGTCGCTGACTCTGGTCTTGGCTGAAGGCGCGGTTGCAGCTTCGAAAGACGTGGTGGTACTCGGTGCGTGACGCGAACTGCTGTGCTACCCATAACTCACTTCGATCACGAAGGAAACTCGCGACCACGATGCTGTCGCCAACTCGCTCGCCGATCGCCCGGGCGATCAACTCCTCGGCGATCCAGGACTTGGACCACTGGTGGTTCACGTCGCGGTCGTTCCAGCGCAGGTTCGGTTCCGACGCCGAGTGTTCGTTACTCATCACGAGCCCTCCGCGTCCACTCGCCAGACCCGCGACCGCGCCGAGCAGGGTCACCATCGCCGTCACGGGCACGTGACCGTTGAAGCGGGCGTCATCACGGCGAAGAATCTTGTCGTCGAGTTGGCGTTGCGCTCGCACGATCGGCAGGCCGGTCACCGCGGCGGTTCGTTCGAGGGGTTCAAAGCGTCCGCTCGCGGGGCTCACGACGAACAGGGCTTGATCGAGCGAGGGGGAGAGTTGAGTAGCGGTCACCACCGAGTCGATGCCGCCGCCAAAGGGAGTGAGCACCTTGTGGGGATCAGACGGCGCCTCGACCGTCTGGACACCGGTCCCGCCCGTGATCGTCACTTCGTCGAGCCAGAGCTCGTTTCGGTAGGCGTACTCACCGAGCCCGTCCACCAGTGCGGCTCGAAAGAGTTCTTCTCCTGCGGCCCCGACGGGCGTGGAGCCGAGATCGACCCGTCGCGCCGCTCCGGCCTTGTAGTAGGAGAGTCCGGCCAGGAGGTACCAAAGTTCACCGACCGATCGCACCGCGGGCCGGTCGAGGCGTCCAACGCCCTCGAAGGTGACGGTCTCTTCAAAGGAGGTCCCGTCGAGGTCGTAGTGGGCCCGCAAGGTGTTCGAGTCAACCTCGAAGCCGACGTAACGGAACAACTCTGCGCGGCGCCTCATCGGCGGAACGGATCCATGTCGCTTCATGCTACGAGGGCCTTCGTGCGACGAGGGCGAAGCGACCGCACGGTTGTTCGCCTCGGGCGCTGTAGAACAGTCGCGCGTCATCGGTGCTCTCCTCGCAGACCGTGATCTGCTGGTCGACCAGTCCACACGCGACGAGGAGTAGCGCTGCGACGGTTCGAAGGTCGAGTCGAGAACGGTCGCCCTGGTCCGGATGCACGGCACCGGGTAGGTCGCGAAAGAAATCGGCGACTTCGGGACCGACCTGGTACCGTTCGGCAGATATCGACGGCCCGACCAGTGCGTGCACCGTGGACGGATCGCTGAACCTGGCGACGGCGTTGGCTACGACGTTGCCGCGCAACCCCCGCCAGCCGGCGTGCACGACAGCAAAGTCTGACGAGTGCTCGTCCACCAAGAGGATCGGCACGCAGTCCGCGACCATGATCGCTAACGCGAGATCGCTGCGCGAACTCACGATGCCGTCCGCCCGTTCACCGATTTCGTGAACGGCGGCTTCGGCGATGTGGTCGCCGTGCACCTGGTCGACAAAGACGAGTTGGCCCGGACTGACATCGATCGCCTCGGCGACGCGACGTCGGTTCTCGAACACGTCGTCGGGGTCGTCCCCGACGTGCAGTGCCAGGTTGAGCGATTCGTAGGGACCTTTACTCACGCCACCGAAGCGGTCCGTGACAAACGCGTCCACGCCGAATCGGGCGAAGGACGTGGCGCGATGCACGCGCAGGCGTGCGCGGTCCTCGAGGTCGAGCGTCAACGAGATTGGCACGTCGAACAGATTCCGTTGAGTTCGAGCACGTGGTGCAGCTCGTGGTAACCGTGATTTGCCGCGATGTCGCTGGCCCAGCGTTCGAGGTCAGGCGCGTCGACCTCGACCGCGGCGCCGCAGACTCGACACGAGAGGTGGTGGTGGTGCACGTCGATCACGCACCGACGGTAGAGAGTTTCGCCCCGATCGGTCATCACGAGGTCGATGTCGCCGTTCTCGGCCAGTCTCTTCAGTTGCGTGTAGACCGTCGCGAGAGCGATAGTGCCACCGTTCTTGAGGATCAGGCCGTGAAGGTCCTGGGCGCTGACGAAGCCCTGGACCCGGCCCAGGGCGTCGATCACCTCGCGGCGCTGGGCGGTATTTCGCGTGGAGGACACGCTCGAAGCCTAGCGGCCTCGGCTTGCTTTCTGGAATGATTCTAGATAACGTACTTAGAATGATTCCAAGAACCGGACTGACGTCGACGACGGTGCGCTCCATGGCGATGCACGCGATCGGCGGCGTCGCTCTGCTCGTCGCCTTGCTGGTGCCCGCGACGAGCGCCGGGGCGTCGGGCGCGGACCCCATTCGAGCCGTCGGCGCGGAGAATGAGTACGCCAACGTCATTGGCCAGATCGGCGGCCGCTACGTCAGCGTGCAAGCGATCATGAGCAACCCCAATACGGATCCGCACACGTTCGAAGTGAACACGAGCGTCGCGCGCACGATCGCGTCCGCGCAACTCATCGTGCAAAACGGCGTCGGCTACGACACGTTCATGCAGCAATTGGAATCAGCCACGCCCAGTCGCGCCCGTCGGGTCATCAGCGCCCAATCACTGCTCGGGTTGGGAACGGATACGAAGAACCCGCATCTCTGGTACGAACCGACCACGATGCCGTTGGTCGCCCGCGCAGTCGAACGCGACCTCGACGCGATCGATCCGGTCCACGCTGCGTACTTCGCGCATCGACTCACGACATTCGATGGGTCCCTTGACGCGCTCGCCAGGGCGCGCACGGCGTTTCGGGCCAGGTATAAAGGTGCCAAGGTTGCCACGACCGAGCCGGTGGCGGACTACCTGCTGAAGGCTCTCGGACTCGACAACGTGACGCCGTTCTCCTTTCAGGCCGACATCATGAATGGTGTCGATCCCAGCCCCGAGGACATTGCGTTTCAGGAGGGTCTCTTCACCAAACACGTCGTCAAGGTCTTCTGTTACAACGCCCAAGTGATCAGTCCGGTCACGACTTCGCTCCTCGACCTCGCCAAGTCGTCGCACGTTCCGGTCGTGGCGGTTTACGAAACTATGCCAACACCGGGCTACGACTTTCAAAGTTGGATGCTCGCCGAGATGCACGCCCTTACCAAGGCCCTCGGGCGCGGGATCTCAACGACGTTCCTATGAGGAGGAGCCATGGCGGGAAGTGATCTGGTCGAGGTAATCGACGTCGACGTTGCCCTCTCGGGCCGCATGGTGCTGCGAGACGTCAACTTTCGCATCGACCACGGTGAGTTCACTGGCCTCATTGGATCCAACGGCGCCGGCAAGACGACCCTGTTGCGGGTGCTCCTCGGACTCCAGCCCGTTGTGCAAGGGCGCGTCCTCGTCCACGGTGCAACGATGACCCGCTCGAACAGTTCCGTGGGCTACGTGCCCCAGAAGGTCCTCTTCGAGTCAGACGTCCCGGTGCGCGTGCGCGACTTCGTCGCTCTGGGAATCGATGGTCATCGGTACGGTCTGGCCCGACGAAGCCGGCACACCTACGAACTGGTTGACGAGATGCTCGATTCGGTGGAGGCAGCGTCGTTCGCGAACCGACGGATTGGCTCACTGTCGGGTGGCGAGCAGCAGCGCGTCCTGATTGCGCACGCGCTGGTGAGCAAGCCCGAGTTGTTGTTGCTCGACGAGCCGCTCGCCAATCTCGATCCGGGCAGCGCCCAGGAGATCATCCAACTCTTGCATTCGGTCGTGACCAAGCAGCACGTGGCGATCTTGCTCTCGGCGCACGAGATGAATCCACTGCTGCCGGTCATGGACCGCGTCGTCTACGTCGCCAACGGACGGGTGGCGAGCGGTACCACCGACGAAGTCGTCCAACCCGGTGTCTTAAGCGCACTCTACGGACACCACGTCGACGTCCTGAGGGTTCACGGTCGAGTGCTCGTCGTGGCCGGCGACCACGAGCACGGCGAACCAGCGGTCGCTGACCATCCGGCGCTCGTGGTCGACTGACCGTGCACGTTCTCTTCGAGCCTGGATTGTTCTCGAATTCGACGGTACGCACCGCCCTCATACTCGGCGCCCTCGTGTCGGTCGTTTCTGGCGCGGTGGGTATCTTCACGGTGCTACGCGGCCAGTCGTTCGCGGGTCACGCGCTAACCGACGTCGCGACCGCGGGAGGGGCGGGCGCCTCGTTGGCTGCGGTGTCGCCCCTCGCGGGATTCATTGGCGGTGGTGTGATCGGCGCGGGTGCAATGGACGCGATTGGCGTCCAGCGCGTCAAAGATCGCGACGTTGCGACCGGCGTCGTACTCGGTGCGGCGACCGGGCTGTCGGCTCTCTTCCTCTACCTGATCACGTTGCAAACGACGACGACCGGCTCCACGCAATCGATCCTCTTCGGTTCGGTGTTCACCGTCGCGCCCTCCACGTTGCCCGACGCGCTGGTTCTCGGAGGTCTCGTGCTCGTCGGTCTCGTCGCGATTCGTCGCCCACTCGTGATGAGCTCGATAAGTGCTGAACTAGCGGCGGCGCGAGGAATCCGTCTTCGCGTGGTCGGCATAGCATTCATGGTGATGTTGGCCGTGGCGGTGGGCCTCTCCGCGATCGTGATTGGCTCCATACTCTCGACCGCACTCTTGATCGGTCCACCCGCGTGTGCGCTTCGAGTCGCCACGAGGTTCTCGCGCGCCCTCGCGCTCTCGTGCACTTTGGGCGTGGCGGCGACGTGGGCGGGCGTCGTCTTCGCCTACGACAGTTACTACTGGTTGGGCGCCGGTCGCGGATTGCCGGTGAGCTTCTTCGTGGTCGCCAACGTGGTGTTCGAGTTCATGGTCGTGAGCCTCGTCGCGCGCCGTCGAGCCGTCGCGCCGAGGCGTGACGCGGTACCGGCCCAGGTGGGGTGGGTCTGAGTGTTCTCGAGCTTCATGACCAACGCGTGGTTGAGTGGGACGATCATTGCGCTGCTCGCTGGTTCGGTCGGCTTCTTCGTCGTGTTGCGAGGTTCCGCGTTCGCGGCGCACGCGATTCCCAATGGCGCCTTCGCGGGTGCGGCGGGGGCGAATCTCGTGGGGATCAACCCGCTCGTGGGTCTGGTGGTCTTTGCGCTCGGTGCGGCCTTTGGCATCAGTGGGCTCAGTCGCCGAACTCGAGGTGATGTCGCGACGGCGCTGGCGCTCGTGATGATGCTCGCCCTGGGCGCCGCGTTCCTTGCGACGAGCAACGCCTACGAGCCGGCGGTGAACGCGCTGCTCTTCGGCGAGATCCTCGGCGTGAGCTCCACGGAGCTGGCGCCCGTGGCGGCGTTGGCGGTGGTGTGTGTGGTCGGCCTGGCGGTCCTCTACCGTCCGCTGTTGCTGAGTTCGATCTCGTCGGACTTGGCCGTCGCCAAGGGCGTCAACGTTCGAGTCATCGACGCCGCGTTCCTGATCGTCGTGGCGTTGTCCTCCGCGCTCGCGGTACCGGTGGTGGGGGCGTTGCTCACGTTCTCGCTCATGATCGGACCTCCGGCGGCGGCGCGGATTCTGAGCAGCCGTCCCCTGGGTGCCCTCGCGCTCTCGGTGGCGTTGTCGGTGCTCACCTTATGGTGTGCGGTCGCGAGTTCGTACTGGACCAACCTGCCCATCGGCTTCTTCGTGGGTACCGTGAGCGCGGCGGTCTATCTCGCCGCCAAGGGGTGGGCGGCCGCGCAGTCCCGGCGACTGCGCTTCGAGCTTGCCTAACCTACGGGGGTGAACCTCGAGGAGACGCTGCTCGCCCGGTGCCGCTTCGGGCCACCGGGTCAGGCCGCAGACTTGGCGGTGTCGGGTGGACCCGATTCGCTCGGTCTGTTGCTCCTCGCTCGCGCCGCGGGTCTCGTGGTGCACGTGCACCACGTCGATCACCACGCCCGCGCCTCGAGCGGCGAGGACGCGACGGCGGTGCGCGACCTGTGCTCGCGTCTCGAGGTCTCCTTCACGCGTCACGACGTCACGGTCGAACCGGGGGCCAACTTCGAGGCACGCGCTCGCGCGGCGCGTCGGGCCGCCCTGCCCGACGGCGCACTCACCGGCCATACGATGGACGACCTGGCTGAGACGGTACTGCTGAACATGATGCGCGGAGCAGGCTTGGACGGACTCTCGCCGATGGTCGGCGACGCCACCAAGCCTTTGATTGACGTGCGTCGCACCGACCTTCACTACTACGTCGCTGGATCACCGTTTCAGCCGGTCTACGACGAGAGTAACGACAGCCCCGACTTTCGACGCAACCGCGTGCGCCACGAAGTGTTGCCGGTGCTCTGTGACGTCGCGGGACGTGACGTCGTGCCGTTGCTGGCCCGTCAGGCGGCAGTGGTCCACGAAGAACGGGCCTGGCTCGAGGCGATAAGTCATCCCGATCTCGAGCGCGAACTCGACGAGGTGGACTGTCGCGAGTTGCGAGAGTGGCCGAAGGCTCGTCTGCGACGCTGGTTGCGAGCGCGACTGAGCCACGCCGACGCCGACGGCGTGCACCCGCCGACGTCCGAGGAGATCGAACGCGCTCTCGCTGTGGTGCGTGGCGACGTCGTCGCGACCGAACTCGCGGGTAAGAGGCGACTGTCGCGCAGCGCGCAACGGCTCACGCTCGAGGAGTGACTCCACTACTCTCGGTGCATGGGTCATCATTCACCGGAGGACTTCACCGCGCAGTGGGCGCAACACGAGTTGGGAGAAGTGGTCGTGTCCGCGAAGGAAGTGCACGACCGCGTGAACGAGTTGGGTCGCCAGATCACCCACGACTACGCCGACCACCCGCCGCTGCTCGTGTGCGTGCTAAAGGGGGCGATCAACTTCATGTCGGACTTGATGCGGGCCATCGAACTTCCCGTTGAGGTCGACTTCATGGCGGTCTCTTCCTACGGCGCGGCGACCAAGACGAGCGGCGTGGTGCGAATCGTCAAGGACCTCGACGTGGACTTGGCCGATCGTGACGTGCTCATCGTCGAGGACGTGGTCGACTCGGGTCTCACCCTCAATTACCTGCGCCAGTACCTCGGTGCGCGCAATCCCAAAAGCCTCGAAGTCTGTGCGTTGTTGCTCAAGGAGGGCGAACAGCGCGTCGAGCAGTCGCTCAAGTACGTGGGTTTCACGATTCCCTCGGACTTCGTGGTCGGCTACGGGCTGGACGTGAACGAGCGGTACCGCAATCTTGACGGCATCTACACCTTCGTTGGTAAGGCCTAGACGTGGTCGATCACACACGGGTCCAGGCGCTGATCCGTGAACTGCTCGAAGCCATTGGCGAGGATCCCACGCGCGAGGGCCTCGTCGACACGCCGCGGCGGGTGGCGGACATGTACGTGGAACTGTTTGAAGGGCTCGAGGCCGATCCGGGCGAACACCTTCGCGTCACCTTCGAAGCCGGTCACGATGAGATGGTCATGGTGCGCGACATCCCCTTCACGTCGCTGTGCGAACATCATCTCGTTCCCTTCACCGGACTCGCGCACGTGGCGTACCTGCCCGGGCCGGACGGTCGCATCACGGGACTGTCCAAGATGGCCCGCCTCGTGGAAGGATTCGCCCGTCGACTGCAGGTCCAAGAGCGCATGACCACCGACATCGTCGAAGCGATGGAGCGCGAACTGCACCCCAAGGGTTCGATCGTCGTCATCGAGGCCGAGCACTTCTGCATGTCGATGCGCGGCGTGAAGAAGGCCGGTTCGACGACCGTGACGTCTGCGGTGCGCGGCGTCTTTCGCGACGACGCGTCCTACCGGGCCGAGGCACTCCAGTACATCCACCAGCGAAGGTCCACGTGGCGCTGAGTCCACTCGTGATGGGCATCGTCAACGTGACGCCCGATTCGTTCTACCCCGCCTCACGAACCCGGGCCAGTGAGACGGGTATCGCGCGCGGACGTGCACTGTTCGACGAGGGTTGCGACGTGGTCGACGTGGGCGGGGAATCAACCCGTCCCGGCGCTGAACCCGTGGACGTCGACGAAGAGTTGACTCGAGTGCTGCCGGTGATTGCCGAGTTGTCGCTCCTCGGTCCGGTTTCGGTGGACACCAAGAAGGAAGAAGTGGCGCGCGCGGCTGTTGAGGCCGGTGCGTCAGTCATCAATGATGTCTCGTCGACGTTGCTCGAGGTCGCGGCGCAACTGGGCGTGGGCTACGTGGCGATGCACGCCCAGGGTGATTCTCGGACCATGCAGGTCAACCCGAACTACGAGGACGTCGTTGAGGAAGTAGCGACGTTCCTCGACGACGTCGCGGCGCGCGCGCAGAAGCTCGACGTGCGACCGCTCTGGATCGATCCGGGCATTGGTTTTGGCAAGACCGTCGAGCACAATTTGGCCCTGCTCGCGCATTGCCAACGCTTCGTGCAACTCGCCCAGCGTTACGGCGCGGGCGTGCTCGTGGGCACGAGTCGCAAGCGGTTTCTCTCGCACTTGGGCGACCGAGAGCTGGACGTCGAAGAGCGTCTCGAGGGTTCGATTGCGACCGAGGCGTGGGCCATGCTCGAAGGTGTCAGTATGGTTCGAGTACATGACGCTGTCGCGGCCGTGCAGCTACGTGAGCTGCTCGTGCGCCCCGTCGAGGAGGTTGTCTCGTGAGGGGAAAATGGGCGGCGGGCATCGAACCGCGAAGCTTTACGTGGATCTACAAGGGGATTCTGGCGGTGTCGGAACGTCCGGGCGGCTCGACGACCGTGCATCGTCGCGTGCGCCGTGACGAGGAGTTGCTCTGGCTGAAGCACCAGGGTTTTGGCCGCGTGATCTCGATCCTGCCCGAGATGCAGAATCTGAGCGCTTACTTCGAACACGGGTTGACCGCGAGTCACTACGCGCTGCGTGGGGGACCCCAACAGCGCGAGGTCCTCGAGGCCTGCTATCAGGACATCGCCAATTCCATGAGTTCGAACGTCATGGTGCTGCTGCACAGTGACGAGGTGTCGGACCGACTGCTCGGCGTGATCGCCGGTTATCTCGTGTGGACGAAGAAAGCGCCCACCGTGCCCACCGCGGTCGCCCTCGTCGAACGCCTCTTCAAGCGGTCCGTCGGGCCCGAGGGTCGTACCGTGCTGTTCGACCTGCCCGAAGTGCCGTGAAGGACGTCATCGAACTTCGCGAATTGCGCGTGGACGCCATCGTCGGCGTGCTTGAGCGCGAACGCCGACGAGCCCAGCCGCTCGCCTTTGACATCGACCTGCATCGCTCCTTCGCTCAGGCGGCCAAGGGTGACGACCTCACCACGACCACCAACTACGCCGCGGTACTGACCTTGGCGAGTCAAGTCGCCGTCGAGGGCAAGTTCCTGCTCCTCGAGACGCTGGCGACGCGAGTCGCCAAGAAGTTGCTGGCGTTCGATCCCGCGATTAAATCGGTCACCGTCAGCGTGCGCAAACTCCAGCCCCCGGTGCCCGAGGACGTCGCCACCGTCGGCGTGCGAACGACCGTCTCGAGGTAACGGTGCGCGTGGCGTACCTGTCGCTCGGCTCGAACGTGGGCGATCGAGCCGAGCACCTGCGCGCGGGCGTCGCCATCGTCGCCGCGCGCGACCCGTACCGGATCTCGCTGGTCTACGAGACCGAACCGGTGGGCGGCGTCGCCCAGGACGACTTCTGGAACGTGGTCCTCGAGTTGACGACGAACGCGTCGGCGCGCGAACTGCTCGAACGGGCGCGCAGCGCGGAGTCGGCCCGAGAGAGAACCCGCGGCGTGCGCTGGGGACCCCGCACCCTGGACGTCGACATACTGCTGGTGGGCGAGGAGGTCAGTGACGATCCCGAGATCCTCGTGCCCCACCCCCGGATGTACGAGCGGGCGTTCGTGCTCCGTCCCTTGGCCGAACTCGCTCCGTCGCTCGTCGGTGCCGAACAGCTCGAGCGGGCGACTGGTCGAGTCGTCGCCTTGGGTACACTCGAGTCGTTGCGCTAACACCGAACGGCACCCTCGGGGCTGGAACGGATCGGAGCAGTTATGAGAATCACCATCATCGGCGCGGGTCGCGCCGGCACGTCCTTCGCGGGGGCTCTGGCGAGCGTGGGTCACGTTGTCCAGTTGCTCTCGCACCACGACATCAAGCTCATCGACTCGCCCGACGCGGTGCTGTTGTGCGTACCCGACGACGAGATCGAGAACGTCGCGCGCGCCATCGCGCCGAGTCCGGCGTTCGTGCTCGCCCACGTCGCGGGCTCGCGAACCCTTGACGTGCTGTCCGGTCACCCGCGCGTGGGCTCCCTTCACCCGCTCATGACCCTGCCGTCGGGTGAGCTGGGTTCGACCCGTCTACTCGGCGCCACGTACTGCGTCAGCGGTGACCCGGTCGTCGAGAGGATCGTCGAGTCCTTAGGTGGACGGACCATCACGTTGCGCGACGATCAGCGCACGCTCTACCACGCGACCGCGACGGTCGCGTCGAATCATCTGGTCGCCCTGATGGGTCACGTCCAACGACTGGCCGAGGTCGCCGGGTTGCGGCTCGAGGATTTCCTCGGTCTCAGCCGCCAGGCCCTCGAGGACGTCGCCCTGGTAGGTCCCGACGAGGCGTTGACGGGACCCGCGTCACGCGGCGACGTCGCGACCATCGACGCGCATCTCAACGCGATGCCCGAGTCGGAACGTTCGACGTACGTCGCGCTCGCTCACGCGGCCTTCGAGCTCGCCGAGCACCGCTCGTCGCACGCCGCCTGACGTGCAACGGCTCTCGACCATCGCCCAGTGGCGCGACTACGCCCGCGCCCAGCGACTCGCGGGTCGCTCCGTTGGTTTGGTGCCCACCATGGGCGCCTTGCACGCCGGTCACGCCTCGCTGTTCGACGAAGCAAGTTCGCGTGGCGACGTCGTGATCGCCACGATCTTTGTCAACCCTCGTCAGTTCGGCGACCCCGCCGACCTGCGCGCCTATCCCCGCACGCCCGAGATCGACGTGCGCCTCGCCCACGAGCACGGAGTGGACTGCCTGGTCGAACCGTCGCTCGACGAGATGTGGCCCGATTATCCCGAGGCGACGGCGACGACCGTCAGCGTGCGCGGTATCAGCGAACTGCTCGAAGGAGCGGGGCGCCCCGGACACTTCGACGGGGTGGCGAGCGTGGTCGCCAAACTGTTCGCGGTCACCGGTCCGTGTCGGGCCTACTTCGGCGAGAAGGATTTCCAACAGATCGCGGTCGTTCGGCGAATGGTCACGGACCTCGCCCTGCCCGTCGAGGTGGTCGGGTGCCCGATCGTGCGCGACGAGGACGGCCTCGCCTTGTCGAGTCGCAACCTGCTCTTGAGCGACTCGGCCCGGCGCCAGGCGATCTCGTTGTCCCAGTCGCTTGATGCGGTGGGCCAGTCGCACCTCTACGCGAGTGCGATGCGACGCACGATGCGCGCGGTGATGCAGGACGCGGGCGTGCGCGTGG
>Ga0181516_10001044_pt1 | contig 22271 bp, 15 predicted proteins | sample PEATcosm2014_Bin_25_FD_121104 | JGI IMG/M metagenome (GOLD analysis project Ga0181516, IMG submission 121104) | Peatland microbial communities from MTU Mesocosm Facility, Houghton, MI, USA - PEATcosm2014_Bin01_10_metaG | ecosystem: Environmental > Terrestrial > Soil > Wetlands > Peat | place... | reverse complement strand
GGATTTTGCCGGCGAAATCTATGTCTCCGGAGTAGTTCACGAGGAGTGCTTCGAGGGAATCGCCGCCCGAATGATCAGCGATCGCATCAAGCCCAACTACGTTGTGATTGGTGAAGCATCCGAACTGAATTTGAAGCGGGGGCAGCGAGGACGCGCTGAGGTCGTGGTAGAGACTTTCGGCAAGCCTGCTCACTCGGCCAATCCTCGTGCAGGCATCAATGCGGTTTATAAGATGGCCGAACTTATTCGCGAGATCAGCAGGCTTGAGGCGCCGGTGCATGCTACTTTGGGGCAGGGAATACTGGAACTCACTGACATCAAATCGTCACCGTACCCAGGCGCATCGGTGGTTCCCGACTATTGCCGCGCTACCTACGATCGTCGGTTGCTAGTGGGAGAGACTAAGGAATCCGTGCTGGAGCCGCTGCTCCAGTTAATTCGCGAGTTGAAGAGTAGAGATTCGCAGTTCGATGCTAAGGTGCACTTCGCGGCCGATTCCCAGAAGTGTTACACAGGTAAAGAAATCGGAGGGGAGCGATTCTTCGCCGGGTGGGTGTTCGACGAAGGCGACGAGTTCGTTCAGTTGGCCTTAGGCGGTTTGAGAAAAGCAGGATTGACGCCGGAAGTCACGCAGTACTCCTTTTGCACCAATGGTAGCCATTACGCGGGCGAAGCAGGAATCAAGACAATCGGGTTCGGACCATCCAGGGAGAACCTTGCGCACACCATTGATGAGTACATCGAGATCGACCAGCTGTTGAAGGCCACTGCGGGCTACTACGGAATTCTTGAAGCTGTGCTGCAGAGAGGATAGTGCGTGAAGATCCTGATCAAGAACGGTTCGATCATCGATGGCACGGGCAGTCCGAGGTACGCGGCCGAGTTGCTGATCGTGGATGAGTTCATTGCTGCGATCGGTGATCCCCCGGGCGAAGTAGATCAGGTGATTGATGCGCGCGACATGATCGTAGCCCCTGGATTTATCGATACGCACAGCCACTCCGACCTGCAAGTGATGGTGAACCCATATGTCGAGGCCAAGATCCGTCAGGGTGTCACTTCTGAGCTATTGGGGCAGGACGGGATCTCAATGGCTCCGTTGCCTCTGCGCTACATATCCCCGTGGCGAAAAAATCTGGCCGGACTTGAAGGCGATAGCGATCAGGTCGATTGGGAGTACGAGACCACCGACGGATATTTGCAGGCGCTTGAGAAGAAGGGTGTCGGGCTGAATGAGAGCTACCTGGTGCCGCACGGCAACATCCGCATGGAAGCGATGGGGCTCGACAATCGAAAGCCGACGACGGACGAGATGGCACGAATGCGTGAAATCACTCGGCGTGAGATGGAAGTTGGCGCATTCGGTCTCTCAACGGGGCTGATCTACATGCCATGCGCTTATGCCGATACGTCGGAGCTGATTGAACTGTGCAAGGTGGTCGCCGAATTCGATGGCGCGTTCGTGGTGCATCAGCGAAGCGAAGCAGACTCAATTCTCGCCTCGATGGACGAAGTCATCGAAATCGGACGCCGCTCTGGCGTGAAGGTTCACTTTTCGCACTTTAAGGTGTGTGGGCGCAAGAACTGGCCTCTCATTGATCAGGTGCTTGGCCTTCTGGATGGCGCAACTGCGGAAGGAATACGCGTTTCGTTCGATCAGTATCCGTATGTTGCAGGAAGCACCATGCTGGGCGTGATGCTGCCGCCGTGGGCGCACGATGGAGGTACGGATAACCTGTTACAGCGCTTGTGCAGTTCTGAGGCTCGCGAGCGGATGAAGCAAGATATCAAGCAGGGCATACCGGGGTGGGATAACTTCGTGGAATTCGCCGGCTTCGATCAGATCTTTGTTACCAGCGTGAAGACCACGAAGAACCAAGATGTGATCGGCAAGAGCCTGACGCAGATTGCGGAGATGCGCGGCAAGAATCCTTACGATGCTGCATTCGACTTGCTGCTGGCCGAAGAGAATGCGGTTGGAATGGTCGATTTCTACGGTCTCGAAGAGCACGTCCTGCGCTTCCTTACCCGGCCCGAGCAGAATGTTTGCACCGACGGGTTATTGGGTGGCAAGCCGCATCCTCGCGTCTTTGGCTCGTTTCCGCGAGTTCTTGGTAAGTATGTTCGAGAGGCGAAAGCGCTGAGTTTGGAAGATGCTGTTCGCAAGATGACATCCAAGCCTGCCGAGGTTTTCGGCTTCGACCGCCGCGGTGTGCTGCAGGCGGGTAATTACGCAGACGTCGTCGTATTCGATCCCAATACGATCATCGACAAAGGGACATTTGTCGATCCCGTCCAGTTTCCGGAAGGTATCTCGCACGTACTGATCAACGGACAGCCAGTCCTAAACTTCGGCAGTTATGACCATAAGCTCGCTGGAAAGGTTCTTCGAAAAGGTGTTCGCTGAGCAATTGGTCAGCGAAGAGCGGTTGCCGATTTCGAGCGAGAGTGTTCCATTGCCAACAGAAGCGTTTCTCCCGTCGCGGGCAGAGAGAGCCTGCGCGCGGCGTCTTTGCTGACGAAAGAGAGTGCGTGCTTGGCTGCGGCCCACACTGAAATCGCCAGTAATAAGGGAGGCTCTCCGAGTGCTCTGCTGTGCAGCAGGCTCACGCATTCGTCGTGGTTTTCGAAGAAGCCGAGGTTGAAGACCTCAGGCAGGTCGCCAATATTCGGAATCTTGTAAGTCGTCGGCGAGTGGGAGAGTAATTCTCCACGGCTGGAATACTTAAGCTCTTCAGTAGTAACCCATCCCAATCCCTGCATAAACCCACCAGATAGCTGGCCGCGGTCAATGCCTGGGTTAATGCACTGTCCTGCATCAATCAGGAGATCTGCGCGTCGCACCTTGAGTTCTCCGGTGAATCGGTCAACTTCGACTTCGGTGGCAGCGACGCCGCATGTGTAGTAGAAGAAAGGCATGCCCTTGCCTGTCTCGCGGTCGAAGTTGATCCCGGGAGTGGCATAGAATCCCCGTTCGCCGAGACTAATCCTCGCTTTGTAGGCTTGAAGTACGAGGTCGTGAAATGCGATCTTCTGGTGGGGCTGTTGAGGGACGAAAACAAAGCCATTCTCAAAACGAAGTTGATCCGGCGAAAGGGTTTGCCCGTTCTTCGTATCCGCTAACAGTGGAGCGGCGAAGTCAGCGAGACGCTTCCGCAGAGTGCGACATGCATTGATTGCTGCGGCCCCGTTGAGGTCAGTTCCGCTGGAAGCCGCCGTTGCTGAGGTGTTGTTGTTCTTCTCTGTGCTGGTGGGCGCAATCAACACGTCAGAGAAGTCGATTCCGAGTTCGTCGGCTACGATCTGCCGCAGGCGGGTGTTGATGCCCTGTCCCATCTCGGTGCCGCCGCTGGAAACCAGGATGCTCCCGTCGGTGTAAATGTTGACGATTGCGTTTGCCTGATTCAAGGTCTTTGTTGTGAACGAAATGCCGAATTTGACGGCAGTCATCGAGAGGCCGCGCACCTTTGTAGGACTCTCAGTATTGAACTTGGCAAGTTGTTCTTGACGTGCGTCGTAGTCGCTCGACAGCCGTAGCTGCGAGAACAGCAGAGGCAGCGTGTTGTTCTCGCAGCGCTGACCATAGGGCGTCGTATTTCGATCTTCGACTCCGTAGCAGTTGATTTGGCGGATGTCGAGTGCACCCTTCTCCAGATAGATCGCTATCTCTTCGATGATGTTTTCGATATTTACTACGCCTTGCGGTCCGCCAAAACCGCGAAAAGCGGTGTTGCTTGGATGATTGGTTCTGCACAGTCGTCCAGTGACGCGGAAATTCGGCAGATAGTACGCGTTATCAGCGTGGAGCAGCGCACGCTCCAGGATTGCTGGAGAGACGTCGCATGCGCATCCTGCATCAGCAAAAAGATCGAGTGCAAGAGCAGTAATCAATCCCTGCGAATCGAATCCTACGGACCAGCGACTTTGGAAAGGATGGCGCTTGCCGGTGTATTGCATATCAGAGTCTTTGCTGAGCGAAATGCGGCACGTGCGTCCGGTATTTACCGCAGCCAGTGCCGCCATTGCTGCTGGCGCGGCGGCCTGCGTCTCCTTGCCTCCGAAAGCTCCACCCATCCGCTTGCAAATGACGACCACATGATTGAAGGGAACGCCGAGTATCTCGGCCGCCACCTGCTGTGTCTCGGTAGGATGCTGGGTTGATGAGTGGATGGTTATTCGTCCATTTTCGCCAGGTTCCGCAATAGCAGTCTGCGATTCAAAGTAGAAGTGTTCCTGGCCTCCGGTAGAGAGCGAGCCGTCAATGCGATGTTGTGACTGAGCGAGAGCTGAGGTGGCATTTCCGCAATGTATAAGTTGCGGTTCGCCGATGAAACTTCCCGCCGTAATCGCGTCATCTATGGAGAGAATTGGCGGCAGTTCCTCAATGTCTACCTGAATGGCAATTTGGGCGGCCTCAATCGCCTCTCGGCTTTCGGCGACGATGAGGACGATTGGATCGCCCATGTAATTTACGATGCTGTCGGCCAGCAGGTGCTCGTCCTGCATGATGGAGCCAAAGCGATTGCGCCCTGGGATGTCCTGAGCAGTCAGCAAGGCGACAACGCCGGGAACGTTTGACGCAACCGAACAATCAATAGACAGTATGCGGCCGTGGGCGACGCGGCTTCCGAAGAAGTCCACCAGCAATTCATTGCGCGTAGGAGGAACATCGTTCAGGAAGACAGAGCGACCGCTGACATGTCCGCTGGAGGAATCATTCGGTATGTCCTTGCCTACGGCTGGCATGCTCGACTCCTGCTCAGACTAAATCTGGCCTACGTCACGCTTGTGTGCTTCTGCTCTGCATCAAGATCGTAATACAGTTTCTGCAGAATATTGGCGGCCAATAGATTGCGATATTCCGCCGACCCGCGCACGTCGCTGATGGAAGAAATCTCGGAGAGTGCTATCTCGCCGGCAGATTCGAAGGCATCTGCCGAAAGTTCGGCTCCTCGCAGATGTGCTTCGGTTTTTGTCAGGCGAATTATCGTCGGCGCCACTCCGCCATAAGCTATGCGGATATTCTCAATGGTCCCTCTTGCAATCTTCAGCCAGAACGCCGCGCTGAAAGTTGAAATATCCAGATCCTGACGCTTCGAGACTTTGAAAAGCTTGAGTTTCTCTCCGCTGCCAAGGCAGGGAATTACTATTCGGCTTATCAGTTCGTCAGTAGTAGCAATTGTCTGCCTGTAACCGCTGTAGAAGTTATTGATATTCGCCTGGCGAACGCCCCTGGCGCCGCGCAATTCCACTTGCGCGTTCAACACAAACAGTGCTGGCATTGTGTCGCCGATCGGAGAGCCGTTGGCGATGTTACCTCCCAATGTAGCGACGTTTTTGATTTGTGGCGAGCCGAAGCGTTCGATCATCGACGCAAACTCGGGGATGGGGCCCGCTAAGGTGTTCCCTAGCTCTGCAATCGAAACGTTCGCCCCTACGACAATTTCATTTTCGCTAACGTGTACCTCTCTCAATTCGCTCAAAGCGGTGGTACTCAATACAGACTTGAGTTTACGGCCACCCTTATTTACTTGTACTGCGAGATCGGTGCCCCCGGAAACGATGATGCAATCCGGATGGGTGGTCTTGAATTGGACTGCGTCAGCAATCGTCACCGGTTTGTGGAAAATGTTTTCGCCGGATTCGATCTGGACTGGCTGGTCACGACAAAGCGCGAGCTCTGCGGACATAAGGGGTGAATTGAACAGCTGACCCATCGTTTCCGCACGACGAGTGTCCACTCCAAGGCCTGCTCGAATAATGGGGTCGTAGCCCGTACATCGGCATAGATTTCCGACCAAGCCTTGGCGAAGTCGTTGTTCTGACAAGACGGGATCGGACTCTAACAGTGCGTGGATCGACATCACGATTCCGGGCGTACAAAATCCGCATTGAGTTCCGTGGAGATCGACGAGCGCCTGTTGTACCGGATTCAGGTTGGCATCCCCGCCAAGTCCCTCGATGGTGACCACGTGACAGCCATCCGCCTGAAAAACGAACAGGATGCAGGAGCAGAGGGAGTGGTATCCGAGGGCGTCGCCGCATGTCCGGCCGAGGAGGACGGTGCAAGATCCGCAATCACCCTCTGAACAAACCACCTTGGTCCCGGTCAGTCCAAGATCGTCCCTTAGATAGGTGGAGAGCGGTTTGAATGCCGGGGCGCCGCGTAACTCCCGCCGCTGGCCATTCACGTAGAGAACAATGTGATCACGCATGGATGATCTCGATGCACTAATAATGATCTTGGAGAGGCTAGTTTAGCACTGTTCCAGAAGCTGGTTACCGAAGCCTGGGGGTCCTAAAACAGACTAAGGGTGATTCCCGAGGGGGTTACCTTGTTCCGCTTATATAAGCGGAAATAATCGCCGCGATAAAAATAAAGGGCTAGGCGAGGAAACCCAAATCTGGTACTCTGCGCTAACTCACCAAAGCAATAGAGCCGCAAAGTTACAGGCAAAGGTAAAGTGCTTTTCAGTTGTGCTGAAAGATAAGCGATGGGGAAATACTGCCCGTTCTTGTCGTTGAATACTTCTGTTGTATGCATCTATCCGGTCCCCCGGTTTCGGAGGTTACAAAATGATCAAGAGAATGTTGGCGTCGGCCGTTTTGCTTGGCGCGACGTTTTGTGCTCTACCCGCCCACGCTCAATTTCAGGATAACTCCTTCACCTATTGGTACAGCCCCGATTTCCGGGAACCCGATACGAACAATGGCAAGAACATCATGAAGAATGTCATCGGGTTTACACACGTCGATGGCGGCAACAAGTTCGGCAATAATTTCTTGAATATTGACATGTATCACTCCAACGCGGGTGATCCAACTGCGACCGCCTGCGGACAGCCCTTCACGAACTGCACGGGCAGTAACGACACGGTCGGCGCAACCGAGGTCTACGCTGTGTTTCGTCATGACATCAGCCTCAGCAGGCTCACGGGAAAGAAGCTTGCGTTCGGACCTGTAAAGGACGTACTGGCTACGGTCGGCGTCGATCTGAGCACCAAGAACACCGAGTTCGCACCGGGAAAGAAGCTGCCGGTGGCGGGCGCGACCTTCGCCCTCAAGACTCCAAAGGGCAAGGGCTTCTGGGATGTCTCCCTGCTGTGGGATAAGGAATGGGATCACAACGGCTACGGTGGGTATAGCAACCCGGCTATCTATGACGCAAACGGCGGCGTAGTCTTCCACAGCGCCATGATGGTTTCCACTGCTTGGAACATCCCGTTAAAGGTGGGCAAGGCTCCGTTCTCGTTCGAAGGTTTTGGTCTGATCAACAGCTCCAAGGGTCCGGATGGCTCGGGCAACGGCACCAAGCCTGAAACCCTTCTCCACCCGAAACTGATGTATAACTTTGGCTCGCTGGTCGGTGAAAAGCACAATTGGCAGATCGGTGTGGGCTACGAGTACTGGGAACACAAGTACGGTGAAGATAGCAAGCTGAACCCCGGTTCGGTTCAGAACGCTCCGTTCGTCGCACTTACCATCCACCTGTAAGCTAAAGTACTGTTTCGACGTTTCAGGCGGCCCTAACAGGGCCGCCTTTTTTGCGTACATTTGAAGCCTAAGCTCAGCGTCAGAGAGTCCGCAGATTCCCCGTAATCCTGGCTGCAATGCGCCGATGACGGGCCAACACCGGATCCATATCAACCGTCGTCAGTTTGTGATCGTCCACCACAACCCTGCCCTCTATGACAAGGGTTCGGACAGTAGTAGGTGCGCACAACAGCAGAGCGGCGACTGGATCTTGTGCGCCGGAGTATGCCTGGTCGCGGAGATCGAAGAGAGCGATATCCGCGCGTTTGCCGGGTTCCAGCCTGCCGATATCGGTGCGGCCCAGACATTGTGCTCCTTCAACAGTAGCCATGCGTAGCGCATGTTGAACCGTAATAGCGGATGCTCCATTTCCGAGACGTTGCAGCAGTAGCGCCTGACGAGCCTCGGCGAGCATGTTTGAGCTGTCGTTCGAGGCACTGCCATCTACGCCGAGTCCGACGGGCGAACCTGCCCGCTGCAATGCGAGCGCGGGTGCCAACCCCGAACCGAGCCTCATGTTTGACGTTGGACAGTGCGCCACCCCAACGCACGCAACACCAAGTCGCTTGACCTCGGCTGAGTTGAAGTAGATGCCGTGCGCAACCCAAGTGCGATCAGTCAGCCAGCCAACGCTATCCAACAACTCCAAGGGCCGCAGGCCGAAATGTTCGCGGCAATAGACCTCTTCGTCCTTTGTCTCCGCCAGGTGAGTGTGAAGCCTCACATTCTCACGTTCGGCCATCACGGCGGTCTCGCGCATGAGGCTGAGCGACACCGAGAAAGGCGAGCATGGAGCCAGTGCTACCTGCACCATCGCACCTGGCTTTGGATCGTGATAGGTGTGAATCACGCGCTCGCAATCAGCCAGAATTGTTTCTTCATCCTGCACCACGCAATCAGGTGGCAGCCCCCCGCTACTTTCTCCTACGCTCATGGAGCCCCGGGTGGCAGTGAAACGTATTCCAATCTTCTCTGCAGCTGCAATTTCAGCGTCAATTAAATGTGCCTGGCCTTGAGGGAAGAGGTAGTGATGGTCGCTCGTGGTAGTACAGCCAGAAAGCATGAGTTCGGCCATGCCTACCAGGGCTGCGGTATTCACGGCAGTCTCGTCGATGCGCGCCCAGATGGGGTATAGAGTCCGGAGCCAGTCAAATAGCTCCACATTCGCCGCGGCTGGAACAGCGCGTGTCAGCGTCTGGAAAAGATGGTGATGGGTGTTGATCATGCCGGGGATTGCGACGCACCCGGAGCCGTCTATGGTGCGCGCAGCCTGCAGGCCGCGGGGCAAACGGTCGCCGACCATCTTAATCTCGCCAGCTTCCGCATAGAGGAATGCGCGGCGGAACTCACGATTTGCTGCGTCCATCGTAGCGAGGGTGTGGAGGTTGCGAATCAGCAGCGAGCCGGGCACAACTCTGCGTTTCTCAGGCATAGTAGAGATGGAATCCCGAGTGGAATGAGTTCTTCAGCAAGCTAGTCTATCTCGACCGAAGCTGAAGAAAAAGTGAGATTCGCGGCAGGAACGCTCGCTAGACCGGAAGCGGCTCTTCGGGTTCGGAAGCCAAGTGCAGCAGCGGCATCCGCTCGCCAGAGTGCTTCATTGCCTCCGCAAATGGGATCCCCGCCATCATGAGGCCGACGCCTTCCACGGTCGCTTCGTTGCGATTCAGCACGCCCATGATTTTGCCTTCGTACATTACGGCGATCCGGTCAGAGAGGCTGCGAATCTCGTCGAGGTCTTCGGATATCAGCAAGATGGCCTTACCTGCTGTACGCTGCTCCAGCAGACGCTGGTGAATGAATTCTGTGGCCCCAACGTCCACGCCCCGGGTGGGCTGCGCTGCGATCAAAAGCTTGGGATCGCGAGAGAGTTCGCGAGCCATAATCAGCTTCTGGATATTCCCGCCAGAAAGATTCTTGATCGGGGTTTCCAGTTGCGGAGTCTTTACGTTGAACTCTTCAATCAGCTCTCGGGCATGGGCCGCCATCTTCTTGACACTAAGGAAAATGCCGAAGCTGAACTTGGGCGAGGAATGATCACGCAGAAACAGGTTTTCCTGTACGGTGAACTCCTTAATAGCGCCGTCGCGCATACGCTCCTCTGGAATATACGCCGCGGCCTCCATGCGCTCTCGAAGATGGGAGTGGGTAACGTCCTTACCGTCAACCGTGATTTCACCCGCAGTGACTTTGCGCAGACCGGCTAGGCACTCTGCTAATTCACGTTGCCCGTTGCCGGATACGCCGGCAACTCCCAGTATCTCGCCTGCTCGAATTTCAAGACTCACTCCACGCAGGGCCTCAGTGCCGCGATCACTCGCGGCGAAGACGTCCTTAGCCGTGAGTCGCACCGGGCCTGCGTTTAATGGCTGAGGAGCGAGTGGCTTCACCTCGCGTCCGACCATCATGGTGATCAATTCGTCGCGCGTGACACCCTTCACCGGGCGAGTGCCGATCATTCGTCCGTCTCGAAGAGCAGACACGCGGTCACTGATTGCCAGGACCTCATTCAGCTTGTGTGAGATGAAGACAAGCCCGTGACCTTCATCCACCATCCTCTTGAGGGTGGTGAACAGATCGTTGACTTCCTGCGGTGTCAGCACTGCCGTAGGCTCGTCTAGAATGATCAGGCTGGCTTCGCGATAGAGTGCCTTGAGGATTTCAACCCGTTGCTGCTCTCCGACTGACAGGTGCGCCACCAAGGCGGAGGGATCGACCTTCAGCCCGTAAGCATCTGCTAGCTCACGCAAGCGCTTCGAGACCACATTCAGGTCAAGAAATGGCTCGCGTGACGATTTCAGTCCCAGTGCAACGTTCTCTGCTACTGTGAGTCGAGGCACCAGCATGAAGTGCTGGTGGATCATGCCGATGCCGCAGCGAATGGCGTCAGCAGGCGAACGGAATACTTGCGGAACGCCGTCAATGAGAATCTCGCCATCATCGGGACGGTAGAGGCCGTACAACATCCGCATCAAAGTGCTCTTGCCCGCGCCGTTTTCGCCGAGTAAGGAATGAACCTCGCCAGCGTTTACATCAAACGAGACGTTGTCGTTCGCCAATACTCCAGGGAAGCGCTTGGTGATGCCTCGCATTTCAACCCGGTGCAAATGGTGTTTTGGATTTGGCGATGCCGCAAAACTCATTTCTGCAAATACCTCTACGCGGTTGAACTTGTCCTTTTCATGTTCGGCTGGTCCCCCGCTTCCCAGCGATAGGGAAGCAGGGAGCCAGAACCCGTGTTAAGGAGTGACTTTGATGGAACCGTTGGAAATTCCCTGGATCGCCTTGTCGCCTGCAGCTTTTGCGGACGCAGGTAGTTTGAACTTGGGATTGTAAACGATCTTCAGACCGCCGTTGCTGAGATGCAAAACAAACTTCTCGCCTCCCAGTTTACCCTGCTTGCGGTCTTTGATCATCTGTTTGAGAATGCTGACCCAGTCGTACTGCTGAGAGGCGACGACCAGTTCCGGTGCAATCGGAGCTTCGTCCTGCTGCGTTCCGAACCACAAGACGTGTCCTTTTTCCTTAGCTGCGCCAATCGAGCCCACCACCGCCTGCGAGGAACCGGTGAGCACATCTGCGCCAGCCGCGATGTGAGTCTTGGCCGCCTCAGCCATCAGGGCCACATTTGAGAAAGAGCCGGTCCAGGTTTTGGAAACACGGATCGAGGGATCGACTGATGCGACACCTTTCACGAATCCAGAGACGTACGTCTTGGCATCGCCGATCTCAACAGGACCAGTCACGCCGATCACTTTCGACTTGGTTAATTTCGCGGCAATCACGCCGTTTACGTATCCGCCTTCTTCCGCCGCCGCAGTATAGGCATAAATATTCGGCTGGCCGAAGGTATTGACGTCCGTGCCCCACGCGAACGTCGTTTTGGGAAACTCCGGGGCTATGTCAGCCACTGACGAACCATACTGCGAACCGTGAGCGATTACGATATCGAAGCCTTGGCTAGCATAGTCACGAATCGCGGCTGCGGCGTCCGGTACCTTGTACATATTTTCTGAATAGGCGATCTTCATCGCCGATTCCCCGCCCATTTCTTTTTGAATGGCTTTCAATGCCGAAAACATGGATTGGCTGAATGCCATATCGGTGGTGGAACTGGGCATCACGATGGCAATGCGCAGTGGAGCAGCTTGAGCAGCGGAGACGCTGAGTGTGGTAGCCACTAACGCCAGAGCTAGTGCGACGATCTTAAATCCGCGAAAGTTCATTTCTTCTTCTCCTCGTCCGTAAACAAATCGTTCATCCAGCAATGGTAGGGGTCTCTGCTAGTGCTCACCCCGTTCAAATGGTTTATTCAATGCAATGGGCTGGCGCATCAGCTTCGGGGCCAGCGCAAGCGCTGCAATCGTCAACACGTAGGGCAACATGACGGCAAGATCGGAGGGAATTTTGACGTTAAGTACCTGCATCCACAATTGGAAGGCGTTTACCGTACTAAACAGTAATGCGCCGCCCATGATGGCCACTGGCCGCCATCCTCCGAAGTACACCAGTGCAACTCCGATAAAGCCCATTCCGGCCGTCAGATTTTCCTGGAACAGGTTCACCAGGGCGAGAGAAAGCGACGCGCCAGCAAGTGCGGCCATAATCGAACCGATTGTTACGCTGATGTAGCGTACGAGGTTCACATTAACGCCGAGCGAATCCGCTGCGGCAGGATTATGTCCAACCGCCTTGATCTTCAAACCCCAGGTCGTCTTGTCCAACAGTATCCATGCCAAGGGGACCGTCAGGAACGCAACATACACCGGGAGGCTGTGCTGAAAGAAGATTTCTCCAAGAATGGGGATATTGCTGAGGAACGGAATCTTGATGGGTTGGAAGCCAACGACCGTTTTGACCGTTCCGACCATGACTTTGAACAGAAGGGAGGACAAGCCCAACCCGAACATATACAGCCCGATGCCGCTGATGCCTTGCTCGGCCTTCAGCGTGACGCTGATCAGCGACATCAGCAAGCCCATAAGCGTGCCTACGATGACGGCCGCAAGTACGCCCAGCCACAAGCTGCCAGTGGTAAGCACAACGTAGAAGGAAGCAAATGCGCCCAGAAGCATGACGCCATCGACGCCGAGGTTGAGTACTCCTGAACTCTGACTAATGGCTTCACCCACGGCTGCGAAAAGGTAGGGGGTCGCCATGCGGATTGCAGCAGCGAGAATTCCCACCGCAACCGGAAGTCTGAAGATAGAGGTGTCCGTGGCAGGCTGGTACATTGCTCAGTCCCCCTCAGCCTTGGCCACCGCAATGCCTCTGCGCGCTGACCATCTGCGTGACAGAAGATTGGAGCCAACCACAAACATGACGATGAGTCCCAGAACCGTGTCGATGAGCGCCGAGGGGACCTGCACTGCGCGCTGCATCTTATCAGCTCCCACCAGGAGGCTGCCGAACAGCCACGAAGCAGGAATTAACCCGAGTGGATGCAGGCCGCCGAACAGTGCAGCCACAATGCCAGAGAAGCCGTATCCGCTGGTGATTCCATCCATCAAGCGGTGCTGCACCCCAATGACTTCAAATACCCCTGCGAGTCCGGCGAATCCGCCCGCTAACGTCAATGAGAGTGCCTGATAGACAGGTACATTGATTCCGGCATGACGAGAAGCTTCGCGATTCAGGCCAACCGCCCGGATGCGATAGCCTATTGTCGTTCGCCAGAGGAAGATGTAAACCGCAACCGCCAGGACGACTGCAATAATCGCTCCCGCATGCAACAGAGTTTGAGGAACAAGGCGGGGAAGCCATACTTGCCGCGGCAACCGCTCCGACTGCGGAAGGAAAGTACCTTCTGCAATCCCCTGAGGATCCATCAGAGGTCCCCTCAGCATATAGTTCATGAGCTGGACCGCAATGGCATTCATCATCACAGTGCTGAGAATCTCGTTTACGGTAAAACGAACCTTCAATATGCCGGGGATGAAGCCCCAAGCCGCTCCGGCAAGGAATCCCATGACCATCGTCGAAGGAAGCAACAGGTATCCAGGCCAGGTTCGGCAAGTCAGGGAGAACCAGGTCGCCATCAAAGCACCTGCAATGATCTGCCCTTCGCCGCCGATGTTGATCACGCTGGCGCGGAAGGCGATGCAGATGCCGAGCCCAACCAAGAGCAGCGGAGTGGCTTTTGCGAGAGATTGTGTAAACCCGTAAAGATTTCCGAAAACACCATTTGCCAGTGCTGCATAGGCCGTAAGGGGGTTGACCTTCAATAACAGCAACATCAGAGCGCCAATCAAAAGTGCAACCAGCATGGCGAGTACCGGCAGTGCTAACCGAAGGCCGAGGTCCTTCCAATCGAATGCAACTCTGCGAGACGAAGCAGAAGTCTCTGCGGCTATTTCTACCGACATCGGCACAACCTATCCGCCCGGTCGTGCGGCGAATCAAAGTAGGAATTGAGTAAGGAAGCTATTGGTTAAATAACATCAACCAGCTTTGGACGCAATAAGGTTAACAGCATGGGTTCCATCAAATTTTCTTATTGCCCACAGAAAAGTCTGGGTACATTCCTCGTGTGCATTTCCGAGTTGCCCGTATTCATAACGAGATACAGCGCAAACCATGAATCGATCGAGCACGGAATCCTCGATGTAAGAACCGACGCGCCCCCTGAACTATCTTTACAGGGCGGAGCGGCAAGATAGGATCGCCAAGGTGCTAGAATCCTCGAACACCCTACAGATACCGCAGGCAAACACCTCATGGTTCCAGAGATCGGCCAACCCCGTACCGGCGAAGCCGCTCCGAAGTTGGCGGCGATAATACTGGCAGCGGGCTACTCCGCTCGCATGGGACGGTTCAAGCCGTTGCTTTCCATCGGGCACAGCACGCCGTTGGAAACCGTGGTGGGGATCTTCCTGTCAGCGGGGATTCCAGATGTCTCGGTCGTGCTCGGACATCGGGCAGACGAACTCCGACCGGTCGTGGAGGCGTGCGGCGCGCGCTACGTAATCAATTCACAATTTGATCAGGGCATGTTTTCGTCCGTGCGAGCCGGTGTGGCCGCTCTGGCGGAGGACACGGACGCGTGTTTCATGACTCCAGTCGACATCCCACTGGTGCGGGTCAATACGGTTCGTCGATTGGCTCGCTGTTTTACCGAGACAAGGAAGCCGATCATCTATCCAGTGTTTCAGAAGCGCCGCGGCCATCCAACCCTGATTTCGCGCACCATCCTCGCAGAGGCGTTGGAGGCGCGCTTGGATTCGACACTCGCGGCCGTGCTGGCGGTCCACGAAGAACAATCGCACCGTTGTTTTGTGCCGGACCAGGGAATCCACTTGGACATGGACACTCCAGAACAACTCGCCAGAATTCGTGAGTTCGCCGCGCATCGCGAAATTCCGAGTTTTGCAGAGTGTGAAGCTGTATTGGCGGAATATCAGGCAGACGAGCGCGTAGTGAGGCACTCACGCGTGGTGGCCGGGGTAGCTTTTGCGCTCGCCACCGCGTTGGTAGAACGCGGCGTCCATGTGGAACCGCTACTGGTGCGAGCAGCCGCTCTTCTTCACGATGTGGCAAAGGGCAAACCGGAACATGCTCAAGCAGGCGCGCAACTTCTTCGTGACCTCGACTTTGGGAACGCTGCTGAAATTGTTGCGGCGCATACGGACTATACCTTAGTCGCGGGTAAGTTGGATGAGGCAGCAGTCGTATATTTAGCTGACAAGCTGGTATCGGGTGATCGCGTAGTTGGGATTGAGAAACGGTTTCAGCGCTCGTTTGATCGATTTCAGGGGATACCCGCCGCGCTGGACTCTGTTACGCGCAGGCGTGCAACCGCCGAAAAAATCGCTCACGAGATTGAAAAACATCTGGGAGCCGGTTTGCGGCAGGCAATCTTAGACCGTCAGCTCTGCGGAGATTAACCATGGCATTGGGACCCGATGCCAACTTTGTCGCAAAAGACTGCGAGGGAGCGATGCCGCGCATTTATCTCGACAATAACGCGACGACCCCCATGCTGCCGGAAGTGCTGGAAGGTATGCTGCCGTATTTCACGGAGCAGTTTGGAAATCCTTCGGCACTTCACTTCGCAGGCAAGCGCGCGCTTGCGGCCGTGAAGCAGGCCCGCGTCTCGGTCGCGCATCTGCTCGGTTGCCATGCGACGGAAATCGTGTTCACCAGTGGCGGAACTGAAGGCGACAATCTGGCATTGCTTGGCATGGTGACACCGGGAGACCACGTCATCACCTCCGTGATCGAGCACAGCGCAATATTGCGGACTTGTTACCATCTGGAGCAGGCTGGCTGCGAGGTGACGAAGGTATCGGTGAATTCAGAAGGGCGGGTTGATCCCGATGAAGTGCGCAAGGCTCTGCGCCCAAATACGAAGCTCATCTCTATTATGATGGCGAACAATGAAACTGGAGTCTTGCAACCAGTGGAGGAAGTCGGACGCATCGCAAAAGAGGCCGACGTATGGTTTCACACCGATGCCGTACAAGTTGCAGGGAAAGCCCCAATCGATGTCAACCAGATCGGCTGCGATCTGTTGACGGTAAGTGCCCACAAGATGCACGGGCCGCTGGGAGCTGGCGCGTTATTCGTGCGCCGGGGGACCCCGATTCAGCCGCAGATTCATGGAGGGCGACAAGAAAGGGGACGTCGCTCCGGCACCGAGAACGTTCCTGGTGTAGTGGGTCTTGGGATTGCATGTGAAATTGCCAGTCGCGGGTTTGAAGATGGATCATTGGATCGTATTGCCTCTTGGCGAGACGAAGTGGAGTCGGCGGTGCTGGAGCAAATTGCAGAAACCGGCGTCAACGGGAAGTCGCCGCGCATTCCAAACACGTCCAATATCTACTTCGACCATGTAGGAGCAGACGCCCTGATCAATGCTCTTAATAAATACGGAGTGGCCGTATCGCGCGGCGCAGCCTGCACTTCAGGTGATGAAGAGGCATCCAGCGTGTTGATGGCCATGGGACTGAATGGCGAGCGTTCGCGGTCCAGCGTTCGCTTCAGCCTAGGGAAGACAAATTCGGAACAAGAGATTCGCTATCTCATTTCCGTTTTGCCAGGAATAGTCCGAGAGTTACGAGAAGCTTCTTCGTTCAAGCCGACCGTACAACCTGTCGTGACACACGGCTGAGTGGTAAAACGTGATTGGAGCAAGAGACATTCATGGATGTTTACGCCGAGATATGTGATCTCAGACGGCAGGGAAGGCGATCTGCACTGGCAACCATTGTGAACGTGCGCGGTTCTATCCCGTCGGTGGCCGCGGCGAAGATGCTGGTTCGGGATGACGGCTCCATCCTTGGGACAATCGGCGGCGGCTGCGTGGAAGAAGAAGTTCGAAAAGGTGCAATGGAAGTTATGAAAGCCGAGAAGCCACGAACCTTCAACTTCGATCTCAATCAAACTCCAGACGATGACACGGGACTGGTTTGCGGAGGATCGCTTCAGGTCTTTGTTGAGCCAGTGATTCCTTTGCCAGTGCTGTACATCTTTGGCGCAGGCCATGTGGGATTCAACATCTACAGGGTGGCGCACATTGCAGGTTTCGACGTTGTGGTTGCGGATGATCGAGACACGTTCGCAAATCACGAGCGCTTTCCCGACGCGCTCGATGTTCATTCTGGGGACATGGATCAAATGCTGTCTCAGTTGCAGCCGGCCGAAAGTTCTTACATTGTTATCGTAACCCGAGGCCACCGTCACGATATGCGCGTTTTACGCTGGGCTACTGACACCAAAGCGTGCTATATCGGCATGATTGGCTCAGTGCGCAAGGTACTCACAGTATTCGAGCAGTTGGAGAACGAGGGCGTTGCGCCGGAAACCCTTGATCGGGTCTACGCTCCCATTGGACTTCAATTGGGAGCCGCTACTCCGGAAGAAATTGCCGTTTCGGTTGTTGCCGAGTTGATTGCCCTCCGGCGACACTCTGAGGTTCCGCAGCCGCACTCGCGTAATAGGCTCCGTCGCGCTCGCTGAACAGTCGCTTTCACAATCTGCGCATCCTCGGAACTTCATGAAGTATCCCCGGAGTCGCGCCGCACCCTTGGAATCCCAAATGACCGCAGCGATTGAATAATGCATCTTCGTAATGAAAATTTACGCATAATTCAATTGTCCGTTGACATCACGAAAAAAGTGTTCCTAAATAGCTCCACTCACATTTTGGGCCCAATCCCAGATTGAGCGTTGTCTGACCTCTGACTGCCACTGTCTACCTAGCGGCAGTCTTGTTTTTTCTTGAACATTGCGATATGGAGGAGTACCCCATGCGGAAGGGTATAGGGATAGTTGTTTTTGCAGGATTGATGGTTCTGCTCAGTTCGTTGCTCATGGCTCAAGGCGGAGCGACAGGTTCGATCAGTGGCACGCTTCGAGATGCCAACGGAACGGTCATCTCCGGCGCCGAGGTGAATGTCGTTAATGAAGCCACCGGAAAATCGGCTCGCCAATTGCGGACCGACGCTTCCGGAAGCTTCAACATTCCTCTTCTACCCGCGGGTTCTTACTCCGTGGAATTCAGTGCCCAGGGATTTGCACTAACCAAGGTGGAAGGTGTCGCGGTTCGGGTCACAGAAACCACCAGGCTGGCCACAGCTCTCAAGCTTTCGTCCGTGAAGGAACAGATCGAAGTTCACTCGAATGCCGTCGCCCTCGAGACAACGACCGCGGCGACCGGCGATTCGTTAGTTGCCGAAACTGTTGTGTCGCTTCCCTTGGCGACGCGCAATTTTCAGCAGTTGCTGGATCTCTCCGCCGGTGCCACCTCAAGCGTGAACAATGCCGCTGCACTCGGCCGCGGCGACGTTCGCATTGATGTCAACGGCGGACGCGAAGACAACAACAACTACCTGATTGACGGCATATCAGTGGCGGATTATGCCTTTGGCGAACTCACTTACACGCCGGTCCCCAATCCAGACTCCATTCAGGAATTCAAAGTTGGAACCAGCCTCTACGACGCAACCCAGGGCCGCAACGGTGGTGGTAACATCAATGCCATCCTGAAAAGCGGAGGCGCTAACTTCCATGGTTCCCTGTGGGAGTACTTCCGCAACACCGATCTGGATGCCAAGGATTACTTCCTGGGACAGTTCGTGAATAAGCAGAACATTTTTGGCGGCAGCCTCGGCGGACCGGTCGGCTCCAAGGGAGGCTTCTTTTATGTGAATTACCAGGGAACCCGCCAGCGTAGCGGCGATTCGCTGGGAACCTATCTCAGTGGTGCGCAGGTTCCCGTGTTACCGCAGAATCGCACTTGTGCCAATCTGGTCAGCACATTCTTTCCTCAAGGACTTCCTTCCTACGTTTCGGGCAGCTGTCCTCTCGATCAGGTAGCAGTGAAGTTGCTCAACACGCAGGGCACTCAGTTTGGCTCCCATCCGGGCGGCTATCTGATCCCCAGCCTTTCCGGCACGCCTGGCTACAGCAACGGAGCGTTGAACTATGCCGGGGTGACAATGACCGAGCCTGGCAAGTACACAGATGATCAGCTGACGGCAAGCTGGGACCGTGACTTCCATGCCAACAAAGATCACGTTTCTGCACGCTTCTTCTGGTCAGATTCCCTGCAGTACCAGCCGTTCGGCGCAGATAATCTGCAGGTGCAGGTTGGCAATCCGGCATTTCCGACCAACCTGAATTTTCCACTTCAGATTCCATTGCGTGGCCGTGTTGGCATGTTCGCTGAGACCCACTCTTTCAGCAATTCGCTGCTGAATGAGTTCCGCTTCGGCCTCAACGTGATCAGTGACTCGCTCGCGAATGTTCCGGTTCCTGGCGCTTCGGCTGCCGACATGGGCATCAACAATGGTTCGGGAGCGCCGGACATGTACCGCTACCAGTTCTCGAGCAGCGGCACCCAGATCGGCCCCTTCCCCAACCAACTTCAGTCCGCCGTCACCCATGCCTATGTGTTTCTGGACACATTGAGTTGGACTCACGGGAAGCATTCGGTTCGCTTGGGAGGAGAACTGGATCACACCTCAATCAAGCGCAACCTCCCCGTGCTAGACAACGGCCTGCTAGTCTTCTACCCGTCGCAATTCACGAGTGCCTCGAACCAGACCGTTCAACTCACGGATTTCCAGAACTTCCTGCTGGGTGATCCGGCCTACGGTGAGGCCGGAGGCGGCGCCAGCAACCATATGTACGTGATCCCTTCCTATGCTCTGTTCGCGCAGGATGACTTCCGCCTCACGCAAACCCTGACGCTGAATCTTGGGGTCCGCACTGAGATCATGGGCGCGCCCTATGACAACGACTGCCACCTGGGGAATTCCAACCCTGCTCTAGCCAACACAACCGGCGACGGATTTCTCTATCCTAAGTGCGTGAGCGGCTTTAATATTCCAGGCTTGAGCGGGACTCTGAACAAGGCCGCTTTGAACAACGAGTACGCCACAGTCTGGGAGCCCCGCGTGGGTTTCGCCTACGACTTTGGCGGGAGCCATAAGACGGTGGTCCGCGGCGGATACGGCATCTACAGCGTCCGCGAAGACATTGGCGCGGTGGACAATCTGGCCTTAACGGCTCCGAGCTATCCGGTACTGGTTGCCGGTGGCACGCCGCAGGGCATGAACAACATGTTCGCAAGCTTGCCCAAGCTTGGAACGGTCAATGGCGCATTTGTTCCAACGCCTAGCTTCTTCCAGGGCTTTCCGGGAGGAGACCAGACCCAGTCTCCAATCTTCTCTGGAACCGCGGACCAGTACATCTCGCTGTCGGTGCCGCTGCACTGGTCCGTTCCCACTACGCAGCAGTGGAACCTGACGGTGCAGCGCGAACTTGGCAAGAGTTGGACGCTGGAAGTCGGATACATCGGAACCAAAGGCACGCACTTGCGCTCCACCTTTGACCCTGACCAGCCAGCGCTGGCCAGCGCTTCCAATCCCATTAGGCTGACGTGTGGCAACGCCGCAGCACCTTGCCAGAGCGGGGCAACGGGAAGCACTGTGACGGTTACTCAGACGACCGCGTCCAATGCCGCAGCACGTGCGCCTTATCTTGGAATTGCACCGGATGCGTTCGAGGCTTTCGCCCCGAACTCGGATTCTCACTACGGTGCATTGCAGGCAACCCTGAAACACGCTTTCTCCCGCGGCTTGTATCTGCAAAGCGCCTACACGTACTCCAAATCGATTGACGATGTGTCCACCGCGAGCGTTGCGTTCCTCACTCGCCTGAATGATCAGAACAATCCGCGCGACTCTCGCGGACTGTCGGACTTCGACCGCCGCCAGCGTTTCGTTACCAGTCTCAACTACGAGTTGCCGTTCTTCAAAGAGCGGAAAGGCTTCGTGAAAACCGCTCTCGCGGGATGGGAGACAAACAGTGTGATCATCCTGCAATCGGGCACGCCCATCACCATCATTGACGGCAATGGCGCGACCGCATATGCCTTATCGAGTGGTGGCACGGCCACCGCCGATTTTGGGCCTGGCTTTGGCTGCAGCAACGCGTTAACCCATGGCAGTATGACCGCAAAAATCGCGCACTGGGTAAATCCGAGTGCTTATGCTTCGGCGCCCGTTGTCGGCGTGGACGGTTCAACCGGAAACGGCGATTCGCCACGCAATTGCATTACTGGACCCGATCAGAAGAACGTGGACTTTACCCTCGGAAAAACATTCAAGCTCGCCGAGCACCAGACCTTGCTCTTCCGTTCGGAGTTCTTCAACCTGTTCAACCATCCTTCGTTCCAGAATCCGCAAACTACCGGCACAGCCAACGTTGCGAATCCGAACGTTGGTCAAATCACGAGCACGGTAGGAACACCGAGACTGATTCAGTTCTCACTGAAATACGCGTTCTGACGAGGTGAGTTCCACTTTCCCGGACCGCGGCTACTCGCCGCGGTCCGTTTCAGTTCCACGCTGCGGCCGTTTCCCGGCTGAGGGTCGCCTGAATCACGCAGCGGTTCGTCGAGGACCGTTTGCTCGCACTGCGTGAGAGAAGCGCAGAAGCAGAGGTCACGGAGATACTCTGGTAGATATTTCAGGGTCTTCCTAACATCATCCTCATCAAAGAAGCCTTCGCGCATGTTGTCTTTTATATTTCCTGCACAGTAGGGCTAGAAAAGCGAAGGGGCCGATTTGATCGGCCCCGCGTAACTGCTTTGTTTTGTGTGGAGTTTTGGTTGCGGGGGCAAGATTTGAACTTGCGACCTTTGGGTTATGAGTTTGGGTATCGCGTTATTCACGGCTGTTCTCCTTGGTTCATGGTTGCGCAGCAACATCGCTCGGACCCGCATGTTTACTGCATTATCTCACTTCTGACCACTCCTGAACACTGCTGATTACAAGTCGTTTCAGAAGTGCGTTTGGGGAAGTTTTTGGGGAAGTCGATTTTTCCGGAACTTCACTGCTGGCGCGGTTTTTCCATCGATCTGCGTTCGCGGTGGAGGGCAGTCAAGGACGGCGGTTTCATCGCCGCTTTTTGTGGCTGCTGTTGCCACAAAAAGGCGTAGCTCCTTTACGGCCCGGAGGCGCGTTTCTCATAATTGAGCGGTGGAATGTCGGAGTGTTCGTTCAACTCCGGCATTCCTAATAGCGTATTTAGCCTTGTTTTTGAGGTTGGCACCGGAGGGACTGATGGTGCGTGGCGTGATGATTGCGCTATGTGCTTTTAATCCTAGCCAGCGGGGCGAGAGCCCCGCAGACATTCTCCCGACTGCGAGCCAGAAGAATAATTCCTCTGGGTCAGGGGGATTACGGGTAGTCCGATGAGCGGGACTTCCCCGTAATGTCAGTAGTCGCGCT
>Ga0181516_10001043_pt1 | contig 22287 bp, 18 predicted proteins | sample PEATcosm2014_Bin_25_FD_121104 | JGI IMG/M metagenome (GOLD analysis project Ga0181516, IMG submission 121104) | Peatland microbial communities from MTU Mesocosm Facility, Houghton, MI, USA - PEATcosm2014_Bin01_10_metaG | ecosystem: Environmental > Terrestrial > Soil > Wetlands > Peat | place... | reverse complement strand
GGTGATGGCGGGCCATTTTCCGAAGAAGGGGTGGTCGTAATAGGCGATGGCTTGAGCGTGCTCGGGGATGAGGAACTCGGCCCAATATTGGACCTTGTTTTCAGCGCCCGCGTGGAAGGGATCACCCTTGAGCGCCAAGGGATGCTCGAGGTTGGAGAACTCCTGGTAGCTGAAACCGGCGGCCTCGCGCAGCGGGCCGGGCGAGCGCACCCAGCGCACGGCGGAGTTCTCGTTGGCGAATCCGCTCTTGAAGGTCATGACCACGTGTCCGCCGTTCTTCACATAGTCTGCGATGCGCTGCAGCAGGGCGTCGTCGGCGATGTAGAGCGCGGGGACGATGAGCACCTTGTAGGCGGAGAAATCGGTGGTGGTGGGGAAGACGAAGTCCGCGCCCTCATTCAGGTCGTAGAGCGCGCGGTGCATCTGGTGGACCAGGGAGTCGTAAGTTGCGGTGGGGTGGCCGGGCTCCCAGGGGATGGAGGCGCTGGAGGTGAAGGGCATGACGCCAATGGCGTTGGCGGAGTCGCGGCTCCACAGGATGGCGACCTTGTTTTCGATCTTGAGGCTGGCCAGATGCGTGCCGATCTTCTGGAGTTCGTGCGCGGTGCGGCTGACCTCGGCGTAGGCGCGGTTGGGCTCAAGGTCGTGCGAGAGGACCCCCTTCCAGTAGGTCTCCTGGTTGGCGGCGATCGAGGCCCAGTGCCAGTACTCCACCATGTTGGCGCCGTTCGAGAGATGGGTGTAGACGTCCTGGCGCATCTGGCCGTCGTAGGGCGGGAACTGGAAGGCTGAATCCCAGCCGATGGTCTGGCCGTTGGTCTCGGTGATGAGGAAGTTGGAGTGCTTGAGGGAGCGGGTGAAGTCCTCCTGCATGGCCTGCTGGGAGCCGTCGAAATGGTCCTGGGTGCCGTGGTAGACGTTGTCGGCCGGGATGTCGAGGTCGGCGGCGATGGCCTCCTCGTTGACGTCGTGGCGCATCATGCCGCCGTAGTCGGTGGTCACAAACTGGTTGGCGCCGGCCACCTCGCGCACCAGCGCCGCCTGCCAGTGGAGGAAGTCGGTGACGCGCATCTGGCTCCAGCGCGTCCACTCCAGCTTGTAGCCGGTGGACTGCGCGCAGTCGCGGGTGGGCAGGTCTTCCCAGGTGTGGATGTTCTCGCCCCAGTAGTTGAGGAACCAGGCCTTGGAGAGCGCTTCGGGGGTGACGAACTTTTTCTCAAGATAGTGCTGGAAGCCGATGAAGACGTCGGGATTGGCGGCGTCGTAGCTGCTGGTTTCGTTGTCGAGCTGCCAGCCGAGGACGGTGGGGTTGTCTTTGTAATGGGCGACGATGTGGCGGATGAGGCGCTCGGCGTAGAAGCGGTAGGCCGGCGAGTCGGTGTCCATGTTCTGGCGCATGCCGTAGGTGGCGTCGACGGCAAGGCCGCCAAAGTTGCCGCCGGGGATTCGGCGGGCGAGGATTTCGGGGTGTTGGTGGGCCATCCAGGCGGGGATGGAATAGGTGGGCGTGCCGAGGATGACCTTAATGCCGGCCTTGCCCATGGCGTCGACGATGCGGTCCATCCAGGCGTAGTCGAAGCGGCCGTCTTCCGGCTCCCAGAGGCTCCAGGTGGACTCGCCCATGCGGACGACGTTGAGGCCGGCGTCGTGCATGAGGGCGACGTCCTTGTCGAGGCGGGCGGCCTGGTCTCCGGGCATGTACTCGTTGTAGTAGGCGGCGCCGTAGAGGACGGTGGGGAAGTCGAGGTTGGGCTGGGGGCTGGCCGGCTGTGCGTTGGCGGCGATCGGCAGCAGCAGTGCGGCCAGGATCACAAGAAAACGTTTGCCCATTTGCGTCATGCGTAGCCCCTCTTTCGTTGCGAAACGCAAGTCTATCGCAAGCGGGCAGGCTTCATCCAATGGCGCAGGCAGGATCTCAAATGCTCCCGCGGTGTTTGGCCTCGTGCCGCAATTTGAAACCGGAGGCGGAGCTTTCTCCCGCGCCGGTTGCCGGGGCGAGAAGAAGAGTATAGGCTTTTAACTACGACTCGTGGTGTCGGAGTTAACGATGGCCTACATCAGTACGGGTGTTGAATACGCGCTGCACTGCCTTCTCTATTTAGTGGCGCCTGCGGGCGGCGGGTTGGAGGCGAATGTCCGCGACCTGGCGGTTCTGCAGGGGGTGCCGGTGGACTACCTGGCCAAGCTGTTTACCAAGCTGGCGAAGGCGGGCCTGTTGGTGGCCACGGAAGGCGCGCGCGGGGGCTTTGCGCTGGCCAGGCCGCCGGCTGAAATCAGCTTCCTCGATGTGGTGGCGGCCATCGACGGGGAGAAGCCGATGTTTGAATGCCGCGAGATTCGGGAGCGGTGCGCGGTATTTGGTGCGGAAGCGCCCAAGTGGGCGACGACGGGCAGGTGCTCCATCCACACGGTGATGGCAGCGGCCGAGATGCGGATGCGGGATGAGCTTGCGTGCCACTCGCTGGCAAGCCTTGCCGGCCAGGTGGCGAGCAAGGCGCCGCCGGGCTTCAGCGCGGAGATTGCGAACTGGCTCGATAGCCGCAAGGTGGGTCGCCGCGATTGAATTTTGCATTGATTGACCTGAACAGAAGGAAGAGGAGTGAAGGATGAAACAGCGGTTTGATTTGACTGAGGTGGCGGCGGCTGGCTACAAGGCCATGCTCGGCGTCCATGGATATGTGCAGAAGAGCGGCCTGGATCTGGGCTTGCTGGAGCTTGTGAAGATCCGGGTATCGCAGATCAACGGCTGCGCTTTTTGCCTGGCAATGCACGTGCCGCTGGGGCGGCAACATGGCGTGAGCGAGGACCAGTTGACCCTGCTGGTGGCGTGGCGGGAAGCGCCGGTTTTTACCGACCGAGAGCGGGCGGCGTTGGCCTGGGCCGAGAGCATGACCTACTTGAAGGACGGCGACGTGCCGGATGCCGTCTATGAGCAGGCGTGCGGGCAGTTTTCTACCAGGGAGATCGCCGATCTGTCCTTTGCCGTGGCGGAGATCAATGCGTGGAATCGCCTGATGATTTGCTCGCGCACGCCGGCGCAGGTGGAGGCGGCGAAGCACTAGATCGCTCCAGGAACCGAGCATCTGCCGGAAATGCCCAAATCCGGAGTGGGATCAGGCCAGCCAGGGGTCGATGAGGGGAACGCCGGTGGGCTCAAAGTCTTTCACGTTGCGGGTGACGACTGTCATTCCATGAATCAGTGCGGTGGCAGCGATGAGGCTGTCGCGGTAAGAGCGCGGGTCGGGCACGTGCAGGGCGGCGCAACGCAACGCGACGGCCGTATCGACCGGCAAAATGCGTCCGGCGAAGGCGGGCAGAACATGCTTGTCGCGATCCAGGAACGAAGCAATGCTCCCTGGCGTGGGTCGCGCCGCTCCAATTGCAGGGCGCCCGTCTCGATCTCCAGGATGCAGATTACGGAGAGATACATGGATTCTGCGGGGGTGCTTCGTGCCCAGGCCATCACGTGCCGGTCGGCTCTGCCGGTGCTCACTTTCCGGAACTCCGAGATGACATTGGTATCGAGCAGGAACATCAGGAGAACTCGGCCGGGTGAATCGTCTCTTTGCCCAGGCGAGGCGGCTCGAAATCGATGGAATCGGCCTCGGGCATGGCCAGCAAGTCAAGGATGTTCTCCTGCCTGCCGGTGATTCTCCGATATTCCTCGATGGAGAGCAGAACATGGGCGGGGCGGCCGCGATCGGTAATGAAGACTGGGCCCTTGCGTGCGGCCTTCTTGGCGCGGCTAGCGTCCTGATTGAATTCCCGGCTGGAAAGGGTGGTGATGGCCACGGCTGCCCTCCCGACGTAGGCACGTTGCTACATTCTAACAGGAAACCACGACTACGCGAAGCGGATGAGGACCATTTCCGGCGCGGTGCCGACGCGCATGGGCGGACCCCAGGTGCCGGCGCCGGTCGAGGTATAAACCTGCAGTCTGCCGAGCCGCTGCAGTCCGTAGGTGAACTTGCCAAAGACGCGCCGCGTGAGCCAGGTGAAGGGGAAGACCTGGCCGCCGTGGGTGTGGCCGGAGAGCTGCAGGCCGATACCGGCCTGTTCGGCGATGGGCAGGCGGCTGGGCACGTGGTTGAGCAAAATGCTCGCCTCGCCCCGGGGCAGATCGAGGCCGTCGAGAAAAGCCTTGAAGCGCAGCGGATAGGCTGCGTCGCCGTAGCTGGCGCCGACGATGTGCAGGCCGTCGACGGTGGCCATTTCGTTCTGGAGAACATGGATGCCGACACGGCGCATGGCCGCCGTGTAGTGGGCCACGCCGCCGAACTCATCATGGTTGCCGCTGGCAAAGTAGACGCCGAGCGGGGCCGTGAGGTCTTTCAGGGGTTCGGCCAGGCGATCGGGGTCGCCGCGGGTGCCGTCAAACAGATCGCCGGGAATCAGGACGATGTCCGGCTGCAATTGTGCGGACAGGGAAGCGATACGCCGGCCGAACTTTCTGCCGTTAATGTTGCCCAGGTGCAGATCGCTCAAAAGCAGCGCCGTGCGGCCCCGCCAGTTCTCCGGCAACCCGGGCAGTTCCACTGAAATGCGCCGCACGCGGATGAAATAGGCGTTCAAAAGCCCATAGACCCCGGCTGCGAGAGCGGCTCCGAAGTAGACCGCGGCAACGAGAGGCCGGTTGACGTGAACCCCAACGGACCGGCCGCCGAACTCCGCCAGCCAGCAGAGGCAGGCCGCCCAGAAAAAGAAGTTGAGGAAGCCCAGCCAGGTGGCCGCGAGCCGGTAAAAGCTCGACACCACAATATTGGTGAAGCGAAAGCCGAGCAGCGCGGCAACCATGAAGCTGACGGAGAGCGCGAAAACTACCCCCTGCAGGGTCTGGGCGGCCTGGGGGCTGAGCGGGAACCAGAAGGCAACGAAGGTGCGATAGAGGAACCAATGCGCTGCGAAAAGAAAGGACTGCACAAAGGCAATCAGCAGGAAGGGCCACGCTTTCAAACCGGAACTCCTTGCATCGGCTAGGTGACGGGCGGGGAGTGCGACAGGTGCTGCAGGACTTTGGGAAACGGGCGCCACGCGGGATCCTTCTTCTCTGCCGAGCTCGAAACAGCGGTCCCGGTCTGTGTGTTGGATGCTCGAGGGTCCGTTTTAGACGCAGAGTTGGGCCCCGGGATCTATCTTGCCTGGCTCGGCGGCGGGGTGTCCGTCTCGGTCGCCGGCAGAGTCACGATCACTTCGTTGGGCTTGGCATAGTGCAACTTCTCGCGGGCTTCGTGGCTAATGGCGTCGGGATCGGATTGCAGCCGGTCCACGTGACGCTTCAAATGCTCGTTCTCGTCGCGCAACTGGTCGATCTCTTTGCGGAGTTGCTGGTCTTCCACGCGCTTTTGCCGCCACACCGATACGCCGTGCTTGCCTTCGACCACGTGCCAGGTGAGCAGCAGGGCCAGGCAAACGGCGACGGCGGTGCCGGCCGGGCGCCAGGCGCGCGCCGCAAACTCCACGGCGCGGAGGCGGAGCGGCCTCTCGGTTGGCTCCGCCGCGCCCTTTTCTGCTTGCTGTTTTACGTCCGGCATGTAACCTCTCCCCTGCTGCGTTTTCCAACGAAGCTTCGCAACCGGAAATGCCTGGGCCTAAAGGCCGTGTTGGTCCCGGTGTTTGTCAGGGGCCTGAAGGCCCCTGCTCCCTCCGCATTTCCTTACGATCCGAGATTCTCTTCGAAAGCCGCCGGATTCCCTCGGCAACCCGGATTCTATTCCAGCGCCATCGGGTTTCCCTGGCAACTGCGCGGGATTTCGTGCACCGCCGCGCTTACGACAGCACAAACTTTTCTGCTGCGGCTTTGAGCGCTTCCATGTCCTGTTCGCTGCGGGCCTCGGTGTAGGCGCGCACCACAGGCTCCGTCCCGGAAAGCCGATAGCAGACCCAGGAACCGTCTTCCAGAATCAGCTTCAGCCCGTCGGTGCGCACAATCTGCGCCACCTTGCGCCCGCTGAGTTCGGTTGGATCGGTCTTCAATTTCTCAGTGAACGCGGCTTTGACCTCCGGGGTCAAGCGGAAGTTCTCGCGAACTGGATAGAAGGAACCAACCTTGCCAAACAGCTCCTTGAGCTGCACGCCGAGGCTCTTGCCCCGGTTGGCCACCATTTCGGCCACCAGCAGACCGGCAATGACACCATCCTTCTCCGGCACGTGGCCGCGAATGGTGAGGCCGGCCGACTCTTCGCCGCCGATGGCGATCTTGTCGGCGATGATCAGCTCACCGATGTACTTGAAGCCCACGGGCGTCTCAAACAGCGGCACCTTGTGGTATTCCGCCACGGCGTTGATGAGGTTGGTGGTGGCAACGCTTTTGGCCACGCCGTTCTTCCAGCCGCGCGTCTCCACCAGGTAGTCGAAGAGGAGCGCGATGATGTAGTTGGGCTGGATGAAGGTTCCGTCCTGGTCCACGATGCCAAAACGGTCGGCGTCGCCGTCGGTGGCGATACCGATGGCCGCGCCGATCTCCTTCATCTTGTTTTTGGCGTCGCCCAGCAGGTGGTCGTCGGGTTCCGGCGCGTGGCCGCCAAAGAGCACATCGCGGTAGTCGTGGACGGTTTCCACGGGCACGCCGGCTTCGCGCAGCAGGTCGGAGCTGTAGCCGCGGCCAGCGCCCCAGAACGGATCGTAGACCACTTTGATGCCCGACTTGGCGATGGCTTTGAGATCGACCAGTTCGGCCAGGCGCTTGAGGAAGGTGGGCTTTACGTCGGCGGTCTCAAATCCGCCGGCCGGGGCGTCGGAGCTGGGAATCTTGCCGTCGCCGATGGCGTCGATGGCGGCCTCAATCTGTTTGGTCACCTCGGGCAGCGCCGGGGCGCCGTCGTGGGTGGAGAACTTGATGCCGTTGTATTCCGGCGGATTGTGCGAGGCGGTAAAGTTGATGGCGCCGGAAGTCTTGAGGGCGCGAACCGCGTAGGCGATGGCCGGGGTTGGTGCGGCATCGGGAATGACAATGGGCGTGACCCCGGCGCCGGCTAGGACTTTGGCGGCGATATCGACGAAGCTCTCGCCCAGGAAGCGGGGATCGCGGCCCACCAGCACGCGGTGCGGCTCGGGCTGTGTTTTGACGTAGGCGGCAATGCCGGCCACGGCCAGCCGGATGTTGGCCACGGTAAAGCCATCGGCCACAATCGCGCGCCATCCGGAGGTGCCAAATTTGATCGTTGAACTCATCGAGTCTCTCCACCAGCGGCACAGGTATCTGCCGCAAAATCAATACTGCCATCCTCAGTCTCGCACGGCAAGCGAAGTTGAAACCGGGAGCCTGCCCGGGGCAAGCGGCCTCTTGTCCGATTTGGTTTCTCGGCCGCTGCGGGAACCCTTACACTGGCCGTGCAAGCGGTTCGCGTCCGCACCCGCATGGAAAACCAGCGTGCGAGCGCGTGGAGAAAAACGATGAAACTCCTGATTGTCGGCGCCACCGGGCCCACCGGTCGCGAACTGGTCGCGCAGGGCATTGCCCTGGACCACGAAATGACCGCGGCGGTGCGGCAACCCGACCAGGCCGGACTGCCAGAAAGCGTACGGCTGGCCCGCGCCGATGTGATGGATGCGGCCTCGATGGCCGCCGCGGTGGAGGGGCAGGAGGCGGTCGTCAGTTCGCTGGGCACACGGCTCAGCCGCAAGCCGACCACGCTCTTCTCCGAGGGCACGCGGAACCTGATCGCGGCCATGAACCAGGCCGGCGTGCGGCGGCTCATCTGCATCACCGGCATCGGCGCCGGCGACAGCAAGGGCCACGGCGGCTTTCTTTACGATCGCATTTTCCTGCCGCTGCTGTTGCAGCAGATCTATCGCGACAAGGACCGGCAGGAAGAGATCATTCGCGACAGCGGCCTGGAGTGGACCATTGTGCGGCCGGGCATGCTGACCGACGGGCCGCGGACAGGGCAGTTTCGGCCACTCGTTGACCTGACCGGCATCAAGGGAGGCAAGATCTCGCGGGCCGACGTGGCGACGTTTATCCTGGCGCATTTGAAGGACCGGGCCAGTTATGGACGGACGATCAATTTGATTTATTAGCTACCCCAGATTCGGAACTCCAGGTATGAAGATGCCCGAAGCCACCACGCAAGCCCGCATTGTCCTCACTACGGCAGCCACCGCCGAAGAAGCCGCCCGCATCGGCCGGATCCTGGTGGAAGAGCGACTCGCGGCCTGCGCTACTGCCTTGCCCGGTGTGCTGTCCATCTATCGCTGGCAGGGCGCGGTTGAATCGGCCGCCGAAACCCTGCTGCTTTTGAAGACCGGCGAAGCGCAACTGTCTGCGCTGGAATCGCGCTTGCTCGCGTTGCACAGCTACGAGACGCCGGAGTTCCTGGTTCTGGCGGTAGAAGCCGGCAGCGCAGGCTATCTTGCGTGGCTTCAGGGCTGCCTTGGGCCGGCTTGAGAGCCCGGCGCGGCGACGCGGCGGTTCTGGTATTCTTGGCCCACAGCGGTTTTCCGATTGCAGCCGTTGCGGGCCTCTGCCTCCAGGCATCGTTCTTGCTCAAGGAGTCATCCGCATCGCCCCGTAAGGACACCGGCATTGGCGATCCGTCCGCGACGACACTATGCGCTGGCTATTGATAGGACTACTGGTTTCGCTCGGGATGTTGCTGTTTGCGGCTGCGGCCGCCGCGCGCCATGTTCTGCTGCAGCGCCAGGCGCTCCGCTCCGCGACCGCCAAAATGGGCCGGGCCGATGAAGCCGATGTGGAACCAGACATTTAGAGGAGATCGAACTTGTTCAAAGCTATTCCATTTCGACTGAACGGGGCAGACGTTTCCACCATCGGCGCTCCCGCCTGGCTGCGCTCGGGCGGCATCGTGCTCGCGGGCAGCGTATTGGTAGCCGTTTGCGCCCACATTGCACTGCCGCTTTATTTCACCCCGGTTCCGCTGTCGATGGCTCCGTTTGCCGTGCTGGTGCTCGGCCTGTTGCTCACTCCGCGGCTGGCCGCGGCCACGCTGGGCGCCTACCTGGCGCAGGGCGCGGCGGGTCTGCCCGTGTTTGCGCCTTCGCCCCTGGCCCCCGGCGGCCTGGCTCACCTGCTGGGACCTACCGGCGGATACCTGCTGGCCTACCCCTTTGCCGCGGCCTTGATCTCCTATTTATGGCGCCGCAGCGGCCGTGGTTTTATGGCGGCAATGGTCAGCGCCGCCGCCGGTAACATCGTCATCCTGGCCTGCGGAGCACTGTGGCTGGCCGCTGTCACCCACATTTCGGCCCTGGCCGCGGCCTCGCTCGCGGTGGCTCCCTTCCTGCCCGGCGACGCGCTCAAAGTGGCTGCGGCCGCCGGCCTCGCGGTTGGAGCGCAGCGTTTGCGCCGGCGCCGCGCCTAGATTCCTAGAGGAGGCCGGCCTGCCCGGCAAGGTCTCCCCAGAACCCGCATTTCGTTCCCCGAAAGGACCTGCACGCACCGTGAGCACCCAAGCATCCGAAGCGGCCAGCGCCGCCGGCATTATCGACATCTCGATCGCCCATAGTCCGGACTCGGACGACGCCTTCATGTTCTATGGCCTGGCCACGAACAAGGTGCGCGTCCCCGGCTACCGTTTCAACCACACCCTTTGCGACATCGAGACGCTGAACCGGCGCGCCCAGGACGAAGCCTTCTTCGACGTCACCGCCATCAGCTTCCACGCCTACCCCTACCTGCAGGACAAATACGCCCTGATGGGTTGCGGCGGCAGCGTGGGCGAGGGCTACGGCCCCATGGTGGTTTCCGCCCGCCCGCTGACCACACAGGACCTGGGCAAGGTCAAGATCGCCGTCCCCGGCACGTTGACCACGGCCTACCTGGCGCTGAAGATCTTCAACCCCGACCTGCAGACCGCGACCGTGCCCTTCGACCACATCATTCCCGAGATCCAGGCAGGCAAATACGATGCCGGTCTCATCATCCACGAGGGCCAGCTTACCTACACCTCCAGCGGCCTGCATAAGGTGCTCGACCTCGGCGTCTGGTGGAAGGAAACCACGGGCATGGTGCTGCCCCTGGGCGGCAACGCCATTCGCCGCTCGCTGGGCGACAAGTCGATGCGCATTGTGACCAAGGCCGTGCACGACAGCATCCAGCACGCTCTCGATCATCGCGAGCAGGCGCTGGAATACGCCATGCAGTTTGCCCGCGACCTGGATGCGCGGCTGGCCAACCGCTTTGTGAGCATGTATGTGAACGATCGCACGCTGGACTACGGCGCCGACGGCCGCGAGGCGATCCGCAAGCTGCTGGAGATGGGGCACGAGCGGGGAATTATCCCGATCAAGCCGCAAGTCGACTTCATCGATTAGAAAAGACTTGTGGAGTTGCCGATAGGTAGTTGGCAAGGCGCGGGCACCCACCGCGCCGCGGCCAGCCGGACTGTCAACATTACCGAAGGAACCGGCGAGGTACTCTTCGGTCATTGGTTGAGACCAAGAATCTGCTGTCAGACTTTGAATTTCTTTTAATAAGCGCCGATACACCTCCACAGTGAGGTTGCTCCCGGTGCTCGAGACTCCTTTTCCAACGTTCCTGCTCGCTTCCCCCGACCCCAGTCTGCTGGCAGCTTTCGAACCTGTGTTGGCTGCTTCGGGTGCGCGCGTTGAAATCGTTCTCTCTGCCGAGGCCGCGTTGGCGGCGTTTGCCGCCGACCGGCCGATTACCCTGGCCCTGCTGGACGCGAACCTGCTCAGCAGGGAACAGGGGGGGGATCGGTCGATGGACATGGGGCAGCTTTTGGCCGCCGCTTGTTCCGATCCCAATCGGGGGCGGTTGCCGATTGTCCTGATTTCGGACAATATCACCCAGGAATGGTTAGACCGGTTGGCCGAAGGCGTGATCGACGACCTGATTGCGCGGACCATCGATCCGGCATTTTTGCCCCATCGCATCCAGGCGGCGCTGCGCGCCCGGGGCATGGCCAATGAACTGGAACGGCTGCGGGACGCTGTTTCACTGCACTCGCAGATCGACCACCTGACCGGTGTTTATAACCGAGAAACCATCCTTTCCATGATGTTTCGCGAGACCGATCGCGTGACGCGGATGAACGGGTCGCTGTGCGCAATCCTGCTGGACATTGACGATTTTGGCCACTGGAATTCGCGGCTGGGCACGGACATTTGCGACGAACTGCTGCGCCAGGTGGTGGAGCGGGTCACGCGGCTGTTGCGGAGTTACGACCTGTTGGGCCGCGCCGGCAAGGACGAATTCCTGATCGCGCTGCCTGGGTGCAGCCCGGTGAGCGCGGTGATGCTGGCCGAGCGGCTGCGTACCGATGTGTTTTGCAATCCGTTTCGCCTGGCCGGGGAAGGCGTGCGTCTTTCGGCCTGCTTCGGCATTGCCGCCAGCAATGGCCGCTCGCCGGTGGTGGTGCTGCGCGAAGCCGAACAGGCCCTGCAATGGGCCAAGGACACTGGCCCGGAGACCATCCAGTGCTTTGGCGACTGCCCGCAGCCCGCGGCCGCGCCAGTGAAGTTTCTCTCGCCCACGTCGGGGGATGAATTGCTGGCCTGGTAAGCGGGTGCGGGTGAGTCTTTGGCTAGCTGGATGTATTCCGCTCCTGCTGGAGGACTTCGTCTCCGCTGGGCATGCTGAAGGAGCGGGGGATTGCGTACGATCCGCGGTTCGTTCGGGGATGGGCGGCTCTGTTTCTTTGCGCCCCGACGGTTTCACGCTGGGCTATTCTCTGCGGCTCCGTGACGGAAGCGGCGAAGCTGTTGCGCTTTCAGGCGTGCGAAGCCGGTTCGAGTTCCAGAAACTCCTGAAAGACATCGTTCGAAAGGAGGCGGCCTTGGGGGGTGAGGCGGACGAGGCCGTCCCGACTTTCGAGGAGGCCATCTTCGGCCAGGCGTGCCACAGCTTCCAGCGCGGGCGCGACCATTTCCGTGCCAAACTCCTCGACGACGGCTGCGATTTCGACGCCCGCATTGAGGCGCAGGCCGAGGAACCAGGCTTCTTCATGCTGCTGCCCGCGGCCAAGCCAGGTGGTCTCTTCCGGCTCCGCGTGGTCCATGTAGGTGTTCAGGTCGCAGACGGTGGTCGAGCGCAGCACGCGGCCGTCGCCGCCGCGCAGCATCGACGAGGCGTCCAGGCCGAGGCCCAGATACGGCTGCCGCTGCCAGTAGCGCAGGTTGTGGCGGGAACCATATCCGTCGCGGCTGAAGTTCGAAATCTCATAGTGCGCGAGCCCGGCGGCGGCCAGCGCGTCGATTGCCGTCGTGTACATGCGGGCGACGGCGTCGTCGTTGGGCACCAGGCCGGCGTGATAGCGGGCGCCGCCGGAGAGCATCTCGCGACCCAGGCGCGAGTCTTCGTCCACTTCAAGCATGTAGACGCTGGCGTGGGGCACGGCACACCCGGCCAGCACGGCGAGCGACTCCTCCCAGGAGGCAAAGTTCTGCTCCGCCAGCCCGGCGATGAGGTCCACGCCGATGTTGGTTATGCCGGCGGCGCGCAGACGGCCAATGTCGGCGAGGGTGACAGCCCTGGTGTGCAGGCGACCGCTCAACGCGGCTTCGCGATCGATGAAGGACTGCACGCCCAGGCTGACGCGGTTGACCCCGGCGGCAACCAGCGCGCCAAGGGTCTGGTCCGCAAGCTGCCCCGGAGCGCACTCGACGGTGATTTCCGCATCGGGCGCAATGTCGAACTCCGCCTTCATCGCGCCAAACAGCCGCGCCAGCAGCTCGGGCGCGAGCAGGCTGGGGGTTCCACCGCCGAGGTAGATGGTGTCTACTGAGCGCGGCAACTCGACGCCGGCCTCGGTGGCCCAAGCGCCGGCAGTCCGCAGGTCCTCCACCAGCCGGTCCACGTAGCGAGCGTGTTCGCTGGCCGGGTAGACGCCCGAGGCAAAGTTGCAGTAGGTGCATTTGGACCGGCAGAAGGGAATCGAGATGTAAATGCCCAGGGAGTCGGCGGGACCGGTCATAGAGAGGATTGTTGCACGGAAAAAACTGCTTCACGCACGGGATTGGATAGCCTGCAGAGGCCGAGTTCGCATCGCAAATGCATGAGTTACGGACGATTCGGTCACAGTTTCACAGTTTCACAGGCCTAAAAGGCAAAAAATTGTGTTTTTTCACTTTTGGTGAAAATAACCACTTTGGTTTCTTTGGTTTAGCCGCCCATCGAGATCGCATCAGCAAGACATCGAAGATGATGGAAAAATGCTTCCTTCTTTAGCGATCGGGCGGCCTCAGTCCAGCTTGTCCGCTCTGGACCCGAATTCAAGGTACCAGAAAGTTAGAAACAATCAGCAAAGAACTTCAAGCGATTGCTCGTGCCCGCCCAGGTGCAGTGTCTCAGTCATCAAAAGAGGCAATCGACCAGCGGAGTCCGTGAAGGGCATCCCGCAGGGGCTAAAGTCCATTCAATTTAATGGGGTTATCGGTGCGACTTCAGCCTCAGTCGTGGCTTGTTACAAGGCCTCTGGATTTGGTGTCCATTCGCAGCGTAGGTCAGTGAAGAGCGTTTTTATCAACAAAAACAGCAAGTCAGCACCGCTTCGCGGTGATAGCGAGTTAGCGAGTTAGCGGCGGTTGAGGTCAGGGCGGCTGGACGGGGCGAAGGGGTCTGCTCGGGGAAAAGGGACGAATGGCATCCCGCAGGGGATAAAGCCCGGCTCATTTTATCGGGTTTAGCGGCACGACTGAACTCGGGGGACTGTTACAAAGCGTCGGAGTTGGAGAGTTTTCGCCTTGGAGTTGGAGAGTTTTTGCCTTGAATTTGGGTGTTTTTCCGCAGCATGTGAAGGTCCGTAGCCTTCAAGTCGGGTAGACGATTCTCTGCTTGAGACACACCGCTAGGCGAGCTTTTTCGCCGACGGAGCCGGGTTGGGCACAATCACCGGGCCGGTGTGTCCCAGGTCGCCGGCGCCTTCCATGCGCAGTTCGCGCAGATCGCCCAGGACGCTCGCCGCCCAGCGGTAGACATTGTGCTCCAGCACCTGGCGGCGCATCCGCTGCATGCGCAGGCGTTTCTCGCCGAGGCCCATTTCGAGAGCCTGGTGCACGGCCTCCGCCACGCCCTGGATGTCATAGGGGTTGACCAGCAGGGCATCGTGCAGCTCAATGGCCGCGCCGGCGAATTTGCTAAGCACCAGGACTCCGTTTTCGTCGTCGCGGGCGGCCACAAACTCCTTGGCTACCAGGTTCATGCCGTCGTGCAGGGAGGTGACCAGGCAGACGTCGGCGGCGCGATACCAGCGCTCCACCTCTTCGTGGCTGCACTGGCGCTCCACCAGCACGATGGGCCGCCATTGCGCAGTTTGGAAGCGCTGGTTAATGCGGTCGGCAAGCTCCACCACGCGGCGGCGCAGGTCGAGATAGCTGGGGATGGTGGTGCGGCTGGGCGCGGCAATCTGCAGCATGGTCAGCCGTTCCAGGTGCCAGGGATGGTCTTCGAGCAGGCTCTCGATCGCCTCCAGCCGTTCGACAATCCCCTTGGTATAGTCGAGGCGATCGACGCCCACCACCAGCGACTCGGCCTTTACGCCGTAATCGGCCAGCAGCGCGTTGCGCGTGGGCCGTTTGGCGGTGCGGTCGAACCGGGCGCTCTCCATGGCCACGCTCACCGGGTAAGGCCGCACGTGGCTGGTGTGGCCGCTGCGCCGCGCCGTCATGTGCTCGCGATCGGTGCGCGCCTCAAGCACGCGGTCGACGGTGGAAAGGAAGTTGTTGCAGTGCAGGGGAATGTGGAAGCCGATGAGGTCGGCACCCAGCAGGCCGTCGAGCAGCTCGGCCTGCCAGGGGCAAATGCCAAAAGCCTCAGGGTTGGGCCAGGGGATATGCCAGAAGATGGCCACCCGCGCCTCCGGCCGCAGGTCCTTGATCATGCGCGGCAGCAGCGCAAAGTGGTAGTCCTGCACAAAGACGATGGGGTTGGCGTTGCCCTCCATCTCCTTTACCAGGGCATTGGCGAAGCGCTGGTTTACTTCCTGGTAGTACTCCCAGTCGGAGGCGCGAAAGATGGGGCGGGTGTGGGCAATGTGGCACAAAGGCCAAATGCCCTCGTTGGCAAATCCCTCGTAATAGCCCTGCTGTTCCTCGCTGGTGAGCCAGATGCGGCGCAGGGTGTAGCGCGGGTCGTCCGGAGGGACGCGGATGTGGTCGGAGGCGTCCACCATCCGCCTGTCTTCGCTGCCGTTGCCGTGGGCTATCCACACGCCGTCGCAGGCGCGCAGCACCGGTTCAACGGCCGTGACCAGGCCGCTTGGGGGCACCACGCAGACCGTCTCGCCGCCTTTGCGCTCATGCACATAGGGCTCGCGATTCGAGACGACGAAGATGCGGCTGCTGCCGGACCGCTCGCGCATGTGGACGGCGAGGCGCTCGGCGGTCCACAGGTGCTCGCCGGCATCGCGCAGTCGAGCTTCGGAGGCGGCGGCGGCGCGTGCCTCGCGCAGGCTTTCGGCCATGGTCTCCACTTCGCGCGCCAACGGAGCGAAAAAGCTGAATTCCGCCGCGGTGTCGCCGGCGACGCTGTCGTGGTGGCCCATCCGCACCAGGCGCAACCGTTCGGCGATGCGCAGGATGGGATTCATGAGGAACCAGCGCACCACGACCACCGTGACCCCGACAATGAGAATGACGAAGATGGCGATACGCAGAAAGCTGCGGCGCCACACCTCCACGCCTTCGGTCTGGATGTATGCGGCGTCCTGGACCAGGACCAGCACGCCCGCAACGCGTCCGTTGGCATGCATGGGGATGGCTTCCTCCAGCCACTGCCGGTCGCCGTCGTGGCCCAGGGCGGAAGAGGCGACCTGGCGATTGATCGCCTTGTCGACCGGCCCGTGGGGCAGCGCCTTGAAGGTGGTCTCGGGGCCGGCGGAAGCCAGCCGATGCCCCTGGGGATCGAAAACGGCCAGGCCGATGAGCCCTTCCATGGCGCGCAGCCGCTCGGCCTCGGCGGCCAGCGCGGCGGGTTGGCCGGTTGCGCCAGCCGCCTGCTGCACTTCCGGCAAAAGCCCAGCGCCCTGCTGTGCGCTGCGGCCTTCCAAGTCGCGGCGCAGCATGTGCTTGTGCGCCAGCACTTCAAAGTAGGTTGAGCCGACAGAAACCAGGGTCACGCCCACAATCAGGGCGAGGATCAACCGCATGCGAAAAAACTGCAAGTGCACCCCCCTCCTATTTCTGTCCTTGCGGCGTCTCCAGGACCGTTGGGTCGTTGGTCCATTTGAATAAACGGCGGTGCGCGAACCGCCCAGCGACGGTCTGTTCCCGTCCCCTTCGCGTGCCTTTCGGGGCGGTTTTCGCGACCTTTCCGTTAGTTGACCAAGCCGGCTGCTTCAGTTGCCTTGCCCAGGCACACTTCTCCTTACCTCTCCAAAAGCACTCTTGGGGCCAAAGGCAGGTGGCTAATCTACGTAAGATGCCTTCCTGCCCCGGGGGGATTGCATGTATTTCTTGCGCAGGCGAAGTAATTCTTACCGGCAAATTTTCCCGGTGCGCCGCCAGCCTTGCCAATTACGGCAATGCGCTATTCTGTCCATGCGCTTTCTTTTCACTGCAATCCGCGCACATCTTTCATTCCTTGAGGCCGGCAAACCCGATGGCGTTTGACAGGATCGACAGGACCGCCAAAGAAATCGTGCTCACCGTGCAGGATTACACCTGGTTTGCCAGCCGCGCCTTCATGAACCTCTTCCGGCCTCCCATCTACTGGCAGGATTTCCTGCTGCAGTCGGACATCATCGGCGTCGGGTCCATTGGCATCGTGGTTCTGGCCGGCTTCTTCACCGGCGGCGTGCTGGCGCTGCAATCCGCCGCCACCCTGTCGGCCTTTGGCGCCACGGCGGTCACGGGGCGGTTCGTCAGCCTGTCCATGATCCGCGAGTTGGGGCCAGTGCTGACCGGCATCATGGTCTCCGGGCGCAACGCTTCCTCCATGGCCAGCGAACTCGGCTCCATGGTGGTGACCGAGCAAATCGACGCCATGCGCGCCCTGGGCGTAGATCCCACGCGCAAACTGGTTACGCCGCGCATCTTCGCCTGCATCGCCATGCTTTTCTTCCTGACGATTGTGGCCGACGCGCTGGGAACGCTGGGCGGCGCCGCCGTCACGGTCTTCATGAACCACCAGAACGGCACACAGTACCTGTCGGAGGCGTACCTGTTCCTCGCCTTTCCCGATATCCTGCAGGGCCTGGTGAAGCCGCTCTTCTTCGGCTATATCATTGCCTCCATTGGCTGCTTTTACGGGCTGCGGACAACGGGCGGCACGCAGGGGGTGGGCCGCTCCACCATCCAGTCGGTGGTGGCTTCGTCGGTGCTTATCATCGTGGTCGACTTCCTGATCAGCCAGGTCATGCTGACGCTTTTCAGATGAATCAGACACCCCTCAACGGCGAGCCGGTCGCAGGCGTTGCTGCCACGCAGCCGGTGCTGGCCTTTCACAATGTCTCGATTGCGTTTGCCGGGCCGCCGGTGCTCGAGGATGTCACCTTCTCTGTCGCGCCGGGCGAAACCCGCATCCTGCTGGGGCCGGCCGGGGTGGGAAAGAGCGTCCTGCTGAAGCTGTGCAACGGGCTGCTGTGCGCGGACGAGGGCAGCGTCTTCCTTTTCGGCGAAGACATCTCGCGCATGTCGGAGGAGAGGCTGTTTCCGCTGCGCACGCGCACCGGCATGGTCTTCCAGGAGGGCGCGCTCTTCGATTCGCTCTCGGTCAGAGACAACGTGGCCTACCAGTTGATCCAGGAGCAAGCGCCGGACGATGAAATCGACCCGCGCGTTCACGAGGCGCTGCGGTTCGTCGGCCTGGAGGAGACCTTCAACATGTTCCCGGGCAGTTTGTCAGGCGGCATGCGGCGGCGGGTCGCCATTGCCCGGGCGCTCATCCGCCAGCCGGAACTGCTGCTCTACGACTCGCCGACCGGCGGCCTCGATCCGGTCACCTCCACCAATATCATCGAGTTGATTGTGAAGCAGCGCGATGTATACCGCACGCCGTCGGTCCTGGTTACCCACCGGCTGCAGGACGCGTTCACCCTGTGCAGCCACCACTGGAGCGACGAGCAAGGCGGCATGGCGCCGCTGCCCGAGGGCGAGTACGACCCCGGCACGACGTTCCTGATGCTGGAAGAGGGACGGCTGGTGTTCGACGGCTCGCTGCACCAGTTGGTTCGTTCCGAGAACCCGTTTGTGCGGGAGTTCCTGGAGTAGGCCAGAATCCCGCACCCTCATGAACACCGGAAGTTTGCGGCATGCGGGACTATATCGTCAGCGCATGCCACTCCCTCCTGCTATTTCCTGGTGTAGGTTGCCTTGGAGATCGCGCTCCAGCCGACGTTGCTTGCCATATCCATAACCTGCGCCGCTGCCTTCAAGGTTGTTGTGGCGGAAATGCTGACTGGGCCGGAGTAGAGCTTCACCGTAGCGCCCTGTTGCGTGGGGTCGGAGCCGTCGGTGGTGTAGTAGATTTTTGCCTTCGAATTTGCGTCGGTGATCGTGACCGGCGTGGCCGTGGTGATGTTTTCAGTCCCGGGGGCGATGACCGGAGCGGGGGCGTAGATGATGCTCAAAACAGTTGGCTGGCTCGTGCCGGTTAACACGTTGCCGGCAAAGTCCTTGGTGGAGGCAGCGGCAATGGCCCGGATGTAGGTCGTGGTGGAGACGGAGAAGGCGCCCTTGCAAAGAGTCGCGCTGGGAGTGGGCGCTGCAGAGTTGTTCAGGTTGTAGTAGATCTTGGCGCCCTTGTTGGCATCCGAGATGTTCACGGTGATGGGGCTGGCGATCACCAGCATCCTGTTCTCAGTCGCAGCCGGCGTGATGGTGGGCGGCGGGGCATAAAAGTAAGTATTCATCGTTGCCGGCGTATCCAGCTGGCCAGGGATTGTAGCGAATGCGGTGATGATGCCAGTGGTGAACGAACCGATCGGGCCGCCATACACTTTCGATTTCGTCGTTGGGATGGAACCGTCGGTGGTGTAGTAAATGGTCGCGTGCGGAACTGGCGAAGTGATGGTGACGTTGACGGCGTCGGTATCGACCGCGCCCGCGGGTGAAATGACCGGAGCCTGAGAAGGCAGCGCGGCGGCAGCGGTCACTTTGCGGACGACGTTATTTTGCTCGTCTGCAATGTAGACGTTGCCCAGAGCGTCCGTCGCAACTCCCTCTGGGAACCATAGCGCTCCGTAGTCAGCCGGACCGCCGTCACCGAAATAGCCAGGTGTCCCATATAAGGTGCCGAATCCGTAGTGGCTTCCGGCAACGGTGTAGATGTTGCCATTGCTGGCGGCAACCATGCGCACTGCGTTGTTGTTGCTGTCGCCAATGAAGACGTTGCCGCTCGAGTCTACGGCAACCCCGTACGGGTATGCAATCTCAGCCGCCGACGCAGGGCCGCCGTCTCCGGCAAGTCCGCATGTACCGCCGAAGCCAGAGGGAGAAGGTGTGCCCACCAGCGAGGAAATGTTGCCGGTTCCGTTATCGATCTTCCGGATTGCGCAATTCCCGAAGTCAACGACGTAAATATTGCCGGCGCTGTCTACCGCAATTCCTTGTGGGTAATCGAATTTTGCATTGAGGGCGGGTCCGCCGTCGCCGCTATATCCGTTCACGCCTGAACCGGCCACGATCTTGATGATTCCGGTGGAGGCTGTCACCTTGTAGATCACCTGCTTGTAATCGATGATGTAGAAATTGTCCTTCGAATCGACTGCCACGGCCCACGGACCGCACAGGCCGGTCGTCGTCGCGGCTACGCTGTCGGTGTATGCGCCGCAACCGCCTTCATGCGGCCGGAATGCCCCCTCACCGGTCCCAGCCACGGTGGTGATGATGTGTGTACTGGCGTCAACCCTGCGAATGACCTCGTTATAACCATCGGCTATGTAGATATTGCCGGCTGCGTCTGAAGCCACGGCCGCGGGGTAGTCAAGTTTGGCTGAGGTTGCCGGGCCCTTGTCGCCGGAATAGCCTGCAGAACCAAAAGTGCCCGCGTAAATTGAGATCTTCCCCGTGGACGCTGTTACTTTACGAACCACATTTGCATATTTGTCGGAGATGTAAACATTCCCGGCGGCGTCTACGGCCACCGAATTGGGCCACAGCAGTTCGGCATTGATGGCCAAGCCGCCATCTCCCAATTCACCGTGATAACCATTCCCAGCCACCGTGGAGAGGATTCCGCTCGGTCCAGTCTGGACAACGGCTGTGGGTTTTGCCACCACCCCGATTGCGCCATGTTCGGCGGAGTTTGCGGTTTGCGACAACACAGGCAGGGAGCCAAGCAGGCAAAGCACGCCCGCCAGAAAGTAAAACGAACAACGTGCGTTCAAAATAATCCTCCGGTTTGATTCTCTGTGCGCGCGGCGTAGCTGCTTGCAGCGCAGGCGCGCCGATAAAACTGAATGGATGGTCGCCGCAATTGTACCCCAGTTTCGGCTCGGCGATGCCACAGCAAAATCCCACGTGCTAGACTTCCACTGCATCGATTTGCAGCCATGCTCCGGTCGGGAAACGTATTCTGACTGCGGCCGGTTTTGAACCTGGAACCAGGAATTATCGGAGGCAACCATGCCGTCCTTCTCGTCTTTCACGCGCAGAGACTTTATCAAGACCGCCAGCGCCGCCGCCATCCTGCCGCGCGCTGCCTGGGCCGGCGGACGGCCTGCGGCCTCCAACCGCATTACGCTGGGCGTTATCGGCTGGGGCATGATGGGCCCGGCCAACACCAAGGTCTTCCTGTCGAATGACGACTGCCAGGTGGTGGCGGCCTGCGACCTGGACAAGAAGCACCTGCAGATGGCCGTCGACACCATTAACACCAAGTATGGCAACCAGGATTGCAAGGCCTACCACGACTATCGCGAGCTGCTGGCGCGCGACGACATTGACGCGGTGATGATTGCCGTGCCCGACCACTGGCACGCAATGGTGGCCACCGAGGCTGCCAACCGCAAGAAAGATATCTACGGTGAAAAGCCGCTTGCCCGCACCATCGCCGAGCAGCAGGCTATCGTTCATGCGGTGCAGAAAAACAACGTGATCTGGCAAACGGGCTCCTGGCAGAGGTCGACCAAGCCCTTTCCCAAGGCGGCGGAGATTGTCCGCAACGGCCTGATCGGCACGGTGACGCATGTCGAGGTCGGCCTGCCCGGCGGGCACCACGATTTTGCCGGCGTCGAGCCCGCCTTTTTGCAGCGGCTGGCGAGCCTGCCCGACAAACCGACGAACCCGGCGCTCATCCTGCCCGGCACGCCGGCCTGGGACCTGTCGGTGACGCCGCCTCCGCCCGAGTTGGACTACGAGACCTGGATCGGCCCGTCGCGCATGGAGCCCTACATCGATGCCCGCGTGCACATGGACTGGCGCTGGAACTACAACACCGGCGGCGGCCAGCTATTGGACTGGATCGGCCACCATGGCGACATCGCCCACTGGGGCCTGGGATTCGACCTGAGCGGACCGTCGGAAATCGAGGGCCACGGCGAGTTCCCGGCGGCCACGGCCATCTGGAACACCGCAACCAAGTACAACGTGGAGTGCAAGTACCGCAAGGAAGTGACGCACTATCCGGGCGATGTGACCATTACGCTGGCCGGCGGTTTCCCGGCCATCCGCATGGGCACCAAGTGGATTGGCACCGAGGGATGGGTGTGGGTGGATCGCGAGGGCTTCGACGCCTCCAACCCCGACTGGGCCAAGATGGACATGCTGCCCGAGAGCGATCGTAAGATCAAGCTCTACGAGTCGCACGACCACCGCCGCAACTTCCTGGATTGCGTCAAGTCGCGCAAGCCCACCATCACGCCGGTGGAAACGGCGCACCACTCCACGCTGCCGGGGCACCTGGGGCTGATTTCGATGATGGTTGGCCGCAAGTTGCACTGGGACGTGGCCAAGGAGCAGATACTGAACGACGCGCAGGCCACCGAACTGATGTCGCGGCCGTACCGCGCGCCGTTCAAGTTGGTCTGAAGACGTTCTAGATGGCGTGGCTGGACGCGGCGCCCACCGCGTCCAGCGGGCTGACTTCGACAACCGGCGGTTTGGCGGCCTGCGCCTCAAGGCACTGCCTGCGGTGGATCTTGGCTGCAAAATGGCGCAGGATCAGCGGCGGAATCCCGGCGATGCCAAAGACGACCATAAAGCCGAAGACATTCCAGAAAAGGTCCGAAGTGGTCTTGGCGTGCTCCACATCGGCTGTCGAACTGCCCGCGATCCCGGCCGAGAGGGCGAAGAAGAACACCAGCAGATAGGCGAAAAAAGCCAGGTGCAGCGTAATGGCAGCCCAGCCTTTGGGCCGGTAGAGCAGCATCCCCGCGCGCAGCTTGGCGGTGATGGTCGAAACCCCGCCAAAGCCGCGCCGCACCCTGGTTT
>Ga0181516_10001042_pt1 | contig 22321 bp, 14 predicted proteins | sample PEATcosm2014_Bin_25_FD_121104 | JGI IMG/M metagenome (GOLD analysis project Ga0181516, IMG submission 121104) | Peatland microbial communities from MTU Mesocosm Facility, Houghton, MI, USA - PEATcosm2014_Bin01_10_metaG | ecosystem: Environmental > Terrestrial > Soil > Wetlands > Peat | place... | reverse complement strand
CTGGTAATTCCATTCCCATTGCGGCGGCAAATTGGTCGCGGTAAAGCCAGCATCGCTTTGCAAGCCCAGCATCGGTTTTCCTTCGACTGGTTTCTTGCCTGACCAGACCATGCTGCCAATGCCGTCCGCGCCAACCTTGCCGATAACCGGCCAGCCATCAATCCAAGTTACCGGCAGCAAACTGGCGCAACGGCCTTCCCAATCGCCGCTGCCGTGATGAGTGAACCAATACCAGCCGCCCTGCTCGGTCTGCACAAGTCCGCCTTGATTCGGCTCCTTCGCCGCGCGATCGGCGTGGTTGAGCTGTTTTTCTTCGGCATACGGGCCAAAAATATTTGTCGCACGTTCCATCATCACCACGCGGCCTTCGCGCTTCACCTCGCTGAACAGGTGGTAGTAAACACCATTGAACTTGTAGAGCTTGTTCGCCTCGCTGCCCTTCGACTGGTGGATGACCTGGCCGGATGCCTTGACCAGGTCGCGGCCATCGGGCGTCAGTTTCCAAAGATGAATTTTGTAGCCGTCCCGGAAATTGGAGCCAACGAGATAGCCCTGGCCGTCGTTATCCCAGAACGGACAACAATCATCCCAGCCCGCCTCGCGCAGCACCGCGTGCAACGGCGTCCATGGCCCGGCAGCTTCCTGAGCTGTTGTCATGAAATAACCTTCGTCCGGCGCGCCGAAAAAAATCCAGAACTTCCCGTCGTGGTAACGAATCGCACCGGCCCAGATGCCTTTGCCGTAGCGGTTCATCCGGTCCCAGTTCAATTCCGGAGTGATTTGCGTGAGGTCGGCCACAGCGTGACCTTCAATTTCCCAGTTCACCAAGTCGCGCGAATGCAGGATCACCACGCCCGGCGAAAATTGAAACGTGGACGAAATCGCGTAGTAATCCTGCCCGACGCGGATGCAATCGAGGTCGCTGAAATCGGCTGGCAGCACCGGATTCTGATAAGTGCCGTCGCCCTGATCGCCCCAATTCTGCCATGCGCCCCATTGAACGAGCGATGGTGAGTTAGTGTCCGCTAGCTGGGCTTGGCCCGGTAAACTCAGCAACAAGCCGACCAGTAATGTTGAAAGTCGGAGCCGGCTCACATGTGAAAAGATTTTCATTTGATTGGCGACGGCAAGATTCATCCCACCGGCTAGAACGAGTGCCCTCATTTGCAAATCGTCGGGGAAGGTCACTTCCATTGAAATGGTTAATTCCGCAGCCACGCAATCGGGTGCGCCGCCGAATCGCCTTGGAAATTCCATAGCTGCAAGCCGGTTACCGCTTCCGCCGCAATGGCGTTCTGAAAATAATCCGGGCCGTTGGCCGGGCAGTCCACCGAGCAGTTTGCCAGCGTCACGTTGCCGGCGAACCGCAGGTTGAATCCGTCCGTGCCGTGTTTTTCGACAGGCGCAAGAACCTTCGTCGGCCGGTTGTCATAAACGCCGCCGGCATATTTCGTCCAGCGGCCCAGCTTCACGGCGACGTTTTGGAAGCGCACGTTTTCAATGCGGCTGGTTTCCGTGCCATTCACGCGGATGCTGTTCTCGGCGCGGCCGGAAACATTTTCCACCAGGACATCGTGGAGCTTGCCCAGCCTCGTCGTCGGCAGGCGCGGAATGGCCGTGAACGATATCGCCTCGCCCCTCCCCCACCACGGATCGCTGTGATAACGCGACGTGAACCGGATGTCGCGGAAAGTGATTTTTGAAATCTCGCCCTCGTCGCGCAACTGGATGCACAGGCCACGGCTGCTGGAAAGAATCTGGCAGCGCTCGAACACGATGTCGTGGATGTTGCCCACCGTCTCCGTGCCGATTTTCAAGCCGGCGTCCTGCGTGCGGATGACGCAGTCGTGGACGTGGATGTTCGCGCAGTCGCCGAAATCGTTTGTCTGCCGCGTGGACTTGATGACGATAGCGTCGTCGCCGCCGGTGACGTGGCAGTTTTTGATTTCCACGTTGCGGCAATGGTCGGGATCAATGCCGTCGTCGTTCGGCACATCGAGGCGGTTGTTCACCGTCACGTTGTCCACGAGGACATCCACGCAGCCGAGCATGTGCAGGCCCCAGAACGGCGCGTCGCCGAAAGTGATGTCGCGCACCACGAGATTTGTGCAGCCGGTCAGCACAAACATCTTCGGCCGCCATTCCTTGAACAACCACCATTCGTTCGTCGCCTCGTAGCCGGTCATGAACGACAGCGACTGGCCGTGGATTTTCCCGGTGCCGGTGATTTTCAGATTCGCGGCGTTGCTGGCGGAGATGACGCCGTCGCCAGCGTAGTCGCCCTGGTTCGTGCTGATGAGCAACATGCCGGCGAGATGAAAATCAATGCCGCCGCGCAAAACCAGCGTGGCGGTGAGAAACGTGTGTTGGCGCGGAATCAAAACCGTTCCGCCCTCGCCGGCCGCCGCGTCAATGGCGCGTTGAATCGCCGCCGTGTCGAGCGTTGCGCCGTCGCCCTTCGCGCCGAAGTCGAGGACATTGAAAGTTTTGGCCGCGAGGGAAAAGTTCAGCGCGAGCACCGCGCCCAGCAGCAACAGTTTTGTCTTCATTTGAATCTATTTCACCGCCACGTCCCAAACTTTTGCACGGCGCGATTGGCCAGCCGGGCCGGCGACGTTCAGCACCACGACGTAATGATCCGGATGCTTGTAGGCGTGAATGGGATTTTGTTCTGTGGAAGTTTCGCCGTCGCCGAAATCCCAGTGCCACGATTTGATTTCGCCCCCGGACAAATCCTTGAACGCCACGGCGCGGGATTTTTCATCCAGCAACAGCCACGACCATTGCGCGTCAATGGCTTTGCGGAACTGCGGCTCCAAGGGCATCAGCTGGAACAGGCAGAGCTGGTCCGCCTGACCATACATGGTGTGGTGACGCGACAAGTTCCAGAAGCCGTTGTTCGTGCTGCCGGAGTTCACGTCGTCGTAATCAATCAGCGCGAAGGACAAACCGATGAGCTTGTTCTCTGTCAGCTTGGATTCCACCGCGCGTTGCGGACCTTCCGCGCCGGCGTAGTCGAACGGCGTAATCCAAAATTCCAGCACGTAATGTCCCGGCTGGCCCGGCTTGAAGTCATATTTCTGCGCCGCGTTGGCGTAAGGCAGTTCCTTCAGCCATTGCGCCGGGCCCCAGACCATGCACCAGTCCTTGCCGGCGGACGGCGTGAAGATGTGGTAGTTCTGCGCGTGCGTGCCTTGCAGGGTGAAATACGTTTCCCATTGGCCGAGGAACGGCTTGGCCGGCGAAAACTTCTCGATCAGTGGGCCGCCGGACAAATCGCCGTCCACCACCACCTCAAAGGTGTCATTGTGCAAATCCGGCTGCGCAAAGTCCCAGTAATCGTCGTCCGCCTCGTAGAGAAAATACAGCCGGTTCAAGCCCTTCACCCAGCCGATCTTCACGCGCACTTGCGGCGTCGAGGCGTCTGTCACGGCGTGCCTGCCATTGTCGTCCACCAACTGGTCGGTGCCGATGACATAACTTTCGGGAACGACGTTCCAGTCGTTCGTGTCGCCGTCAATGCGCGGAATCTGATCCGCCGGAAATTGAAACACCTTGAACACCTCGTTCGTCCGGTCCAGCGCACGCGCGGCGGGGCCGGCCAGCCAGACGCCGCCGACCACTAGGGCCGTGAGGACGGCGCGGAGAAAAAAATTTGGATGCACGCCCAAATTGCCCCATGTTTGCGGGGCGGAGTCAATGCCGGAATTGCTCGTGTTCGTTTGGCGGCCAGCCGGCAGCCCGCTTCGCCTTTGCTCCTGGCCGGATGCCGCCTGGACAGTTCCGGCGACCGGTCCGCAGCCTGCCGCTCCTGGCCTTGCCGAGAAACTGCTTGTCAGTTCCGCGATGCGGGAGTATTTCACCACTGTTCCCGTCCAACTTGAGACGAATGATTATGAAAACATTGCTTCCGACGCTGTTGCTTGCCGCCTCGTTCTCGGCCCTCGCCGAACCCGCGCTCACCATTTATAACCAGAACTTCGCCGTCGTGCGCGACACCGTGCCGCTCGACCTCAAGGCCGGCCCGAACGCCGTCCGCTACGCCGACGCCACTGCCCAGGTGGAACCCGATTCCGTCATCCTGCGCGATCCGGCGGGCAAACATTCGCTGCAAATCCTCGAACAAAATTACCGCAATGATCCCGTCACCGAGCCGCTGCTGCTGTCACTGTTCGAGGGCAAGACGATTGATTTTGAAAAGGTGCGGCTGAAGGACAACACCCAAGTCAGCGAACTCATTCCCGGCAAAATCGTCCGCAGCGGCTACGTGCCCGGCGGCGAAGCCCAGTCGCCCATTGTCGAAGTCAACGGCAAATTGCAGTTCACCCTGCCCGGCCAGCCGCTCTTTCCCGATCTCGGCGACGACACCGTCCTCAAGCCCGCCTTCAACTGGCTGCTGCAATCCGACACGCCTGGCGCGTTCACAGCCGAGGTCGGCTACATCACCGGCGGCTTCGACTGGAGCGCCAGCTACAACCTCGTCTCGCCGGAAAAGGGCGACCTCGTGGACCTCGTCGGCTGGATCACCATGAACAACCACAGCGGCAAGACGTTTGCCAACGCCCGCATCAAGCTCCTCGCCGGCGACGTGAATAAAATCCAGCCGATGCAGCCCGGTGGCTATGGCGGCATGCGCTTTCGGGCCATGCCCATGGCTATGGCCGCCATGGAAGCGCCCGCCGTCTCCGAAAAAGCCTTTGACGAATTTCATCTCTACAGCATCGCCCGCCCGACGACGCTGCACGACCGCGAGACGAAGCAGGTGGAATTCGTACATGCGGAAAAGATGTTTGCGCCGACGATCTATGTCTATGACGGCGCGGAAGGCTACCGGTTTTACGGCCTGAACTACGACCAGGGCTACGGCCAGACCGAAAACAAGAAGATCATCGTCCAGCGCGAATTCAAGAACGCCGAGACCAACCAGCTCGGCGTCGCCCTGCCCGCCGGCAAGCTCCGCTTCTACCGCCGCGACGACGACGGCCAGTTGCAGTTCGTCGGCGAGAACACCATTGACCACACCCCGCGCAACGAAACCGTCCGCGTGACCACCGGCAATTCCTTCGACCTCGTGGGCGAACGCAGGCAGACCAATTTCCACGTGGACACGGCGGAGAAATGGATTGATGAATCCTTCGAAATCAAATTGCGCAACCGCAAAAAGAACGACGCCGTGGAAATCCGTGTCGTCGAGCACCTCTACCGCTGGAGCAACTGGACCCTTACCGCCAAGTCCGACAACTACGAGAAGAAAGACGCGCAGACCATCGAGTTCCGCATCCCCGTCAAGCCCGACGAGGAAAGGACCCTGACCTACACCGTGCATTACTCTTGGTAAAAATAGGAAGACGGGCACGGTTTAAGGTGAACAGAAGCTAACGGAGGAAAGCGGTTTGACGGTTGCCGAGGTGAAATCGGCGTGTCGGGGCGCGCGGGCAAAGCGCCAACCGCACTGACCTCGCGCAGCGTCTGGACTGCGGTCGCTTCAGCGCCGCTCAAGCGGGCGCAGTCCAGACGCTGCGCGACATGCGCCGGCCGGTTAGCAAGACGCGCCCCGCCGGTCAGGGGACTGATTTAGCCGTAACGGTTCAGGAGCCGGTCATTTTGGTTTTGAATATCCACCCTAAAACTCTGCCGGCGACAGTGGTAATGCTCTCCTCGCCCAACCTGCGCCCGCCCGCAACGGTGGGCGCTTTTTTTGCACGAACAGGGCGTGTTTTCAAATCAAATGACCTGATAAAAAGCCGGGGCGCAGCGGCGACAGCGCTTTCACGCGGCCAATCCAACGCGCCGGTCGGATGCGAAAGCGGCGTCGCGCTCTGCTTGCCGCCGCAGTCCAAAATGGTTTCCGTATCCACCATCGTTTTGGCCCACCGCACAAACATGCGATGAACAGAACGGGGGAATCTGTTAGAGTTTCATGAATTTCAAGCTGTGATTTTTCAGGGGGCGTCCTGATTTCGGAGCGCGGCATTTAGGCCGCACGCAGGTCTCGCGCCGGTTGCCGGTGAAGCAGCTAAAGCCCGCGCTCCGCAAGGCAAATCAGGACACTGCTTATTTCAGCTAAGAACAATTGGTGGCCAATGAAACCGATAGGAAGGACATATATGACAACCCAGTTCACTTCGCGACAGTTGCTTTGGGCTGCGACAGTTGCGGTTTTCTCCTTTAGAATGCTGGTTCAAGGAGCCGTGGGCAACCCATACGACGGCATCTACCAGAGCTTTGCCACTTTCACCGTAAACAGTTCCAGCGATACCTTTGACGGGACGCAGGGGGGAGGAGTTTCGCATGGCAGCCTCGGCACCTTGACGACCTTGGCGCTCACTTATGCCGAGGTGGACACCTACAAGAACGGCGGCGGGAATATATACAATGGCGGTTTCTTCTATGAAATTCAGCCGGCGGGCACTGCGCAACCTTTTAGCGGTGGTTTTTCCTATTTAAATCTGCCTTTCGGTTATGACAATCTGCTGGGCACGGCCGGCAACCAATCGTGGACTGCAAATGGTCAAAACATCAATCTTCTAAGCGGCTTAACCGCTGGAAGCAGCTATGAGTTGGAGATATTTTGGAACGCAGGCTTCAATGGCACCGGCGGCAGCGGCACTTGGTATGACAGTAATGGCAGCGCCAATTATGATTTGAGCTTCATGGTATCTGCCGTCCCCGAACCCATCACGCTCGCTTTGCCTCTCTTCGGCGGGCTGGTGCTGACAGCCGGCTTGGCCCGGCGCTTCATTCCCCGGCGGACGACGGCAGCAGCTTGACCAGTTACATTTTGAATAACATTCTTCGCGGCAATCATCCCATTGCCGTGGCGGGTGCCACTGCTTGCGCCGGCTCAAAAACACATGGCCAGTCGGGCCGCGCTCTGACAACATCCGTCCGTAATGGCTCAGACCTACAACAGCTTTGAAGCGGATAAAAAACGGTTCCGGCTTTGGCTGGCGGGAACCGTTTTTTTGCTGCTGCTGCTGGTCGCCCTCGGCTGGTTTGGCCGGACGGCTTACCGGCATTTCAAGGAGCGGCACGAACAGGCGCAGGCGCAGGCGTTTCTGGCCCGCGGCGATCTCCGCAGCGCCATGTTGAGCGCGCGGCAGACGCTGCTGCTCAATCCCACCAATCTTCCCGCCTGCCGCGTGATGGCCGCGCTCGCCGATCTCGGCCATTCGCCGGCAGTGCTGGACTGGCAGCAGCGCATCGTGCAGAACGAGCCGACGATTGAAAACAAACTGCAGCTGGCATCGGCGGCCCTGCGGTATCAGAATCCGCCGTTCCCGCTCACCACGCAAATCCTGGATGAACTCCCCACCGCCGCCACCAACCTGGCCGCTTATCACGTCGTCGCCGCGAGCCTGGCCCTGAGCCGGCACCGGCTGGCGGAAGCGGAAACACATTTTGAAACCGCCACCCGGCTGGAGCCGACCAACCAGTTTCATGTTTTGAATCTCGCCGTCCTCCGGCTGGGCGGCACCAACGCGGCGAAGGCGGCGCAGGCACGGGCGGTGCTGGAACAATTTCGGACGGACCCGGAACTGAGCCTGCCGGCATTGCGGGCGTTGGTGGTGGACCGGCTGGCGCACCAGGACGCGACGGCGGCGAAGGTTTATTCCACGCAGTTGCTGGCCAGTTCGCGCGCGACGCTGGGCGACCAGTTGCAGCAACTGCGAATTTTGCAGCAGCTTGGCAGCGCGGATTTCACGTCCCGGCTGCTGGTCGTGGAACAGCAGGCCGCCACCAATGCCACCACTGCGGCGGAAGTGGCCACGTGGATGCAGGGAAATCATCTGCTGACAGAAAGCATCCAGTGGCTGACGACGCTGCCGGCCGGCATGCAAGTCCAGCAGCCGTTCCGGCTGGCGCTGGGGAATGCGTATCTGGAAAAGGCGGACTGGGCGGCGCTGCGCGATTTCGCGGCCCAGGGCAACTGGGGGGAAATGGAATTTCTGCGGCTGGCGCTGGTGGCCCGCGCGTGGTCGCAACTCGGCGTGCCGCCGGTCGCGGACAGCAACTGGGGTTCCGCCGTCACCGAAACCGGCAGCCGCTACGGGGCGTTGACGATGCTGCTGGGCCTTGCCGAACGCTGGCAGTGGAAACGGGAGCAGACGGATTTGCTCCAGCGGATCGTCGAGAAATTTCCCCGCGAACGCTGGGCGCAGCAGACGCTGCAGCGCTTGTATATTACCGCCGGCGACACGGCGGCCTTGCAGCAGCTGTATGTCCGCCTGCTGGAACTGCATCCCCAGGAGATTGGCTACAAAAACAACCTGGCGGCGACGTCGCTGCTGCTGAAAACCAATCTGCCGCAAAGCTACCAACTGGCGGCGGAGATTTACGCGCAGACCCCGGGCAATCCGGATGTGGCTTCCACCTACGCCTACGCGCTGCATTTGCAGGGCCGGGATCAGGAAGGCGTTGTCGCGCTGCAAAAGCTCCCGTCCGCGCAGCTCGCGGAACCTTCCGTGGCGGTTTATTATGCGGTGCTGCTCGCGGCCACGGGCCACGCGGACGAGGCCGCCAGCTACCGGCAAATCGCCCGCGCCGAAAGCCGGCTGTTGCCGGAGGAAAAACAGTTGCTGGCCGAAGCCGCCAAACCGCCGCCGTGACCGGCGGCAGCCGCGCTTGATTTGGCGGGCGCGGGCGCGTCGCCGCCCACAGCATCATCCGTCTTGCTACTCCGCAGCATTGCGCGTAAGGTCTAAAGTGTTCAACTTGAATTCATGCAAGCTGCGGCAAAAATCCCTTTAGTTTATGCATGTTCGGGCAGATGGTTGCCGGTCTGGCTGCTGGTCGGCTTTTCCATTTCAGGGTGGAGCGCCACCAATTACGTGACGAACGTGAACGACAGCGGCCCCGGCTCCTTTCGTCAGGCCATCTTGACGGCTAACACCAATCCGGGGCCGGATGCGATTTTTTTTCAAATCAGCGGCCCGCCGCCGTTCACCATCACGCCCACGAATGCCCTGCCAGCCATCACTGATCCGGTGGTGATTGATGCCACGACGCAGCCGGGATTTGCCGGCACGCCGCTCATTCAACTCAGCGGTGCGGCCGCCAGCGGAAGCACCATCGGCCTGCGGTTTAGCAGCGGCGCCAGCACCCTGCGCGGCATGGCCATCAACCTGTTTCCGGCGCAGGCGATTGACTTGACCAGCGCCTCCAATGTCATTCAGGGAAATTTCATCGGCACGGATGTGACCGGCACGGTGCCGATTGGAAATGGCAGCGCCAACACCAGCCCGGGCATTTACGTCAAAAGCTCCGGCAACCTCATCGGCGGAACCAACACCGGCGACGGCAATCTCGTTGCGGGCGGCAATTACGTCGGCATCTATTTGCAAAACGCGAACAACAACATTGTGGAGGGGAATCTCATCGGCGTGACCGTTACGGGCACCACGGCACTGGCGAATTTGGGCAACGGCATCCAGCTTTATGGCAGTTGCAGCAGCAACCGCATCGGTGGCCCGCTGGCGCAGGCGCGCAACATCATTTCCGGCAACAGCGCGAGCGGCATTTATTTGAATGGTGCGGCGGCGGCGGCGAATGTGATTCAGGGCAACCGCATCGGCACGGATGTGAGCGGCCGTTTCGCCATCGCCAATGCGGCGGGCGACGGCATCACGCTCAACGGCGCGGCGGACAATACAATTTGCAGCAATTTGATTTCCGCCAATAGTTTTGCGGGGGTTTCCATCAGCGGACCCGGCGCGACCGGCAACCGGCTGCTGGGCAATTTCATCGGCACCGATGTCACCGGGAAAACCAGTTTGGGCAATCACCTGTCCGGCGTGGAAATTGTCGGGACGGGCGGCAACCAAATTGGCGGCACCAACGCCGGCGACCGCAATGTCATCTCCGGAAATATTTTGGACGGCGTCACCCTGACCGGCGGCACCACCAACAATTTAATCCTCGGCAACCTGATTGGCTTGACCGCCCCCGGCACCAACGCGCTGCACAATTCCCAGAACGGCATCTCGATCAGTGGCGGCTCAAACAACGTTGTCGGCGGCGTGACGGGCGGCGCGCGGAATGTGATCTCCGGCAATTCCGCTTATGGCGTGGGCATCCTGCAATTGGCGGACACCGGCAACATCGTGGAGGGAAATTTCATCGGCACTGATGTCACCGGGACCAATGCCATCGCCAATGCGCAGTCCGGGGTGCAAATTCAAGGCTGCGGCAACACCATCGGCGGCACCGCGCCCGGCGCGGGCAATGTGATTTCCGGCAACAGCCAGAAGGGAATTTATCTTTCGGGCAGCAACGGCAATGTCACCGGCAATCTCGTTCAGGGAAATTTGATTGGCTTGGACGCGACCGGCACACGCAGCCTCGGCAATTACATCGCCGGCATCGGCCTGAATGGTGCGGCCAACAATGTCATCGGCGGCACAACCGCCGCCGCGCGCAATGTGATTTCGGCCAACGGCAATGGGGCCACCGGCCTCGGCGGCGTGTTTTTTGGCTTCTCCGGCACGACCGGCAATCAATTGCTCGGAAATTATATCGGCACCGATTTGTCCGGCACGCAGGCCGTGGGCAACCAGAACGACGGCGTTTATCTGGAGCAGGCCGCCACCAATTTCATCGGCGGCAGCGCACCCGGCGCGGGCAACGTGATTTCGGCCAACGGCGTGGATGGAATTTTTCTGACGAATGCCACTTGGAATGTCATCCTGGGAAATTTCATCGGCACCAAGGCGGACGGAACCAATGCGCTGGGCAACATGTATCACAACATCGAACTGCAAGCCTACGCGACAAACAACTTCATTGGCGGGACGCTGGCGGGTGCGGGCAACCACATCGCCTTCGCCCGAACCGCGCAATACTCCGGCGTCCGCGTCCGGCCGAACAGTTTTAACAATTTGATCAGCGGCAATTCCATTTTCAACAATAACGAACTGGGAATTGATCTCGGCACGTTCGGCGTGACGGCCAACATGGATTGCGAAAGCGGCGTGGCCGCCAACGCCGCCAACGCGGGCCAGAATTATCCGACGCTCGCCAGCATTTACAGCGGCACCGGCACGCGCATTCGCGGAACGATGGATGCCAAAATCGGCAATGCCTACAAGCTGCAATTCTTTGCCAGTCCCGCCGGCAATGCCTCGGGCTACGGCGAAGGCCAGGTTTTTCTCGGCCAGACCAATCTGACTTTGGGCGGATCGTGCTCGACGAATTTCACCTTCTATTTGCCGGCAACGGTGCCGCCGGGCTGGGTGGTCACCGCCACCGCCACGGACGCCAACAACAACACCTCGGAATTTTCGGCCTGGGTTCCCGCCGTTGCCGTGCCGCCGATCCAACTAACCCAGCCGAACGCAAGTCAGATTTCCCTTTTCTGGACCAACAATGGCGGCAGCTTTGCTTTGCTGCAAGCCGACAGCTTGACGCCGCCGATTATCTGGTCGGTGGTCACAAACGTCCCGGCGTTGCTCAATAATTTCCTGGTCACAAGCCTGGGAACAACCAATGCCAGTGTCTTTTACCGCCTGACCGCGCAGTGAAAACGAAACACGACTCAGTTTTTTTTAGACTGGCCTGGCTGATGTTTTGTTTGCTGGGCGCGCTACCGGCCAGCCCGGCGATTTTTTCCACCATCATCACCAACGGCCCGGCAACCAACCGCATTAATCTGGTGCTTTTTTCCGAGGGCTACACCAATGGTCAGCTGGGACAATTTCTGGTGGACGCCACCAATTCGGCAAATTCGTTTTTGAGCGTGGAACCGTATGCCGAATACTCCAATTATTTCAATGTCTTCGCCATCTTTACGAATTCGGCGCACTCTGGCTCCACGCATTTGAACGATTATGCCTACAGCTATGGCTATACCTATTTCAACAGCACGTATGATGGCAGCAGTGATTATATCATCACCATTCCGCCCAATCCATCCGACGGCACCTACAGCCATGGTCAAGGGAAAATAGACTCGCTGCTTCAGACCTATTTGCCCAACACCAACAATGATTTGCCGGCCCTGCTGGTCAATGATCCGATAGGCGGCGGCTCGGACAACTACGGAGCAACAGCCATCGCCTCCATCCCGTTTGTCGGCTATTTTCTTGTGCATGAATCCGGCCATACGCTGGGTGGATTGGGCGATGAATACACCACGCCCTACCCTGGCTATCCGGCGATTGAACAGCCCAATACCACCACCAACACGACGTTTACAAACATCCAATGGAATGCGTGGATCTCGACAAATACGCCCGTTCCCACACCGCCCACGGGCACGTATCAATACACGGTCGGGTTGTTTCAAGGCGCCCATTATAACACCACGGGCTGGTATCGTCCGTATTACGACTGCTGCATGAGAAGTTTTGGCAGCGTGAATTTCTGTCCGGTCTGCCAGGAAGCCTTGGTGCTGGCGATCTACGGCAAAGCCCGACCGCTGGATGCCCGCTCGCCGGCGACGAACAGCCTGACTGTGACCTCGGCGCAGATGCTGTCATTCAGCCTCAGCCTGCTCCAGCCCGCCACGCACAGCCTCAATGTCCAATGGCGAACCAACAACCTCGCCGCCGGCGGCGCAACCAACCCCGTTTTCAACATCTGGCCCTCCCAGCTTGGCGGCGGCACTCAAATAGTTGAAGCCGATGTGTGGGATGCCACCGCCATGGTGCGAACGGATTTAAAAAACGCGCTGAAGCAAACGAATGTCTGGACGCTAAACGTGACGCTGCCAGAAATGCAAATCAATGCGGTCAAATGGCAGACGAATGGAAGTTTTTCGCTTCAAGTAACCGGAGCAGCTCCCGATGGGGTGGTGATCCAACTGTCCACCAATTTATGGCAGTGGGTGAATGTTCGAACCAACTTTTTTAGCAGTGGAAAATTTTCTTATACAAATTCGGGAGCGAATGTGTATCCGAAACGTTTTTTCCGCGCCATGACGCCGCCTTGAGGAAGGCAATAAGCGCCGGTCAGCTTTTCCGACGCAGCTTGTTGACACCCACAAGGAGCAGTCCGCCGATTGCGCCCAAGCCAACCACGGAAGGCTCCGGCGTGCCGGCGAATTGAGAAACGAAATTCGCCGGGGCGCTGTTGGTCAGCAGTGACCATTGACTGGAAACATTATCGTAGAGCCAGTAGGTTCCGAAGTTTGTTCCCGCAGAATTGTTGGCCAGAGGAATGTCAATTACATCGCTGCCCAAATTTGTGAAGGTAATTGTGTAGGTGAAATCGGACGGCAAAAGACTGCCGATGGCTAGATTATGCGCTCCCGTAAGACCGCTGCTGTATAAATCTGAATAGGCATAGCTGAGATCATTTGAACCCGTTGGAATTTCAACTCCCGTGGTGTTATAATACCAGCCGCTGTCATAAAACAAGGTTTGCGGAATTGGGTATCCAGCCGGGTGAGGCCCGTCATTCAGATAAAACCGCACATCCACACCCAGAGACAAATTCGCGGAAAGAAGCGATGGGCTAAAATATTCAAATTCAAAATTGGTCAAAGATATGCCGGCGCCCAAAGTAATTTCATTGCCAACGGTCTGGCCATCCGTAACCGCAAAAGCATTCCCGTTGTAAAGCGGGCCGTTGTCAAAAATCGTGTCGGCCAGCACACTGACACCAGACGCGGCAATGACTCCCGCACAAGTGATTGTTTTTATGAGCTTCATGTTATCCTCCTTCTTGATTTAATTTTTTCGACATGCCATTATGCAGAAATTCAGTTTGGAAATTTACAGCTTTTGTTGATTAAGGAGAGGTGTAATCGTGACCACCACCCGGAGCCGTGGTTCCAGAACTGGGATTAATCACAGGCGGTGTTGTCGAAATGGGCACCTGCGGCGGCGCAGGTGACGGGCCTTGCGGCAAAGATGTAACCGGAATCACCGGCGTGCCTACCGGCGAACCGGCTGATACGCCAAGACGCGTTCCAGCCGATAAGGCCAAGGTGCCCGATGCGCTTTGAATTTGCGCAGCCTGGCTCAACACCGCATTCAAGGAAGGCATTTTCCCATTGTAAGTGGCCAGCGCTTGATTAATGTTCCCCTGCAATTCAGGAATGGCAGCCACAATGCCCGCCAAAATTTCCTTGTCAGCTCCCGGAACAATATTCGCCACCGTTTCAGCCACCGTGCGATAGTTTGCGGGCAAAACCCGGCAAATGGCTTCAACGATCAAACCAGCCTTGCTTGGTGCCGCGGCGGCCGCCGCCTGCGCAATGGCAACCATTTGATTTGGCACCAAGGCCACGGCGGTGGCCGCCGCAATCCCCGACATTTCCGGGGTGGATTGGGCAATGCTGCCAACAATCACCGGTGCGGCGGCCGGATTCAATCCCACGGCCGCCTTGACCACGGCTATGGTTGTCAGTTTCAAATCCTCGGCTGCGGACTGCTTTATCAGTTCAGCCGCGGCAGCGGGCAATTCGGCGGAGGTGACTGAGGAGAGTTTGGCAAAAATCTGATTGTCACTGGCGTTTTCACCGGCCACCAGTTTGACTGTCAACATCAACGCGACCATGACAGTAAAAGCCATTGTGAATTTTAATGATTTCATATGCTTTGAAAAACCCTTAATTCTTTCCGGCCTATTTCCGATAAGCCATGACATTTTTTCCCATGAGTCCATTTTTGTCAAGATTATAATCACATCGTCCGGCCCACCAAAAAATGATAAATCATCGGAAAAACCCGCAAATGCCGATCTCACCCGCCGAAACCCGCCTGTTTGAAAACGTCTCCAACACCCAATCTGCTTGACCGTGCGGCGTTTAAGACGATGCAGCCAAGACCTTTTCCGGTGTAAAGATTGTTTAAATATAATCATTTTAATTTCTTATATTTTTAAAACAATTGATTTTATTATTGCAATTTTCAAACCAAAGGTAGATAAACATTTTCAAGTAGGTGTTTAGATATTAATCCATAAATTAAACACCCTGATTATGCATAGCAGTGAGCGCCACGAGACCGTCCAGTTGCAATGAAAACAATGCCGGCGATTAGACTGGAAACTTGGCGCATATAATCAGAAGAAATCGGAGCGGTTATGAAAACATTGACGGTTGTGCAAACGGGACAAGCAGGCAAATCGGACACAATTAAAAACCTCGTCTCCTTCGAGAGGAGCGATGCGTTGAAGGCGAGCGTGCCGGTCTGCCAAGGTTGCTGCCTCATGCCGGATCAATCATTCGCAAAAGCATTTGTGATTCTGGGTGCGAGCATTACATTTTCCTGCGCATGCGTGAGTCATGCGAGTGTTATTTTCTCCCAAGATTTTTCAGGTTCTTCCACCTTGTCGGCTTACGTCAGCCCAACCCCAAGCAGCGGACAATGGAATGACCTCACGACCGCCGGTTCCGGTGTCAGCGTTGGCATCGTAAATGGAGCGCTACAGTATGATCGAACCGGGAACAACACGGGCAGCTTTACGCGCAGCACTGATTTCAGTCCCGCACCGGCCGCGATCATTTATAGTTTTGACCTGACCGTCAGCAGCATTAAGTCCGCAGCCTCCAGCGTGGCTACTTGGTATTTGGGATCAGGTTTTTCTAGTGGCGCCAGCGCCCCTTCGCCGGCCGCCTACAATTCCAGATTCGCCGTTTCTTTTAATACCGATGACAATTTCTGCCTTCATGTTGTGGGCGGAAAGTCCAGCAGCGAATTTGCCAGCGGCAACCCAATCAGTCTGACCTGGGTGGTGAATGATACCGGGAGTTCACTGTCATACCATGGCCCCAATGGCACGACTGACACCGTCGGAAATGGCAAGTGGGATTTGTATGCTGGCAATACTCTGATTTTTGACGAGCAACCGGCCGACGGATCTTCCACCTCCCTGAGCGAATTGAAATTTCTGTTTACGGCTGACACCGGTGATGGGTATGGCGCAATTAGCATGGACAATTTTGAAATTCAATCCATCCCCGAACCGCCCGAATGGGCAGCGGTGTTCGCCTTGGGCGGATTGCTCGTTTGCGGCCTGCACGAATGGCAGCAACATGGTGCCGCAGATAGAGAGAAAGACCTGAAAATTAAATTGAAAAAAACGCCGCCACTCCCTTTCTCGGAAAGACCATGACTGAGCGGCAGCAACGTAAAATTATTTGCTTCCCTTTTAGCCGGGCTCATACTCGAAACTTGCGCGCTTTGAAGAGCGCTTGCGTCGAAGGCGAAAAATCAACCACCGAGCCACGCGCAGTTCAAAGCACCGATTTCCATTCCTTATTTACACTTTCCATCGTTCAATCGTCAACTTGATGAAGATGGTTCAAGCCTGTGGATTGCCGATCTGAACGATGGCAAAATGATTATACGTTTTAAGTATTTTCAGACGCACGTTCCGCCCGCATAGTATCAAAATGTCCGTGGAACTCACAGAAGCCTTGTTCGCCCAGGCCGCCGGCTGGGACGCGATGAAACGCGCCCGCGCCTATCTCGAGCAAGGCCAGGTGGTGAGTTCCTACTGGGCACCGCCGCTCCTGCGCGGCGTGGTGCAGACCGGCGAAAGTTCCTATCGTGCCTCGCTGGTGATCCAGAACAGCATCGACATTGAAAATCTCTGCAACTGCCGTGAGTCGCGCGAGTGGGGAAAAATCTGCGCCCACGTCGTCGCCGTCGGCCTGCATTGGCTGAAAGCGCAAAAGGAAACTGTCCCGGCTCCGGCGCGGTGGTCCCCTGCCCTGCCTGCCAAAAAAACGCCCGCGCTCCGGCGCGAGGCCGGCGGCGAACCGGTGGAACTGTTCCTCATCCTGCCGCCAAATTTCGAGCAAGCCATCGCGCGCGGCAAGGTGATGCTGGTGCTGGAGGCGAAATGGGCCGGCGGACGCTGTCCGCTGAACGTTCTGCCGAAGGGCCGGAGCTTTGCGTTTTCGCCGCAGGACGATTCCATCCTCGAACAACTGGAAACGCTGACATATGGCGAGACGCCCGCGCTGCTGCAACTGAACGCGAAAGAGTTCGCCACACTTATTCCGCTGCTGGTGAATCATGCAAATATCACGCTCGGCAAATCCGTCACGGTCAGCGTCACACGGACGCCGGTGAAATTGCCGTTGCGCGCCACGCTGGAGGCCAACGGCGAAATTGTCTTGGCGTTGACTCGTAGCGGCGACGCCTCGTCGCCTTCCCCGGCTGCGACGGGGACGTCGCCGCTACCCTTCGCCGTGATTGGCGAGTGGGTTTGGTGCAACAATTCTTTGCAGCCGCTCGGTCTGCCGCCGGAGCTGAAGGAAATTTTCCACGCGCCCGTGCGCGTGCCGCGCGCGCAGGTGCCGCAATTTTTAAGCGTTCACTGGCCGCAGTTGTCCGCCGCCGGCGGACTGGCAGCAGACTTCAAGCTGGAGGATTTTTCGCTCGCACCACAAGCGCCGCGTTTTCTGCTCGCGCTCAAGGGCGGCCTCACGCAATTGAGCGCACTGCTGCAATGCGCCTACGGCACGCGCATCATGACCGTCGGCGTGACGGCGGCAGACGAAGCCATCTGGCTGCCCGATCCCGAAGTCGTGACGCGCTATTCAACGCGGGACTTCAATGCCGAGGGTGCGGCGGTGGACCGCTTGCGTCGCTGCGGTTTTTCCGCGCCGGACGCCAGCGGCAAACTGCTGCTTCAAGGACAGAATGCGGTTTTGAATTTTCTCGCGCGCGAATTTCCAAAACTTCAGCGCGAATGGCGCGTGACGCTGGACGAACAGTTGGAAAACCGCACCTTGAAAAATATCGAGCGCGTGGAGCCGCAGTTTCAAATCACGTCATCGGGCGTGCAGTGGTTTGACCTCGGCGTGGTGTTCGCGGCGCACGATGGCGAAACTTTTTCGCCGGCGGACATCCAGCGGCTCATCCTGTCCGGCCAAAATCACGCGCGCCTGAAGAACGGCAAGCTGGCGGTGATTGACACCGGCGCGGTGGAGGAATTGCAGGAAGTGCTGCTCGACTGCGCGCCGCAGCAAAACGCGGGCGGCTACCGCATCGCCAGCACGCAGGCCGGCTTTCTGGAAGCCACGCTGCGTCAGCACGCGGATTGGAAAGTGCAGGCACCGACAGGGTGGCGCGACCGCGCGGCCAAGCAAAGCGGCGAAGCCAAGCTGGAATGCCCGCCACTCGGTGATTTGGAAAACGTGCTGCGGCCGTATCAGAAACAAGGCGTGGCCTGGCTGCACTTTTTGCGCGCGAACGGCTTCGGCGGCATTCTCGCCGACGAAATGGGGCTGGGGAAAACGCTGCAAACGCTGGCATTTTTAAGGACATTGCCGATTGCCGATTGCCAATTGCCGATTGAAGCGCCGCCAAATACTGCTGCCAATCCGAAATCCAAAATCCAAAATCCGCATTTGATCGTTTGTCCGACGAGCCTTGTTTTCAACTGGCTCGCGGAGGCGAAGAAATTTACGCCGGAATTAAAAATTTTCGCCTTGCACGGGCCGGACCGGCATACGCGCTTTGCGGAAATTGCCGCGAGCGATGTGATCGTCACGAGCTACGCGCTCATCCGCCGCGATGCGGAAAAATATCGCGGACTGGAATTCGACACCGTCGTGCTGGACGAGGCGCAGCACATTAAGAACCGCCAGACGCAAAATGCGCTGGCCGTAAAAGCCGTGCGCGCCAAACACCGGCTGGTGCTGACCGGCACGCCGCTGGAAAATTCGGTGTTGGATTTGTGGTCCATTTTCGATTTTCTCATGCCCGGCTATCTCGGCACGGCGAAAGATTTCCGCGAGCGTTACGAACTGCCCATCGCCAAGGAGAAAAATGCGGAGGCACAAACCCGGCTCGCCCGGCGGCTGCGGCCCTTTATGTTGCGCCGTTTGAAAAAGGATGTGGCAACAGATTTGCCGGCGAAGATCGAGCAAGTTTCCTTCTGCGAATTGACGCCGGATCAGCGCGGCGTCTATCAGCAGGTCATCGAGGCCAGCCGCAAGGAAGTGCTGGAAGCCGTCGGCGCGCAAGGTCTCGCCAAAAGCCGCATGGTGGTGCTCACCGCGTTGCTCCGGCTGCGGCAAATTTGCTGCGATCTGCGGCTGCTGAAATTGGACAACGTGAATCCGGCGAACGCGTCCGGCAAACTGGAATTGTTCGGCGAACTGCTGGAGGAAGTCATTGACGGCGGTCATCGCGTGCTGGTGTTCAGCCAGTTCACCACCATGTTGGCGTTGCTGAAAGAGCGGCTGGCGGCGGAGAAAATTGAGTTCTGCTATCTCGACGGCTCGACGACTAATCGCGGCGCGGTGGTGGAACAATTTCAGCAGAACGATGCGATTCCCGTTTTCCTCATCAGCCTGAAAGCCGGCGGCGTCGGATTAAATCTCACCGGCGCGGACACGGTGATTCATTTCGATCCATGGTGGAATCCGGCGGTGGAAGATCAGGCAACCGACCGCGCCCACCGCATCGGGCAGACCAAAGTCGTGACGAGCTACAAGCTCATCACTCGCGACACCGTGGAGGAAAAAATCCTGGTGCTGCAAAATCGCAAGCGCGACGTCATCCAGGCGACCCTCGGCGGCGAGGAGGAATTTGCAGCGTCGCTAAACTGGGAAGAAATCCAGGAACTCCTGACCTAAAAAAAGAATCCAAATAATGAAATGAAAACTGGTGGCAGGACCCGGAATTGAACCGGGGACACAAGGATTTTCAGTCCTCTGCTCTACCAACTGAGCTATCCTGCCAACCGTGGTTTACAAGGCGTTGGTCATTCCTAGCCTTTGTCAAAATGACGGCCCGTGCTGGGGTTGCCACAAAACTGAATTTGGCCAATTCTGATTACCAATTCGTCGCCGTCATCAACATGGTTCATGACAATACCCGAAAGTCTTTGGCAAGCGCAAGCGGAGAATTCGCGGATTGCGGGATTGCCGAACATTTTTCCTCCGCCCCCAAAGTTTTGAACGAACCCGGTGGCCGAAAATCCGGCACCAGAAGCAAGCCGAAGCAAACCGCCAAGCCGCGGGTGAATTAGAAAATAGTTGACCGGTTGTATAAATAAGTTATGATGCCTCGCGTGTGCGAAATGCCCGCAACGCAAAATTTATGGGACGAACCAGTGATGCCAGAGAAAAACTTTTGTCCGTGGCCTTTGACCTCATCCACGAGAGCAGCTACGGCTCCGTCGGCGTGGAGCAGATCTGCCAGCGCGCCGGCGTCAACAAAGGCAGTTTTTATTATTTCTTCAAAACCAAGACCGATCTGGTCGTCGCCGCCTACGAAGAACATTGGCATTTGAAACAGCCGGACTACGAACGCATTTTTTCGCAGAAAAAGCCGCCGCTGGAACGGCTCCGCGCCTGGTGCGACTACGTTCGCAAAAACCAGAAGCAGCGTTTCCAGAAATACCGCCAGGTTTGCGGCTGCCCCTACACCAGCGTGGGCGGCGAACTGGCGACCCAGGACAAAAAAGTCCGGCTGGAAACCCAGGCGCTGATTGACCGGTTCGTGAAATATTTGTCAGGAGCCATTGCTGACGCGATCAAGGACGGGAGCGCTTCGCCGGGCGATCCGCAAACCAAGGCCAAACTGGTTCACGCCTTTGTGGTCGGGTTGTTGCTGCGCGCCAAAATTTACAACGACCTCAAAATACTCGGCGAGCTGGAAACAGGACTGTTCGCCCTGATCGGCGCAAAAATCCCTGCGAAATGACGCGCAGCTCACATCAAACACCGATTTTATTGAAATAGCTTTATGTGGATTGTCTTGTTAGCTCTGCGCCGGCCCTACACGTTCGTGGTGGCCGCGCTGCTGCTGGTTTTGCTGACGCCGCTGATTTTGCTGCGGACGCCAACGGATATTTTTCCGGCGATCAACATTCCCGTCGTCAGCATCATCTGGCAATACGCCGGCCTCGACTCCCAACAGTTCGAGCAGCGCATCACTTACACGCATGAGCGCGCGCTCACCGTGACGGTCAACAACATCGAGCACGTCGAGTCCACTTCCTACAACGGCATTTCGATTGTAAAAGTTTTTTTGCAGCCCGGCGCGTCCGTGGATGCCGCCGTCGCGCAAATCACCGCCTCGGCGCAAACGGTTTTGAAGCAGATGCCGCCAGGCATGACACCGCCGCTGGTCATCCAATACAACGCCTCCACGGTGCCGATTTTGCAATACAGTTTCAGCAGCCCGAAAATGTCCGAGCAGCAGCTGTTTGACGTGACCGCCAACCAGGTTCGCATCGGGCTGGCCAGCACGCGCGGCGCGATGATCCCGTGGCCTTACGGCGGCAAAACGCGCGTGGTCGCCGTGGATTTGAGCCTGCCCGCGCTGAAGGCGAAGAATCTGATCGCGCAGGATGTCGTCAACGCCATCAACGCGCAAAATCTGATTCTGCCCAGCGGCACGACAAAAATTGGCGGCACCGAATACGACGTTTCGGTGGATTCCAACCCGCGCCTGATTGACGATTTGAATCGTCTGCCGATCAAGGTGGTGAACGGCGCGACCATTTATTTAAGCGACGTGGCGCAAGTTCACGACGGCTTCACGCCGCAGCAAAATGCCGTGCGCCAGGACGGCGTGCGCGGCGCGCTGCTGACGGTGATGAAGGCCGGGTCCGCTTCGACACTGGATGTCGTGCGTGACATCAAGGCCGCTCTGCCGCGCGTCATGGCTACCGTGACTTCGGATTTGCACGTCCAGGAATTTGCCGACCAATCCTTGTTTGTGCGCGCGGCCATCAGCGGCGTTTTGCGCGAAGGCGCGATTGCCGCCGCGTTGACAGCGTTGATGATCCTGCTGTTTCTCGGTTCGTGGCGCAGCACCATCATCATTGCGCTTTCCATTCCGCTTTCGGTCTTGTGCTCCATAGCCGCGTTGAGCGCGCTCGGCGAAACGATCAATTTGATGACGCTCGGCGGGCTCGCGCTGGCGGTCGGCATTTTGGTGGACGACGCCACCGTGGCGATTGAAAACATCCATCGCCACATGGCGGCCGGCGAAAAATTGGAAGACGCCATTGTCGTCGGCTCGCAGGAAATCGCGCTGCCGGCGTTCGTCTCGACGTTGTGCATCTGCATCGTGTTCGTGCCGATGTTTTTTCTGACCGGCGTCGCGCGGTTCCTGTTCGTGCCGCTGGCGGAAGCCGTGGTATTTGCGATGCTCGCCAGCTATGTGCTTTCGCGGACGCTCGTGCCGACGCTGGTGATGTGGTTTTACCGCAATGTGAAACTGCACGGCGAACACATTGACGATTCAAATGTGCCCGTCTGGCTGCTGCCGTTTGTCACGTTGCAACGCGCTTTTGAAAACGGATTTGACCGTTTTCGCAACGGCTACCGCGCCCTGCTGAAAAGCTGCTTCGAGCATCGGCAGTCGTTTACGATTTTCTTTCTATTGTTCTGCGGCGCGTCGTG
>Ga0181516_10001041_pt1 | contig 22323 bp, 17 predicted proteins | sample PEATcosm2014_Bin_25_FD_121104 | JGI IMG/M metagenome (GOLD analysis project Ga0181516, IMG submission 121104) | Peatland microbial communities from MTU Mesocosm Facility, Houghton, MI, USA - PEATcosm2014_Bin01_10_metaG | ecosystem: Environmental > Terrestrial > Soil > Wetlands > Peat | place... | reverse complement strand
GATCTCTCCCCCGGCGCTGCCGCAGAGCGGGTCGGAAGCCGGTTCCGTTTTGCCGTTCTGATGTCCTGATTTCATGGCCGCGTCGCCCGTTGAGTTGTTCCGCCGATGCTACGCCGATGCCCCGGCAGGTCAATGGAAAAAGAGGGGATGGCAGATTTGAGATTTGAAATTTCAGATTGGGGAGGGTTTGAGAGGTCCTTGCGGACGGCCACCGGGAAAAGCGGCAAATCGGAGAAGCGGAAAGCGGAAACCTGAACCAGCCTAAACAAAAAGGCGGTCCGGCTTTGTGTCATGGCCGTTTTACGCCTTGGAGTTGAATTTCTTTTTCCGCACTCCGTATTCGCCATTCCGCAATGCAAAGTGTCTCGTTTTCATTCGCTGTCCTGTCCCAAAAACGGGGAAAGTGGCCTCTGACCGGGGAAAGTCAGTGACTGACCGGCGAATGTCCATCACTGACCGCCGAAAGTCAGTGACTGACTTCCGAATGTCCGTCGCTGACCGGGGAAAGTCCGTCACGGACCGGGGAAAGTCGGTGACGGTTTGGCGAAAGTCAGTGATGGAGTGGCGAAAGTCCTTCATTCATTGGGGAAAGTCAGTGACCGACTGGCGAAAGTCCGTCACCGAGAGGCGAAAGTCAGTGACGGTTTGACGAATGTTCGTCACGGAGAGGCGAAAGTCCGTGACGAATGATCGCCAAAGAGCGACCGACTTTCCCCGGTCAACGACGGATTTTCCCCGGTCGCAGGCCAATTTTACGGGCGGCCAGCCGGTGCCGGCAAAAAATCCAGCCGGCGGACGCCCGTTCTTCCGCAACCGGCAAAAGTCGCATCTGGCTGCCGCGCGAACAGTTCCGTTTAGCCCCCCATTAGCGGCCATTAATTCCGTTTCCTGCCCGGCGTTAGCCCCGGCTAATGAGTATTACTTAATCTTATTCTGGCACGTTAAATGGTTGCAGTAGGGGCAGGAACGGCAACCAGCGCGAAGCCGCAGCGGCTCCTGCGAATGGCCCGGTCTTTAACAACAAACAACGAAAGAACAAACAAACAAACAAACGAAAGAGAGAAATGAAATGAAAACTAACACAAATGCAAAGGTAGTGACATTAAGTCAGGCATATAAATTGATGCCGGCTGCCATGGTGGTGGCGCTTCTGGGCTGGGTCATCAAGTGCATGAAGGGGAACGCCGCGTTCCCGAAACCGCCGATCCCGCTCGAAGCGGCGGTGCCGCCCGACCCCGATGCGCCGGTGGACATGACCACGCGCATGAACGTGCTGGATCAAGCCACCAAGGATGCGGTGGGCGGCGGCACGATCAAGACCGGCCTCAAGAATGCCGCGCTGGCGTCGGCCTTTGAAGGTTTGGATGCCAACGGGTTTTATGTCCAAACCAACGCCCGCACCAACCTGCCGTTGTTCCTCACGTCCGGGTATCAGGCCCGGAGCACCAACCGCGCGCAATCGCCCGTGGCCACGCCGGCCATCACGGGCATAGACAACGACATCTCCACGCAACTGGATGTGCATGTGACGCCGATCACCAACGCGGTGGGCTATGAGGTGCAGACGTGCATTGGCACGGGCGCGTGGACGACGGTGATGTTCTCGACGCAGGCGCGCACCATCACGCTGACCGGCCTCACGACCGGCACGGTGATGCAGGTGCGCGTGCGGGCCTTGGGCGGCAGCACCGGTCAAAGCGACTGGTCCATGCCCGGCTCCAGCATCGTGGACTAAAAACAAAAGCTGAAATTCTGAAATCGGAAAGCAGAAAACTGAAATCAGAATCAGCAGGCTGACAAGAAAAAGCCGGAACGGATTCCCGTTCCGGTTTTTTTATTACCGGCGGTGACGGGTGGCCAAGATTACCCAAATCAATCAGTTTACGCCGGCGGCGTGGGGCAAGGCCAAAGCGCAACAGACAACGCCAGTTTCGAGTGGAGCCTGAACCTTTGCTGATTCGGTCGTCCGATGGTTAAAGGTTGGATTGGCCAGGAGTTGGCAACCCGGAATCTTTTTTCCAGGCCCGCCTCACAAAGCAGACGGCACCGATCGGCAGGAGGAGAATGCACGGCCATAATATCCAGGGGCTTGGGTCGCGATGCCCGAAATCACGGCCTTGGACATAGGTTTTATAGGCAAGCTTGTTTTCCGCCAGCAAGGCCAGCGTGGCGTCATCCGCCGGAGCCCTGAAGCCGGGATAATGCCGGCTGTTGGGAGGAGTAATGAACAATATTTTGGATCCGTCATCATTCTGGAAGACTTCAAACCGTGCGTCTTTGTGTTCCAGGATGATGGTTTGAGCCGCCACACCGGAAACGGATTTGGAGAAAGTCTGATGCGCCAGCGTGAACAGTAGGAACAGCAGGCTCAACGCGATCATGGCCAGCGCCACCCCCACGGCGAGCACCTGCTTTTCCCTCCGCTCGGCCTGCGGCGTGGTGGTTTCCTGTTGGTAAAATTTTTGTGTTCCCGGCCGGCGCAGGAGCAGGACGGCACCCATCACCACGATGAAGGTGCATAAAAGTGGGGTAAATCCCCGGGCACCGCCGTCGTGAAAGTCCTGGTCTTCAATGTAGGTTTGATAGGAAATTCCCTTGTTGGTCAGAGTCGAATGCAGGGCCTCGTTCCAAGGAGTTGATTTGCTGATCCGCCGGTCGTCCGGCAGCCGGATTTCCAAATATTGCGAACCGTTCTTATATTGAAACAACGTGAATCGGGCATCGGTGCGTTCAGCAATGATTTTCTGCGCCGCCGGTTCGGGAATAATGCTGGTTGACCAAGTGTCATCCGAGCAGAAAATGGAAAAAGCAAACCTCGCGACGATGCAGGCCGGCCCGAGTATTCCCAGAATCACCCAGGTATTATAGGATCTGGCGGTGGGCCGGTCGGTTTCGAGCTTTTCGTCTTCCTGCCGTCGGGAGTCCCGCCTCCGCTGCCACAACCAAATGAACCACGCTGCCGCCACCACCCAGTAAAACGCCGTCAACGACCAGCCCTCCGCCGCGAAAATCCAGGGGTGGGCATGAACCAGCGGGCCGGGCAAAAATATGCACGGAACGAGCAGCCAGAAACCGATGGCCAGCGTGCGCCAGAACTGGATGATGCGTTTGCGGCCCAGGGACGATTGCTGGCGGGTGCGCCCCATCTTGCGACCCAGCCAACGGCCGAAGAATCCGAACACGCCGACCAGGCTGAAAAGAAACACCGCTCCCCCCGACAGAAATGCGCTGAACATTCCCGCGCCGGTGGCGGCCTTGGCCACCGAGCCGCCCTTGGTCGCGGCCGTGGTGACGGTCGCCGCCTTGGCGGTGACCACCAGCAACGGCAGCGACGCCATCACGCCAAGGGTGAAAGTCCTGCCGGGCGTGGTTTGTTTCAGCGCGCCGGCGACAAAGGCGAGGAATTGTTCCTGCAACAGTTTTCGCCCGCGTGACAGCCGTTGTTTTACCGCGTCCTCGCTCAACTCCAAATCGTGCGCCACGGTCTCGATGGACTGATGCTCGCGATAAAACAAGACCAGTGGTTCACGGTAAAGCTCCGGGAGACGTTCGAGCGAGCGCCAGAGAATTGCCTTCTCCTCCTCGCTGATGGCCTGGTCCGGCGGCAGCGGTTCCGGTGAAACCCAATCATCCACCGCCTCCAGCGATTCGGCGGCGTGAACCGGCTCGCGTCCCAGTCGCCGGAATTCTTTGCTGATGAGAAAACGGGCAATGCTGCACAACCAGGGCCGCAGCTTGGCCGGCTCGCGCAATTCCGCCAGTTGCTTCCAGGCGCTCACAAAGGTTTGCTGGGCCAGGTCTTCGCTCTGGCTGACATTCCCGGTGGCGCAATACGCCAGCGAGGAAATCAAGTTTTGATACCGTTCAACAATCCGGCGAAAGGCCTCCCGGTTTCCTTCCAGGCTTTCGGCCACCAGCTCGGCATCGTTAAGTTCCATCGTGTGCATCGCGTCGGTTGTGATCATATTCACCCAGTAAGCACCCGAAAAGGGCTAAGAGGTGACTAAGAATCGAATCAAATGTGACCTCTTCCAGATTATGCTCAATTTAACGCTGCAAACTGCTGGCAAACCACGTTGTAAACCACGTGCCGCATCAGTCTATACGGTCTAACCGCAATTCTGCCAGCCCCGGCGCAATTCCTCCGGTGAATGGCCGGCTGCCCTTAATTGGCGCAGGCTCAGGGCGTCATGTCTTTTCGCAAGCCGCACGCCAGTTTCGTCCAGCATCAATTCGCAATGAAAAAAATCCGGCACCGTCCAGCCCAGCGCGCGATACAGCAAAATCTGCCGCGCGGTGCTCACCAGCAAATCCGCGCCGCGCACCACTTCGGTGATCCGCATCGCCGCATCGTCCACCACGCAGGCAAGCTGATAGGCCGGCACATCGTCGCCGCGCCACACCACGAAATCGCCAAAATCCTTCCCCGCGACAAATCGTTGTTCGCCCAAATTTTTATCCGCGAACGAAATCGTTTCGCCGTCCGGCACGCGGAAACGCCAGGAGAATTTTGAATTTTGAATTCTTAATTTTGAATTGTCCCGACACGTTCCGGGATAAATCGGTTCATTGTCATCGTTCGCGTGCGGCGCGCGGGTGGCGGCTTGAATATCCTTGCGCGAACAGGTGCAAGGATAAATGAAACCGGCAGCGCGGAGTTTTTCCAGCGCCGCGCGATAAAAATTCATCCGCTCGCTTTGGTTGTAGGGCGCAAACGGTCCGCCGACGTCCGGGCCTTCGCTCCAGGCAAAACCGAACCAGCGCAAATCTTCCAGCATGGCGTCCACGAATTCCATTTTGAAACGCGTCGAATCCAGATCCTCATTGCGCAAAATCAGTTCGCCGCCGTGCGGGCGGGCGCGCTCCTGCGCGGCCCAGAACGTCCGCGCGTGACCGAGATGCAAAAATCCGGTCGGCGACGGCGCCAGGCGTCCGCGATAGCTGGCAAGTGTCATGGCCGGAAAGAATCTACAAAATTTGGAAGAATTAAACCGGAAAATAATTTTCTTGGCGCGCGCTTGCCGGCACCGGTTGGGTTTGGTTTGACCGGCCGACAATTGATTGATAAAAGATGGCTGTGACTTTTCACTCTCCTTCACTTTTATGAGCAAAAGCAAACGCCCCCAATTTTCCCGGATTCTGCTGAAACTCAGCGGCGAGGCGCTCGGCGGCGACGCCGGCAACGGCATCAGTCCCGAAGCCGTCCAGAGCATGGCCGAACAAATCAGCGAGGTGCGCGAACTCGGCGTGCAGGTGGTGGTGGTCGTCGGCGGCGGGAATATTTTTCGCGGCCTGAACGGGAGCAAGCGCGGCGTGGAACGCGCCACCGGCGATTACATGGGCATGCTGGCCACGGTCATCAATTCGCTCGCGCTGCAGGATGCGCTGGAAAAACTCGGCGTGCCGACGCGCGTGCAAAGCGCCATCGCCATGTCGCAGGTGGCCGAGCCGTTCATCCGCCGCCGCGCCGTGCGGCATCTGGAAAAAGACCGCGTGGTCATCTTCGGCGGCGGCACGGGCAACCCGTATTTTTCCACCGACACCGCCGCTGCGCTGCGCGCCAATGAAATCGGCGCGGAAGTGATTTTGAAGGCCACGAAGGTGGACGGCATTTACGACAGCGACCCGAAGAAAAATCCCCAGGCCAAGCGCTTCCCGCAAATTTCCTACATTGACGCGCTGCAACGGCGGCTGGAAGTGATGGACTCCACCGCGTTCTCGCTCTGCATGGACAACAAGATGCCGATCATCGTTTTCGACTTTTTCCGGCCGCACAATCTGCGCCGCGTCGTCCTCGGCGAAAAAGTCGGCACGCTCGTCACCGGCTGAAAATGGGAGATGGCAGATAGGAGATGGCAGATGAAAAAAGCCGCGCATCATTTCCTCCCAACTCCCATCTCCCATCTCCTAACTTCCAACTCCTGATTTTGTCATGCCTGAACTGCCGGAAGTCGAAGTCCTCGCGCGCCATCTGCGTCCCCTGCTCCGCGGACGCACGATCCGCGAAATTGAGGTGCGGCGCCCCAAAGTTTTGCAGCCGACCACCGTCGCGCAGTTCACAAAAAATCTGCGCGGCGCAAAATTTCTGGGGCTGACCCGGCGCGGAAAATATCTGCTGTTTGAACTGCGGCCAAAAAACTCCCGTGAAAAAATGATTTTGCTCGGCCACCTGGGCATGACCGGCCGGATGTTTCTCGCGGATAAAAACGGGCCGCTGCCAAAACATGCCGCCGTGGTGTTTGACCTGGGCAGCAGGAATTTCATTTACGAAGACACGCGTTATTTTGGCCGGCTGACCTTGGATTTGACGTCCGTGGAAAAACTCGGCCCGGAGCCATGGGACAAAAGCTTCACGCCGGAACAGTTTGCCCGTGCGCTGAAACGCTCGCGCCAGCCGGTCAAAGTGAAGCTGCTGGACCAGTCGCTCGTCGCCGGCGTCGGGAACATTTACGCGAGCGAAGCGTTGTTCCGCGCCGGCATTTCGCCGCGCCGCGCCGCGAACCGGCTGTCGGCGGCGCAAATAAAAAAGCTCTGGCACGAAATCCGCGCGGTGCTGAGCGAGGCGATCGGATGCGGCAGCACGATTCCGCTGAATTTCAGCGGGCGCAAATCCGACGGGCTGTTTTATTTTGGCCAGGCGGCCGGGACGATGGATTATTACACGGAGCGATTGCGCGTTTATGACCGTGGCGGCAAGCCGTGTTTGCAGTGCCGGACGCCGGTCAAACGGCTGGTGCAGGCGGCGCGCAGCACGTTTTTCTGTCCGCGCTGCCAAAAATCCTGACGAATGAAATTGACGCGTGAGGCAATGGTTTGTAAATTACGCGCCCATTTGCGTTCCAGAGTAGCTCAATGGTAGAGCGCGCGGCTGTTAACCGCGAAGTTGAAGGTTCGAGCCCTTCCTCTGGAGCCAATGTTTTCACTTCAAGATTTTCAAAGCTTGTTCATGGCCGGAAGGGCAACTGCTGGTGAATGCCAGCAGAATGTTCAGCAAAAAACGGGTTTTTGCGCTACCAGCCAAGAATTCGCGCTAAGTTCTGGTTGACTCGCCTGCTGCTCGTTAACGCGACTTCGCAAATTTCTCGTATGCTTACTGCAATGTTGGCCAAAATAAGTGATCATCGCAAAAGAATCAGGAACGGGCGTTTTTGCCAGTTTCCAGCAAACTTGGTTTTTAAGTGGATTTTGGAAGTTGTTTGAAACATTTGATGCCCGCATACGAAGCCATTTGTTTAAGGCCGTTGTCTGCTGTCAGGATGTTCGCACCCAAGTAAATCGCAGTTGATGCGATATACATGTCGCCGAACACTTTGTCGTAATCTGGCCTGTCAAAATCGTTGGTGTTTTCCTGTCTTCCAAAAGAAGTTTTGCGTAGCACCTTTCCCAGCGCAAATAAATTCAGGCCAGCCGTCCCAGCAGCCGCAACAATCCGTCCAAGATTGTCAGTGGATGCGGCGGGCAGCCGGGAATGAACAAGTCCACCGGCACGACGGAACTGGCGCCGTTTAGAATTTGCGAATGGCCGATGAACGGCCCGCCGGCAATCGCGCACGCGCCGACAGCGATGACCAGTTTCGGCGACGGCACGGCATCGTAAGTTTTTTTCAGCGCCAGTTCCATGTTGCGGCTGACCGCGCCAGTGATGAGCAGTCCGTCCGCGTGGCGCGGCGACGCGACAAACTGGATTCCAAACCGTCCCAAGTCCCAGCCGATCGTGCCGAGGACGTTCACGTCCGCTTCGCAGGCGTTACAACCGCCGGCGCTCACCTGACGCAAACGCAGCGAACGGCCAAAAAGCCTTTTTAATTTTTCGTCCAGCGCGATGGCCACGCGCAGTTCTTCTTCGCCGGGTTTGCCGAGCAGCAAATCTTCACGGCGTCGCACCGCCATGCGATGATTATTGGTCTGCGTAATCGCCTTGGTCGGACAAACCTCGACGCACGCGGCGCAGAAAATACATTTGCCAAGATCAAGCGCGACCGGATTTCCCGGCGGTCGTGTGATGGCCTGCGTCGGACAAACCGGCACGCACGCGGTGCAGCCTTCGGGGCATTTCGCCGCCTCGACGCGCAGCGCGCCACCGTGCCGGTCGGGCAGCGCGGGCGGTGTGCCGGCGGGAAACGCCATGGTCTGGCAGCCGTGTCGCAGGCGATGAGTGATGGGATCAAAAGCAGACATGGTCAAAGGTCAAAACCGCAATACGACAGGTTGAAGCTTTTGTTGCAAATCGGAAAATCCGAAATTGCCTGGCCGCGCATCGCCAGCGCCAGACCCATCCAGTTGTGAAAAGATGCATCCATGATTTTGTAACGGCGGAATTTTCCGGCGGCGTCCGTGAGCGCGACGTGACAGACTTCGCCGCGCCAGCCTTCCACCAGCGTCACCGCCAGCGTGTCGCCAGCGAGTTCGCCAGTGGCGGTGAAATTTTCTCCTTCTGCCGGCGTGGCGAGTTGTTCCTCGATGAATTTGGCGGAGCGCTGAATTTCCAGCCAGCGAACGCGCGCCCGGGCGAACACATCACCGCCCGGCCAGACCGCGACCGGCACAGGCGCGAAACGATGCCAGCCCGCCGGATGATCGAACCGCACGTCGCGCACCAGCCCGGAAGCGCGTGCCGCGATGCCGACCAAGCCGCTTTCAGCGGCCTGTTTGGCGGACACCGTGCCCGTGAACTCAAAACGGGCGCGCACGGAATTCGATTCCCAAAGCCATTCAGCCGCCTTGTCCACTTCCATGAGCGCGACGCGAAGTTTGGCGAGCAACTGCGACGCGCGATCCGTTTCCAAATCATGTTTGCAGCCGCCGGGGCGGACGAGGCCGCGTCCGAAACGATTGCCGCAAATCAGCGCGGTGAGATTCAGAAAATCACCGCGAATTTTTCCGCACGCGGAAGCCGTGGGCAGAAACGCAACATCGTTGGCGAGCGCGCCGAGGTCGCCGGTGTGATTCGCGAGCCGCTCCAGTTCGAGCGCGATGGCGCGCAGCCATTGCGCCCGCAACGGCGCTTCCGTTCCCGCAAGCGATTCGAGAATCGTCGCGTAAACCGTCGCGTGGCCGATGGTCGTGTCACCGGCGACGGTTTCCATCTGGCTCATCGTCGCGCGGTGTGGCCCGCCGGTGAGCGCTTCTTCGACGCCGCGATGCTGGTAGCCGAGCGCGATTTCCAGATGCAACACTTCCTCGCCGTTGCATTGAAAACGAAAATGGCCCGGCTCAATGATGCCCGCGTGAACCGGCCCGACCGAGACTTCGTGTATCTCGCCGCCTTCGACGCAGAAAAATTTTCCATTTGCCGGATGATCGCCGTTTTGCCGCCGCACCGGTTTCAACCACGGATGACCTTCGGGCACCAGGCCGTGCTGTTCCCACACTTCGCGCTCGAACAAATGTGCCTGCGGATGCAGCAGCGTGAGCGACGGATAACTTTTTGTCACCGGTGCGCTGCGACCGACGGCAAGCGTGTTTTCGGAATCAAACGCAATTATTGCGACGAGGCGCGTCGCGGAATTTTCCGGCACGCCGAACCACGCGCAAAGCCGGCCGCCACGTTCCAATTCGGCGGCGGTGGCGGCGACGAATTCATCCGCCGGCCATTCCGGCACGTCCGCCCACGGCACGCTGGTGCCGTTGCTCATCAGGAGAAATTCGCGCGGTGCGTTCATAGCGTCGGAAATAAAATATTCGCGGCGGCGGTCCAGGCGTCACGCAGCAGCGACGGCGTGGCGAGGCCGAGCCAGAGCGAGAGCGCGAGGAACAGCAGCGGCGGAATGATGACGCCGGGCAATTCTGGAAAACGCTCGCTGGTCTTCCGCGCGGCGGCGCGCGGCCGGCCATCCACGATGGCAAACACGAGCCGCGTCATTCCAAAAAAGGCAAAAAGCAGGCAGCCGAGAAACACGGTGGCGGCAAAAGTGTTGTTCGTCCGGAAGCCCGCAAGAATGATTTTCAACTCGCTGAAAAATACGCCGAACGGCGGACACGCCGTCACCGCGAGGATGCCGACCACGAAAATTCGCGCCGACCCCGGCGTGCGCCACGCCATGCCGCAGACTTTGTCCTCGGTTTGGGCGCCCGCTGCGCGCCTGATGTTGCCAGCGCTCAAGAAAAGCGCGCCTTTGGTCAGGCCGTTGGTCCAGACATGGAACAACGCCGCCGCGATGCCCGCGCCGCCAAGCGCCGCGCCCACGGCGAGAATGCCCATGTGCTCGACGCTGGAATACGCGAGCATCCGCTTGAAGTCCGGCGTGGTGAGCAAAAACAGCGCGGCCACGAGCATGGAAAACAATCCGAACGCGAGCAACGTGCGCTCGGTCATCGCGCCGCCGCCGGCGGCGTCCACGACTTGTTTCACGCGGAGGATGGCGACGAACGCCATCGTGGTGGTGCCGCCCGCGAGCAGCGCGCCGACCATCCCCGGCGCTTCACCGTAGGCGTCCGGTTTCCAAGTGTGCATCGGCGCGAGGCCCATTTTTGTCCCGTAGCCGGCAAGCAGCAACACCCACGCCATGATGAGCCACGGTCGTGTGAGCGACGCGCCTTGCGCCACAAGCGCGGTGAAGGTGAGGTCGCCGTTGCCGCCGCCGTGCAACGACGCATAGCCGAGACAAAACGAGCCGAGCAGCGAGAGCGCAATGCCGGTGCCGCCGACGAGCAGGTATTTCCATGACGCCTCGAATGCGCGCGCCGTGCCGTTGAAATGCAGCAGCGGCACGGTCACCAGCGTGGTCGCCTCCGCCGCGACCCAGAGCAGGCCGAGGTTTTGCGCCTGCAACGCGAGGCTCAACAAACCCAGCATCACGAGTAGCGCGGTGACGAAAATCCGGTTTTTTCTTTCGGCGCGAATCTGCAAATACGCCACGCCGTAAATTGAACAAACGAGAAACAGCAGCGACACCATCGGCAACACCGCGCGCGCCAGCGGATCGAAGCCGAACCACGCGTTCGCCGCGAGCACCGGCGGATCAATCAGCAGCCACAGCGCGAACACGGCGTGCAGTCCGCCCGCGACCGGCAGCAGCCACGGCCGCGTGCGCTCGTTTGGCCAGGCAAACGCAACGACGGCGGCCAGCAACGGAATGGCGATGAGTAGAATTTCTTTCATTCGCGCAACGAGGTCAGTTTCCGCGTGTCCAGCGTGTCGAATTCGCGTTGAATCCGGTCCACGATGATGCCGATGACGAAGATCGCCACGGTGAGGTCGAGCAAAATCCCCGCCTCGACCAGCAGCGGCGTCGTGTTGATGAGCAGCAGGCCAAACAGGTAAATGCCGTTTTCCAAAATCAAATAGCCGCAGACCTGCGAGATCGCCTTGGTGCGCGCGATGAGCAGAATAAATCCGCACACGACCGTCGCGAACGCGCCGGGCACGAGCAGCGATTTGGCGTGTTCGGGCCGCAACGGCAGTTCGCTGGCGAGCGCCGCCGCGCCGATGGTCGCCGCCGCGCCGAGCAGCAGCGACGGAACGAAGCCCAACAGCGGCTCGACTTCGCGGTCAATGTTCGCCGCACGCAAAGCCCGCCGCAGCAGGTTTGGAATGATAAAACCTTTCACGGCGATCGTGCCGATGGCGACGGCGACGACGAGCCAGTGGAATTTTTCTTCGAGGAGCAGCGGCAGCGTGCCGAGAATCATGCCTTGAAACGCCGCCGCGCGGATCACCGACGGAAGCCGACTGCTCGCCAGCGCGACGAGGCTGAAACCCATGGCGAGGCCGATGAGCAGATTCATGGTGCCGCTCATGGCGTGCCTCCTTTCCAGGCGACCAGCAATGCAAACAGGCACAGCAAGAACGCTGTGGTCAACAGGAGCGGGACGCGCCGAAAAGCGAGCCGTGCCAATAATGATTCAACCAGCCCGACCAAGACCGCGACGATGAGCACTGAGGCAAACAGCGCACCGACGGCTTGCAGCAAGGTTAATTTGCCAAGCGGCAAAACGGCTTCGGTTAGCAGCACGGCGAAGAGCAGCAGCTTTAGCGATGCGCCGTGAAGAATGGCCGCGAGCGGCGGACCGCTGTGGTCGAGCACCATGACTTCGTGGATCATCGTGAGTTCGAGATGCGTGTTCGGGTCGTCGAACGGCACGCGGCAGTTTTCCGCGAGCAGCACCCCGAACAAACCCGCCGCGAGCAGCGCCGCGCCCGCGCCTGCCGACGGCGCAAGCATCGTGGCGAGCGAAACGCTGCCGGTTTGCACGCAGAGCGTCAGCAAAGCCGTGATGATCGCGGCCTCAGAGAGAACTGCGTAGCTCACTTCGCGCGCCACGCCCATGCCTTCGAAAGCCGAGCCGGTGTCGAGCGAGGCGAGCGCGATGCAAAACCGCGCGAACGCCAGCAGATAAACAAACAGCAGCGCGTCGCCGCGAAATGAAGGTGACGCGCCCGCCGGGCCGACCGGCAGCAACAACGCCGCGCCGAGAATCGCGACCCAGGCCATTGCCGGGCCGATGACGTGCATTGGCGAAACGGCGGTGCTCAACACGACGCCTTTGCGCCAGAGCTTGGCGAGATCGAAATAAAGTTGCAACACCGGCGGCCCACGCCGGCCCGCGACCCAGGCCTTGACCTTGTTGATAATGCCGGGCAGCAGCGGCGCAAGCAGCAGCCACGCCGCGAGCCGCAGAAAGATGTCTAGGGCGGCATTCATTTCGCACCTCCCATCACGGCGAGAATCGCCAGCGCGGCCAGGCCGAGCAGCAGGTAAAAAATGTAGGACTGCACGCGACCATGTTGCAAATGACGAACGGCCAGAGAGACGCGCATCACCAGTGAACTGGCGGGTTCAACAATGTTTTCCAAAACGGTTTCCGGCGCGTGCTCCGTGAAATCCGCGTGCGTGGGGAAATTTTCTTTGGGCAAATGCGCGTGCCGTTGCGGCCGCAAAACCCAGTTGAACCAGCCGGTGATGATGCCGGCGAATGAGCCGGCGGTGTATTGCATCCGCGGCGTCGGCGCGGCGTAACCGCAATCCCAGGTTCCCGCGCGGCTCACGCCATTTTGTTTTACACGCCGCCACAAAAATATCGCGGCCAAAATCACGAGCGCGGCCAGTGCCAGGTGAAACGCGCCAAGCGTGACCAGCGGCGCGGATGGCAAAGCATTTGTCAGCGCCGGTTGCCACGCCGCCGAAGCTGTTGCCAGCGCCGGCCAAAATAAAATGGGCGCGAGACCGATGGTCACGCAGGCCGCGCCGAGCACGAGCATCGGCAGGCGCATCCGCCAGCCGCATTCGTGGACGTGTTCCGCAATTTCGCTGCGCGGCAGCCCGAGGAAAACCACGCCGCAGACTTTTACAAAACACGCCAGCGCCAGCGCGCCGGTCATCCCCAGAGCAATGGCGGCGAGGATCGCGGCGAACGCAGCCGGGCCATGCGCGGACACGGCGTCGAAGAGGCCGAGATAGACAAGCCATTCGCTGACGAATCCGTTCAATGGCGGGAGGCCGGCGATGGCCGTTGCACCGAGCGCGAACAAACTCGCGGTCCACGGCATCGCGCGCCAGAGTCCGCCGAGCCGGCTCATTTCGCGCGTGCCGGTGGCGTGCAAAACCGAACCGGCGCCGAGAAACAAAAGCGCTTTGAACAGGCCGTGATTCCAGACATGCAACAGCGCGCCGGCCAGCGCGAGCTGTCCCCACGCGGCGTTGCCGTGCGACACAGCAATCATCGCGAAGCCGAGACCGATGAGGATGATGCCGATGTTTTCCACGCTGTGATAGGCGAGCAGGCGTTTCAAATCATGTTGTCCCAAAGCAAACGCGACGCCGAGCACCGCGCTGATGACGCCGAGCGCGGCCACGACCCAGCCGGCGGATTCTGGCGTGGGCAGCCAGCCGGTGAAACGCACGAGGCCGTAAATGCCCATCTTGATCGCCATGCCGGACATGATGGCGGAGACGTGGCTGGGTGCGTTGGCATGCGCGGACGGCAGCCAGATGTGCAGCGGGAAAATGCCGGCCTTGATGCCGAAGCCGGCGAGCGCGAGCCAGAACAGCGGCGCGAGTTCGCGGTGTTCGCGCATCGGGCCAAGTTCCCAGCTTCCCGTGCGCGCCGCGAGCAGCGCGAAAAAAGCGAAAAGAAAAATCATCGCCACATGGGACGCGGCGAGATAAAGCCAGCCGGCGGCGCGCGCGGCGGGACGCTGGCGTTCGCGCGTGATGAGAAAATAGGCGCAGACGGTGAAGATTTCCCAGACGATGAGAAAGTGCAGCCCGTTCGCGCACAGCAGCACGCAGCCCATGTTGAGCAGCATTCCGTTCCACCACGCGCGGCCCGGTGGTGCTGATGCGGGATGATTTTTGTCGGACCAGTATCCGCTGGAATACAAAGCTCCCGCGCCGCCCAAGACGGACAGCAAAATCAGAAAGAATGCGCTGATGCCGTCGAGTTGCAGATGCAATGCTTCGCCGCCGATGACGAAGCCCGGCTGCCAATCCCAAACCGCGCCAGTTGCCAGCATCCATGCCGCCGCCGCAAATGCCGCGATTGCGCCAGCGAGCGTGGTCGCGAGCCAGACGCGCGACAATTTGAAGGCGCTTAAAATTCCAGCGACGAGGCCGCCACCCGCAATCAACAACAGCCAGCCCGGAGTCATGCGCCGCCCTCTTTCTTGCCAGGATTTTCAGCGGCGGCAATGGCGGCGAAAATTTCCTCGTCCGGCGCGCCGGCGTTGATTGGCTGGCGCAGATTGCCGCGAGACAAGGCCGTGCTTAACTGGGCGAGCAATTCGAGGTGTGCGCGCGGCGACGGCGCGACGAAAAAAAGCAGCCGCGTGATGGGCTGCTCGTCCGGCGCGGGTTCGTTGACGGCGAGCGCATCGCGGAGCAGCACGATGGCGAAAATGCCAGCGTCGCGTCCGAGCGCGATGGGCGTGCGCAAATGCGGCAGCGCGAGGCCGCCGCCGACCAGCGCCCAGGAAATTCCGTTCGTCGCGTGAAGCCGCTGTTGCAACATCTGACGAACGGGCGGCGTCGCGCCCGGCAGTCTGGCAACGATGTCTGCGAATAAATTAAGGACGCTGGCGGCGGGAACGTCGCGCCAGATGCCGCCGGCGCGGAGCAGAGATTCGAGTTTCCTTCCGCCCTGGATTTTGGCGCGTTCCGGCGCGAGAAAACCGACCTTGGCGGCCAGGCCATGCGACTCGGCCCAGTTGACCACTTGCACGCGGTCGAAGAGCAGCCGCCCCCGGTCGGTCACACACGGCAGCCCGTCTTTGCGAATCCAGCTTTCCACTTCGCTCTCATCCACGCCGAGCGATTGGGCCAGTTCAATGATGTTGAGAAACATCGGCATCGTTGGTGAAAAAGCGTTGGCCCGCCACACCAATAGGCAGCGACAGGCAAGCACCCTTCCGACTCATCCCCAGCAAAACAAAAATGCGGCGCTTGCGCAATGCAGTTTCTTATGGGCATCCAGTCCGATAAAATTTTCGAGTCAACCAGCACTTGCCAAAAGTTTGGTTTTCATGGCATTCTCAAAGGCGAATCCTATGACGACCCTCGCCCAATTCACTGAGGCCGCACTGCTCGTGCCGCGATTGGCCGGCGACCACCGTGAAAGCGTCATTGCCGAACTCTCCCAGCGGCTGAAAAATCTCGGACGGATTGACAGCGTCGAAACTTTCAACATCGCCGTGATGGAACACGAAGAACTGGCCCCCGCCATTTTTGATGGCGTGGCTTTTCCGCTGGCGCATAAAGGCGCGTTCAAGGAACTTTCATTTGCGGTCGGCCTGGCACCACAACCCATTCACTGGGGCACACCGCACGCGCCCTTGGTGCATACCGTTGTGCTTTTCGCCGTGCCACCATCCGAAGAAAAGCGTTATTTCTCCCTCGTGTTTGCGTTCTCCAACTTTCTCAAAGATGGAAAAAAATTTACAGCTTTGCGAGCTTGCGTCCGACCGGAAGAAATGCTGGAGGTTCTTGGCCGGATTCACTTTTAGCACACAATCCAAGTAATAATTAGCCAGCAAGACTTGAATTTTCCGATAGTTTGAGCAGGGGAAACAAAGACCGATTGCTTCCAACCCAATGGCAAATCTTGTTGCTGCCGCTAGCGTTCGGCCTCGTGCCGGACGACCTGAAGGAAAAAATCTTCGCGCACCTCGTGGACAAAATTGAAAATGAAACGCACGGCCACATCGGCACCGGCTTGATTGGCGGGCAGTATTTGAACCGCGTGCTTTCCGACAACGGCCGACCGGATTTGAGCTATATCATCGCGTCGCAGAAAGATTATCCGAGCTGGGGCTACATGGCGGAACACGGCGCGACGACAATTTGGGAATTGTGGAACGGCAACACCGCCGACCCGACGATGAACTCCGGCAACCACGTCATGCTCATCGGCGATCTCGCCCTTTGGTTTTACGAATATCTGGCCGGCATCGCGCCGGACGACGCACAGCCCGGCTTCAAGCACATCATCATGCGCCCGACGCCGGTCGGCGATTTGACTTTTGTCAAAGCGACGCACCACTCGCCCTACGGTTTGATCGCCAGCGAATGGCATCGCCATGGCAAGCAGTTCGACTGGCGGATTGAAATCCCCGCGAACACCACGGCGACGGTTTACGTTCCCGCGACGAGCCTTGAAACTGTGACCGTCAAAAATGCGCCGGCGGCGCGCTTTGAAAATGGCCGCGCCATTTATGAACTCGGCAGCGGCAAATACCATTTTTTCAGCGAATAAAATGAATTTGCCTGCCACCATTCTGCTGGCGGCAGGCTGGCTTGCCCCCGGCTTTTCTGGCGGCACCACGGCAGCCAATGTCCGCGCGATCGTGAAATCCGAATTCATTTTAAGCGCCAGACACACCGCCGGCTGGCGCAGGCGGTGCCAACCCGCACCACCCCGGCAAGCAGGGACGACAATAATTTTGGCAAAGACCGCCACCTGGGCTGCGCCAGTTTAGATTTTTTAGCCGCGAAACATAATCAGAAAATTGCCAGATGAATTTAGAATTTTGACAATGCCCGCGCGCCCCGACCGGAACCATGTCAGGGGAATGAGCATCCACGGTCGCAAACGGCCGCGACCGGACGTCACCAGGTCAGGGGATATTCTCACCCGGCCACGACCGGACGTCACCCGGTCGGGGGATATTCTCACCCGGTCACGACCTGGCGTCACCAGGTCGGGGGATATTCTCACCCGGTCACGACCTGGCGTCACCCGGTCGGGGGATTTTCTCACCCGGTCACGACCTGGCGTCACCAGGTCGGGGGATATTCTTACCCGGTCGCGACCGGACGTCACCCGGTCGGGGGATTTTCTCACCCGGTCGAAGCCGGAAATCAACCGGTTGGGGTGCGGCCGGCCCCACCACCAGCGCTTGTTATGCAGCAGAAGATTGACGGTTTTGCGGGGGGAGCTTGACACTATTCGTGCCGGTGCGCGGAGCAGTCGTAGCGCAGGCGTCCTCGCCAGCGGATTCGGGCGGCGTCTCGCCGCGCGAATCGAACTCAGCGGCGGTCCTTGCAGCGGGACGCTGCTGGCACCCGCAGCCGGGACGGCCGCGCTACCAGAACAGTGTCAAGCTGCGCCGGTTTTGCCATGCATCGCTTTTCCTTCTTGCCGGGCCTGACACCCCGGCGTAGCATCGCCCCACCAACCCCTGTGGGAAAAATCGGATATGAACCACCAAGTTCGGAACAAACAACCGGAACCGGCTTCCAACGAAATCGTCTGGGCGTTTGACCTGGGCAAAGGCCCCATCGGCGACACCCCTTCTCCGCGCTGGGGAGAAGGTGGCCACAGGCCGGATGAGGTGAATTCCATTTCTCAATTTCTGCACAAGGCACCCCTGCCCTGCCGAGCCGTAGCGCAGCGAAGGCTGGTCATCCCGGCGGAATTTGAAAAAGACAAAACCGGCAAGGTTGCCCTCGCCGGTTTTGTTTTAGAAACGCTTTTGAACAGGTGTATCCGCCTTGCGGATAGGGAGCCAGTTTGCGCTATCTAACTTTGTCTTGATTCCGGATGCACTATAACAAATTCCGCCATGAATTACAAACTAAAAAATCACGAGTTCGACCTGCAACTGAGTTTTGATGTTGGCCACAGTTCTATTGGTTGGGCCGTGCTGGAAGCACAAAATCATCAAGCCCCGACAATGCTCGGCTGCGGTTCAGTCGTTTTCCAGGCGGACGACTGTCTTGCCTCCGAGAGACGGGGTTTCCGCCGGCAACGCCGTCACATCAGAGCTACCCGGTTGCGGATAGCCCGGATGCGTCGTTTGTTTGAACACCTTGGCGTGCTGACGAAGGATGCACTTGAATCACCCGGTTGCGCATGGCCGTGGTTGCTCGCGGCGCGTGTGCTGCGTGGCGGGGAAAAACTTTCATGGAGCGAGTTGTGGGATGTGCTGCGCTGGTATGCTCATAATCGTGGTTACGATGGCAACAAAGGCTGGAGCAAACATGACGTGGTGAGCGCTGAAGATTCAGACAAGGAAAAGCGCGCGGGCGAATTGCTAACGGGGTTCCAAAAGAAATATGGCCGGGCTGGCACGATGGCGGAAGTCTTCTGCGATGTGCTAAAGATTGACCCGCTCGGCCCGCTCAAATCTTCCATGCTGCGCGTGCGCAATCTCGGCGCCGCCTTTCCGCGTGAAGGTGTTGAGGCCGAGGTCGAACAAATTTTGCGCGCCCATATCGGCGTCCTTGCGCAGTTGGATGATCGGCTTATTAACACTTTGATGCGCGATTTCACCGCTTTGCCCGGCCCTGATTTTCGCCTGCCCGCGCGTTATGGTCAGCGGTTGTCAGACGGTTCGCTCAGTCCCGGCGGTTTGCTGTTTGGTCAGCTTGTGCCACGCTTTGATAATCGCATCATTGCCAGTTGCCCGATTACATTTGAACGGGTTTATCAAGCCGTGAAAACCGAAACCGGCGATGAGAAGCAGGCAAAGGAGGAAGCGGAAAAACAGGCAAAGGTGCCCAGCGTGGATTGCATTGAGTTTTACCGTTTCCGATGGGCGATGGAATTGGCAAAAATTAAAATTGCTACCAGCGATCCGCGCGCTCCCCGCAACCTGACGGTGGCCGAGCGAAAAGCGGTAAATGCGGAGATGGAAAAACACGGCTACCTGACGCCTGGTGCTCTGAAAAAATTCGTGCGCGCACTGACGGGCGACGCGTTGGATAACCTCAATCAAATTCTCACTCATCCCGACGCCGAACGTGCGTTGGTTCTCGATCCTGTGCGCCGATACATCCACAGCGACCAACTCGTCTCCGCTCTATGGCCGGTCTTGTCCAATCAATTGCAAAAGCGACTGGTTGGCCAATGGCGGAGAGGGCATTCCATTACGGTAGCGAAATTGCTTGATGAATGCGGAGGTAACCGCGCGGTTGCCGAGGCTGTATGTGAAAAACATCTCGACGAACAGAATACCAAGAAGCGCAAAAAGGACGAACCGCTGACACGCGAAGCAATGTTGCGCAATCCATTGAGTGTCGAACTGCCAAAAGGCCGGGCACCGCACACGCGCCGGGTCATGCGTGAAGTCGTTGAATTTATTTTCAGCACTGACCGGCACCCCGCCGAAGAAGGTGGGCCACTTTATCGCAGTGAAGCCATCCGCCATGCGCAGCTTAAGCGGGCATTGGATGAACAGACAAACAATCATCTAGTCCGCCACCGCCTTAAAATTCTGGAACGTCTGCACGCCGACCTTTTGAAAGAATATGCCGGCGACAATCCCGCACGAATCACACGAATCAACATTGAGGTAAATCGTGATCTGCGAGAAATGTCGGGAAAGTCAGTGCAAGAACAAGCGAAGTTGCTTGGACAACAACTGGCTAACTTCAAGAGCGTGGCAAAAAAACTGACTGAAGCGTATGAAGGGCTTGGTGTTCACGTCGGCCCCGGCCTGATTCGCAAGGGCCGCATCGCAGAAGACCTCCACTGGACTTGTCCTTACACCGGCAAGCTTTACGACGCGCTTGACCTGCTCCATCGGCGGGTGGACAAAGATCACATCATTCCACGCAGCGACCGCGCCAGCGACAGTCTTGACTCATTGGTCATCACCTTTTCTGAGATAAACAAAATGAAGGGCAAGCGCACCGCTGTCCGTTTCGTGGAAGAATTTCAGGGAAAGCCCGTTGAGGGTCTGCCGCAACTGATGATTAAACCGCTTGCCACCTATCTTAAAGATATGGCGGCGCTGAATACATTTGCACCCCACGCTGATGATGAGCGGCGTAAAAAGAACCGCAAGCGGCTGCTTTTGCTCCGTGATTATGTGGAGAAAAAATTCACGCCCGGCGACCTCACGCAAACTTCCCAATTGGTAAGACTCGGCGCACAGGCATTACAAAAGCATTATGTTGGCATGGAAAAGCAACCGGCCATCGTTTCGCTCCCCGGCAGCGTTACCGGCGCGGTGCGCAAATCCTGGAATCTGGTCGGCTGCCTTGCCGCCGCGAATCCGCTGGTTCTAAATCCAGATGAACTGGATGAAGATGGGCGGCCAAAAGTCCGAACCAAAACAGAAATTCGCGGCATCACTCACCTACATCATGCGCTCGACGCCTGCGTGCTGGGCTTTGCCTCCTGTTTTCTCCCGCGCGATGGTGGCGCATGGGAACTGCTCATCAAACGGCGTCTGAATGAGGCTGAACAAAGTCGTGCCAAAATCATTTTCGGTTCACAAGTCGAAATCACCAAGGATGGTGAACTCCGGCTGGCAGATTTGGCTCCCGCCTTGAAAGCACAAATCTGTGAGCGGCTAAAAGAACGGCGCGTCGTCCAGCATCTTCCTGCCGACGTTTCCGGCCTCCGTTGCAAGGAAACCGTCTGGCGCGTATTCGACCCTGCTGACACGCATCGGAATTTGCAACGCCTCGCGCGCTGGCTGAAGCAAAAAGAAGTCGCTATTCCAGCACCCGATGCCAAGACGGCACTCATTATTTGCCGGAAACGCCGTGCTGCTGATGTGTCCAGTGAAGAAAGCGCGGGCGGCAAAGTCTTTCGCGAAACGAAAACATGGCGTTGGGTGTATGACATCAAAGATAAATCCGCCTTGCTTGGCCTCGCCCCGGAAGGTGATGTTTCGGCAGCAAAACTTAAACGGATCAAAGCGGTAAAAGTGCTTGGCGATAATTTCGGCCTCGCGCTTGACCCAGAACCAACACTGATACGCCCACATAAGGTATGGCATCAACTTGAAACGCTTCGCCAGCGTAATGCAGGAAAAATTCCGCGACTATTGCGTATTGGGACGATTATTCGAGTGAAAGAAAAGTCACCTCGTTCTGATTATCGCGGCACTTGGATGGTGCGGGGTATGTCTTTCAAACAGCGGGATGGACTCGTGCTGGAAATCGCACCGGCAGACTATGTTCCAAGTCGGCGAGTCCAAGGTGTCTTTGAAAGCGCCTCGGTCGCGACAATTATGAAGTGCAAGCTAGAAGTCGTAAAAGTGCCGTTGTGCGGAGTAGCACCATGCACGGAACTTGCCTCGCATATTATTTCTGAAACGAAGGCATGTCCTACCACATCGTCAGTATAGACTCGCCGCAATGCTCGCTTAGTTGCAAAGACGGCCAGTTGACCTGCAAAACGGCGGAAGGTGAAAAGAAACTTCCGCTGGAGGATGTCGCGTCCATTATCATCACCAGTTTTTCGGCATCCATTCACAGTGAACTTTTTTTGGAGGCAGCCAAGCATGGCGTGGCGCTCATCATCTGCGAATCGTTCAAGCCGGTCAGCCTGGTGCTGCCTGCCAATCGTTCCACGGACACGATGCTTTCCCGCGCCCTGCTTAACCTAACGCCCAAGGCACGGGCGGCAATGTGGCAGAAAACAATTGATGCCAAATGCCAGAATCAATTTGCTCTGGCGGAGCATGTCGCGCCGAATGACAAGACTCTGGCGGCATTGCGCGAGACGGCCTTTGGCAAGAAGCCCCACAAGGAGGCGATTTGCGCCAAGATGTTCTGGCAGGTTTTTGGCCGGACGTTGAACGATGAAGATTTTGTCCGCGACCGGGGACGCGGCGGGCTGAATCATTTTTTGAATTACGGTTACGCGGTCCTGCTTTCCACCGTGCTGCAAAAACTTTTCGGCGTGGGCCTTGATCCGACGTTTGGAATTTCCCATGTCGAACGCGAACGGAGCACACCGCTGGCGTATGATTTGATGGAGCAGTTCCGGCCCTGCGTGGATTGGCGTGTGTGTCAATGGGTCAAGCAACATCCAAATCCTGCCGAATGGGAAGTGACCAAGGAATTTCGCAAATGGGTGACGGGCTTTCCGCTGGAGCGGGTGGATTATTTGGATTTGAGCTTGGAAATTCAGGGCGTGATCGAAGGCGTG
>Ga0181516_10001040_pt1 | contig 22343 bp, 18 predicted proteins | sample PEATcosm2014_Bin_25_FD_121104 | JGI IMG/M metagenome (GOLD analysis project Ga0181516, IMG submission 121104) | Peatland microbial communities from MTU Mesocosm Facility, Houghton, MI, USA - PEATcosm2014_Bin01_10_metaG | ecosystem: Environmental > Terrestrial > Soil > Wetlands > Peat | place... | reverse complement strand
CCCGGGCGGATCGACGGTCCACAACGGGACCCTGCCTTCCAAGGCGCTTAAGGAGACCGCGCTGTTCCTCTCGGGCAAGGCCGAGCGGGGCCTGTACGGGGTCGACCGCAAGCTTTCCAAGTCGTTCACCGTCGATGACTTCTTCTTTCGGAAGAACCAGGTCACCGAGAGCGAGGTCGCCACGATCAACGGCAACCTTGAAGCGCACCTTGTTGACATCTACCACGGCCGGGGCGGTTTCGAAGACCCACACACCATCCGGGTGCTGGGCAGCCCCGACGAGTTGATCAGCGCCGACTTCATCCTCATTGCCACGGGGAGCTACCCCTTCCATCCCCCCTACCTCCACTTCGACAAGGCGCGGGTGCACGACTCCAACACCATCCTCCAGCTGACCCGGTTTCCCAGCACGCTCGTCGTCATCGGCGCCGGGGTCATCGGCTGCGAGTACTCCACGATTTTCAGCACCATCGGCGCCAAGGTCACCCTCATCGAGGGCAAGGACGCCATCCTCCCCTTCCTCGACACCGAAGTGACCGTCGAACTGGTCCGCCAGATCAGGGCCGGCGGGGTGGATGTGATGTTCAACACCGCTGTCGAAAAGGTCGACGACCCTCACGATGAAACCCTGCCGCTGCTGGTCCACCTCAAGGGCGGCCGTGTGCTCGAGACCGACATGGTGTTGTACGCCGCCGGGCGTGCGGGCCGGGTCGACGCGCTCGGACTCGACAAAGTGGGCCTGGCCAAGACGTCCCGGGGCCTCATCGAGGTCAACGAGCGCTACCAAACGGCCATCCCCCACGTGTACGCCGCCGGCGACGTCATCGGGTTCCCCAGCTTGGCGAGCACCTCGATGGACCAGGGCCGGGTCGCCGTCACCCAGATGTTCCAGCTCGAAGGGTACGAGCACTTGGCCCACGTGTTCCCCTACGGCATCTATACGGTGCCCGAGGTGTCCATGGTGGGCATGACCGAAGAGGAGGCCCATAGGAAGGGCATCCCTTTCGGTGTGGGCCGGGCACTCCACCGGGACATGCCCCGGGGCAAGATCATGGGCGCCGACTCCGGGTTCCTGAAGCTTGTGTACGAAAAGGGCTCGCACCGGGTGCTGGGGGTGCACATCATCGGCAACCTCGCCAGCGAGCTCATCCACTACGGGGTCACGGTGATCGAGGGAAACAAGACCCTCGAGGATGTCAGTTCGGGGGTGTTCAACTGCCCCACCCTGCACGAACTCTACAAGTACGCGGCCTACGACGGCCTGGCCGAGGAGAGGGGAAAGAAGATCCGGGTCACCGTACCCTGACCAGCTCAACGGGAGCCTCTCGTCCCTTGACGGCAACGGGGCCCAGCGAAACGCCGTCGGGCACGCCGACCCCGTTGGCCCTTGCCGCGTCCCACACGGCGCGCGAAACCAGGATTTCGGCGCCCACCACCTTGGTGTGCGATTCGATGCGGCTCGCGAGGTTCACCACGTCGCCGATGAGGGTATACTCCTGACGCTGGAGCGACCCCACGTTGCCGGTCACGGCCCGGCCCGAGTGCAGGCCAATGCCGATTCGCGTGGGCTCCAGTCCGGCGGCCAGGGCCTCCTTCAGCCGGTCCGAGATGGCCAAGGCGGCGCTGAGGGCGTTGAGCTCGCTCCTCCCGTCGTCCAGGGGCGCCCCGAAGACCGCCATGAAGCCGTCGCCCAGAAACTTGTTGACGATGCCCCCGTGATCGTTGATTTCGTCGACCATGAACGCAAAGAGGCGGTTCAGGTAGTCGACAACCTGGTCGGGGGTCCTGGCCTCGGAAAACGTCGTGAAGTTGCGGATGTCGAGGAAGAGGACGGTCACGTGCCTCACCTCGGTCTCGAGGCCGGCCTTCTGGGTCAGCAATTTTTCCATCACCGCCGGCGACACGTGCTGGCCGAAAATCGCCGCCATCCGGGCCTGCTGCTCCCGGGCGGTCAGCAGACGCGCCACCTTCGAGCGGATCTGGACCGCCACGAACGAGAGCACCCCTCCCGTGGCGGCCAGGAGCATTGCCTTGGACAGGTAGAGCCCCAAGAAGTCCCCGGGCAGCCCCGCGGGGTCAGGGGGGAGGAGCAGCCAGGCCAGGCCCGCGTACTCCGCGCCGGCCAGCACTCCGGCGTACCCCGACAGCCACGGGTCGAGCCTCAGCACCGACAGCGCCAGAAACAGGAAGTAGATAAAGACGGTGGGCAGGTTCAGCGCCGTCTCGGGAGGGACGACGGTGGACAGAAGGTACAGCAGCAGGGTCGGCACACTGATCTCCACCGTCGTATTGGCCAGCCGGGGCGGCAGCGGAAACCGGCGCCCCTGACGCGCCAGCAAGCCCTCCACAAAGCGGTAACCCCACTCGTACAGGCTCAAGGCCGCCGTGACGGCGACGGCCGTCTTCCATGGAAAACGGGCAAGGAACGCGACAGGCCCCGAGAAACGGGCGGCCTGCGTCCACACAACGATCAAGGCCACCGTCGCCGCCCCAAACCCGGTGCCTAGAATGGCGGCTCGGAGGCGGTCGCTGACGGCCATTTCGGCCTCGAGCCCCTGGGCGTCCATCGGGGGGAAGAAGGAACGCTTCAAGGCAGTTGGTCCAAGAGCTCGGCGGCTCGCAGGCCGGCGGGGGTGCCGGCGCCCAGCGCCCTGACCTGGCGGAAGGCGTCCCGGGCCCGCATCTCGTCGTCGAGGGCGTTGAGCCAGATCATGCCCTTGGTGAACAGGATCCGTTGCTGGAGGTCGGCCCACGGTGCTGCTCGCGCCGCCAGCTGGTCCAGCTCCGTCACCGTTGTGTGGAAATCGTCGGTCTGGGCCCAGGTGGCCAGCAGGCGGCTGTAGGCGTTGTACACCTGGTAGCGCGGCTTCAAGTTGGCGGCGCCGTCCTTGTCTTCTTGAATGATCTTCATGGGAAGGTCGCCATCCTGCGCCGCCAGCCCCCACGCCTCGGCCTGCCGAAACAGCGCGTCGAGAGCCTGGGCCCGCGCCCCACCCGCAGCCGCCTTCTGAACCGCGTCGGAAAGCGCACCGAGCACCGCCTTGTGGCCCGCCAGGTCGGTGGTCATCGCGGCGAACCCCGCCACCCCGCCGGGCACGTAGCCCTCGTGCCGCCCGTAGGGGACCCCCTGGGCGTCGAGGAGGAAGTAGGTGGGGAAAGCGGTAAGTCCAAGCTTGTCGGCCAGTAGCTTGTTCTGCACCCTCAGCCTCTCACTCTGGGTGCGGTTGCGGGGGTAGTCCAGCCTCAGGAGCACGAACGAGCCCCCCACCGTGGCTTGGAAGTCCGGACGGCTGAACACCTCGGCCTCCATTTGCTGGCACGGAGGGCACCAGTCCGAGCCGGTGGCGTCGACTAGGATGGGTTTGCCCGAGGCCGCAGCAGCCTTCTTTGCGGCTTCGAAGTCGTCGAGCCAGCCGTCGGCCCAGGTACCCGAGACCAAGAGCGCCAGGAAAAGGACAGTCCAGAATCGTCTCGCCATCGTGTTCTCCCCCTTCAGGGAACCGCTTTTTCTGCCCGCCGTCAATCCGGGGGGTAGACCCGGGTCAGCAGGTCGTGTACGGCGGTGCGCAGTCCTCGGTCGGCCCCCGGCTTCCAGGGGGGCAAGACGAAACCGATATCGTAGTCCCCCAGCCCCGGCTCGGGGTTCCACACCTCGAGGCCCTCGGCAAAGGGGCTGTTGTCGAGGACGATCCTGGGCACCAGCCCCAGACCCTGGCCCAGGCGCGCCAGGGCCAGGATGGCCTCGTTCCCGGCCGTCTCGGCCGCCACGTGCACCTTGAGGTCGCGCTGCCTTACCCACCTGTCGAAGCGTTCCCGGGCCAGACCGCGCCGGGGGAGGATAAGCGGCACGGTGGCCCAGTCGGGCTGGCCGCCGGTGACCAGGCCGCGGGCAGCCACGAAGACAAGCGGCGTCTTGCGCACCGAGAAGCAGTCCATGCCGAACAGCCCGTCTTCCCGCAGGGCGGCCAGTGCCAGATCGACCCGGCCCTCGCGCAGCACCGTCTCGGCGTCGGCGGGGTCGCCGGTCTCAACCGACAGCCTCAGCTCGGGGTGCTCACGGCCCAGGGCCTCGACCAGGGGCGGGAGGATGGTGTAGCACGCCGTCACCGATGCGTACACCCTCAGCGTGCCGCGCAGGCGCCCGTCGAGGTTGTCCAAGTTCTGCGTCAGCAGTTGCCTTCGCTGAAGCGTGTCCTCGGCAAAGGCGAGGAAGGTCTGGCCGGCTGGCGTGAGCGCCACCCGCCGGGTGTCGCGCTCGAACAGGCGGGCGCCCACCTCGTCCTCCAGGCGCCCGACCACCCGGCTGATCGCCGACGGGCTGGCGTTCACGGCCTCGGCCGCCCGGGCGAAGTGGAGGTGCCGGGCCAGCGTGACAAAGGCTTCTAGCTCAGTGAAATCCATCGCGTCCTCAGCAGACCCGGTTCCGGGTGGTTTTGGCGTCGTAGAGCGCCCTGTCGGCCAGCCCCAGAAGCGCGTCAAACCGCAGTCCCGCGTCCTCGGCGAGGTCGAGAGCCAGGTCGTTGAGCGTGGCCACCCCGAAGCTGGCGGTGACCGTTGTTCCTCCCGTCGGCAGGACGTGCCGGGTGGCCTCGAGGGCTGTGCGCCAGCGTTCGGCAGCTTCCCTGGCCTCGACGGGGCTGGCTTCGGGCATCAGCACCCCGAACTCCTCGCCGCCCAGCCTTGCCAACAGGTCGTAGGGCCGCAAGCGCGCGGCGATTTCGGCGACCGTGGTCTTCAGCACCTGATCGCCCGCCTGATGGCCGTAGCGGTCGTTCACGGACTTGAAATGGTCAAGGTCGAACAGGACGAGCGCCAGGGTGCCTCCGTGGCGACGGGCCCTGTTGATCTCGCCCAGGGCGTGCTCCTCGAAGTGGCGGCGGTTGGCCACCCCCGTGAGCGGGTCGTGGGTGGCCTCATGGGCCAACTGCTCCATGAGCCGCCTTTCCTCGGTCACGTCGGACAGGATGGTGACCGTGCCCTGAAGCTGCCCGCCCGAACCCCGGATGGGAGTCCGCCGGAACCGGAAGGTCTTGGCGCCGTCGTTCTCTACGACCCGGACCTCGCCGGCGGGCTGGGTGGTCTGATTCAGCGCCTCCTCGTACCGGGCCAGGTGCCGTCCGGCCGCGGCGTTGTGGTCGACCAGGCTGCCCAGCGCGTCGTGAACCAGCACCCGCTCCTCGAGGCTCTCGACCACCAGGTCCCGCGCCATGGGAACCAGTCGCACCAGGTCGTGCCTCACCAGGCCGAAGGTCAGCACCGCAAACGCCGGAACCAGTGAAAAGATTGTCAGGTCGAGGCCCCCCGGGCGCAGACCCAGCTGGTACGCGGCTGAGAACGCCAAGGGGAAGATGTTGGTCACCAGGACGACCCACGTCCTCCCCGCGTGATGCAGGGTGTTGCGCTGGTGCCAGAGCAGGAGGAGAGGCCCCACCACGAAGTATGACGCCATCAGGGCGTAAAACGGGTAGTACAGCACCCCCGGCGTGAAGAGGGCTAACCCTTCGCGCCCCGTGGGGATGATCGAGGCGTACCAGGCGTGGTGAAGGTCGTTGGTCCAGACCAGCACGAGGAGCGCCGCGCTCGCCGAAAGCAACCCGACCCGCAACCCGAGCGATTTGGCCCACGGGTGGTCGATCCAGCTGAGCGACACCAGCAGCCAAAGCGGCGGGAGGAAGGCAAGTCCCAGGTACTCGATGCGGGCCGCCCAGAAGAAGCCTTCGGGGAGCGTCTGGGCCTTTTCGCCCACGAAGCCGAAACACCACACTGCCGCCGCCAGGGACAAGGCCACGAAAGTCGCCGTCCCCGGGACGCGGAAACGGAGGTTGGCCGCGCCGTACCCGGCCAGCCCCAACAGAAACATCCCCATGGCCCCTGTGACGAGCTGGCCGAACTCCGCGTACGTCATTCCATCCGTCATAGACCGGCCTTGGTCCGCGGTCAAGGCCACAACTGGTGTTGCGTGAAAAGAAATGGACCGCTGAACATCTTTCACTTTACGCAATAGTGGTTTCGGCGCTATAACACGGTTATGAATTACTTCAATACTCTCCCCCTGCGGGAACAACTGCTTCAGCTCGGCGTGTGCCGTTTCATGGACAAGGCCGAGTTCGCCGACGACGTGAAGGCCCTCAAGGGCAAGAAGATCGTCATCGTGGGCGCCGGTGCCCAGGGCCTCCACCAGGGCCTCAACCTCCGCGACAGCGGCCTCGACGTCAGCTACGCCCTGCGCAAGGAAGCCATCGCCGAAAAGCGCCCCAGCTGGAAGAACACCACCGACAACGGCTTCAAGGTCGGCACGTACGAAGAGCTCATCCCCGGCGCCGACGTCGTGGGCAACCTCACCCCCGACAAGCAGCACTCGTCGGTCATCGACGCCATCCAGCCCCTTATGAAGAAGGGCGCCACCCTGTGGTACAGCCACGGCTTCAACATCGTCGAGGAAGGCAAGCAGATCCGCAAGGACATCACCGTCGTCATGATGGCCCCCAAGGGCCCCGGTTCCGAGGTCCGCGAAGAGTACAAGCGCGGGTTCGGCATCCCCACCCTCATCGCCGTCCACCCCGAAAACGACCCCGAAGGCAAGGGCTGGTCCATCGCCAAGGCCCTGGCTAGCGGCACCGGCGGCGCCCGGGCCGGAGTCCTGCAGTCAAGCTTCGTCGCCGAGGTGAAGAGCGACCTCATGGGCGAGCAGACCATCCTCTGCGGCATGCTGCAGACCGGCAGCCTCCTTGTGTTTGACAAGCTCATCGAAAAGGGCGTCGACAAGGCTTGGGCCGCCAAGTACGTCCAGTACGCCTGGGAGACCATCACCGAGAGCCTCAAGTTCGGCGGCATCACCCTCATGCTCGACCGCCTCTCCAACCCCGCCAAGATCAAGGCCGTGGAACTGGCCGACGAAGTCAAGAAGATCCTTGGGCCCCTGTACCGCAAGCACCAGGACGACATCATTTCCGGCGCCTTCAGCTCGGGCATGATGAAGGACTGGGCCGCCGGCGACAAGGACCTGCTGGCCTGGCGCGAAGCCACCGGCAAGACCCCCTTCGAGCAGACCCCGGCCGGCAAGGACGAGATCAGCGAACAGGACTACTACGACAAGGGCATCCTCCTCGTCGCCTTCGTGAAGGCCGGCGTCGAGCTCGCCTTCGGAACCATGGTCGACGCCGGAATCAAGGCCGAGAGCGCCTACTACGAGTCGCTCCACGAGACCCCGCTCATCGCCAACCTCATCGCGCGCAAGAAGCTCTACGAGATGAACAAGGTCATCAGCGACACCGCCGAGTACGGGTGCTACCTGTTCGACAACGCCGCCCGGCCCATGCTCAAGGACTTCATGAAGAAGATCGACCTCGACGTCGTAGGCAAGGGCCTGGCCCTCAAGGACACCCACGTGTCCAACCAGCTGCTGAACAAGGTCAACGAGAGCATCCGCAATCACCCCGTCGAGATCGTCGGGAAGAAACTGCGGGCGTACATGACGGCCATGAAGGCAATCGTCGGCTAAGGGGGGGAAGGCCTTCCCCTGGGGTGGTACGCGGTACCACCCCACCCCTTCTCCGGGCCCGGCCCGGAACCCGCCCAACACACGCCCTGACCCTACGGGTCGTCTCCGACTCAGGGCTCACAAAACAGTCCGCCGGACTGTTTTGCCCCCCCGCCGGGCGCCGCCCGGACCTGCGTGGTCGGATCACCTGCGGGGAGTTCCAGCTCTGGATGGGTGCCGATCAGCCATGCCGCCAGGGCGTCGACCGTAGCCTCAAGGCGGTGTTCCCGCTTCGGACCCTTGATGGCGCACTCCCATACGACGGCAACGCGCCAGCCGGCGTCGAGCAGTTTCTCCTGAACATCGTGGTCCCGGTTGCGGTTGCGGAAGACCTTCTCGGCCCAGTACGAAGTCTGCGACTTCGGCAGGCGGTACTTGGGGCACGTGTGCCCGTGCCAGAAGCAGCCGTGGACGAAGATGACGGCGCGGTGCTTGGGCAGGACGATGTCGGGGCGGCCGGGGAGCCGTTTCAACGCGATCCGGTATCGGAATCCGAGTTTGAACAGGGCCTTTCGCAATAGCAGTTCCGGAGTTGTGTTCGTCGAGCGGATGGCCGCCATGTTGGCGGAACGAGCGCTGGGAGAAAGGGAGTCGGGCACGCTGCATCGTACCATGGGCGAGTGGTCGAACCCAGCTACTTCAGTCCCGCGCCGGGTTCAAAGCTTACGCGAAACGAGGGCGCGTCTCACTTGATCCAAAGAGACCTCTCCTCCCCCTGGCCATCTGGTTGGCTGCGGTCTCCACGTCTCTACACTTCGCCATCAGCTCTTCGAAAGACTCCGCGTTCTCATGCAAAAGTCGCGCGTCGACCATGCGCCCATAATCGTCCTTGAGCGCCCCTGCGGCCTCTCCTTCGGGGACCAGCCGAAGGCCGCCACTCACTGCAGCCATATAGTCAATCGTCTCGTGACTGGCGGTCTTCTCGACGAAGAAGGCCGACTTGTGGTGAGCCACTGCCTCCGCAATCTCCCGGTTTGATATTGCGGTGACCGCGATCCCCGCCTCTGCCAACCGCGCAATGTCGTGCCAGTGGCGGGACAACCTTTCACCGCGAACCCGTGTTTGTAGACAGAAGACGTGCATGGCCGTTGCTTTCTCCCAAAAAGTCCTTTCCGCCGACATGACGCGCGGCCGAGCGGTCGGAAATGACACCCCCGCAACCAGTCCGTCAGCGTCGCACTTCACGTCCCGCACAGTTGTTGGTTCACCTGTGGAACGACCCCCAAACTCAAGGACGACGGCGGGACGTACGTAGCCCGCCCCGCTTGTCCCAGGGTCGTAATCGATAACAAGCCGCTCGCCGGACACCGAAATAGTGGCGGACAAGGCCTCGGCGGACAACGCACCCTCGAAGAGCGGCTTCACCGAGGTGCCTACCCAACGTGGCAGCCTCGTGCGAACTTCCCGGGACCACCGCTGCTCCTCACTGCGATTCAGTGGTATCGCATCAAGGCGATGAGAGGCAAGTTCGGGGATGATTTGCCTAATGTCGTAAGTAATATCCACGTCTTCTGAAAAGCGCCGGATCACCCTGTATGCTTTCGAGAGCGATGTCCCTCCTTTGAAGGCAAGGTGCTCACCGAACGACGATGCATACAAAGTGCGAAGGGCCCAGACCACCCAGGCATCCTTTTCCAGGAGGAACTGTGCGCGTCCAGATTTTTCTGCCGCAATGGAGAGCACCTCCTGTCTCGCCCGGGCGGAGAGGCTGAAGAAAGGATCAGACACGTGCAACCTTCACTATGCAACGGGCAATCCAATCTGGCATCAGAGGCAAGGCCGACAGCAAAGCTTTGGCCGTCGACGGCTCCACCAACCCGCAGAACGAAGCCAAGTGAAAGTCGACATTTTCCGGCCCCAACCACGCCAGCGCACGAACAACCTCGCCTGCGGGCTGGTTTCCCAAGGTTGTCTGCCACCGGGGAGCATGCCGAAGTTCGACAGCCTGTTTCCCAAACTCAAACGTTCGGCTCGGTCCCGACGTAAGGTATTGCCGCTGAACAGGGACTTGCGTGGACAATCCAAGCCGATTGGCCGCCGCCGCTCCGTTCGGCACGATCACCTCGCCCCGCTGAATAGCGAGGGCCTCCACAAAAAGGTCCACTGAAGGAGACCTCGGTCCAAACCGGCTTGCCACGGGGCGAAGGTAGACGCCCCTCCCAACACGAACCAGGCCTCCACACTTCGCCAGACGGGACAAGGCCTTGTCGACACCGTTCCGCGTGCCCAAGTGAACCAGGCCCTTTGCAACGACGGGAACGCCCTCGGGTAACTCCTTAATGTAGTCAATGATCTGCGCTGCCAATGATTGCATGAATACCCTCTTGTCAGAAAATAAACAAATATCTGACAAATTACAAGAAGGCCCCTTTTCCCAACATTTTCCTCGTTTCCTGGCGCGGTTCGGCTATCATTAAGGCCATGACAGCGCACGAACTTCAGGAATACGTCGAGTCCCACATTCCCATCGTGAAGGCCAACGGTTTTACCGTGCTTGAGGTGCGCCCCGACAGAGTATCGGTGGGCGGCCGGCTGGCCGACCACGTGAACCACCGCGACTCGGTCTTCGGCGGGAGCCTCTCGTCCGCCCTCATCCTGGCGGCCTGGGGCCGGGTGAGGCAGTGGACCGAGACCTTCGACCCGGCGGCGGTGATCGTGATCGCCGAACAGCGGGTCCGCTTCGGCCTTCCGGTGCTGGCCGACTTCGAGGCGTTCTCGCGGCCCCTGGCCCCCGAGGTGCTGACCCGGGCCCGGATTCTGCTCAACCGCTTCGGCAAGGCCCGTTTTGCGGTAGAGGCGGCCGTCGTCCACCGAGGAGGGTCCGACGTGAGGGCCGAGTTCTCGGGCGACTTCGTGGTGGTGTCGAGACCTTGACGGCGCGGTGTCGCCGGTGCCTAACGAACGAGGAGGTGTTCCATGTCTGATTCCATGGTCCCGTTGACCGTGACTCCCAAGACCAAAGAAGCGCTTGGTCAGGCTTCGCCTTGGCTCCGCTTCATTGCCATTCTGGGATTCATCGGCGTGGGAGTCCTCGCCGTTGCTGGGGTGCTCCTGATGATCTTTGGCGGCGCCATCGGCGCCGCTTTTGGCCACTGGTTCATCGGGATGCTGCTGGGCCTGTTCTACCTCGCGCTGGCGGTGGTCCTGTTCTTTCCGACAATGATGATGTCCCGCCTCGCGACCCGGAGCAAGAAGTACGGCGCCGCCGGAGACCCGGCCGAACTCGAGGGTTTCGCCATCCAATCTCACCGGCTGGCGCGCTTCTACGGCATTTTCGCCATCGTCATGCTCGCCGCGTACCTGGTGGCCGTGGTCGTCATTGTGCTCATCATGGTGCTGAAGTAGCCGGCCAAGTGGACTACCGGATCAGGGGACGAAGCAGGCCCTCGAGGCCGTTGGTCTTGATCTCTTCGATGGCGCGGAGCTGATCCCCAAGCTTGCCCTTGGGGTAGCCCTTGCCCTTAAACCAAAGCACGTAGGTTTCGGGCAGGTCGACCAGGTGGCGGCCTGCGTACTTGCCAAAGGGCATCTTGGTGTTCGCCAGCTCGATGAGGGCTTCGTGCTCGGGGCTCATGCCTGTATTGTAACTCGAAACCGCCGTGGTAGAATGGGGACGTGACTCCCCCTTCGCTCATCAACTCCCTCACGGCGCTGCTCGACGCCTACGCCCTCTCCTGGCCCGAAGAGTCCCTCGGCCGCTTCCGCGAGTTCCTCGCCTCGGGCGAAGAACTCCAGGGCAAGGCCAACCCGCGCCGACACATCACGGCCAGCACCTGGATTGTGAACCCGGCCCGGACCCGCGTGCTGCTGACCCACCACGTCAACCTGGGCATCTGGGTGCAGCTGGGCGGCCACACCGACGAGGGCGAGGACTGGACGGCCGCCGCCCTCCGAGAGGCTCAGGAAGAGTCTGGACTCGCGGACCTGCGCCAGGTCACCGCCGGCCTGTTCGACCTCGACATCCACCCGATTCCCGCCCGGGGCGCCAACCCACGCCACGACCACTACGATCTGAGGTTCCTGGTCGAGGCCGACGACACGGCTCCCGTCACCGTCAGCGAGGAGAGCCACGACCTGGCGTGGGTGGATCTGAGCGCCCTGGGCCGGTACACCGAAGAGGCCTCCCAGCACCGCATGGCCAGGAAGACAGCCTACTTCACCTCTTCGTAACGGTTCTCGCCGCCGTCCTTGCCGAACGCGAACGGGTTGTAGGTGTCGGTGCCGACCACGTCCATGCCCTCGAAGCGCTTGATGGCGCGGATGACCAGCACGGTCACCGGCGTGAGGACGATTTCGACCAGACTCTTCAGGACCCACTGGCCGAGAAACAGCGCGAGGAAGATGAAGGCGGGAAAAACCCCGAAAAGTACCGCCACACCGACGAACAGCGCGGTATCGACCGCTTGCCCAACCACGGTCGAGGCGATGGTCCGCAGGGGCAGCCATTTGTGGTGCGGGTCCCACTTCACCATCCAGACCTTCATGACGGCCAACGTCGAGTCGTTGGCAAAGCTCCCGAACCACGAACCGCAGATGCTGGCGACCACCAGTCCGGGAACCTGTCCGAGTACGGTGGCGAAAGCGCCCTGGTTGGTGAAATCGGGGCTATGCGGCATCGCGACGGCGGCGGAGTACAGAGAAGCCGCCAGAATGTTGGCTGCAACGGTGTACCAGACGACGCGGCGCGAGGCACCGTACCCGTACACCTCGGTGAGAATGTCCGAAATAATGTAGGCGACGGGGAACAGCAGAAGCGTCCCTACACTGGTGGTCACCGATATACCGAAAACTGTGAACACGAAAAACTTCTGGGCTATGACGTTCGAAACCAGCACGATGGCCACGGCGGCGGCAATGGTGGGCTCGAGAAAGCTGAAAGAACGCTGGGTCACAAGGGACCTCCTAGTTTTCATTTGTTTTCCGCGCAGGAGGGTTGCGAACTGCGCGTGGTCCCCCAAGGACCCCGGCCACCATAACGGCGCCCCGCCGGTTTGTAAAGGGCTTCGTCGAGGGCGCCGCGCCGGGTTGAGCCCCGGCGGCCGTCTTGGTAGACTGGCGGGGTTCCACCAAGGAGTTCCCATGGCCCGAATCGTCGTCCCTGATGCCGAGAAGATCCTCGACCAAAGCTTTCCCGTCCTCGACAAGGGCTTCGTCAGGCTTGTCGACTACCTGGGGTCCGACGCCCGGATCGTCCAGTCGGCCCGGGTCAGCTACGGCGAGGGGACGAAGACCTTCAGGGAGGACAAGGGCCTCATCGACTACCTGCTGCGCAACCAGCATACCTCGCCCTTCGAGCAGGTGAGCCTGACCTTCCACTGCAAGATGCCCATCTTTGTCGCCAGGCAGTGGGTCCGCCACCGCACGGCCAAACTCAACGAGATCTCGGGGCGCTATTCGGTCATGAAGGACGAGTTCTACCTTCCCGACGACGACGCCATCGCGTTCCAGAGCGCCGACAACAAGCAGGGCCGCTCCGACGATGAGGTGCCCGCCGACGTGAAGGCCAAGGTGCGCTCGCTGTTAGAGAAGGGCCAGCGGCAGGCCTTCGTCGAGTACGAGGCCCTCCTCGAAGACGGTGTCGCCCGGGAGCTGGCCCGGATCAACCTCCCCCTCAGCCTCTACACCGAATGGTACTGGACCATGGACCTGCACAACCTGTTCCACTTCCTCGCGCTGCGCCTCGACGCCCACGCCCAGCTCGAGATCCGCAGGTACGCTGAGGTCATCCTCGACCTGACCCGCGCGGTGGCTCCGGTAGCCGTTGAGTCGTTTGAGAACCACCTGCTGGGGGGCGTGCGCTTCAGCCGCCAGGAACTCGAAGCGCTCCGGCGCCTGGCCGCCGAGAGGCCCGAGGCCGCCGAGGCTGGCCTAGGACCCGACGCCGGCGCCAAGGCCAAGGAACGCTTCTGGACTAAACTTCGGGAAGGTCGTCAAGTCTAGCTTCGCCTTCGGGTGTCTGCTCACGAAGCTCCACGGTGGGCACGTCGGCGCGGAACTCGAAGATCTGAGCGGCGTTGGCCCAAACGCCGAGCACCTGCGGGGGGACCGTCGCTGCGGCCACCCAGCCCCGGGGGGGTACGGCCAGCAGCTTATCCACGTTCCAGTTGGTCGCGAAGGGGACGACGATGGCCCCCACGGCCAGCGGCGGGTTGTTGCGGGCCGCCGAACCGAGCACCTTGCGGGCGAACTCCTCGCCTTCCTCGGCCTCGGTGTCGGCCATGACGTAAAGCCAGCCCTGGTCCTGGGAAAACAGCCGCGTCCCCTGGTCCAGGAGGGTCTCGACGAACGCCGGGAACCCAGCGGCCGCCTCGGGGGGCCAGGCGCGGAACGACACAAGCACGAAAGGCTTCTTGGTGTTGTGGTGTTCCTGGATGCGGGCCTTGATCTGCTCCACGGCCATAAACGGGCCGTACAAGTCGCCGACCTGGTTCTTCCACGGTACGGCTGCCACGTCGGGCGGGGGCTGCTCATTGAGCTTTTTCAGCAGAGTCATCGAGTTCTTCTTGGGCGCGTTGTAGACGGGCTTGTCATCGCCGGGGACGCCCGAGGTGCGGTACAGGTACTTCGAGGCGCGGGTGTACAGAATGCTCTGCGGGTGCGACAGCAGGTGGTCCAGCGCCGACAGCAGAGCCAGCGTGTAGAACAGCAGCGCCTTGTTGTTGCCCTGGTCGATGAGTTTCTTCTCGCCCAGGTCGCCCACCTCCGAGCGCCGGAGCGCGTACTGGAAGCGCTGGCTGACCATGCTCGTGACCGGGAACTTGACGCGGGTCTCAGGGTTGAGCAGCACCCCCGAGCGAGTGCCCTTGAGCTCGACGTCGACGGCGATGGGCGCCAGCAGGTCGAGCATCTCCCTCACCTGGATGGCGAGGTTGGGGTAGCCCAGGCTCTTGGCGCGGATGTCGTCCATGACAGGAAGCATCATGTGGGGGAGAAGGTAGTTGCGCTTGAACCACAGCAGCTGGTGCTCCCTGCGCTTGGCGTCGGTGGACAGCGGACCGGCGCGTTCGATCTCGCGGCAGTACTCCTGGAGCAGGGGAAGGTAGTTCTTGCCGAAGAACTCCTCGATGAAGAAGTGCCACCGCGCGATTTCTTTGTCGAGCTCCTCCTGGAGCATCACCACCTCGCCGGCCTGGTTGAGAGCCGTGCCCCACTGGATGTTCTGAAAGCCGTAAAACAGCTGCTGGAGCACCTCGGAAAGCGGGAGGATGACCTGGATGGCGTCGTCCACCGGGATCAGGTCGCTCCCCTTGGGGAACTCGAACACCGTCTGGAAGTAGCTGAACAGGTCGGGGCTGTCGTTGATCGCGTCCCAGCCCGCCCGGGGGAACAGCTCATCGAGGAGGTTGAACCCCTGCTGGGCCATCCGCGGGGTGACCGGGGCCTCGTCGGCGGCGGCCACGGTGCCGGGAACGGCGACCGGCGCCTCGGGCATGTCCCTCACCAGGTCTCCCTCCTCGAGCCCGAGGAAGCTCAGCATCTGCTCCTCCTTGTCGTGGAAGAACGCGTCGGGTTCGACGAATCGGTCGCAAAGCAGCTTGAGGAAGACGGGGTAGACCTTTTGGGTGAGCTGGGCGAAGACAAGCGGGAGCTCTTCCTGGGCGATGTGGTAGTACCGCGAAAGCATGTCGCGCTCGTCGCGGCTTGTCAGGTACATGCGCCCGAACTCGTACATCTTGGTGACCGCAGGCATCAGGTGCACGTGGGGGTTGAGGCGGATCAGCCTGTAGACGGGCTTGAGGACGAGGGTCATGAGGGGGACGAAGTCGGCGAAGGAGCGGTTCCTCGGTTCCCGCTGGAGCACGGTCAGCTCGCGGTCGATGCCTTCGATGTCCCAGTCGCGGATGACCTCGAGGATGGTGTTGAACAAGGGAATGCGCCGCAGGCTCTGGTGCGCGTTCTTGTAGTTCTTGGACATGAGGCCGCGGACGGCGAGCACAAGGTTCTCGACGGACTTGGCGTACAGGCGGTCGCCGTCCTGGATGTACTTGGGGTTCACGAAGTCGGGGGCGGGACGAAAGATCGAGAAGAACGCCTGGAGCGCCTGACCGGTGGTCTTGGCCCTCCACCCGGGCCGGGCCAGGTAGAAGTCGGTCTTCCACCTCTCCCGCCACTTCATCCGGGGCAGACCATCCTCGAGGGGGTTGCGCTTCTTGATGACCGAGTACCGCGAGCTGGCGGGGACGATCCGGGAGTCCTGGGTCAAAGGACCATCCCCTCCCTGGCGAATTCGAAGTCGAGGGGACGGCGGCCCGCGGGGGTCCGCGACGCGATGGCCGTCCTGTAGTGCTTTTCGAGCTCGTCGATCTGGTCGTCGGTGCGCTCGGGGTCGTGGTGGATGAGCACCAGCTTCTTGACCTTGGACCGGACCGCCGAGTTGATGGCCCATTCCATCGAGCTGTGGCCCCAGCCCTTTCTTCCCTTGAGGTACTCTTTCTGGGTGTACTGGGCGTCGTGCAGCACCACGTCGGCGCCTGCCATAAACGCGTCGATCCTGGCGTTTTCCTCGGCGGCGGCCCTCTCCCCTTCCTCGAACACCTCGGGGTCGTGGTTGGGGTCGTCGGCGTCGGTGGCGAACAGGTTGCGGAACGGCTCGTGGTCAAACATGGTGACGATGACCTTGCCCTCGTGCTCGAAGCGGTAGCCCAAGCAGGTGATGGGGTGGTTCAGGTACTTGGTCTTCACCACTAGGCCGTCGTCGAAGTTAAGCACGGTCTCCTGCAGGCGGTGATAGGTCATCTGCGCGGCCAGCTCCGCCATGGTCACGGGGAAGTACCTGTATTGCATCTGTCCGCCGATGACCTTATCGAGGGTGTCCTCCTCGAAGGTCACGGGGCCGAAGATCTCGAGCTTGCTGGTGGGCAGGAACACGGGCGTGAAGAAGGGAAAGCCCATGATGTGGTCCCAGTGGGTGTGGCTGAACAGGATCTTGGCGTCGATGGGACCCTTCGGGAAGTCGGTCTTCATGAGCTGCACGCCCAAGGGACGGATGCCCGACCCGGCGTCGACGATGACGAGCCGGTTGGCCGCCCCGTAACGCAGTTCAAGGCAAAGGGTGTTGCCGCCGTAGCGGACGGTGGTCGGGCCCGGACAGGGGATGGAACCCCGCACTCCCCACAGGGTGACGTTCATGGTTCCCTCCTTGGGCATCAAGTCAGTTTGAGGAAGACCTTGGCCCTCTCGATTTCCTGCCGGACCTGGTCCTCCAGCGCCTCGACCTGCAGCCATTTCAGGCCCAGGGTCCTGTACACCTCGGCGGGCGGCGGCGTGGGGAAGCGGTTGCCCGAGAACCCGATTTCAAGGATGTTTGCGAAGTAGTCGGCCACAAGCACTGTGAACACAAGGTCGCGGAACGACCCCTGGTAGTCAAGCGGCGAGTGGTGGTAGGCCACCACGTCTCTGATATCTTCGGAGAGTTTCCACGCGTTGATGATGAGCGCGCCCGCGTCCGTGTGGGTGAACTCCAGCGTCGCGGCCTCGGCCTGGACGAGCGAGATCCGCTGGTCCCCGCTGGCTTGAAGGGCAACCAGGTAGTCCTCGGGAGCACGGTTGTTGAGGGGGACCTTGCCGATGTCGTGGAGGAGTCCGCAGAAGAAGTAGGTTTCCTGGTCCTGGGCGGCCACGTTGCGCAGCCGGGCCAGGTGCTTGGCTGTGACCCCCACGCACAGGCTGTGCAGCCAGAAGCCGTCGAGGTTGAGCACGGCGTTCTTCGTGTGGGCTGTGTTCAAGGAACCCAGGACCGCTGTGCTGAGGGCGAGGTTCTTCACGGTGTTGAGCCCCAGCATGATGATGGCCCGCACGAGGCTCGTGACTTCCTGGGTGAGGCCGTAGTACGCCGAGTTGATGAGTTTCATGACCCGGGCGAGCAGCACCGGGTCGAGCGAAATGACCTTGTTCAGGTCAGAGGGCTGGGCGTTGGGTTTCTGGCAGATCTCAAGGACTTTTCCGACCGAAGTCGGGAGGGGAGGCATCTTGTCGATGTAGCCTTCCAGGGCTCGACGGAGCTGTTCACCTTTCATTCCGCCAATTTTTCCTTCAGTCGGTCCATGATGACTTTCAACTTTTGTTTGGTCGTGGCCGCGGCCTCGCCCTTGACGGGCCACGGGTCGGTGGCGGGATTGGCCGAGGCTACTCCCGACAGCGTATGCCGGATCTTCTCCATTTTCAAGGGGATGGTGTCGTCCTGAAGCTGGCGAAGTTTGTCCTCGGGCAGGAAGCGGCTCAGGTCGCCCAAGTAGCCGATGAGATCCGACACCTTTCCGGGATGGAGCTCCTGGGGCTCCTCCTCGGCGGGGGCTTCGTCCCACAGATCGGAGTCCAGGGCCTCCTCGGGCTCGGGGGGCGGCACCCAGTCCTGGGCGGCCATTTCTTCGGGCTCTTCGCCGAATTCGGGCTCGGCTGCTTCCTCGTCTTCGGCGAAGGGCTCGGAGATCAGGCCGGGTTCCTCCCAAGCTTCCGCTTCGGGCTCGGGTTCTGGAGGCGGCGCGTGGTGGCTCGGGCGAGGCGGCGGGCCCGCCGGGGCGGCGGCGAAGGCCGAGGCCACGGGGCTGGGCGAAGGCGGAGGCGCCGCCGGGGGCGCGGGCGGCTGCGGCGGCGGGGGCGGCTGCGGAGGGTACGTGGGATAGTTGGGGTAGCTCGGGAAATTGGGGAAGGGCGGAGGGGGAGCGGGAGGGTACGGCTGCCCTGGGGGCGGCATGGGCGGCATCGGTGGCTGGGGCGGCCCCTGGGGCGGGGCCGGAGCCGAGGCCGGTGGAGGCGCCGCCACCGGCAGAACGTCCGGCTCGGGTTCGTCTTCGAGCTCTTCCTCGTCCCAAGCCTCGTCGACCCCCAGGATCTCCTCTTCGTCGGTGACCCGCATGGTCTGCTCTTCTTCACCGATCATGATGGTGGGGTTGAGGTCGCCCAGGTCGAGCAGGGACGGCGGTTCTTCGTCCCCCTTCATCTTCATCCAGCTGGGCTCTTCGACCAGGGGCTGCTCGTCCACCGATTCGGGCAGGGCGGGGTCTTCGTGGGGCTGGGCAAGGGTGCGGAGGTTGCGCTGCCAGGTGTCCTGGAGCTCGGCGCCCAGGGTGTCGGCGGCCTTCTCGTACATCTCGAGGGTTTCCATCATCAGCTCGAGCTCGTCCTTGGCCGACTTCTTGCCCTCGACCTTGAGGATGGCGTCGGCAAGCTCGAGAGCCGCCTTCTGATTTCCCCCTTCCTGGTGGACGCGGGCCATCGCGCCCAGCACCGCCGTGTTCTGGGGATCCTCGTCCCTCAGCTTTTCGAGAATTTTGAGCGCGTCCCCGGGCCGGTTCTGCTTCTGATACAGGTTGGCCAGCAGGAGCCTGGCGCTCTGGTCTTCGGGCCGCGCCTGAAGGAACACAAGAACCTGTTCGACGGCCGTACCCGTCTCTCCCTCATGCAGGGCATAGAGGGCCATGTCCATGTGCAGCTCGACGCTGGCGGGGTCGATCTTGTGGATCCGGTCGGCCACCTTGTGGGCGAGGTAGGGGCGCTTGGTCTTGAGGTAGAGGTTGCCCAGGGTCCGGAGCGCGTCGAGGTTGTTGGGCTGCTTGTTGAGCACGGCCAAGAGGTCTTCCTCAGCCTTCTCGGGGCTGCCCTGGAACAGGCGGAGCTTGGCCAGCTGAAGGCGCACCGACAGGTTGTCGGGCTCGAGGAGGCTGTAGCGGCTCAACAGGTCGAGGGAACGGCCCGACTGGCCCTCCTCGGTGTACAGCGAGTCGAGGTTGAGCACGGCCTTGCTGTACCGCGGGTTGACCTTCAGGGCCTGCGAGAAGTGCGCCTCGGCCTCCTCCTTCAAACCCATCTCCTGGTAGAGCACGCCCATATTGTTGAGGGCCTCGGGGTTTTCGGGGTCGTCCTTGACCATCTCTTCGAACAAGGTGAGGGCCTCTTCCCTCTGGCCCATCTTGTGGAGGGTGACGCCTAGGTTGTTGAGCCCCGCCTTCCACCCCGGGCGGCCCCGGAGGGCGGCTTCGAAGCTCTGCCTAGCGAGGCGGAGCTCGTTGCGCCTCTGGTAGACCAGCCCCAGGTTGTACCTCAGGGTCGGGTTGTTGGGGTCGGCCTCAAGGCCGCGCTGATAGATGTCCTGGGCCTTCTCGAGGTCGCCCTGGTTCTCGTAGATGGTGCCCAGGTTGTTGTAGGTGAAGGCGTTCTTGGGGTTGGTGGAGAGGCTGGCCTCGTAGGCGTCGATGGCCTCGGCCGCCTTGCCCGCCTGCTTGAACACGTTGCCCAGGTTGTAAAGCACGCCCGCGTTCCTCGGTTCGAGCTTGCGCGCCTTCTCGAGGGCCTCTTCGGCCTGGGGCAGTTGGCCCAGCGCACGGTACATGACGCCGATGTTGTTCCACGCCTCGGGGTTCTCGGGCGACTTTTCGAGGGCGCGGTAGAACTGGTTGATGGCCTGGCTGTGCCGGCCCTGGCGTCCGTACAGGCTCCCTAGGATCATGTGGGCTTCCTGGTCGTCGTCGTTCAGTTTCAGCATCTGCTGCGACAGGGACTCGGCCAGCTCGTCGTCGGCCGACCTGTACGCGGCCAGGGCTCGGTGCAGCAGGTCTGACCTGGGGTCGTCGCTCATGGAAGGTTCCTTTGAGGCCGGGCCGGGAGTTCCCGGCTGACCACGCTGACCGCCGACGCCCGGTAGGCCGCCACGCTGACGTAGTAGATCTGGTCGTTGGCAAGCCCGGTCAGGACGATCTCGTTGACCTTGCCGACGTCGAGGGGGCTCATTCCTTGGGTGGACACCGTCCCCTGTGTCTGCCCCGGCCGCGGGCCGAAGAAGACGAGATACCCTTCGACGGCCCCCTGCATCACGGGCTTCCACCTGACAGTGATCTGACCGTTGCCGGGAACGGCTTCGACCCCTGCGGGGGCCGGGGGTGGAGGGTTGGGCAGGGTCACCACTGTGACTTGGTTGACCCTCGGTGTTTCGGTGCCCGTCCCCGAGGTCAGCAGGTCGATCCGGAGCTGAAGGTAGCGGCCCTTGGCCAGCCGCGAGAGGTCCTGCCCGGGTTCGAAACGGATCCAGCTGTCTTCCTCGGCCTCGGGCGCCGCGAGGGATTTGGTGGTGACACCTGTGAACGACCACTGGTACCGGATGGTCTCGGCCATGCGGAACGACCACGCCAGCGCCGAGTTGCCCTCGTTGAACGCCCGGGCGGTCAGGGTCTGGACCGTGGAGTCCGGGAAGCGCAGGTCGAAGATGCGGCTGATGGCCGTCCCCTTGGTGGCGAAATCGGCGACGAACCTGTCGTCCTGCGGCGCTTCCACCCAGGCGCGGCTGAGGCGAAGCTCGTCCATGGCGCCGTTGTAGCTGGAACCCAGCACGATCTCGCCCCGGGTCCGGGGGCCGACCACCGCACCGTAGGGCCTGCCGTCTTCGGTGCCGCTGGGGGTGGCGTAGGTCAGGCCCTCGGTCTTGCCGTCGATCAGGTACTCGAGCAGCCCCGTGGACGCCTTGTAGCGCAGCACGTGGTGGTGCCATTGCTTGGGGATGAGGACCGAGGCTCCCTTCACGACAACGGTCACGGCGGGGAGGGCCGGCGAGGCGGCAAACAGGTTCTGCAGGGTCCACACGAGGCGGTCTCCCTCGAAGCCCGCCCGGAAGTCCTGGGTCTCGAAGCTGCCCGACGAGGTCCGGCCCCCCGTCCACTCGAAGACGGTTTCGCCGTCCTCGACCCGGGCGGGGTAGAGCCAGAACTCAAGCGTGAAGTCGCCCCAGCCTCGCCCCGGGGCGAAGAAGGCCTCGGAGGTTGCTTGAAGAGTCACGGGGTTGTCGGCGCTGAAGACCGCGCTGCCGCCCCCGATGGCCGCGAAACCGCGCATGATGGGGTTGGGCTCGGGGGTGATCCGGTACCGCGACGCCTCGTCCCGGAGCCTGTCGTCAAAATGGACGAGCAGGTCTGTGTCGTCGTCGGTCGCGTACGCCGACCCGGCGAGGGTCAGGTCCATGGTGCCGTCTTTTGCCCTCTGGAACCCCGTGCCGGACAGGAAGGGAAAATCCTTCCAGCCCGCCTCGCGGCCAAACTTGAGGGTGCCCGCCTGGGACGGCGACTGCGCCTGGGAAGGCAGGGCGATGAGGATCCACAACAGGGCCGAGGCAACACGTCTGAACATCATCCTAGAGTATCGGCACCAGGATCTCCAATCTGTACTAACAGGGATAAACCGCGCACGACTTTGAAAACCGGCATTTCAATGGTAATTTAGCGTCGATCCCCATGGAAAACCGCACGGAGCAGCTGAAAGAATTCGTAAAAACCTTTCCCCAGGACAGCGGCGTGTACCTGATGCGCGACGCCGAGGGAACGATCATCTACGTGGGCAAGGCCAAGGTGCTCGTGAACCGGGTGAAGTCCTACTTCACGGGCGACAAGGACATCAAGACGAGGATCCTCGTCAAGCGCATCCACGACATTGAATTCATCACGACCGCCAACGAGTACGAAGCGCTCCTCCTTGAAAACAATCTCATCAAGCAGCACAAGCCTCGGTTCAACATTCTTCTCAAGGACGGCAAGAGCTACCCGCTCATCCGCGTCACGAAGGAAGACTTTCCCCGGGTGTTCAAGACCCGGCGGGTGGTGGACGACGGCAGCGACTACTTCGGCCCCTTCCCCAACCTCAAGCACCTCGACCTGTCCATTGAGCTGTCGGACAAGCTCTTCCCCCTGCGCAAGTGCAAGGGACCGCTCAAGCTCCGCAAGGAGCCGTGCTTGTACTACCACCTGGGGCGCTGCCAGGGCCCGTGCATAGGCAAGGTCGACGTCGAAGGCTACCGGAAGCAGGTGCTGAAGGTGAAGAACCT
>Ga0181516_10001039_pt1 | contig 22353 bp, 18 predicted proteins | sample PEATcosm2014_Bin_25_FD_121104 | JGI IMG/M metagenome (GOLD analysis project Ga0181516, IMG submission 121104) | Peatland microbial communities from MTU Mesocosm Facility, Houghton, MI, USA - PEATcosm2014_Bin01_10_metaG | ecosystem: Environmental > Terrestrial > Soil > Wetlands > Peat | place... | reverse complement strand
TTGTCAATCTGGGCGAGAGAACGCCAGGCGCGGGCTTTGAGAGCCGGGCCTCCAATGCCGGGATCGAGCGTTGTGGCCGCGACCAGTTCGGGACGGGCATCTTCAAGCTGCCCCTGGCGGGCGAGGAGCAACCCCAGGGAGAGATGGGCCTCGAAAGATCGAGGATCGGCGGCGGTGGCACGGCGATAGAGGCTGACGGCGTCGTCGAAGCGATTTTGTGCGTCGGCTACGTAGCCAGCGTCGAAGAGGGCGCGCTCGTCGGTGGGATGGGTCGCGAGCCATGGATCGAGTTTGGCTTCAGCGGTTTTCCAGTCGGATTTGGTGATGGCTGCTTCAGCGTCGAGTATGGCTTGGGGGGTTGGGTCGCCTGTCGTGCCCGGCTCCGCGGCAGAAGGGGCATTAACAGGGCCGGGCTTTGCCGGAGCTTGACCGTAGAGTTCGGATGGAATACTGAGAATGAGAAGAAGAGAGAGACAGAAAGGAAACTTAGGGACCACGCGATACCTCGACTTCCATTTTAGTGGGAGCGTCAGTGGTTTGACGCATGATTTGGAAATTGAGAATCGTTAGAACGCTGAGGATTCGGTCCGCTTAAGCTGCTAATGAGCTAAGCGGCGAAGGGTTCGAAATAATTGACCGCGCGGCTGAAACGAATGAGGGAGTATGAGCACTATGGAACAGAACGACGTAGAGTGATCGATTCCCGATTGGCATCTTTTCGCAACCGTCGGCGCATCGAACGGGGCGAAGGAGAGATGACATGGTGGACACTTCAAATCGAGTTCCAACGAAAAGGCCCGAACATTTTCCCACCGACACGACAAGCAAGCCAGTAACCGCTCCGAAAACCAAAACGGATCGTATCGCGGATGATGCCGCGCGGAAGGCGAGCGAAACGGAGAAGGAATACGACGAGAATCACGACATTTTTTCGAAGTAGCCAGAGATAAACAGAACAGCGGATAGAATGCGCGTTGATGGAATGGCGCGCTCGCGTATGCCAATACCCCAAAACGAAAGTGGCAGATCCGTAAGCATCTGAAATCACATTTGTTGCGAGAGTTAACTGCCGCGTCTTGCAGATTCATGCGGCTGCCAGGGAGCAACTTTCTCTCTGAGCCTGCATCTATAACTGCAGGCTGATATGACGTGGCACTGCTGCACGCGAGTAGTTCAAAATCAAACGACACAGGTGAAACCATGACTTCCCCGACGATGCAACATATGCCTTTGAGATCTGCATATCTTTGCCAGGATTGCGACTGTGTGGGTAACTGCGCGACGCAATGTCCTGCTTGTGCCTCGACTGCGCTGCTCGGATTGTCTGCCGTGTTGAATCGCGATGGAATGGAAAATGCGATTCCGGTTCCGAGCTATTTGTACAGGTCTGCACTCGCGGCCTGAGCTCCAAACATATTCAGATTTTGCGATCTCCTGCTGGAGAGCGCAGGGGCGCGTCCGTACGCCACACCCTATAATAAAAAATGGCTGGTTGCGCCTTGGGCCTCGCTGAGGGGTCTGAGAGGCTTCCCGCCGAATTCTTGTGCGGTTTTCCCGAGAGGGTGTGGGAACCCGCCTTTCCGGTGCTTTCCCATTGACTTCAGCGAACGAAGCAATCGTTATCCGCGGTGCGCGGACCCATAATTTGAAGAACATCTCCTGCGAGATTCCTCACGGAAAGCTGACGGTGGTCAGCGGCGTGTCAGGATCGGGCAAGTCGTCGCTCGCCTTCGATACGATTTATGCCGAGGGGCAGCGGCGCTATGTCGAATCGCTGTCGGCGTATGCCCGGCAGTTTCTGGAGCGGATTGAAAAGCCGGATGTGGACGAGATCGATGGGCTGGCTCCGGCGATCGCGATCAAGCAGAAAAATACGACCCGCAATCCGCGGTCGACGGTAGCGACGGCAACAGAGATCTACGACTATCTACGGCTGCTCTACGCGAGGTGCGGTGAAGTCCACTGCATCTTTTGCGATGGGCTGGTGAAGCGGAATTCGATCGACGAGGTGGCCGAGGTCGTGATGGCGCCAGGCCAGGGAACGCGGCTCAACGCCCTGTTTCCAGTGCGGCACGAGGCGCCGGTTGCGGAGGCGGTGAAGCCAAAGAAGCGGACGGGAAAGGTGGGCGCGAAGGCCGCGGCGGCGACAGCGGTGATGGATGAGCCGGTTCCGGATGCGATGAAGACGCGATTGCTCGAACTGCGCAAGGCAGGGTTTAATCGGCTGTATCAAGGCGGCCAGGTTTTTGAGTTTTCAACTCCGGAGTCGCTGCTTGATATTGATTTCGCGGCGCCGTTGTTTGTGCTGGTGGACAGGATTGTGGTCGACGCGGAGAATCGGGCGCGCATTGTGGATGCAGCTGAGATTGCCTACCGCGAGGCGGGCGAAGTGGTGTTTGAGACGGTGCCGCGCGAAGAAAATGTGGAGCGCACGCAGTTCCGATTTTCGGGCGAGTATGAATGCACCGTATGCCACAGGCCGGGCAAAGAGCCGGAACCGCGGCTGTTCAGCTTTAACAATCCTTTTGGCGCGTGCCCCAAATGCCAGGGATTTGGCAACACGATCGATTACGACCTGAACTTGGTGATTCCTGATAAGAGTTTGAGTCTGAATGATGGCGCGATTGATCCGTGGAACCGGCCGAAGTACCGCACCTGGCTTACAGAGTTGAAGAGGCAGGCAAAGGAACTCGGGGTTGCGCTGGATGTGCCTTGGCGCGATCTGACGGAAGCTGCGCGGGAGACGGTGTTGCGCGGCAGTGGGAGCTTTGAGGGCGTGCGCGGATTCTTTGCGCAGATGGAACGAAAAAAATACAAACTGCATGTGCGGGTGATGCTAAGCAAGTATCGAGGGTATGCGGAGTGCCCTGATTGCCGCGGACAACGACTGCGGGCCGAGGCGCGCGCGGTGCGGCTGAACGGATTGAATATTTGCCAGGCAGCGGCATTGACGATTGCGAAGGCGAGGGAGTTTTTTTGGAGGCTGCAGCTCACGCCAATGCAGGAAGAAATTGCGGGGCCGATTCTCGAAGAAGTGCGGCAGCGGTTGAACTTTTTGGATGCCGTGGGTCTTGAGTATCTGACGCTGGACCGGATGGCTTCGACGCTTTCGGGCGGGGAGGCGCAGCGGATTCAATTGGCCACTTCGCTGGGATCTCGACTTGTGGGCGCGCTTTATGTGCTGGATGAGCCATCGATCGGGCTGCACTCGCGAGATACAGCGCGGTTGATTCGGATTTTGAAGGAACTGCGCGACCTGGGTAACACGATCATAGTTGTCGAGCATGACGCGGATGTGTTGCGCGCCGCGGACCATTTGCTCGATCTTGGACCGGGAGCAGGCGAATTTGGCGGAAAACTGCTGGCCGAGGGAGTGGTCGCGGAGATTGAGGCAAATCCGAATTCGCTCACGGGGCGGTATCTCTCAGGGAGAATTTCGATTCCCGTGCCGACGCGGAGACGGAAGCCGGGGCGAGAAAAGCTGGTGCTGCGCGGGGCGGAGGCGAACAACCTGCACAAGGTCGACGTGGAGATTCCGCTGGGAATGCTGGTGGCGATTACTGGGGTCTCGGGCTCGGGAAAGTCAACGCTGGTGCACCAGGTGCTGTATCGCGCGGTGGCGCGAGCGCTGGGACAGGCGGATAACAGCGATCCATCCGGTGTTTTCACTTCATTGAAGGGAGTGGAGAGGCTGAACGACGTGGTGCTTGTGGATCAGACACCCATCGGGAGGACGCCGCGATCGAATCCGATCACGTATATCAAGGGATTTGACCTGGTGCGCGAGCTATTTGCGGCGCAGCCTGAGGCCAAGAGGTTGTCGCTGACGCCGGGACATTTTTCGTTCAATGTGCCAGGCGGGCGCTGCAATACGTGCGAAGGCGATGGAACGGTGACCGTGGAAATGCAGTTCCTAGCCGACGTGGAATTACCGTGCGAAGAATGCAACGGGACGCGCTATCAGGCGCGTATTCTCGACGTGCACTACAAGGGAAAGAATATTCACGAAGTGTTGCAGATGACGGTGAAAGAGGCGCTGCGGTTTTTTGCGGGGCAAACTCGGTTGCTCGAAAAGCTGGCCGTGCTGGACGAAGTGGGGCTGGGCTATCTGCGGTTGGGGCAGAGTGCGACGACTCTTTCAGGCGGCGAGGCGCAGCGCGTGAAGCTGGCAGCGCACCTGGCCCAGGTGAGAGCCGTGAATGCGAACGCCAAGCCATCGCAGGCCAGCCGCGTGCTCTACATTCTCGATGAGCCCACGACAGGACTGCATTTTGACGATGTGTCGAAGCTGCTGACTGCGTTTCGCAAGCTGATCGATGGGGGCGGATCGCTGATTGTGATCGAACACAATCTCGACGTGATCAAAAGCGCCGACTGGGTGATCGACATGGGGCCGGAGGGCGGCGAAGGCGGCGGAAAGATTGTGGCCGAGGGCACGCCCGAAGAAATTGCGGCCAATCTGCATTCATACACCGGGCAGTGGCTGGCAAGGGTGCTTTAGACAGATTCTTCTATTTTTAAATACGTATCGGACGATCGGACTTGATGTTTCGCTGCCGCTAGCGTGTCTCCAATTTGCCGTCACGGAGGCGGGAGATGCCGAGGGGGTTGGCATCCTGGAGTTCAGACGGCAGGAGTGCCTGCGGGAACCCTTGAAAGCAGACGGGACGCGCGAAGCGGTAGATTGCCGTGCTGCCGACCGAGGTGAATCGCGGGTCTGAAGTAGACGGATACGGACCGCCGTGGACCATGGCGTGTGTGACTTCGACGCCGGTCGGATAACTGTTGAAGATCAGGCGACCGGCCTTTTGCTCCAAAATCTGAACAAGTTCGCGATGTGCCACGAGATCGTCTTCGTCGCCTAGGATAGTGGCGGTCAAATGCCCATCAAGGCCACGCGCAATAATCTTCAGATCGACTTCGTCTCCGGTGACGACCAGCGTGTCAGGCCCAAAAATCTCATCAGCCAAACTATGCTCGCCTGCGCCGCGTCCGGTTTCGTATAGAAACTCCTGGCTATCAGCTCTAAACACCTTGGCTTCTGCGGTGAATCCTGTCGGGGGCTCGGTCCTAGATCCTGCCGCCGAGAGCGTGACCTGAGCCGCTCTTTCTGCAGTTTGGCGATTATACGTTTGGGCAATTCCGGCCGAGAGCAACGTATAAGGCTTGGCCGCTTTGACGAGCGCTTCAAGTTCCTGAATGAAGCTCCTCGCCTCGGTTGACTCGGGCACCAGAACGATGCCGGGCTTGGTGCAGAACTGGCCCGCGCCCAACGTGAACGATCCAAACAGAGCCTGTGCGAGTTCGGCAGGACTCTTGCGCAGAGCGCTGGGGAGCACGAAAACAGGATTGCCGCTCGACATCTCAGTAAAGCAAGGGATGGGATCGGGTCGTGCGGCCGCAAGATCCATCAGTGCCCGGCCGGCGCGAAGAGAGCCAGTGAAAGCGACAGCGCGGATGAGAGGATGCTTGACGAGAGCTGTGCCTGCGTCGATGCCCGCGTTAAAAAGAAGCGAAAAAATGCCTGGATGCAGACCCTCGGCGCTGATGGCGTCGGCGAGGATGGCTGCGACCACTTCAGAAGTGCCGGGATGCGCAGGATGGGCCTTCACGATGACGGGGCAGCCGGCTGCGAGAGCGGAGACGGTGTCTCCGCCAGCGACGGAGAAGGCGAGGGGAAAGTTGCTGGCACCGAAAACGGCGACGGGGCCGAGCGGACGCAGCATTGAGCGGATGTCCGGGCGCGGAAGCGGCTTGCGATCGGGGAGCGCGGGATCAATCCGGGCGTTGACCCAGGAACCTTCTTCAATCACCCCGGCAAAGAGCCGAAGCTGGTTGGCCGTGCGGCCGACTTCGCCGGTAAGGCGCGGCAGTGGCAGGGCAGTCTCAAGATGGGCGCGCTCTGCGAGGGCATCACGGTGAGATTCAAGCTGCTCAGCGACTCGGCACAGAAATGCGGCGCGCGTCTTGCTGGAAGTCTGCGAGTAACTGGGGAAGGCATCAGACGCGAGCTGAACGGCCTCGTTGAGTTCTGCCGGTGTAGCCGAGTAGTAAGCGGGTTCCAAAGCGGCGCGAGTTTGAGGATTCATGGCATGGAAGGTTGACCCCACGGATGAGCCGCGATGGGAGCCGATGAAAGATTGTCCGGTGAGATTCATATCCATTCGGATTATCCCGCATCCGGGTGCGTGATGTTAGCTGGGCCGGGTAAAACAAGTCTGCGGAGACGAACGCATTTTGACAGATCGAATTGGCGCGACGCGATACTGCCCCCTTCCGCGCTATTCGGCGGCGACCGGGTTGGTGAGCGAGCCGAGACCCTGGACAGAGACGGTTACAGTCTCGCCGGGTTTGAGCCAACGCCTGGGCGTGCGGCCTAGGCCGACGCCGGGAGGAGTGCCGGTGGAAATGATGTCGCCGGGCAGAAGCGGCGTGATGGAAGACAAGTATTCAACAAGCTCGGGGATTTTGAAGACTAGTTCGCGAGTGTTGGAGTGCTGCAGGGTTTCGCCATCGATGGAGAGGCTGATGTCGAGTTGATGCGGGTCGGCGATTTCGTCAGCGGTGACGATGGCGGGGCCGAGAGGGCAGAATGTGGGGAAGCTTTTGCTCATAGACCACTGTGTCGAGGAGAATTGCACGTCGCGGGCGCTGACGTCGTTGACGTTGGTGTATCCGAAGACGTGTTCGCGCCACGCCGAGGCCGGAATGCGATAGCCGCCCTTGCCGATGACGAAAGCGAATTCAGCTTCGTAGTCGGGCTGGTTAGAGTTTCTTGGGAGCACGATGGATTCACCGGGACCGATGATGGCGGTGGCGAGTTTGAAGAAGACGACGGGCGTGGTGGGGATCTCCATGCCAGACTCTTTGGCATGGTCGCGGTAATTGAGCCCGATGGCGAAGATGCGGGGCGGATTGACGAGTGGCGCATGGAGACGGACTTCGCTGAGCCGGTGGCCGGAGTAGACGGCGCCGGTCGGGAACTCCGTGACGCCGCCAGCGATGACGGCAAGCATATCAGCGTGGCCCGCAGTCGAGAGATCGACGACGAGATTGCCTTCTTCGATTAATGCGCCGGGGTGAACGGGACCGCCGGCGATGGAAAAGGAAATGAGTTTCATGAGGCCTCCGCGAAAAAGTCAAGATGAAGAGTGACGGTCGAGGATCAGGGCCGAAGCGGTCGAGGGCATTGAATCATGCGGCGGTCCATCCACCGTCGATGGTAAAGATGGAGCCGGTGATGAATGCGGCCTCGTCGGAGACAAGATAGCGCACCATGGAGGCGATTTCTTCTGGTTGGCCGAGGCGGCCGATGGGCTGACGGGCGCGGAGTTGGGCGCGGGTTTCTTCTTTGTTGTCCTTATGGAATTTTTCGAGATAGCCCTCGACAAAAGGCGTCTCGACAGTGCCAGGACAGATGGCGTTGACGCGGAGGGTTTTAGGAAATTCGACGGCAAGCTGGCGGGTCATGGCGACAACGGCGCCTTTAGTGGTGCAGTAAGCAAAGCGTTGCTTGATGCCGACAAGACCTGCGACCGAAGCAATGTTGACAATGGTGCCAGGGACACCCTTGTCCTCTTCGGGGTGTATCGCAAAGAGCAGAGGCAAGAACGCGCGGGTGACGAGATAGACTCCTCGGACGTTGACGGAGAAGAGGCGGTCGAAGTCGGCGGGTTCTGTGGCCTCAATGGATCCGACGTGGCCGATGCCGGCGTTGTTGACGAGTATGTCGAGCCGAGTGATGCGCGTGACGGCGACTGCTACGGAGTCTGCATTGGTGACGTCAAGGGCGATTGCCTGCGCCGAGCCGGTGGATTTTGCAAGCGACTCGGCCGCTGCGAAATTGACATCGGCAATCGTGACGTAGGCTCCAGCGCGGGCCAGTTCCTTGACGGTGGCTTCGCCAATGCCGCTGGCGCCGCCGGTGATGAGGGCGTGTCGGCCGTCGAGGCGAAAGGGCTGCGCGTATGGCGATTGATTCGGAGTCGTCATGAGAACGAATTTCCCTCGTTTTCGAACTGCCGTTACGCCGATTCAAGAATTGCGAGTGAGAGCTGGACTGTGGTGAATGTTCGGGTGATAACGGAATCGATAATGCTGGTAAAGGCGGCCATGCAAGGGCCGGTGGTTAGTTGGCGAGCGCCGGGACAGATCACGTCAATTTGGCGATAGGCCAGAGTGCGGGTACATCTCTTCACGAACCCTTCCGACCAAATCGAGGTAGGCGCGGGCGGCTTCCGTGATGATTTCGGGATGGCCAGCGTCGATGGCGGCGAGGTTGACGAGGTCGCTGCCCACTCCGAGCGCACGGGCCCCTGCCCTCAGATACGACTCCGCAGTCTGCAAGGTGACGCCACCGGTGGGAATGAGCTTGAGATTTGGAAAAGGGGCGAGGATCGACTTCAAATAGTCGGCGCCGCCGACGGCCGCGCAGGGAAAGACCTTCACATAGTCTGCGCCCGCGTTCCATGCCGTAATGACTTCTGTGGGCGTTAGCACGCCCGGAATGGCGACCTTGCGCATGGCGCGCGTGCGGGAGATGACGGTAGGATGAAAGCTGGGACTGACGACGAAATCCGCGCCGGCGGCGATTGTGGCCTCGGCGTCGTCGGCGGTGAGCACGGTTCCGGCTCCAAGCAGGAGCTGCTCTCCGTATTCTCTGCGCAACTCGTCGAGTAGATCGATTGCGCCGGGGACGGTCATGGTGACCTCGACGACTGTGATGCCGCCGGCAATCATGGCCTGAACCACAGCATGGGCTTGAGCGGTGGACTTGGCGCGCAGCACTGGAATGATTCCAACTCGTTCGATGGCTTGCTTGATTTCCTGGATTTCTTGCATGTGTCCTTCTGATCCCAATGTAAGTCTATCGCGCGATGCGCACGGAGCCACCTTTCATTGCGCGCTCAACCTCAGCTAATGTGGCCATGCTGGTGTCTCCGGGAGTGGTCATGGCCAGGGCACCGTGAGCTACACCGCAGCGCACGGCCCACTCAAAAGGCTTGCCTGCGAGCAGACCGTAGATGAGGCCGGAGGCGAAACTGTCCCCGCCGCCGACCCGGTCGAGGATGTCAATCTCCTGCTGCGGCACGTGAACAATCTTGTCCTGGTAGAGCGCGATGGCGCCCCAGGAATTGCGGCTGGCGGTTTGGGCGGTGCGCAAGGTGCTGGCGATCAGTTTCAGGTTCGGGTAGTCCGCAGCGACATTGCGCAGCATCTCCTCGTAAGCCGCGTTGGGCAACTCGGAAAAGTCCTCGCTTACGCCTTGGAGGGCGACGCCCAGCATGGCGGTGAAGTCCTCTTCGTTGCCAAGAAGGAGATCAACCTTGCGAACGAGCTTGCGATTGATCTCCTGGGCCTTGGGCTTGCCGCCGATGCTTTTCCATAAGCTGTCGCGATAATTCAGGTCGTATGAGATGGGAGTCCCGTGGCTGCGCGCGGCGTCCATGGCCTCCGCCGCGACCAGCGCTGTGGATTCGGAGAGCGCAGCGAAGATACCCCCGGTGTGCAGCCACTTCGTCCCGTTCTCGGCGCTTAAGATCGAGTCCCAATCGAAGTCGCCAGGCTTGACCTGACTGATGGCGGTGTGGCCGCGATCGGAGCAGCCCGCAGCGGCCCGCATGCCGAAGCCGCGCTCAGTGAAATTGAGTCCGTTGCGGACGGCGCGGCCGACACCATCAAAGGGAACCCAACGGAGAATCGCAGTGTCAACACCGCCCTGGAAGATCAGGTCTTCGGTGAGGCGTCCGACGGCATTGTCGGCGAGAGCGGTGGCAATGGCGGTTCGAAGGCCAAAGCAGCGGCGCAGACCGCGGGCCACGTTGTATTCGCCACCGCCTTCCCAGACCTGAAACTGACGGGCGGTGTGGATGCGACTTTCTCCGGGATCGAGGCGCAGCATCACCTCGCCCAGGCTCAAACAATCCCAGCGGCGTGTGGATTTGGGAAGGAGAATTGCGTCCATAAATTGTGGTCGTTCGTCCACTGACACTGTAACGCATTGGGCCGATGAGAGCAGCGCCGCGTGCGGAAGAGCGGATCGCAGTGCGTGGTAGAGTTTTGGGTTGGGCCAGATGGCGTTCGACACCATCGCGAGTTGGAACCGGTAAGATGACGAGAGCGAATCAGGGGACAAAATTCATGAGCCAAAATCTATTTGATCTGCGCGGCAGGGTTGCAGTTGTTATCGGTGGAACGACCGGGCTGGGATATTCGATTTCATTGGGCTTGGCCAATGCTGGTGCAGATGTGATTCCGAGCTCAAGGCAGTTGGAGCAGGTTAAAGGAATTGCGACCGCGATTGAGGCGCTGGGGCGCCGGTCTTTGCGGATTGCGAGCGATGTGCAGAATCGCGAGTCGCTGCAGGCACTGCATGACGCGGTGCTGAAGGAGTTCGGCAAGGTCGATATCCTCGTGAATGCGGCCGGAGTTACTCACAAGGCAGTCACTTTGGAGGCGGACGAGGCGGACTGGTCGCGTGTGATCGACACAAACCTGACGGGCACGCTGCGGGCGTGCCAGATTTTTGGATCGACGATGGTCCGCGCGGGCTATGGGCGAATTATCAACATCGCCTCGCTGACTTCGTTTGTCGGTTTTTATCGTGTGGCGGCTTACTGCGCGAGCAAGGCTGCGGTGGCTTCTCTCACAAAGGTGCTGGCAATTGAGTTGGCGCAGACCGGCGTGAATGTGAATGCGATTGCACCGGGCGTCTTTCCGACCCCGTTGAATGCATCGCTCATCCAGGGTACACCGCGCGGTGAGGAATTGATCCTTCGCACACCGATGCGGCGGTTTGGCGAGGCCAAGGAACTGGCAGGCACGGCAATTTATCTGGCGTCCGAAGCGGCATCGTTTGTGACCGGAGAGATTATTGCAGTTGATGGGGGATTTCTGGCCAGCGGAGTGAATCAATAGAACTAGACAATAGTAAGTAGGGAATGGCAGCGGGCGGATTGCGATGCACGTTTTGGGGGAACCAGGCGGAATGAAGATTTGCAAGGCAACCGTGAATATCACCTCGCCGGGGCGCAATTTTGTCACGCTTAAGGTTGAGACGGACGACGGCATTTACGGGCTGGGCGATGGCACGCTGAATGGGCGTGAGCTTGCCGTGGCGAGCTATCTGACCGAACACGTGATTCCATGCATCGTGGGGCGCGATCCGTTTCAGACCGAGGACATCTGGCAGTATTTGTATCGCGGACCGTACTGGCGGCGCGGTCCGGTGACGATGGCGGCGATTGCGGCCGTGGATCTTGCGCTGTGGGACATCAAGGGAAAGGCGCTGAATACTCCGTTATATAACCTGCTTGGTGGCAAGAGTCGCGAGGGGGTGCTGGTGTATGCGCACGCCAACGGCAAGGATATCGATGAGGCGCTGGAAGATGTGGCCCGCCACAAGGAGATGGGATACAAGGCGATTCGCGTGCAAAGCGGCATTCCCGGGCTCGCGAGCACATATGGCGTAACGAAGACGCCGGGACGCTATGAGCCGGCGGGGCGCGGGCTTCCGGCCGAGTATGAATGGGCGACAGAGCCATATCTGCGACATGTGCCGAAGCTGTTTGCACGGGTGCGTGAAGCCTTTGGCGAGGACCTCCACCTGTTGCATGATTGCCACCATCGCTTGACGCCGATCGAGGCGGGCCGGCTGGGCAAGGAACTCGAGCCCTTTCACCTTTTCTGGATGGAAGACCCGACTCCGGCGGAGTTGCAGGAAGGCTTCAAAGTGATCCGCGAACACACCACGACGCCGATCGCGGTGGGCGAGGTTTTCAACTCGATCTGGGACGCGCACGACCTGATCCGCAACCAGTGGATCGACCACATTCGCATGACGCTGGTGCACGCAGGCGGCATCACGCATTTAAAGAAGGTGGCAGACTTTGCGGAGCTTTATCACGTGCGCACCGGTTTCCATGGCGCGACGGATTTGTCGCCGGTGTGCATGGCTGCAGCACTACATTTCGATACGGCGATACACAACTTCGGCATCCAGGAACATATGCCGCATACCGAAGAAACCGACGCGGTGTTCCCGCACCAATATCGATTTGAAGATGGGATGATGTGGCCGGGCGATGGGCCAGGTCTCGGCGTGGAATTGGACGAGGCGCTGGCGGCGAAGTATCCATATCAGGCGGCGTACTTGCCCGTGAATCGCAAGCTCGACGGTACGTTGACGGACTGGTAACGCATGCCCGAATCAAAAAAGTCATCGAAACCACAGGCGGAGATTGCGCCACTGAACGGGCGCTGGACGGTTTGCGCCATGCTTTTTGTGGCGACGACGATTAACTATGTAGACCGGCAGGTGCTGTCGATCCTCAAGCCGGTGTTGTCAGGAAGTGTGCTGCATCTACAACCCTTGCTTCCGGGCTGGCCGACAGTCGAGGCGTCGATCAACCTGACCGACGTGCAATACGGCAACATCCTGGCGGCGTTTCAAATTGCGTATGCGCTAGGAGTCGTGTTTGCGGGACGGCTTGTCGATCGGTTAGGTTGCCGCAAAGGTTATCCGATTGTGACTGGGCTATGGAGCCTGGCCGCGATGGGACATTCGCTGGTGAATTCCATTCTTGGATTCACCGTGGCGCGTTTTTTGCTGGGACTGGGAGAGAGCGGCAATTTTCCAGCAGCCGTGAAAGCGACCGCGGAGTGGTTTCCGCCCAGGGAGCGGGCGCTGGCGACGGGCATTTTCAACTCCGGCGCCAGCGTGGGGGCTATTCTAGCGCCGCTCGCGGTGCCATGGGTGGCATTGCATTTCGGCTGGCGCGCATCGTTTCTGATTACGGGTATTTTTAGCGCATTGTGGATTGTGTGGTGGTCGGTGCGTTACCGAACGCCGCATAAGCCGACCGAAACCGTTGAGGCCGCTGAGGCGAGGACGCCCGCATTGGAAGTTAGCTGGTGGAAGCTGCTGCGCTACCGGCAGGCATGGGGATTCATGCTGGGCAAGTTTCTGACCGATCCGGTCTGGTGGTTCTTCCTGTTTTGGCTGCCGCAATACTTCAATTCACGATTCAAGCTGGATCTGTCCCACCTGGGGCCACCGCTGGTAGTGGTCTACATAGTGTCAACCGTAGGCAGCGTGTACGGCGGGTGGCTTCCCAAGGGATACATGCGCCTGGGTATGCCGCTGAAGAAGGCGCGAATCGCAGCGATGCTGACCTGTGCATGCCTGGTGGTGCCGATCGCGGTGGCAGGAGGACTGCATTCGGAGTGGCTAGCGGTTGGTCTGCTGAGCCTTGCGGCGGCCGCGCATCAAGGATGGTCAGCAAATATTTTTACCACGGCTTCGGATATGTTTCCTGGGCAACATGTGGGGACGGTAGTGAGTTTCGGGCAGGTTGCAGGCGCGCTGGGCGGAGCGATTTTTCAGCCCGTGGCCGGGCACATTTTGCAATTGACGCATAGCTACGTGCCGCTGTTCATGTATTCGGCGTGTGCGTATCTGGTGGCACTCCTGCTGCTGAGAACACTGGCGCCTGGGCTGCGCCCGGCACTGCCTGGAGCGTGAGGGGGCAATGAATGATGTCAATCGACAGGCGGTGGTTGGACTCGCTCAGATGCTGGTGTTGCTGCCGGTGCTGATTTTCTTGCCCGCTTGGACATTTCATTATTGGCAGGGCTGGATCTGCCTCGTCGCCTTCTTTGTGCCAGTGACGCTCATTACCGTTTACCTGATGAAGAAGAACCCCGAACTGCTGGCTCGGAGGACGAGGGCCGGAGCAATCGCAGAGAAGCAGTTGATACAGAAGATCGTTCAGTCTGTTGCGTCCCTCGTATTCATCGCAATGTTTGTTCTTTCGGCGCTCGACCATCGCTATGGCTGGTCAAATCCGCCCGTTTGGGCTGTTGTCGTTGGCGACATTATGATCGTTGCCGGCCTTGCGTTTGTCTTCTGGGTTTTCAAAGTCAACTCGTTCACCTCAGGAATTATTGAAGTTTCAGAGAATCAAAAGGTCATTTCTTCAGGACCCTACGCTATCGTGCGTCACCCAATGTATCTTGGTGCCCTGGTTTTGCTTGTCGGGATTCCGCTGAGCCTCGGCTCGGTGTGGGGGCTGCTTACAATTGTTCTCATGACGGCAGTGCTTATCTGGCGCATTTTGGGTGAAGAGCGCTTTCTTGCGGATAACCTTCGCGGATACTCGGAATACACACAGACGGTGAAGTACCGTCTGGCACCATTCGTCTGGTAGATCGAAAGGCGGGAACATATGAAGGCGCGCAAATTGCGCATGGGAATGGTGGGCGGAGGACCGGGTGCGTTTATCGGCCCGGTGCACAGGGTCGCCGCGGAACTAGACGGCAAAATTGAGCTGGTCGCTGGTTCATTCTCGCAGTCTGCAGAGCGGTCGCGCGAGGCAGGTGAGGCGTATAAGATCGCGCCGGAACGGGCTTATGCGAATTTCAAGGAAATGATTGAATTTGAGCGGCAAAGACCAGATGCAATTGATTTTGTGGCGATCGTGACACCCAATTATCTGCACCTGCCCGTGGCAGAAGCTGCATTGAACGCCGGCTTTCCAGTGATGAGCGACAAGCCGGCGACGGCAACCTACGCTGAGGTGTTGGCACTCGAAAAAGCCGTTGTAGATTCAGGACTCCCGTACGGTTTGACGCACACGTATGCAGGCTATGCCCTGGTGCGCGAGGCCCGGGAGATTTGCGCCAGCGGAAAGCTCGGAAATATTCGCAAGATTGCTGTCGAATATTTCCAGGGATGGCTGAGCCAGCCGATCGAAAAGTCGGGGCAGAAGCAGGCGGCGTGGCGTTCCGACCCCGCACTAAGCGGGCCGGGCGGGTGCATCGGAGACATCGGCGTGCATGCGTTTCATCTGCTGGAGTATGTCACCGGTTTGCAGGTGAAGCAACTGAGTGCGACGCTGCTTTCGGTGGTTACAGGGCGGCGCGTGGACGATGATTGCACAGTGTTGTTGCGTTTAAGCAATGGGGCGAATGGGGTATTGATGGCTTCGCAGGTGGCGGCCGGCGAGAGGAATGGGTTGCGGTTGCGGATCTTTGGCGAGACAGGGTCGCTCGAATGGGTGCAGGAAGATCCGAACCGGCTGCGGGTGAAATGGCTGGATGGTCCTGAAGAAATTCGGCACGCTGCGGGAAGCTATCTGGGGGATGGAGCGCGGACGGTGACTCGGTTGCCCGGTGGCCATCCAGAGGGGTATTTAGAAGCCTTCGCGGTGCTCTATCGAGAGTTTGCCGAAGGGCTTATCGCGTGGAAGGATGGGCAGAAGAATCCGCTGCCGGAGACGCTGCCGGGGATTGAGGCGGGAGTGCGCGGCATGCGGTTTATCGATCGCGCGATCGAGAGCAGCAGGCTCGGCGGTTGGATTGAACTTTAACGAAGTGGCCTGTTCAGCAGAGGTATTGAGATGAAGACGATCAAGGGTCCCGGAATTTTTCTGGCACAGTTTGCGGACGATCAGGCGCCGTTTAATTCACTGGAAGGCATGGCGCTGTGGGCAGCGAAGCTCGGATTTGTGGGCGTACAGATTCCTACGTGGGACAGCAGGCTTTTCGATTTGAAGGCTGCAGCAGAGAGCCAGTCCTATTGCGACGAGGTGCTGGGAACGCTGAAAGAAGCGGGTGTCGCGCTGACGGAACTATCGACGCACTTGCAGGGACAGCTCGTTGCGAGTCACTCAGCATATGACTTGCTGTTGGAGGGATTTGCTCCGCCTGAATTGGAAGGGGATCCGAAGGCCCGGCAGGCCTGGGCTGTACAGCAGTTGAAGTGGGCGGCGAAAGCGAGTAGGAATCTGGGCCTGACTGCGCATGCGACTTTCTCTGGAGCGCTGGCGTGGCCGTTCTTCTATCCATGGCCGCAACGACCGGCGGGATTGATCGAAGAGGCCTTCGCAGAGCTGGGTCGCAGATGGCTGCCGATTCTGAATGTGTTTGAAGAAGCGGGCGTGGATGTTTGCTTCGAACTGCATCCGGGTGAGGACCTGCACGACGGTGTCACTTTCGAGCGATTCTTGAAAGAAGTCGGCGACCACAAGCGGGCGAATATTTTGTACGACCCGAGTCACATGGTGCTGCAGCAGATGGATTATCTGGAGTTCCTGGACATTTATCACGAGCGGGTGCGCGCCTTCCATGTGAAGGACGCGGAGTTTCGACGCAGCGGGCGCAGCGGCGTCTATGGGGGATATCAGGGCTGGATTGACAGGCCCGGAAGGTTCCGTTCGCTGGGAGATGGACAGGTGGATTTTGGATCGATCTTCAGCAAAATGGCGCAGTACGATTACCCGGGCTGGGCGGTGCTCGAGTGGGAGTGCTGCCTGAAGCATCCCAAGGCCGGAGCAACCGAGGGGGCAATCTTTATTCGGGACCACATTATTCACGTCACGGATCGCGCCTTTGACGATTTTGCAGGGTCGGGCGCGGACGAAGCGACGAATCGGCAGATACTTGGATTGGCGTCAGAGTGAGAGGCGAAGCAGGGAATATGGAATCGTTAGTCCTCGATGGCCAGCCGCTCACGCTTGCGCAGATTGAGTCGGTGTCGCTCGATGGCCGGCCAGTGATGATTGCGGCTGCAGCGATGGCTCGAGTGCGGCAGAGCCGCGCGCAAATTGAAGAGATATTGGCGGCGGGCCAGACCGTGTATGGCGTCAACACCGGCTTCGGCAAGCTGTCGGATGTGCGGATCGCGCCGGAGAAGCTGGCCGAGCTGCAGGTGAATCTGGTGCGCAGTCACGCTGCGGGCGTAGGACAACCGCTGAGCGAAGGCGAATCGCGCGCCATGCTTTTGCTGCGCGCTAATGTGCTGGCCAAAGGATTCAGCGGAGTGCGGCCGGCGCTTCTAGATTCGCTCGTGGCAATGTTGAATGCCGTCGTGCACCCGGTCATCCCAGAAAAAGGTTCGGTCGGAGCGAGCGGAGATCTTGCGCCGCTGGCGCATCTGGCGCTGGTGGCAATTGGCGAGGGCGAAGCGTTCTATCGCGGAGAGAGGCTGGCGGGCGGCGAAGCATTGCAACGAGCCGGATTGAAGCCAGTCCAACTCGGCGCGAAGGAGGGGCTCGCGCTGCTGAACGGGACTCAGGCGATGACGGCGGTGGGTGCGCTTGCGGTTGCACGAGCGCTACGAGTCGCTAAACTCGCGGACGTTGCGGGAGCGATGTCTCTGGAGGCGCTGATGGGCACGCCGGCGGCGTTTGATGAGCGCATTCATCTGGCGAGGCCACATGCGGGACAGATTGCGGCGGCGGCGCATCTGGTCAAGCTGCTGGCGAACTCCGAGATTCGCGAGTCGCATCGCGAACATGACCCGAGAGTGCAGGATGCCTATTGCCTGCGCTGCATGCCGCAGGTTCATGGGGCGGTGCGCGATGTGCTGGCGAACGTGACTGCTGTGCTGGAGATTGAGGCTGGATCGGCGACGGACAATCCGCTGATCTTTCCGCCCGGATCATCGGAGACGCACGACGGTGATGTTGTCTCGGGGGGGAATTTTCATGGAGCGCCTCTGGCCTATGCGTTCGACTATGCGGCGCTGGCCGTGACCGATCTTGCGGGCATCACGGAGCGGCGAATCGATAGGCTGCTCAATCCGGATATCAACGAGGGCTTGCCCGCATTTCTGGCGAATGATCCAGGGTTGTCATCGGGGTTCATGATTGCGCAGATCGTGGCAGCGGCGCTGATCAACGAGTGCCAGGTGCTGGCGCATCCGTCGTCGACGGGCAATATCCCCACCGACGGCGGCAAGGAAGATCACGTCTCGATGGGCATGACCGGCGCGCTAAAGCTGCGGCAGATTGTGGAGCAAGCGGAGCGGATCGTATCGATTGAACTGATGTGCGCGGCACAAGGATTGGATTTCCGCAAGCCTCTGCGACCGAGCCGCCAACTTGAGCAAGCGCACGCAGCGGTGAGGACGGTGGTGCCGAGGCTCGAGAGTGATCGAGTGCTTGGGCCGGATATTGAAGCGCTGGCAGCGGCGCTGAGGGCTGGGAAGTTTGACGCGTGGTGTGGCTAATCTTGGGCGCACTCCTTGCGATTGAAGCGGGGTCGGCTTGCGAAATGCGCTTGGTGTGAGAGCGAATTCGGAGGGCTTCTAAAGTGAAGCTGTATCGGACGGCCGGCGGATGTTTTGTCGAAGAGGATGGGCAGCATTACGGGCTCGGCGAGGTCACGTTGGACTCGCTTCTGGCGCGTGAGGACCTGCTGGAGCATTTGTCAATACTGATCGCCAAGGCGACGCCGTCGCATGGCTTTCACTCGTCGGAGTTGCTGGCACCCATCGAGCATCAGGAAGTGTGGGCGGCGGGTGTGACGTACTTTCGCAGCCGCGGTGCGCGGATGGAGGAGGCGAAGGAAGCCGGCGGAGGCAACTTCTACGATCGCGTCTATTCAGCCGAGAGGCCTGAGCTTTTCTTCAAATCGACGGCGAGCAGGACAGTCGGACCGCACGGCAAGGTGCGGATTCGCGACGATGCGCGTTGGAGTGTGCCGGAGCCGGAACTGACGCTGGTGGTGAGCCCGAACGGGCGGATCAACGGCTACACCATCGGCAACGACATGAGTTCGCGCGATATCGAAGGCGAGAACCCGCTCTACCTTCCGCAAGCCAAGGTCTATAACGGGAGTTGCGCGCTGGGTCCAGGAATCCTGGTGACGGATAGCCCGCTGCCGTACGCGACAGAGATTGCGCTCGAGATATTGCGGCACGAGCGGGTCGAGTTTTCTGGCTCGGTTGCGCTGACGGAGTTGAAGCGGGAGCCCAAGGTGCTGGTCGAGTACCTGTTGCGCGATAATTCATTTCCCCACGGTTGCTTTTTGATGACAGGCACGGGGACTGTGCCGCCGAGCTCGTTCACCCTGGCGCACGGCGATCGGGTGCGCATCAGGATTGCGCCCATCGGCACGCTCGAAAACGAAGTGGCCTGAAAGAACGAATCCGCCTAGGTCAAGTGCGCTTTAAGAAATGCGAGCGCCCGTCCTCGGGCCAGGGAAGAGGCTTGCGCGTTGTAGCTGGCGCGCATATCGCAGTTGAATCCGTGGCCCGCGCCGTCGTACCAACGAATCTCAACCTCGGGATGAGCGGCGTGAACTTTTTCGACTTGCTCGGCGGGGATGTGGGTATCGAGCTTCCCGAAGTGAAGTTGCACGGGAGCCTTTGGATTTTCCTCTGCAAAGTTGCCGATGCGGCCGGCGTAGTAGCCAACGGCGACGGACGGATTGAGGCGGGTCGCACTGAGCCAGGCGAGCAGGCCGCCGAGACAATAGCCGATGACGCCGGCATTCTTTCCGGATTCCAGGCGCGCGTATGCAAGGGCAGCATCGATGTCGGCCAGAGCCGTTGAGATGTCGATCTTCTGCATCAGCGTCATCGCCTTCTGTGCGTCTTGGCCCTCATAGGTGAGGTCGACACCTTTCTCAACGCGGTCGAAAAGCGCTGGAGCGACGGCAAGAAAACCGTCTTTGGCATAGCTGTCTGCGATGGAACGGATATGGCGGTTTACGCCGAAGATCTCTTGAATCACAACAAGTCCCGCGATAGGTTTGCTCGTGGGCCGGGCGACATACGCGTCGAGTCGGTGGCCGTCTCCGGCCTTCAGAATCACTGTTTCACCCATTCTTCACCCCTGTATCGCTTCAAATGTCCAGCTATGGGATAAGACGCTGCGAGCACGCTCCGAGGATGAGAAGAATCATCGAATTTGTTGCTGGGCAAGCGGCATGTGCGGCGCAGTAGTCAGCAGATCAATATCGATCCTGCCGACGCCGACGATTGGTTTACGCTGCTTGGTCAGCGCCGATCTCGAAGCTAAAGCATTTTCGGAAGTACTGGAGTCCGAAGCCATAAACGTAAAACCAACGCGACCAATAGAGAGCGGTGACCTTTGCACCACTTGACGAGACCACGTTATTGCAGAAAATGCCTTAATACAGCGGAGCGAGTGCGATCGCTCCCAGCCCCAGCAGGAAAAAGATGAACATCAGAACGAGGTACCTCTTGGCTGAAGGCGGCGAACGGGAGAATTCATGCCATACGAAGACTCCCCAAAGCGCCGAAACCATAGTGGCGCCCTGACCGATTGAGTAGGAGACGGCGGGGCCGACTTTGTGTGCACCGGATCCGAGAAAGTTTGCGACAGCACCAACGCACCAGATGAAGCCGCCGAGCAGACCCGCAACATGCCACCGTATCAGTGCATCCCAATAACCGGAGACGGGTACGGGCGGTTTGCCGTCCAGGGGCCTGGCCATCAGAAAGATGTTTGCGGGCACGGTGGAAAGCAGCACGCCGACGGCGAAGAAGGCCGCGACGGCGTATGGCCCTGGGCCGGGACCAAAGAGTGTGGGGTTCATGGCTTTCGCGACTAATGGATAGAAGCTGCCCATCAGCAGGCCAGCCGCGAGGCTCAAGACGATTCCGCGTGTAGAGGGCGCTTGCGAAGCTTTCTCGCGGCTGCGGTAGGCGGCTGCGTCGAAGATGATGGCAATGGTGACCAACGCCACTCCGCCAAAGAGCAGTAGGAGATTTGCTTTGGGGCTGACCAGGTAGCTTGAAACCGATCCGACAATCAGCGCGAGTCCGATTCCGACGGGAAATGCGACGGCCAGTCCGGCAATATCGATGGCGGCAACGAGCAGCAGATTGGCAACATTGAATACGATGCCTCCGCAGACAGCCAGCAACATGGCGTGCGGAGTGGTTTGGACCAGGTCGCTGAGAAATGCCGTACTGGTCGATCCGTGGTTCCCGGCAGTAAATCCCAAAACGAGCGCGCCGAGCATCAATCCGAGCGCGTAATCCCAATAGAAAAGTTGAAAGCGGTACCCTTGGCAGAGCTTGAGTGTATTGGCCCAGGAGCCCCAGCAAAGCATGCTCAGCAGCATTAACAACAGTGCCGCCTGATAGGTCTGAGGAAGAAACATTTTTCGGCTGCCCCCAGAAAAGACTGTGCGATGTTGGGTGAAACATATCGCTTCGACCTATCGGAGCGCAATTGCAAGGGCGACGCGGGTTGATCCGAAGGTCACAGGACAGGAGTGGAGTTAATGCTGGGCGGCCTTGAGAGCTTCGGTCAAGGCTGGGACGACTTCAAAAAGGTCGCCGACAATTCCGTAGTCCGCGATCTCAAAGATAGGCGCTTCAGGATCTTTGTTGATGGCGACCACGCATTGCGAGCCTTTCATGCCGACCAGGTGCTGGATCGCTCCGGAGATGCCGACTGCGAGATAGAGCTTGGGCGAAACCGATTGGCCGGAGCTGCCCACCTGGCGTTCGATGGGAAGCCAGCCGTTGTCGCAGATGGGGCGAGAGGCGGCGAGTTCTGCGCCGAGTGCGGCGGCCAGCTCCTGAACGATGGGCAGATTACTTTCCTCTTTAATGCCGCGTCCGACGCTGACGATGAGTTGCGCGGAACCGAGGTCTACCGTTTGCGCCGAACCGCGGAAAGGCTGGCCGGCTTTTGTGCGAACCTGCGATGGTTTAAGCGTGGGTGTGAAGACTTCAATATGCGCGGAACTGGATTGGAGTTGATCGGCACGAAATGCGCCGGACTGAACGGAGATAAAACACGGGCCGGCGCCGGAGTGGCGATATTCACCGTTAAGGCGGCCCTGCATGAGCTGGCGGATGAAGGTAGGGCCTTCGCCGATAGAGGTGACGTCGCCAATAAGAACCTGACCGAGCCGGGCGGCGAGAGCAGGAGCATAGTCGCGAACCTGGTAGGTGTGGGGGAAGACGATATAGTCGGGCTGCTGCCCGCGGAAGAATTGCTCGAGGGCAAGGGTGAAGCCGTCGGATGTGTAGGCGGCAAGGAGCGGGTGCTCGATGCGGACGATTTTAGCGAGGGATTTGGCGGCGGCCTCGGCGGCGAGGGATTCAGTGTGCGCGCCGGGCACAACAGCTTGGAGCGGGAGGCCGGTAAGCGCGGCAATCTGACTCGCAGCTACCACGGCTTCCCAACTGATGCGGGAGATGTGGTCTTCGCGTTCCTGAAGAACTACCCAAATACCGCTCATAGCACCCTCGCTTCAAATTTGAGTTTCTCGACCAATGCGGCAGCGGCCTCTTTGGGCGAGCCGGGAAGAAGCTGCGTGGATTTTTGCTTTTGCGGTAGCGAGATGCGCGCGAGGGTAACGGTTTGAGCGGAAGTAGCGCCGAGATCGGGCGCGGCCACGCGGCGGACTTCCTTGGTCTTGGCTCGCTTGATCCCCATCAGGGTTGCGTAGCGGAGCTTGTTGCCGCCGGACTGAATGGTGAGCACGGCAGGAGTGGGAAGCTGAATCGACTGGAACCAGCCTTCTTCCAATTCACGTTTAACGGTGAGGCCAGTGTCGGTTTTTTCAACGTGCAAGATGAGCGAG
>Ga0181516_10001038_pt1 | contig 22359 bp, 22 predicted proteins | sample PEATcosm2014_Bin_25_FD_121104 | JGI IMG/M metagenome (GOLD analysis project Ga0181516, IMG submission 121104) | Peatland microbial communities from MTU Mesocosm Facility, Houghton, MI, USA - PEATcosm2014_Bin01_10_metaG | ecosystem: Environmental > Terrestrial > Soil > Wetlands > Peat | place... | reverse complement strand
TTGCCTGCGCCGTTCGGACCCAAAAGTCCGAATATGCAGCCGCGCGGGATAACGAGATCGACGTTCTTGAGCGCCTCCTGCGGCGAACGTCCACGGCTGCTGCGGTAGGTTTTTGCCAAACCGGAGATCTCGATGGCGGCAAGAGGGGGCGTTGGGGTCATAAATTTCTTCATAAAAGATGCAATCGGCGCTTTCTTTCATACAATAAAAACCGTAAAATATGAAATCTTATAACTTTCGACTAACATCGATAGGTTGGCATTTTCTGAAATCATCGCTTATGAGGGTTTTGTATGCCCATCGCCAAAAAAATAATTTATATCCCCACGTCCAAGGCCGTTTGTTCCGGCGACGAGAATTCGCCGCATCCGCGCGTTTATCTGACGACCGTGGCGGAAGGCTTTGTCGATTGCCCCTATTGCGGCCAGCGTTTTGTGCGGAAAGAAGATGCATGTGACAGCGCAGAGCATTAATTTTCTAATCATTCATGGAACCATGGGCAGTCCAGAGGGCAATTGGTTTCCGTGGCTGAAGCGGGAATTGGAAAAGGCCGGGCATCGCGTCATTGTTCCATCGTTTCCAACGCCAAAAGAACAGTCTTTGTCAACGTGGCTTAGCGTAGCTGAAAAGACGCTTAAGGGTCTCGATCCCGCTAACACGGTTTTGATTGGACACAGCACTGGGGCTATTTTTGCATTATATCTGGCGGAAAAAGCTACGAGCGCCTATTGCGCCGTTTTTGCCGTCTGTCCTTTTGTCAGAGATTTGGGACTGGAACAATATGATGCATTAAACTCAACATTTGTTCAGCCTTCTTTCAACTGGCCCCTCATCAGGAAGAATGCCAAAGAAATTTTCTGTTTTGCAGGCAAGGACGATCCCTACGTGCCGTTGCCTTATGCAAGTGAAGTCGCGGAATTTGCTGGGGCGCCGCTGACGGTGATTGAAAAAGGCGGACATTTGAACGCAGAATTTGGCTTTCTGGAATTCCCTTTACTGCTCGACAAAATACGTCAGACTAAGCTGATCTGATAACCAAGAGAACATCATGAACCGCTCCCCACGATTTCATCCTTCCGCCGGTATCGCTATCGGGCCGATTTTGTTTATTCTGGCTTTGCTGGCTGTGATAGCTGCCGTCATGGCGTCCGGAAGCGACGGGTTTCAGACGGCGAGCGGAGCCGATCGCATCACTGCCGACATCGTCGCGCAAGCAAATTTGATCCGCAATACCATCAATGATTGCAATATGCAGTATACGCTGGATGTCTCGATGAATTCCGTCAATTTTAATGCCGATCCCTATCCGACTTCGGCTGCGACCGGCACTGCCGTTTCCGCGCTGGGCTGCGCGCCGACAGGCGATGCTTCGATATGGAACACGGCCACCAGCAATATTTTGATGCCGCCCCCTACGCAGGGATTCAATGTGTGGATGTATATCGATGCGTCGGCGACGGGCGGTGGCCGCTGTTTCTGGACATCGCCAACAACCCCCAACGCACCCATTGTCGAAGGACTGACGCGCGCCGCTTCCAAATTCAACAGCGCCACGGTTTACAGCGCAACGAACGAAGTACTCTACGATCCCTCGCTTACCAACAACCCGTATCAGAAATTTGTCGTCTGGATTACGATGCCGACGAGCACGCCGAGTTCCTATTGCAGCTTCCCCTGACGGAAAAGCGATGTTTGTTTTTCCTTTTCTTGATCAAGCCCAACCTATTCTGGTTCATATGGCGCCGGGAATGCCGCCTGATTATTGGTGGGTGACGGCCTGTGTTCTGTTGATTTTGACTTTGACGGCGACGGTCGATGCTTTTACGGCCATCATCCCGGATATCCTTATTTTTCTGGGTCTTTTGGCCGTCACGGGGACGCAGGGCTGGATGGAATCGTGGGAAATTGCAGCGCATCACTTGCGGCAAGCCGTCGCTTCTGGCCTTATTATTTGGGGAATTAATTTTGCATGGCGCACTAAATTTCGCTATGATGCTTTGGGCATGGGAGACGCCAAATGGACGATGTTGGCGGTCGCATGTTTCGGGATAGAGCCTGTCATTTTTGCCTGGGGCGTTGGTTCCGTTTGTGCAACGTTTTTTATTGGAATGGCAAGGTTGGTACGGTATAGGATTACGCACGTCACATTTTCGCCTTTTTTGTTGGCGGGGCTTGGGGTTGGCCTCTATCGAGTACGGTTTTGGTAAAATTTGTGCACTGCGAACAAAATTTTTTTCTCTTGATCAAGATCAAACATACCACCATATCTTGTGTTATTATGTATATGACTACACATCATCTGGTATTTCACGCCTATTTTGAGGATTAAAGTCTCATGGCACATACGTCTTTGGCTTACCGCGCTGACCCCTCTGTTTCCGTTTCTGATTCTCCGGTATTACCTCAGGGAACCATGATCGACTGTTCCAACACCGTAGACGAATATGTTTCCAAGGCTGATTGGCGAATCAATGCCAACGCCAATGTCGGCTATAGCCATGCCGGTCTCGTCAACAACATCGCGGGCAAGGTCATCGCCAATTTCTGGCTCGATGAAGTCTATTCACCCGAAGAAGGTCGCGCGCATCGCGAAGGCGATTACCACATCCATGATCTCGACAGCCTCGCCGGTTATTGCGCGGGTTGGAGTCTGCGCCAGCTTCTGACCGAAGGTTTCAATGGCGTCGTTGGCCGCGTCTCCTCGCGTCCGCCACGCCATTTCCGCGAAGCCTTGGGGCAGATGGCCAATTTCCTTGGCATCCTTCAATCTGAATGGGCGGGCGCGCAGGCGTTCAGTTCGTTCGATACGTATCTCGCGCCGCTGGTTTTCATCGATCAGCTGGGCGACGGTGAGATCGTCAAAGCGATTCGCCAGTTCGTTTATAACCTGAATGTTCCGGCGCGTTGGGGGCAATCGCCTTTCACCAATGTGACGATGGATATCAATTGCCCCGAAGATTTGCGCGCGACCCTGCCGATGTGCGGCACCGAGCATTTGTTCGACGGTTTGCGCGACGGCGAATTGCTTCGCATGGCACGGCAGCGTCGTCCGGAGATCAACAAGCTGACCGACATGACCTATGGCGATTTTGCGCCAGAGATGGAGCGCATCGTTCTGGCTTACTATGAAGTCTTGACCGAAGGCGATATGACGGGACAACCCTTCACCTTTCCGATTCCGACGGTCAATATCACCGAAGATTTCAAGTGGGACAGCCGCGTCGCCGACGTGATTTTCGCCAATACGGCCAAGGTCGGAAGCTCCTATTTCCAGAACTTCATCGGCAGCCAATATACGCGCGACGAAAACGGCGTGCGTCACGAAAATCCGGAAGCCTATAAACCCGGCGCGGTGCGGTCGATGTGCTGCCGCTTGCAGCTGGATCTGCGCGAATTGCAAAAACGCGGCAACGGCTTGTTCGGTTCGGCCGAAATGACCGGATCGATCGGCGTCGTCACGATCAATATGGCGCGTCTGGGCTTTATCCATGCGGGCAACGAAGACAAATTGATCGAGGCGCTCGACCGTTTGATGGATCTGGCTTTCAGCACACTGTGCAAGAAGCGCGAATTCGTCAATGACGGTTTGAAACGCGGTCTTTATCCCTATACCCAGCGTTATCTGCACGATCTGCGCAATCATTTCAGCACGATCGGCGTCAACGGCATGAATGAGATGATCGAGAATTACACGCATGGCGCATGCGACATGACGGACAAGATGGGGATCGAGATGAGCATCCGGATTCTCGATCATATGCGCGCACGCTTACGCGAATATCAGGAGAAGTCGGGAGACCTCTATAATCTTGAAGCCTCTCCGGCTGAAGGCGCGACCTACCGTTTTGCCAAGGAAGACCACAAACGCTTCCCGGAAATCGCGCAGGCAGGCAATTTCCCCAACATCTATTACACCAACAGCAGTCAGATTCCCGTGGGCCATACCGAAGATCCGTTCGAAGCGTTGGATCTGCAAAACAAGCTGCAATGCAAATATACCGGCGGCACCGTTTTGCATATGTATATGAACGAAAGACTGGACAGCACGGAATCCTGCCGCCGCCTGATCCGTACGGTTTTGGAAAACTACCAACTGCCCTATATCACGATCACGCCGATCTTCTCGGTCTGCGACGAGCATGGCTATCTGAACGGCGAACAACACGACTGCCCGACTTGCGGTAAAAAGACCCAAGTGTGGACGCGTGTGATGGGCTATTTCCGCCCCGTCGACGGATTCAATATCGGCAAGAAGGGCGAACACCGCGAACGCGTTCCTTTCAAGGAACCTTCGGCGGAAAAGTGCCAGAGCGCGTGCAGGTAGAGCTGTAATTTGGAGAAGGCGCGGGGGTTTATCCCCGCGCTTTTTCGTTCAAACTTGGCGCAGGTGAAACCCACGCCGCCAAGAGACTTGTTTTTAACTTTCGCCAGACAACAGCTTGTCGATGGCATCCTGGCCGATGGCGTTGCTCGGCAATTGCGGGCCATTGAGAAGGCCCTTTTCGGGGTCCGCCGCGTGAAGATTTTGGGGCCGATGTCCGTCACCCGTGCGGTGAATTTCGTCGCCCATCGCCTTGACGATCGCTTCGATACGCACGTCGATATGTTTGAGCGTTTCAACGACCTTGGTGATGCGCTGGCCGGTCACGTCCTGAAAGTTGCAGGCCTCAAAAATTTTGGTCGTGCAATTAACCAGCTTTTCGTTGAGCTCCGGCGTGCATTGTGTGGCGATCGCGCTCATCTCGTCGCAAACGTCCATAATGCGGTTGGTGGCATCTTCGGTTGCGCCCACAACGGCATCAAGCTCATCGGTGGCGCTGGGAATAAAACTTGTGCTGATATCGTCGGGCCTGATTGAGGCGATTTCGCTTTTCGCCTGGCGAATGTAACGTGCCAGCTCTTCAAGCTCGGAATAAAATTTTAAATCAGCGCTGGAAACATCGCCTTCCAGCGATTGCACGACTTGCCGCACCACAGAGGCGACTTCCTCGGGCGTCAAGGGCGTTTTGATCGCCTCATGCGCAGCCTTAATCTCTTTTTGTAGACGCTCCTGAAAATCCTGCGACGTATTCGTCATGAACGATCCCCTAGAAAGCGCCGAGAACGGCGGCAATCTTTTGTTTCAGCGTTTCGGCATTGAACGGCTTGACGATGTAATTGTTCACACCGGCTTCTTTGGCCGCAACGACGTTCTCGGTCTTGCTTTCGGCGGTAATCATAATGAAAGGGGTCGGCTTAAGATGCCCGTCCGCGCGCACCTCTTTAAGCAATTGCAGGCCCGTCATCGGCTGCATATTCCAGTCCGAAATGATCAGTCCTACCGGCGTATCGTGCAAAACCTTAAGCGCTGCACTTCCGTCGGTCGCCTGAAGAACATTCTTGAAACCCAGCTGCTTCAGCAAGTTTTCGATGATTCGCAACATAGTTCTGTAATCATCCACAATCAGAACGTTCATGTTCATATCGACGGCCATTGAGCACCTTGCAGAAAGAGAAAAGAACGACTTAATCTGGCGAAGTTAAACTAAGAAAATAAAAAAAGTGTTACCGACAACGCAACCTATGCGTACATAAGTAACTACATACTCATCTATTGCGCGAGTCTATATCCTTATACTCCGTTCTCCAAAAACCGAAAGATATTCGCAACAAAGAAGGGATGCACCTTTGAAAATCCCACTCACATAGAAACTATCGATCGGCATGGAGGAGACTGGTCACCGGAACATCCATGCGTGTGCGGCCATTGAGGAAATCCAGCTCGATAACAAAGACGGCATGAATAAGCTCTGCGCCTGCTTGACGCGCCAAAGTAACAGCCGCCGAAGCCGTGCCGCCCGTCGCCAGCAGATCGTCGCACAGTACAGCCCTACTCCCCGGCTTGAGGATACCTTCCTGTATTTCTATGGTGTCTTTGCCATATTCGAGGGCATAGGAAAGCGCCAGCGTTTTGCCCGGCAATTTGCCTTTCTTGCGCACCATCACAAAGCCCAAGCCCAGATGCGCCGCCAGAGCGGCTCCGACCAGAAACCCGCGTGATTCGATGCCTATCAATATATCGGGATGCAGGGGACGGACGATATCGCCGAGGCGAACAATCGTTTCGCGCCACGCTTGCCCATGCGCCAAGAGCGCACCGATATCGTAAAACAAAATGCCGGGCTTGGGATAATCGGGAATCGTGCGGATATGGGCTTTAAGATCGAGCACGGGGGCTCCTTCCGTTAACTGTTTCGTAACTGAGAAATAGCCTATACTCGGGTCTCTTGGAAGCCCCTCTGCGACGAAGCGGCAAGGATGATTTATAGGTGAAAATATGAACTCAACATTAACCCAAGCTGACGTTGCCAAGCTTTTGGCCGAACCGTCATCCGCCGTCCGTGCCGAACTGGCCGGTAAATTAGGGCAGGAAATCGAGAATCCGAACCTCAACGAAACCGAAACCGCACTTGCGCAGGATATCGTGCGTATTATGGCTAAGGATGCCGAAGCCAGCGTGCGCCGCGCTCTGGCGCAGAATCTGCGCAACGCCACTCATTTACCGCACGATGTCGCCTTGAAACTGGCCAACGACATTGAAAGCGTCGCCCTACCTATCTTAGAAAGCTCCAAAGTCCTGACCGATGCCGATTTGATCGAAATCGTTCGTAGCGGCGCACCCGCCAAACAGGAAATTGTCGCAGGGCGCGAGGATATTTCAGAAAATCTGGCCGATGTTCTTGTGACAACGGGCGGCGAAAACGTCGTCGCCAAACTGATGGATAATGCTTCGGCGCAAATCAGCGAAAAAAGCCTGAATAAGGCTGTCGACCGTTTTGCCAAGAGCGACGTCGTTAAAGAGAAGATTGTGAGGCGCCCCACGCTGCCTCCGACCGTCACGGAACGCCTCGTCACAATGGTTGCGGACAATATGCGCGACTATCTTGTGTCGCATCATCAGGTCTCTCCGACTATTGCTTCCGACATCGTCTTGCAAAGCCGCGAGCGCGCCGTTGTCGGCCTGACCGGAAAATCAAACACCGACGAGCTGGAAAAAATGATCCAGCAAATGAATGAGAATCAGCGGTTGACGCCGTCTTTGATCATTCGCGCTTTGTGCATGGGCGATATCGGGTTTTTCGAAATGGCGATTGCGGTCAAGGCCAATGTTCCTGTCGTCAATGCCCGCATTCTGATCCACGATGCCGGGCAGCTGGGCTTGAAGTCTTTGTGTGAACGCGCCGCGATGCCGTCCGATTTATTGCCTGCCGTGCGCACTGCCATCGACGTTGTGCATGAAACAACCTTGGACGGTGAGGAGCGTGACCGCGAACGCTATCGTGCCCGCGTGATCGAACGCATTCTTACTAAATACGAGAATATGGATGCCGATAATGTTGATTATCTGCTGACCAAGCTCGGTGATATCGTCACGCCTGGAATCTGAAACCCGCATATTGTGAGGTTGCCGCGACCCTGTTATGTTGCCGCGCGATTCGTGTCCCATTCACAAGGCGGGGTTTTCGTGTTCAAACTTCCAACGCTTGATCATTTCCCGCTGGACAATAAAACCGTATTGCTGCGCGCAGACTTGAATGTGCCGATGCGGGATGGTGCTGTCAGCGATACGGAGCGCTTAACGCGCCTTGTTCCAACGCTGAAGGAACTGGCGCGCAGGCAAGCCAAAATCGTGATCCTGTCGCATTTGGGGCGGCCGAAAAACATGCACGAAGAGAAATTCAGCTTGCGCCCTGTCGCCGCTGAATTGGGGAAAATATGGGGACATCCCATTGCCTTTGCCGAAGATTGCGTCGGCCCTATTGCCGCTGCTGCCGTAGCCGCTTTGCCGAGCGGCCATATTCTGGTTCTGGAAAACACACGTTTTCATGCAGGCGAAGAAGAAAACGATCCCGCCTTTGCCGCGCAAATGGCGGCTTTGGGCGACGTTTACGTCAATGATGCTTTTTCGGCGGCGCATCGCGCCCATGCCTCGACCGAAGGTTTAGCCAGACTTCTGCCCCATGCGGCGGGGCGGTTGATGCAAGCGGAACTCGCGGCTTTGAAAAAAGTTCTTAGCCATCCGGAACGTCCCGTAATGGCCGTCGTTGGCGGATCTAAAATTTCGACAAAACTGGATTTACTTGAAAACCTGATCGCGTATGTCGATGTACTGGCGCTGGGCGGCGGCATGGCGAATACTTTTCTGGCGGCGCGAGGCATGGACGTCGGTCGGTCGCTGTGTGAATCAAATATGCTGGAGGAAGCAAGGACTATTATGGCTCATGCGTCTGAGCAATCCTGTCGCATTCTGCTGCCTGTCGATGCCGTTGTCGCCACGGCACTGCAAGCCCATATGGCCACGCAAACCGTTGCCGTCAGAGCCGTTCCCGCTGACAGCATGATCCTTGATCTTGGTCCGCAATCGGCTGCGGCCATTGTCGAAGCTCTGCATTCATGTAAAACAGTGGTCTGGAACGGCCCCTTGGGCGCCTTTGAATTTCCACCTTTCGACCGGTCAACAGTTGCCGTCACACAAACCGTCGCGCACCTGACCCGGCAAGGGAAAATCCTGTCCGTGGCCGGTGGCGGAGACACAACCGCAGCTCTGGCTCATGCAGGAGTCGCACATGATTTCAGTTACGTCTCAACCGCAGGCGGCGCCTTCCTGGAGTGGATGGAAGGCAAGATTTTGCCGGGCGTTGCCGCGCTGGAAAATTAAGCAGATTTGTCGACACGTGGGGCAACGGGGGCTGCGCCCTTGGCCACGGCCACCAAAGCTTCGCGCAACAGGCGATCATGGATCACATAACCGGCTTGCAGGACCTGCACCACGGTTCCGGCAGGTTGATCCGGAGCGTCGACTTCCATCATTACGCGGTGAAAATGGGGATCAAAGGGTTGGCCCTGAGGATCGATTTTCTTGATGCCAAAACTTTCCAGAACCGTCAGAAGTTGGCGTTCGGTTGCATCGATGCCGACAATCAGGTTTTTCACGGCCGGATCGAGATTTTCAGTGGGCGCGGAATCCAGCGCGCGGCGGAAATTGTCAGAAACCGCGAGCATTTCCTTGGCAAAATTGGTGACAGCGTACTTTGATGTCTCCTCGCGTTCTTTTTGCGCACGGCGGCGGGTGTTTTCGGCGTCGGCCATCTCGCGCAAAACGCGGTCTTTCATTTCCGCCAGTTGCTTTTCCAGCTGGGCGATGCGTTTTTCGGGGGTAAGGGCTTCCGTTTCAATGCTAGCATCGGCAGGGGCCGCAGCATTTTCAATGTTCTCGTCATTTTGTGTTTTTTGATCGGTCATTTTTATTTCCTTCAGCCCCACTTGTAACTTTGAACGGTCTTAGGTGCAAGATTGGGTTTTTTAGCGAAAATTCAAGGGGTTTTTAGATAAGCGGTAAGTTTGCATGGAAATGGGCCTCTTTTTCATCTAAAACTACACGCATTCCTTGGATCAAAAACATCATGTCTTCTTCGTTTCCCCAAAAACTCGTATCCTCCCGTTGTTCCTCTTTGACAGGCGATTTTGCGCCGCCGGGGGATAAAAGCATTTCCCATCGCAGTATCATGCTGGGCGGAATAGCCAAAGGCACGACAACTGTGCGCGGGCTGTTGGAGGGCGAAGATGTTTTAAGCACCATCGCGGCTTTGCGCGCGATGGGAGCCAAAATCCATAAAGACGAGCAGAATATTTGGCATGTCACCGGAGTCGGCGCGGCAGGATTGCAAGCGCCGGCGCAAATTTTGGATGTCGGCAATAGCGGCACCTCGGCACGGTTGCTGATTGGGCTGGCGGCAGGAAAAAATTTTACAACGCGTTTTACCGGCGACGCCTCGTTGTGCAAAAGGCCGATGAGGAGGGTGATTGAGCCTTTGTCACTGATGGGCGCGCAGTTCGAGAGCACGGGCGGAAAATTGCCGCTGGCAGTCACGGGGGCGGCGCAACCCACGGCCATTACCTACGCCCTGCCCGTCGCTTCGGCGCAGGTCAAATCGGCCATTTTGCTGGCGGGGTTGAGTGCGGAAGGCGTCACAACTGTTATCGAATCCTCGCCGACGCGCGATCATTCGGAAAATATGCTGCGCGGCTTTGGCGCGACAGTCACGGTCGAAAAACGCGGCGATGGTGCGAATGTTATCTCGCTTGTCGGCAAGCCGCGTTTGACGGCGCAAGATATCAGCGTGCCCGGCGACCCTAGTTCGGCGGCATTTCCCTTGGTTTCCGCGCTGTTATGTCCGGAATCAAAAGTCACGTTACGCCATGTCGGGCTCAACCCGCGCCGCGCCGGATTGATCGAGGTTTTGCGCGCGATGGGCGCAAATATTGTGTTTGAAAACCAGCATCAGGAAGGGGGAGAGTCGGTCGCCGATCTGGTTGTCTCCGCCAGCGCTTTGTCCGGCGTCGATGTTCCCCCTGAACATGCCCCGAGCATGATTGACGAATATCCGATCCTGTCCGTTGCCGCTGCCTGCGCGAGCGGCACGACGCGGATGCGCGGTCTGGGCGAATTGCGGGTCAAGGAAAGCGACCGTTTAAGCCTTATGGCGCAGGGACTGACGCAATGCGGCGTGAAGGTCGAAGTCGAGGGCGATGATTTGATCGTTTTTGGGTCAGGCCAACCGCCGCAGGGCGGCGTGACCGTCACGACGGCGATGGATCACCGCATCGCGATGAGTTTTCTGATATTGGGCACAAGAACCGTCGCGCCCGTCAGCATTGATGATGGCAGTTTTATTGCCACCAGTTTTCCTGGTTTTGTCGTCCTGATGAATGAGTTGGGGGCGAAGATAGGGTGACTAACACCCTCCCCTTGACCAAAACCACTTATATCTTCATCCTCGCTGCGGCAATAGATTTACATATCTTATGATAGAGCCTCTCCCAGAAACGCCTCCAGTTCCCCCTGCCCACGAGAGCCTTTTTCCTCTGCGCGTTTTGGCGCGTGGTTTGTCTGCGCTGATAGTGATTGCCGTGCTTATGTCGATGCTGGGCGTTGCCGCGTTGTTTGCGCCCGGACCTTTGGGTGAAGGTAAGACCGTTATTATCGCGCGCGGCGCAAACGCTGTAGAAATTGGCGCGCAACTGTCACAAGACAAGGCTGTATATTTGCCAGGGTTGTTCCATATTGCGGCGAGGCTAACAGCCAACGGCACGCTCAAGGCTGGGGAATATGCGCTACCCGCCCACGCCAGCGCGGTCGAGATCGCAACCATGATACATGAAGGACGCTCTGTCGTGCGGCTGTTCACTGCCGCCGAAGGTTTGACGTCGGGCGAGATCGCGCAATTACTTAACGACGATCCCTTTTTGACCGGCAATATCGCAGCGATCCCTGCTGAAGGTTCGCTGCTGCCTGAGACATACCGTTACACTTATGGCGACAGCCGCAGCGAAATTATCGCGCGCATGCAGAAAGCCATGCAGGAAAAGATCAACGAAATATGGGCAAATCGCGAGAGTGGATTGCCGCTCACTTCGGCAAGAGAGGCGGTCGTTCTGGCCTCGATCGTCGAGAAGGAAACCGGCAAGCCTGAGGAACGTCCGCGCATCGCCGGAGTTTTTTACAATCGTCTGCGTTTGAATATGCGGCTTCAATCCGATCCCACGGTTATTTATGCCCTAACCAAGGGCGTGAAGTCGCTGGACCGCGCGCTGACGCATGACGATCTTTCCACTCCATCGCCCTTCAATACCTATGCCAGCGACGGGCTTCCGCCGCAGCCGATCTGCAATCCGGGACGCGCGGCTTTGGAAGCTGCGGTCCATCCCGAGCATAATAATTTCCTTTATTTTGTCGCCGATGGCAGTGGAGGTCATGCTTTTGCCGCCGATCTTGCGACACAAAACCAGAATATCAACCGCTGGCATCAGATTCTCGAAAACGCGGAGCATCCATGACATCTATCGCCGCTAATCTTGCCGCTGTTCGGGCACGCGTCAAACATGCAACCTTGATTGCCGTTAGTAAAACCCACGGCCGTGAAGTCGTGCGCGAGGCCCTGGCCGCCGGACAGCGTGTGTTCGGTGAAAACCGTGTGCAGGAAGCGCAAGATAAGTTTCCGCCCTTGCGCGAAGCCTATCCCGATATCGAATTGCATCTGATCGGGCCTTTGCAAACAAATAAAGCGCGCGCCGCCATCGAATTGTTTGATGTTATACAAACGCTCGACCGGCCCGAATTGGCGCAGGCGTTAAGCAAGGCGATGCTTAAAACCGAACGGCATCCCCGTCTTTATATCGAAGTCAATATCGGCAACGAGCCGCAGAAATCCGGCATAGCACCGGATCAAATAGATGTTTTTCTGGCTTATTGTCGTGATGTTTGCGGACTTTCCGTCGCCGGGTTGATGTGCATACCGCCGCTCGAGGAAGATCCGCGCCCGTATTTTCGCCGTATGCGAGAGATCGCCGACCGCCTGGCCTTGCCCCATTTAAGCATGGGAATGAGCAAGGATTTTGAGAGTGCAATTGAATGTGGCGCAACGGAAATACGTGTCGGAACGGCCCTATTCGGGGCGCGCTTGACGAGGGCATGATATCAATTCGGTGGCAAGAACTAATGCCCGCTCATACCGCCGCCGCCCTTCGACAATTCGCCGACGATGCTGAAAATGGACATCATAATCCATGCGATAAGGCCGCCGACAATCGCCATACCAGCGTTGCGGACGAGAACGGCCTGAACCTTCATGGCATCAACTTGTTCGCGCATCCAGTCCGTCGTCACATCTTCGATAACAGCACCGACATCGGCGCGTTCGGCCAAGATTTCAAGATCGACCGCAACCGCCGGATCAGGGAAATTCATCTTGCTAAGACGTAAAGCTTCGCCCAGATTATGCCCGCGCAGAACCCGCAGACGCGCTTGACTGATACGTTCCTTGATCCATGGATTGCCCTGTTCTTCAAGAATTTCCAGCGAGCGTTTAAGCGGCACCTGCGCGCCCAAAAGCGATGAAAGCCCCAACAAGAAGCCGCTGCCCTGCAATACGCGATACCACGACCATGGCGGATACATGTCGAATTTAACCCGAAGCGGGCCGCGCCAGAACGGAAGGGTAAAGGTAATGATGCCAACGATGATGAAGAGTAAAAGAACGACGTACAGCCCATATGCCGTGACGAAATCGGAGAAGGGAACGACCGCACCCATAGCATCGACCACGTTCTTGGGAGCATTGGCGCGCATGTTAGCGATCAGATTGACACCGAACGTCCAAACGACGAACCCCACCAACACAAGCATAAAACAGGGATAGCCGACCGCGTAGGTCACGGCTTCTCTCATCTCGCGCGACCGTTCGCCCATTGTCTGAATGGACGTGAGTGCCTTGGCCATTGTTCCCGATTCTTCGCCCGCGCGGATCATGTAAAGCTCACCCATGGGGATCCACCCCTCCATCGCCTGCGACAAAGAGATGCCGGCGCGGTCTTTCAGAAACCATTCACGCAGCGCGATGGCCGCTGGCCGTTTTGGATATTTACCCATTTCCGTCGCGTTCTGGTAGAGGCGGTCAAGCGCACGCGACAAGGCTTCGTTGGTTTTCAACATGCCTTCAAGTTTGCGATAGATGCGGAAGCGATTGCGGCGACTGGAGCGAAACGAGAACCGCGTCAGACTGGCCTCAAGGGCAGCTAGTTTTTCATCAAGTTCGCTCATGGCATGGGACCCAGTTTCTGTTCGACTTCAATAAGTTCGCGCTCGCGGGCAAAAATGCCAAGCTCAAATTCGGCATCATCGGGCGACGTTTCGCCGGCACGCACTTTTTCAAGACCTCGCTGCCGCATGGTAATGCCGTTGAGACCTGCCGGAGACAGCCAGTATTTCTCGGCATCCTCCTGACGGTTATCTTGCAACAAGGACATGAGTTTGGCATCGGTTTCAATAATTTCAGCCGCCACGGTGCGGCCCGAACGGCCATGGTAGCATTTGGGGCATCCTTCGGGATTGGCAATGTATACTTTGCTGAGATCCGGCTCGTTAAGGCATTCCATCACGGGCTTGCCGACATTGGCTATGTTGCGGCTGGCGTCCAGAATGGCAAGTCCCGCGCGCACGCGCCGTGCAAGATCCCGCGTCACCGGTCCAAATTCCTCGCAGGCTTCTTTAAGAGGGATGCGGCAGTTGGGGCATATGGTGCGCAACAGACGCTGACACGCCATGCCGCGCACAAGATTGTGGTCATAAACGATATAATGCTCCATGCCCATATCACGCAGACGCATAGGGGTCGCGAGCGCCGCATAAACGTGGCCTGTGGTATAGACTTGGCGTCCGCTCAAAGCCAGCCGGAAGGCGAATTTGGCGGTTTGTAAATCGCGCACTTCGCCGAGCATAACGATGTCGGGGTCGAGGCGCAGCGCGCAGCGCATGATTTCAACAAAAGTTTTTTCGCGCTGTTCATCTTTCACCGAGGCCGAAACACCGATTTGGCGCGCGCCGATGATGCCGCCTTCGGGAGGATCTTCAACCAGAAGGCAGTTAAGGCGCATTTCCGTTTCCGCCATACGGCGGTTGAGCACAACGCGAAGTGTCGTAGTTTTACCCTGATTGACGGGGCCGGAGAAAATACGCATGCCGCCCGGTGCGGCGCGCAGGCTTTGCACGATCCGCAACTGTTCTTGCGAGAAGCCGAGCGAGTCGACATCCGCCATAACAAAGTTTTCGCCCCACAGATGCGCCGGATCGTAACTGAGGCGCATGTCAAGATAGGCACCGCTGTTCGCCAAAGGCACCCACTGGAGACGTACGCGGGTCACGCCTTTCGGCAAGGTGATGATTTCCTTGCCGCGCGCGTCCTCGGTCAACATCGCCGCTTGCGGTTCCTGAAAATTGGCGGTAGCCCCTGACTGGCCTATCGAGTGCGAGTAGACTGCCGCAAGAAACTGGTCGCCTTCGCGCTGCGTCCATACGTCCTGACGCCGCAGCGAACCATCGATGCGGAATTGAACTACGGCGCGCCCGTTGACGGATTCGATATGGATGTCGTTGGCACCCATCTGCACCGCTTGATCGAGCGTTGCCACAATGCGCCTGCGCGCGACATTTTCGTCGTAATGCGAGCTGTTGTTTCTGCGGTCGGCGTAAAGATAGGCCTGAATAATGACATTCGGCGTCACATAGCGCGTGTCGTCGACTTTAAAGCCTTGCCGCTTGGCGGCCTGTGCGACCGACGTGACCAGAGGCGAGCGGCGATGCGACGCGCTGACCAGCCACATCCCCGTATCGAAAAGGGCGCAAAGATTGCGCGCCTCGTCAGGAACTTTTAAAGCACCGCCCTGCGCCGTCAGAACCTCGCCGGCAAAAAGCAGAGGCATCGCGCGCTCGTCTTCAATCTTGATATGCTCGGCTGCAGGAAGAGCAACGGGCGTGTGCAATGACGGAGCTCCCGCTGGGACAGGCGCAGGAGGCGGAGAGGCAGCTTTGGGCGTTTGAAGTGCGGCAGATGCCTGTTTGGCCTTTGCAATAGGCGCGGAAACGCTAGGCTTCCCTAAAGCCTTTAATTTTTCTTCTGCGCGAGAAATCCATGTAGACACCGAAAACACCCCTCGGACGACAGAAAACAAGCATCGGAAAGAACATCATCCTTCTTTCTTTCCGACATCTGATCCCTGCCCTGTGCCCTCTATCAGCGCATGGCGCTGTAGATAGCATCAACGTTCTTAATGTGTAGCGCGTAAGAAGCCCCTTTTCCTTCGACTCCTACAGATGATGCGCTAATCGAACTGACGGCTTCGCCGTTCGATAACTGGTCCCCAACTCTCACCGACTTCGTTTCGCCGCCGGGGAGCTTAAGCACCGCCGTATATTTGCCGTCAGTTCCATAAATGCGCGATATTTCAGGTCGCCCATGCGAGACGGCCTCCGGACCAACGGCGACCTTTTCTGGCGAAAGATGCATCTGCGGCGGCGGAGTCAATGCACTGGCGGGAATGGCGGTGGACAACGACACGACGGAAGAATGAGAACCGCTACCACCACGCTCGCCGCGCAACTTCTCGAGCTCGGCCAAATGTTTTTCGACGTCGATCATCGCTTCGATGCGCGTAACCGCCTGACGCGCGCTGTTCAGATCGGCAAACGTCGTTGCATCTCCGGCGGCGTCAAGGTGCTTCACCACATTCTTCGCGTTCTCTGTAGCCTTATCCTCCATCGCGGAAACGCTTTTTCGCATTTCATCGCTCGGAGCTTTGACGGGATCCGTCAATGATAAGACTGCCTGTGGTGCTGTCGGCGCGGCTGGCACAGCTGCTTGCACCACCTGAGGGGCTGGCACCCCGGCTGGTATCGGTATATCCGCCGCGTATGCGGCAACATTAGCGAAGGGAAAAAGGCCAAGCACGACAAAATATGTCGTTGCCGTCAGGACTAAATTTCGTAGGGACGAATTATTTTCGATTTTCATAGATTACCCCCTCGACTGTCCACGCACAGCCAACTTTGCCGAACGCGCAGTTCATATTATTAATCACGACTCCCGGCAGATCACCGATCCATTCCGGAAGTCCCCCGGGCAATTCTGGAACACTAAGCGTAAAGGAACGCTTAATCCATGGAGCGGGGGGGGGATTCCATGGCCCAGTGTAACCTGCCGGCGGCAGCGGGGGCGGATCGTCAGAAGCATGAGAGATCGGTCCCGGCCAATTCTGCAGCAGATAACGATTTGTTATTTCATCACTATTTTCTAAAGTCTCGGCCCCCCGAGGGTTAAGCGGCGGCAGAGGCACAGCTTGTGTGGCGATCGCTCCGGTCTCGCTAACTTTCGTCCCTGGAGGCGGTGTTGTGGCTTCTTTTTCCCGATTCCAAGAAAGATTTATGCTCGATCCATCGCACGTTAAGGACGAAAGCCTCCATCCGGCAAGAGCGGAGGGAACGTGAGACAGTCCATCTTTGCAAGCGTTAATGATTGCTAGAACGGGGGGCGCGTTTTCCCATTTCCGGATATATTTTGCCTCCGGCTGCACTTTTGACGAAAACAAAGAGGGCACCCGCGTTGCTTGTTTCGCGCGCGCGAGAGCCTCTTGCTGTTGCGACAGCCGCTCTCTTTCTTCTTCAACTTTCTCTTGATGAATCCAGACGGCGGCGAGAATCAGGCCCAAAACTAACGTCAAGCTGGCAGCAATAATCTTGGTTTTTTTGGAAATAGAAACCCGTTGAAGCTGGATATCCGCTTGATCGCTAAGAAGCAATGTCAGGGGGATAGAATCCGCCCCGGGGATCGACCACGCTTCGGGCGCATAGATGGTTTGCAAACCGCCGAAACCAACTTCCTGAATAAGACGGTCACGCGCGCCAGCTTCGTCAGCGAAAAAGAGATCGCCGTCGGGAACAATGAGGTCGTCGCGCACAACAGTGACAACCACGCCTTCGTTAAGGCGGAAGGCCCCCACCCACGACCCGGGAATTTGTGTGGCAAGACACGCGGCCAAAACGGGCATACCCGCAGCCTGTCCGGTTTCGCTCGAGGTTAGACCGAATTGAGGAACGCGACCGTCTTTATTGCCAGGACGCACAACATAAAAATCCGCCTGTTGACCCGGCTGTTTGGCCGCTTCTTTGGCGATTTGCGCGACGCGCCCTGTTCCAGGACTGTTTTCCCAGTAAAGACCTACAGCATAACGATGGCGGCCAACCGTTACGACACCAGCGGTCATCAGTTATGTCCCTCATCCGCGAGAACATCCATGACCTGCGGCGTAATCGACATAAATATCATAAGATGACTGCCATTGCTGGATGTACCGCCGCCAAGCAAAAAGTTATCCGGTGAACCGACGCCTTGTTTGTTTTGTTGCAGTTTTTCCTGATCGACGCCGCCGATCATCAGTGTTTGACCGCTGCGCAGCATCGACTGCTGCACAAAGAGACGGTTATCCGTAATAGGCAAATCGAGCGGATAGCCAGAGAAAGTTGTCGTCCCCAAGCTGTCAAGGCCGATCAGGCTGAGCGAATATTGCAACAAAATGCGCCCATCATCAAGCAAGCGCGGCGTCAGCTGCAGCGAAAAACCATCATGTATCGTCGAAATGGTTGGCGTGAGAATCGTACTGCTTGACGTGGACGTTGTCGTGTTCTGCGTGACCGACTGTATATACGCCGTATCGGTACCAACGCGGCGCGACACCGGATGGTTGTTCAATGTCGTCATCGGAAATTGAGCGACTTCTGTCGTGTCGCCGATCGTCGATAACGCTTGAAAGACATCTCCCGCATGCGCCGTCGGGTCATTAGCCCCATTAAGAATGGCGATGCTGAGATTGCCAAAATTTCCTTGACTCAGCGTCGTATTGGTAATGCCCGGCGCGGTTGCCGACGTATAATTGAGGCCAGAGAATTTTGACAGGTTCTTAAGAAATCCATTGAAGGCTATATTGAAATCTTCGCTTTGCCCCAGATTGACGCTGTAAATCTGGACGTTAATCGCGATCTGACGCGACATCCTTTTGTTTTCTTTGGCAAGATAATCGGAGACTGTGGCCATAACATCGGGTGTCGTCGTTATCGTCACCGTACCCATGGTCGGCGAAACCACGGCGCTGCCCTGATTGCCGATGATGGAGTTCAGCACCGCTGTCAATTCATCCCAATACTTAAAATCCATCGTGGTTTTCGAATTCTGAGTCATCGTATTGGATGAACCGCCGCCGCCGCCGCTCGAACCACCGCCACCACCTGAACTGCCGCCACTGCCTCCGCTTGATCCACTGTTGGAACTGGTATCGTCCTGCATGCCTTCGTTGATGACAGCTGAACCGGGCAACGCCTCAACAGCAAAGATGCGCGTTTCATAGCGCGATATGGAGATTGTAGAGCCGTCAAACCGCCAGCTGATGCCAAAATAAGCACTCAAACGATCCAAAAGTCCCGACAAGGGGCCTTCGTAAGCAACGGGCATCTCGAGAGCCGCTGCAGAATTTTGCTGAGAGGCCGATGGGGAAGAGGAGGCGGAAGACGAAGAGGAAGAGGAGGCCTTACCTGCAATCGTCAGGGCGCTGAGGCGAATGGGGATGCCGGTTTGCGCGCTAATCGCATTGGCGAGCGCATTGAGCGACATCGGGTCAGCCGAAACAAGCGTCACACCGCGCGGGTCTTCAAAGCGCGCAGGTAAGGGCATACCACGCTGCATTCTTATGGCGGCATTGCCACCCCAGACTTTATTCGTAATAGTCAAAGGATCATAGGCGATGGGATGCGGGACTGTTTTAGCGCTATCCAATGCTTGCTGCGCCTCACTTGCCCTTTGATCCATTGTTTTTCTGGTTTTTTCGGTCTGGTCGCACGCGCCAAGCCCGAGACACAGACTTACAACTAAAGCGTAAACAGCAACATCTCCGACTACGCACCCGGTTCGTAAAATCTGTGTCGATGCCATCCGTATCTCCGTTAATTCGAGTAACTGTTGCCGCGCGCCTGGACGACCAACACCATTTGTCCGGCACCGGTATTGGTATGCAACTCGCCGATCGGTTGCGGCCGTGCGCCGTCAAAACCGGCGAGAAGATTACGAACCGCATCTTCAAACCCGCCGCTGAAATGCGCCGAGGCCTCGATCGGATAATCATATTCGGCAAGCCACTGTATTTCGGTACCGGAGCGGTGACACCAATTGGTTAGGACCTTGCGAAGCGTATCGCCGCGATCGGCCGTCCATCCTTCGGTGGGAATAACATTGACCACTGGCATTTCGGCGGGCGGCACCAAGACGCTGAGCGGTCTTATTGTCCTTGGCTGGGCCGGTAAGGACGGAGACATCGAGACAACCGGCGCGATGGCGCGGCTTACAGTGACAACCGTCCCCTGCTCGCGCCCCACGAGTCCGGCTGGTGCGAGCATAGACTTAAGCGTTTCCCCCCAAGGCTTGCCCCCTTTGTAAGAAACCAGCGTATCCATATCGACCCCCTGATCGATGGAGAAGCTGTAACCGATCGGCAAAACCTGACGTAAGGCCAGCGCCAGCGGCACATTCGACGCAAAGCCCTGAACAACCTCCGCCCCGACACTAGGAGAAACGCTCGGCGTGGGGGAAACACTGATCGTTGCCGTGGCGAGATCCGGCCTTGCTTCCTCTTTCGGCGCAGGCTCCGGCGAAGATGGAGCCATCGTCAAAACAACGGGCTGAGAAGGCTGGTAAGACGGCGCCGTCGCCTGAACCGGCTTGGCGTCGCCTGATATGATGACCGGCGAAATAATCTCCGGTGCATTGGTCGCCGCCTGTGGTGCCGTCTGCAGAGGAACCGGCGGGGCGGTGTAAATGCTGGCCTCGGGTGGCGCATAAGTTTCCGCACCACCGTTGGATGGAACCCACTGAAATCCGGCGTAAGCAGGCGATGCCACAAGAGCAAGCCCTAGTGCCAAAATTGCGATGTCCAAAAATGGTGCGATGATTTTATTCGGCATGTCGACTGCCCTCTGCCCGTGAAGAACATAAAGTGATTCGTAGATTCTATATAGTGAACGGACTCAGAGCAACAGGTGATTTGCCTGCAAAAACCGATTCACCTGTTTGTTGTTTTTGCACAACAGATAAAGTTCGGACCGGACAGAATCAGCCTCGCAATCCACGACATCTAGGAGCTTCTGCGGGACCAAAAAGATTCGCCGGAACGACTCGCGCCCGGCGCGAGGAAAAGATGTGTTTTCGTGTTCTGTTTCTTTTCGGCCAATTACCCAAAATCGACCCATTTACGCCGCCGCGTAGCCACTGTCTCGGGACGGCGGCTCCCCAAAAGCCAGGCACGCATAGCGCGCAGCGCCGCTTCAAACGTCAACCCGCGCCGTTCAAAAATCCAGAAAATAATCATGACAACGATCGCAAGGACAAAAGTCCACAAGCGCGCATGAACCAGAAACAGAAAGATCGCGGAAAAGGCGCGCGCATCCAGCATAAAAAATCGCGCCGTTTTCTGCGTATTGCGCCAATGAAGGTCCATAAGACAGGGTCAGGGGTCAGAGTTTCAGGCAGAACTTGGCAATAATAAACGCCGTTTGATAAATCAGGAAGATCTTTCTTGCTCCTGCCTACCGTTTCTACGGGACCTAGTCCTTGGCTTAAATATCATCAATCGAAGCATCTTCGTCGTCGGCATTCTCTTTGGTCTCATCAATCGTAAAGCCTTTGGTCAGAAGCAGGTAGGCTCGGCGATCAATGATGCCAGCTTTAAAGGCCCGGGTCGCCGTTTGCTCCATCGTTTGTCCGTAACGCACGAGAAGGCGCTGAGTCTCGAGCGTCCATTTTTCGATCGGCATATCAAGCAAGATTTCGCGCACATTCTCGTCGAACACCATATATTCGCGCAAACCGATGCGGCCGCCACCGACTTTCGGCACCAAAGCCTGCGTCACAACCATGCGCAATGTTTCCATCATCGCAAAGGCGCGCTCTGTCCGCTCCCCCGGATCGAAAACGCTGACCATGCGCCGAATGGTTGCGGCCACACCCATCGTATGCACCGTCGAATAAACCAAATGTCCCGTCTGCCCCGCTTCGATAGCCGCCGTCACCGTTTCGCGGTCGCGCGCTTCGCCTACCAGAATGATATTGGGCTTGCGGCGCAAGGCGTTGCGCACGCCAGCAGCAAAACTCGGCAAATGGCGGGGGATTTCGGATTGTGCCACAAGAGACTGCGGCCCCGTAATCGCATCGTAAACATATTCGATCGGCGCCTCATAAGTCAGCATCTTGCCGCAGCCCTGCTCGCGTTCGATCAACATGCGGTTTCCCGCCGCCAGCAAAGTCGATTTACCGCTGCCGGTCGGCCCCGTGATCAGCACCATCCCCTGAGGTGGCGACCAGTTCTCGATAATTTTCTCCTCGACCCCCAAATCTTTGAGCGTCGGCGGCAAATTAGGCAAGGTGCGCAGCGTTACCTGAACGGAATCGCGGCCCTTACTGAGAATGGCGGTAATATTGGTGCGGAACCGCGCCCGCGTATTGCGATCCGGACGCACCTCGAAAGAAAGATCAAGGTCGCATCCCGACGCCAGCTTGGCCAGAGCATCTGCCCCGTAAATCTTAGCGAGAATGTTCGCCATATCCGCGCTATCGAGCGGGCGACGCGTCACAGGAAAAAGAATGCCGTCGACTTCGATATAAACAGGTCGATCCGTTTGCAGCGTGGTGTCGCTGGCTTTCTGCTGCACGCACCACAGCATCAAATCGTCGAGATGCTCCTCGCCGATGCGCATAGGCTCGTTCGGCCAAGTACCAATCTTTGCCGACAGCGCCGCGATCTTTTCACTTAACGATTGGCCGGAGTCCATGCGCTGCTCTTGGAGATAAGGGAGGATTGGCCGGTAATGGTTATCCCGCGGTCGCCGACGCGCATTTCGCTTCCGCCCCCCGTCACACCGCGGTCATCAGCCAGCGCATAAGGCGGGGA
>Ga0181516_10001037_pt1 | contig 22371 bp, 22 predicted proteins | sample PEATcosm2014_Bin_25_FD_121104 | JGI IMG/M metagenome (GOLD analysis project Ga0181516, IMG submission 121104) | Peatland microbial communities from MTU Mesocosm Facility, Houghton, MI, USA - PEATcosm2014_Bin01_10_metaG | ecosystem: Environmental > Terrestrial > Soil > Wetlands > Peat | place... | reverse complement strand
CATCCTCCTGCGGGCCTTGCGCACGATAATCAGGCCTCCAGACGTCGTCGCGGGGCCTCCCAATACGTAGTCAGGCTCCTAGCTACTCCGCCAGCCCCGCCTGCACCGGGATGGGGTGGAGCACCCGCACCAGGCCGGCGGGTGCCATTTCCACCAGGAAGCCCCGGCTGCCGCCGTTGATGAAGATCCGCTCCAGGTCGAGGATGCCCTGCTCCACATAGACGGGCATGGCCTTGCGGGTGCCGAAGGGGCTGGTGCCGCCCACCAGGTAGCCGGAGTGGCGGTTGGCCACGTCCGGTTTGCAGATGCGCACGGCCTTGGCGCCGATCTGCCGGGCCAGGGCCTTGGTGCTCACCTCCAGGTCGCCGTGCATGAGCACCACCAGCGGCTTGCCGCCCTCGTCCTCCATGATCAGGGTCTTGACCACGGCGTGCTCCGGCACCTCCAGTTCCCGGGCGCACACCGCGGTGCCGCCGTGCTCCTCGTAGCGATAGAGGTGACCCGTGAAGGGCACCTCCAGCTCCTTGAGCAGCCGGGTGGCCGGGGTGGACGGGAAGGATGGGTGCGCCATGTTCCAATTCTGGGAGGATTTCCCTGGGATGCAACGGGCGGGTTCCGGTGTGGCGCTGTGGCCCCGCCGGGACCCGCATCATCCCTGCCCCGGCCCCTGCTGGCTGCGCGCCACCGCCAGCGCGAGGTCCCGCTCCCGGAACACCGCCATCATCCCCAGGTTGATGGCGTGCTGGATGTCCATGTAGAGGTTGTAGTCCTTGTCCCGGATGTAATAGACCACCTCGAACTTCAGGCCGAGATCGCTGAACTCCAGCAGGTGGGCCCGGTCGTAGCGCGCCAGGGGCTGCGCCTCGATGATCCGCCGCAGTTCGCCCGGCAGCTGCTCCACCTGTTCCAGAGGGGTCCGGTGCACCAGGGTGAATTGGAACAGCACCCGCCGCTCCGGCATGCTGGCGAAATTGTGGATCCGGCACTTGAGCAGCTCGCCGTTGGCGATGATGATCCGCTCGCCGGAAAGGCTGCGGATCCGCGTGGTCTTGAGCCCGATGGACTCCACGCAGCCCAGCAGGCCGTCCTCCACGATGATGAAATCGCCCACCACGAAGGGCTGGTCCAGGGTGATGGCCAGGGAGGCGAACAGGTCGCCCAGGATGTTCTGCACCGCCAGGGCCACGGCGATGCCGCCGATGCCCAGGCTGGCCAGCAGGGTGGTGACGTTGAACCCGATGGCGTCCAGCGCCGCCACCAGGACCAGGCTCCACAGCGCCAGCCGGAGGATGAAGCTGGCCACCGCGGCCCGGCTCGCGGCCAGGCCGTTGCCGCCGGGCCGGCCCAGGAGCCGGCGGTCGATCCAGAGGCTGATGCCCCAGTGCCCCCAGGCCCCCAGCTGCAGGATCAGGGCGAGGGTGGGCAGCAGGTCCAGGTAGCGCAGGAGCGCCGGAGGCAGGTCCAGGAACGCCGTCCCCAGCGTCATGGCCAGCGCCAGGAGCACCACCGGATGGACCCGGCCCAGCAGGTTGGCCAGGCACAGGTCCAGGATCCCCCCGGTGCGGTCGGCCCGGGCCGACAGCCGGGGCACCAGCCAGCGCAGCACCAGCCGGGCCAGGGCCAGCGCCCCCGCCGCCGCCCCCAGGGCGATGCACCAGCGCAGCAGCGTATTGCCCAAGACCAACCGGTTCAACCAAAGCATCGCAATGTCCTTGCCAGAACCCCCGGCATGTGCCACCGTAGTGCTACCGATGGAGGAGCGGTTCCCATCAGTACCCCGAAGGAGGGCGATGAGCCCGGTGATCGCGGGCGAAAGGGGTGGATCGCCGAAGGGCAAGCGTCCCATCAGCGCGCGCCTTGGACGTCAGGGAGAACACCCTGCGGCTGTCGCGGCATCTAATCGCCGCGAAGTGCCTGAAGACGAAATCCTGGCCCCCAGGGGCGCATGATGGGTTCAGAGGCTTCCGTCGCAGTTGGAGGTCTTCGTGGTACCCACATCCCCTGAGCCGTTCCTGGCCGACCCGGCGCTGACGCTGCTGGCGGGCCTGTGCGCGCTGGATTCCACCTCCGGCCGGGAGGCCGCGATCCTCCCCGCCCTGGTGCCCGCCCTGGAGTCCCGGGGGGCCCGGGTGGAGGTGCGGGAACTGGCCCCGGGCCGGTGCAATGTGCTGGCCACCTGGGGCGAGCCGGAGCTGCTGTTCTCCACCCACCTGGACACGGTGCCGCCGTTCCTGCCGGTGCGCCTGGAGGGGGAGACCCTGTTCGCCCGGGGCGCCTGCGACGCCAAGGGCCAGATGGCCGCCCAGTGGCTGGCGGTGGACCGGCTCCGGGCCGAGGGCCGCACCGGCTTCGCCTGGCTGGGAGTGGCCGGGGAGGAGACCGACAGCCTGGGGGCGCAGGAAGCCGGCCACTGGCGGGACCGCTTCACGCGCTGCCGGGCGCTGATCAACGGCGAGCCCACGGACCTCAAGCTGGCCGCGGGCCAGCGGGGCATCGAGAACCTCCTGCTCACCTGCCACGGCCGGCCGGCCCACGGCGGCAGCCCGGAGCTGGGGCACAGCGCCGTCCTGGACCTGCTGGACTGGCTGGAGGCCATGCGCCGGCTGCCCCTCAGCCAGGATCCGGACCTGGGGCGCGAGGTGTGGAACCTGGGCACCCTCCGGGGCGGCAAGGCGGTGAACATCGTCCCCGACCACGCCGAGGCCCTGCTGAACCTGCGCACCGTCCCCGGATCGTCCTTCCGCCGGGAACTGGAGGCGCTCCGGCCGCCCCAGGGCGAGCTGCGGGTGGAACTGGCCGACCCCCCCTGCGCCTATCCCGCCGTCCCCGGCTTCGAACGCGCGCCCATGCCGTTCGGCTCGGACGTGCCCCAGCTCAGGGAACTCATCCCCGGCGGCATGGTGGTGCTGGCCGGACCGGGCAGCATCAGCAACGCCCATACCGCCGAGGAGCACCTCAGGCTGGCCGACCTGCGCGCCGGGGTGGAGCTCAACTACCGGCTGGCCTTGCATTTCCTGAAACAATGAACGGGCTGAGGCCCAGGGGGGATCCATGATCGTCATGAAATTCGGCGGAAGTTCCGTGGCTGACGCCGCCTGCATGCGCGAAGTGGCCGCGCTGGTGGCCGAGGCCCTGCCGCAGACGCCCCTGGTGGTGCTCTCCGCCACCGCCAGGACCACCGACACCCTGTTCCAGGCGGCCCGCTCCGCCGAGGACGGCGACCTGGGCACCGCCATGGAGCTGCACCGCGGACTCATGGCGCGGCACCGGGGCATCGCCGAGGACCTGTTCCCCGACGGCCTGCCCGAAGTCCTGGACAACGCCCTGGTGGAGCTGAGCGGCGAGCTGGACCTGCTGCTGCGCGGCGTGGCCCTGCTGCGGGAGCTGAGCCCCCGGAGCATGGACGCCATCGCCAGCATCGGCGAGCGGCTGTCCACCCGGATCCTGGCCGCGCACATGGGCGCCGACTGGGTGGACGCCCGCACCGTGGTGCGCACCGACGCCACCCACGGGTCGGCCGTGCCCGTCTTCAAGGAACTGACCGCCCTGGCCGGGACCATCCTCGCCCCGCTCCTGGGCCCCGGCCGGGCCGTGGTGACCCAGGGCTACATCGGCGCCACCGCCAAGGGCTTCACCACCACCCTGGGCCGCGGCGGCAGCGACTTCAGCGCGGCCCTGTACGGCGCCGCCCTGGGCGCCACCGACATCCAGATCTGGACCGACGTGGAGGGCGTGCTCACCTGCGACCCCCGGGTGGTGCCCGAGGCCCAGCCCATCGCCGAACTGAGCTTCGCCGAGGCGGCGGAGCTGGCCGCCTTCGGCGCCAAGGTGCTGCATCCCGCCACCATCCAGCCCGCGGTGGAGAAGGGCATCCCGGTCACGGTGCGTTCCACCCGGCGGCCCCACGGACGCTTCACCACCATCACCGGCGAGGTGATCACCGGCCGGTCCATCACCGCCCTGGCCCAGCGCGGACCCGTCACCGTGCTCACCGTCACCTCCGCGCACATGCTCAACCAGAGCGGATTCCTGGCCAGCCTGTTCCAGGTGTTCGCCCGCAACAAGATCAGCGTGGACCTCATCGCCACCGCCGAAGTGAGCGTCTCGCTCACGGTGGACGCCGGCGCGCCCCTGGACGCCCTGCTGGAGGACCTGGCGGCCTTCGCCACCGTGGGCATCGCCCGGGACCGGGCCATCGTCGCCATCGTCGGCGAGCGGCTCAAGCTCACCCCCGGCGTCACCGGGCGCTGTTTCGGGGCCCTGCGCGACATCAACATCGAGATGATCAGCATGGGCGCCAACGAGATCAACCTGAGCTTCGTGGTGAAGCAGGACGACGCCAGGCCCGCGCTGCGGGCCCTGCACGGGGCCCTGCTGGAGAGCCCCATGGTCGCAGGGGCCGAAGGAGGCCGCCGATGAGAGTGGGAATCTTCGGCCGGGGCCGGCTGGGCTCCGCCATCGCCCGGGAGGTCGCCGCCGCCAGGGACCTGGAGCTGGTCTGGCACCTGGACGTGGACGACGGCCCGCCCCCGGCGGGCGCGGAGCTGGCCTTCGACGCCAGCGTCGCCCAGGCGGTGGGGCCGCACCTGGACTGGGCCCTGGAAACCGGGACCGACCTGGTGGTCGGCGCCACCGGCTGGACCCTGCCGGACCTGGCGGAGCGCGTGGGCGGCCGCATCGCCGTGCTCACCTCGCCCAACTTCAGCCTGGCGGTGGCGCTCATGGCCCGGCTGTCCCTGGTCCTGGGCCGGTTCGCCGCCCTGGACCCGGAGCTGGACCCCTATGTCACCGACCACCACCACCGGCTGAAGGCCGACGCCCCCAGCGGCACCGCCAAGCGCCTGGCCGCCGCGGTCATGGCCGGCTGCCCGCGCAAGACCGCCTGGACCCTGGGCACCCCGGCCCTGAACGAGCTGAGCGTGGCGGTGCTCCGGGCCGGCTCCGAGTTCGGCGCCCACACCGTGGGCCTGGACGGCCCCGCCGAGGTCCTGGAGCTCACCCACCGGGCCCGGTCCCGGGGCGTGTTCGCCCGGGGCGCCGTGCTCTCGGCCCGCTGGGTGCGCGGGCGCAAGGGCCTGTTCAGCTTCGACCAGTTCGCCTCGGAAACCCTGGATCCCCTGTTCAGCTTTGGAGATTTGTCATGATCCCGCTCACCGGAATGTTCGTGGCCCTGGCCACCCCCTTCACCCCCGATTCCGCCGTGGATCTCCCCGCCTTCCGGCGGCTGGTGCGGCACGTGGCGGCCGGCGGCGCCGACGGCGTGGTGGTGCTCGGCTCCACCGGGGAGGCCGCCACCATCCTGGAGCCCGAGCGGGACGCCCTGATCGAGGCCTGCCTGGAGGAGGCGGGCGCCATGACGGTGATCGCCGGCACCGGCTCCAACGCCACCCGCCAGGCCGCGGCCTGGACCCGCCGGGCCCAGGTGCTGGGCGCCCAAGGCGCCCTGGTGGTGACCCCCTACTACAACAAGCCCACCGCCGGCGGGCTGGTGGCCCACTACCAGTCCGTCACCGAGGCCGCCCCCGGCATGCCGGTGATCATCTACAACGTGCCGGGCCGCACCGGCCAGAACCTGCTCCCGGCCACCCTGGCGCAGCTCTGGCGCAACGAGCAGCTGGTGGGCATCAAGGAATCCAGCGGCAACCTGGCCCAGATCGCCGAGATCGCCCGCACCCTGCCCGCGGGCAAGAGCCTGATGTCCGGGGACGACAACCTGGCCCTGGCCGCCATCGCCGTGGGCGCCGCCGGCCTGATCAGCGTCATCGGCAACGTGCTGCCCCGGGAGACCAAGCAGATGGTGGACCTGGGCCTGGCCGGCCGGCGCCGGGAGGCGGTGGCCCTGTTCCACGCCCTGCTGCCGCTCATGGACGCCCTGTTCCTGGAGAGCAACCCCATCCCCGCCAAGGCCGCCCTGGCCCTGAAGGGGATCTGCGGCGACACCCTGCGCCTGCCCCTGGTGGCCGCCAGCGCCGCCACCCGCGAGCGGCTGGCGGAACTGCTCACCGCCGGCGTGGGGGTGGCCTGATGCAAGCCGCAGCCCTCCAGGCCTTCTACCAGCGCGAACTGACCGTGATCCTGGCCGACCCGGGCCTGGCCGAGGCCCACGAGGCCCTGCTCCAGGCCCTGGAAAGCGGCGCCGCCCGGGCCGCCCAGCGCGACGCCGACGGCGCCTGGCACGCCAACCTCTGGGTGAAGACGGCGATCCTCGCCGGCTTCCGTTCCACCCCCACCGTGCCGGTGCCCGGCTGGCCGAGCCCGGCCTTCGACCGCGCCGCCTTCCCGCCCCGGGCCTTCAGCCTGGCCGACGGCGTGCGCCTGGTGCCGGGCGGCAGCTCGGTGCGCCGGGGCGCGCACCTGGCCTCCGGGGTGGTGGTCATGCCCCCGGCCTACGTGAACGTGGGCGCCTTCGTGGACGAGGGCACCATGGTGGACAGCCACGCCCTGGTGGGCTCCTGCGCCCAGATCGGCAAGCGGGTGCACCTGTCCGCCGCGGCCCAGGTGGGCGGCGTGCTGGAGCCGGCCGGCGCCCTGCCGGTGGTGGTGGAGGACGACGCCTTCGTGGGCGGGCTCTGCGGCCTGTTCGAGGGCGTGATCGTGCGCCGGCGGGCCGTGCTGGCCCCGGGCGTGGTGCTCTCCGCCTCCACCCGCATCTACGACCTGGTCCAGGGCCGGGAGCTGACCCGGGAAGTGCCCGAGGGCGCCGTGGTGGTCCCGGGCAGCCGGCCCGCCTCGGGCGCCTTCGCCCAGGGGCGCGGCCTGTGCCTGGCGGCCCCCTGCATCGTCAAGTACCGGGACGGCAGCACCGACGCGGCCACCACCCTGGAGGAGGCCCTCCGATGAGCGCGCAGCAGGAGCGGAGCGCCACGGGCCGCAGGCCCGACCCGAAGGGTTTGCGGGCAGGAGGCCCGCGATGAGCGCGCAGCAGGAGCGGAGCGCCACGGGCCGCAGGCCCGACCCGAAGGGTTTGCGGGCAGGAGGCCCGCAATGAGGACCGCCGCCCGGCTCGCCCATCTCCGTCCCAGCCCGATCCGGGCCCTGAGCGAAGGCGCCCCCGCCGCCGCCGTGCCCATGGGCCTGGGCGAGCCGGGCTGGGACCTGCCGGAGCCGGCCCGCCGGGCCCTGGCCGCCCAGCAGGGCCCCTGCGCCTACGGCCCCAACGCCGGCCTGCCCGGGCTGGTGGCGGCGGTGGCGGCGTTCCACGGCGCCCAGCCGGGGCAGGTCATGCTTTCCTGCGGCAGCGAAGGCGCGATCTACGCGCTGTTCCAGGCCTGGCTCGATCCGGGCGACCCCGTGCTGGTGCCCGATCCGGGCTTCCTGGCCTACCCCGCCCTGGCCCGGCTGGCCGGGGCCGAGCCGGTGGGATACCCGCTGGGGCCGGACTGTGCCCTGGACCCGGCCGCCTTCCGGGCCGTGCTGGCGCGGACCCCCGGCGCCAAGGTGGCGGTGCTGAACCATCCGGGCAACCCCACCGGGGCCGGCGCCACCCGCCAGGCCCTGGAGGAAGTGGCCGAGGCCTGCTCGGCCGCCGGCGTGCTGCTGCTCTCGGACGAGGTCTACCGGGAGCTGTGCCTGGGCGGGCGCGGGCCCTCGCTGCGGGACGTGACCGACACCGGCCTGGTGCTCGGCTCGGTGAGCAAGGCCTGGGGCGCCCCAGGCCTGCGGGTGGGCTGGGCCATCGGCGATCCGGCCTGGCTCGCCCCGGCCCGGCTGGTGCACGCCTACATGGTCACCGCCCCCGCCCGTCCGGCCCAGCTGGCCGCCCAGGCCCTGCTGGAAGCGTCGGCGGAAGTGCTGGCCGAGGCCAAGGGCCACCTGCGGCTGCGCTGGGAGGCCTTCGCCGGCGCCTACGAGGAGGCCTTCGGCCAGCGCCCGCGCCCCGCGGCCGGGGGCTTCTACCACTGGCAGCCCCTGCCCCCCTCCGCCCTGGGCGACCCCATGGCCTTCTGCCTGCGGGTGCGCGACCAGGGCGGCGTGGTGGTGGTGCCGGGCAGCGCCTTCGGCGAGCGGGGCCGGGGCCACATCCGGCTCAGCTACGCCGGGGATCCCGCCCAAATCCGGGAGGGCGTCCGCCGCCTCGCCCCGTTCTGGAGTGAGTCATGAGCCTGTTCGCCTTCGATGATGCCGCCTGCGCCGACCTGGCCGGGCGCCACGGCACCCCGGTGTTCGCCTACAGCCTGGGCGCGGCCCGGAGCCAGTGGCTGCGGCTGCGCCAGGCCCTGCCCGCCCGGGTGCGCCTGGCCTTCGCGGTGAAGGCCAATCCCCACCACACGCTGCTGTCCGCCTTCGCCGAGCTGGGCTCCAGCTTCGACTGCGCCTCCGGTGGCGAGCTGGCCCGGGTGCAGGCCCTGGGCATCGGCCCGGGGCGGACCTTCTACACCGGCCCGGGCAAGCGCACCGAGGAGCTGGCCCAGGCCCTGGCCCGGGGCGTGCGCATCCAGGCCGACGGCTGGGAGGACCTGGAACGGGTGGAGGCCCTGGCCAAGGGGCCGGTGGCGGTGAACCTGCGGGTCCATCCGCTGGACGGGATCCAGGAGACCTCGCGCATCATCGGCGGCACCGGGCCTTCCGCCTTCGGGGTGGACGAGGAGCAGCTGCCGGCCTTCCTGGAACGGGCCGCATCCCTGGCCAAGGTGACCATCCGCGGCCTGCACGTGTTCGCCGCCAGCAACCAGCGCGATGCCGGGCGCCTCCTGGCCACCCACGGCCACGTCCTGGACCTGGCCAAGGGCCTCCACGAGCGGCACGGCCTGACCCTGGAGCAGATCGACCTGGGCGGCGGCCTGGGCGTGCCCTATGGCGAAGGCGAGCAGACCCTGGACGTGACCGCCCTGGGCCGGGGCCTGACCGGCCTGCTGGCCGCCCACCCCTGGTTCACCGGCGACCTGGTGCTGGAGCCCGGCCGGTTCCTGGCCGCCCCCTGCGGGGTCTACCTGTGCCGGGTGGTGCGGGTGAAGGAGAGCCGCGGGGTGCGCTTCGCCATCCTGGAAGCCGGCGTGAACCATCTCCTGCGTCCCCTGCTCACCGGCCAGCCGTTCCCGGTGAAGGCCGTGGGCGCCGAGGGCCCCCTGCGTCCCGCCACCCTGGCCGGCCCCCTCTGCACCAGCCTGGACCGGCTGGGGGACGTGGAACTCCCGGAGCTGCAGCCCGGCTCCCTGCTCGCCTTCGGCAGCGTGGGCGCCTACGGCTTCACCGAAGCCATGGCCCCCTTCCTCTCCCACCCGGTCCCCGCGGAGGTCTGGGTTCCCTGATCCGGCGGGTTCCAACCATCGCCCTGTTCGGTGCGGCAAGCGGACATGCTTTGGTCCGCACCCACCTTCCGGTAGACCCGCGTCAGCACACAGTCCCCAAGGGGCATGTCAGGGATTCCGGAATCGTTCAGTCTTGAACTGCGATTTGCAGGACAATCTTCCCCCTCGTATGCCCCGTCGCCAGGTCCTGGTACGCAACTCCCAGCTCGTTCAGTGTGTAAACCTTGCCCACGACGGGATGGATTACGCCCGACTCGACCAGAGCGCCGATCTTGGCCAGGAGGGGGCCATCAGGGCGCGTCAAAATGCCGTGGAACTCTGCCCCGCGGCGCTTCGCGCTTCGCTGGTAGGGGGCCACACGGCGAGCAGCCAACCAAGCCAGAGGCGCAGGAATGCCGAATTCGCGATAGGCCCTGGCATCGGCGCTCCTCACCAAACCCACATAGCGTCCTCCGGGCCGCAGGACATCGATGGAGCGGGTGATCAACTCCCCGCCGACCCCGTCGTAGACGACATCGAAAGGCCCGAAATCCTCGAAGCGCTGGCGCGTGTAATCAATGGGGATATCCACCCCAAGGTCCAGGAGGAAGGCCTGGTTCGCACTACCTGCCGTGGCGGCCACCTCGGCACCCAGGTGTTTGGCCAGTTGGATGGCGAAGGAACCCACCCCGCCGGCGCCGGCCTGGATGAGAACGCTCTCCCCGGCCTTGAGGTGAGCGCGCTCGGCAAAGGCCTGCCATGTGGTCAAGGCCACCGTCGGCAGGCTCGCGGCCTCCAGGTGCGAAATGTTCCCAGGCTTAAGCGCGAGAAGATTCGCGGGCACCAGCGCCCGCTCCGCATAGGCTCCCATCGTGCGATTCGGCAAGCGCGTAAACACCTCGTCTCCCCGCTTCCAGCCGTGGACCCCGGGGCCGGTTTCCCGAATGACTCCCGAAATATCAAAGCCCATGACCCAAGGGAATTTGAACTTCATCGACCGCTTGAATTCGCCATTCCGCATGGCGATCTCCACGGGGTTGATGCCCGCCGCGCAGACATCGACGATCACGGAACCGGCCATGACGACGGGGTCAGGCAAGTCTCCGAACCCGATCATGTCATTGCCGCCATATTGTTTCAGATACGCTGCTTTCATGACAGTTGCTCTCCATGGGAAAGAAGGTGGACTAGAGTTCCGGCCCTGTCGCCGTCTGAACGGCAAGGCGGTTGAAATCCTGAAGGTAGGTCCGGGTGGCGGCCAGATGGCGCGGACTGTGGTCCGGGCCGAGGGGACCGTGGGATGCGATGACGACGCGCCGATCCAGGGCTGCAAGGCCATCCAAGGCCGCGATCCAGGCGTTGCGCCCTTCGACGGTCGATTCCGCCAGGAACGGTTGCGTCTCCTCGTACACCGCGCCGCGATGGCTCCAGATCAAGGTTGCGGTCGTGGTCATGGCGATCTCCTTGCGAAAGGGGGGATGGAGATGGCGAGTGGGATTGTCCGCTCGCCGTGTCAAAGTAGTTTCAAAATTAAACCACGAGACAGGAATACCCCAGTCGGTTTAAAATTGCAACCATGATTCCGCTACCCAATGTCCCAAGGACCCGCGACGACGAGGAACGCAGATGAAGGGGAAAAAGACTGAATTAGCTGGCAATCCCTGTCCCATCGCGCGAACCCTGGGCATCATCGGCGACTGGTGGTCCCTGTTGATTATCCGCGACGCGTTGGCAGGACCCCAGCGCTTCGGGGAACTGCAAAAGAACCTGGGGCTGGCCAGAAATATCCTTTCCACCAGGCTGCGCAAGCTCGTGGATGCGGGCATCCTTGAAACAGCGCCCGTCTCGGAAGGAAGTTCGTTCAGCGAGTACGGCCTTACGGAGAAGGGCGAGCAGCTCTATCTGGTCCTGGCCGCTCTGTGGCAGTGGGGTGAGAAGTTCGTATCCGTTCCCAGGCAGCGAACGCTCCAGATTGTCGACCGCAGGAACCTCCAGCCGGTCGCCCCCCTGGAATTGCGGAGCTTGGACGGCCGTCGCCTCGGGCCTGGGGACCTCACTGCCAAGGTGGCCGAAGTTCCTGATGGCCACCCTTTAGGATCGATCAAATAGCCAGGGTGGCGACTGGCTCACCCCCGCCCCGCCGCATGGTAGTGGAGGGTGTAGGTGACGGGGTGGGGAAGCCTGGGGCTGGTCACCGTCACCCCCAGGCTGAGGGTGCCGTGGGCCGGATCCACATGGTAGACGTTGGTCCGCTGCCCGTCCTTGGCATGATAGACCTGGACCAGGTCGCCTTGCTGCTCCCGGACCGCCACGTCGAAGGTCTCGCCGTCGCCGCGCTTCCAGGCGATCCGCTGGCCGTCGAGGGGCAGCTGCTGGCGCTCGCCGTCCTGGTAGCCGATGATCACCTCGGTGGCCGTGACCTTGATGTCCAGGCTATGGTATGCGTTGTTTATGTGATTCATGCGGATCCGGGCCAGGTGGGCCGGGATCCAGCCCATGCCCTTCAGGCCCTGCTCGATGGCCTGGGGAATGGGCGACGGGGCATCGGTCAGGGTCCAGGAACCGGAGAGAGCCTGGACCGCCGGACTGGCCACGAGCGGGAGCGTCAGAAATATCAATAAACCTTGCATGCATTCCCTCCGCTGGGGGGAACATGCTATCACAGGCGGGCAGTCGGACAAGCTTCCGCGGTCCCCGGCGCCGGGGCCACGGTCAGGGGACCGCCTTGGTTTCGCAAGCCCACTCCATTTCCTTCACCTCGGCCACCAGCCGCCGGTTGTCCGCGTCGGCCAGCCAGAACCTGGCGTAGGCGGCGCCCAGGGTCTGCCCGGCCTTCACGTCGCTGGGCCAGTGGACCCCGGCCAGGGCCCGGTCGTAGCCCAGCAGGTGCCCGCACTCGATCACCTTGGACTTCTGCCCGGGCTCCAGCTCGGCGAGGATGTGGGCGAAGAAGATCCCCCGGGTGGCGTGGCCGCTGGGATAGGAAGGGGTTTCCTCCAGCTGCACCGCGGGGACGAGCCCCGCGTGGGTCTCGAAGGGCCGCGGCCGGAAGTGGCGCTGCTTCAGGGGATCCAGGACCTGCCTGAGGTCGCCGCTGGCCTTGTCCAGCAGCGCTGCGGTCTTGGGCCGGGAGGAAGGGTCGCAGCGGTGGCCCAGGACGCCGGCGAAGGCGGCCAGGGTCAGCCGGCAGCCGGCGCTGGCCCGCGCCACGTCCATGCCGGTCCGGCACCGCTGGAGCCACAGCAGCACCGCCAGGTCGCCCTCGGCTTCCGGGGAGCCGGGCTGGGGGTAGGGGCCGATGAGCGCGTTCCAGTCGGGCGCCGCGGTCTCGGCGGCCGCGGGTTCCTGGAGCATGGCCCGGGCCGGGGCCAGGGACGCCTGGACCAGGGCCAGGGATAGCAGGAATCGAAGGGGAATGGCCATGGGGGTCTCTCCGCAAGGATCCCGAGTCTGCCCGACCCGACGCGGGCCTGGCCACTCTAATATTTGTATTTTTTTTAAATAATTAAAATTTTTTCCTATTTTTGTTGATCGGAAAGGCTCCCCGCGGCCCAGGCCTGGAGCAGGCAGCGGGTTCCGGCCGGCGGTCAAAAACCGCCGCGGGCCGGATCAATTAATTGTTATTTTCAATAAACCCGGCATCGGGCGCGGCCCCGGGCCGCCGGTCCAGGACTGAGATTTATTCTCAGGCGCATGACCCAGGTCACGTTGGGGCCGGGACGGGTTGCGCCCGAAGCTGGATGAGCGATCCTGGTAGTCGAGAGGGAAAAGAGGAAACAAGGTTACTTAGATCTCATCTCGATGGCTTTTAATCAGATGTGGCACCACCTGTTTCCCAGCCCCGGGCCGAAACCCGGACCGTTCCCCCACACCGCCGCTGGTGCCCTGAACCGGGCAACCCGGCTTCCACCACCCGTGACCCCGAACCTCCTCCGGCCTTTCCCGGTCCCGGTGTCGGCCGATCCTCCACCCTTTGCACAGGAAATTGGAAATGAAAACTCCGTCCCTTTCCTTCCGCCTCCCGCTCCTCCTCCTGGCCCTGGCCGCCGCGGCTCCGGGCACCCCGCTCGCCGCGGCCGGCTACGCGCCGGAGGTGAGCCAGAAGATCGACCAGCTCCGCGCCAACGTCCAGGCCCAGGGCGGGCAGTTCCAGGTGGGCATCAACCCGGCCATGCAGTACGACCTGAAGCGCCTGTGCGGGCTCAATCCCCAGCTGATGCCCGCGGAATTCGTCGCCCACGAGCCGGGCGGGTTCGAGAACTACGAGGTCGAGGCCACCGCCACCGCCCTGCCCGCCGCCTTCATCGGCGTGTTCAGCAGCGTCAAGGACCAGGGCCAGTGCGGCAGCTGCTGGGCCTTCTCCACCATCGGCTCCCTGGAGGGCGCGGCCCTGAAGCAGAGCGGGGCCGCCAACGGCAAGGTCGAGGCCGACGGTTCCATCGTCGTGAGCGGCGACCTTCCCGCCCTGTCCGAGGAGCAGGTGCTTTCCTGCAACCCCTGGGGCTGGGGCTGCAACGGCGGCTACTTCGCCTTCGACATGCTGATGCCGTCCAAGGCCGGCGCCACCGGCTACTACAAGGGCGCGGTGGCCGCCGCCGCCTTCCCGTACGTGGGCGACACCGTGGCCTGCAGCATCGGCCGCAACCCCAGCTTCACCCCGGTCGCCAAGTGGGGCTACGTGGGCAACAGCGGCACGGTCCCGTCCGTGGCCGCCATCAAGTCGGCCATCTACACCCACGGCGGCGTCTCCGCCTGCGTCTACGCCGACGAGTACTTCCAGGCCTACACCAGCGGCGTGTTCACCGATTCCAGCTCCTACAGCTCCATCAACCACGCCATCCTCCTGGTGGGCTGGGACGACGCCAAGGGCGCCTGGCTGCTGAAGAACTCCTGGGGCCCGTCCTGGGGCGTGGACGGCTTCATGTGGATCAAGTACGGCACCTGCAACGTGGGCCTGGGAGCCTGCTGGGTCACCGAATAGCCGCTGACCGCGCAGCAGGATCCAGGGCCGGCCGGGAACCGCGATGACGGTTCCCGGCCGGCTCAGCGTTGCTGTTCCACCTCGGCCACCTTGGCCACCCGCCGGCAGTGCCGCTCGGCGCCGGTGAAGTTCGCGGCCAGGAAGGCCGCCACCAGCTCCCAGGCCAGGGCGTGGCCCGTGACCAGGCCGCCCAGGCAGATCAGGTCGAGGTTGTCGTCCTCGACCCCCTGGTGCGCCGAGAACGGGTCCTGGATCAGGCAGGCCCGGACCCCCCGCACCTTGTTGGCGGCGACGCAGGCGCCCACGCCGCTGCCGCAGATGGCCACCCCGCGCGCAACCTCGCCGCGGGCCAGCGCCCGGGCCAGGGGCACCACGTAGTCCGGATAGTCGTCCCCCGGCACCAGGGACGCGGCGCCGAAGTCCACCACCTGGAAGCCGGCCTCGCGCAGCTTGCCGGCGATGTGCTGCTTCAGCTCGAAGCCGCCGTGGTCGGCGGCGATCCCGATGATCCTGGGCGGCGTGGGCGATATGGTCATGGGCTTCGATCCCCTTGATTCATCTTGCGCCGCATGTCCCATAAACAGGCAAAACAGTACTATTTGTTGCTTTTTAGTAAAGTATACTTACACTAAATCATGGTTTTTGTACGGAGAAGCCCATGCTGGGGACCCAGGCAGAGCTCACGTCAGTGCTTCGGCAATACAATCCCTGGTGGGCCGAGGGTGGGACGCCCGACCTGCCGCCTTGGCCGCGGGCTGCCTTCAAAGAGTTGTTGCAGTGGCTGACCGACCCTCCTGCCGGACGAGCCCTGCTTCTGGCGGGAGCCCGGCAGATCGGGAAGACCACCCTGTTCCTCCAGTGCATCGACCGTCTGCTGCAGACTGGGGTTCCGCCCGGCAACATCCTCTACATCACCTTCGACCATCCCCTGCTGAAGCTCCTGGGGCTGGACGGGGCAATCCGGTTGTGGCGGGAGGTGGAACCGGCGGCGGCTGGCCCCGAATACCTGTTCCTGGACGAAATCCAGACCACCAAGGACTGGCAGACCTGGCTGAAGCACCAGGTGGACTTCCACAAGCGCAGGCGGATCGCCGTCACCGGTTCGGCCACCCCGCTCACCACCGAGGGGCAGGAATCCGGCGTCGGCCGCTGGCACACCCTCCAGCTGGCCACGCTTTCGTTCTTCGAGTTCCTGCAGATCAAGCGTCTGCCGGAATTCCCCCTGCCCCAGGTGGCTTCGCTGCAGGCCCTGTTCGAGTGGAAGCAGGCCGACTTCGACCGGGCCAGCGCGGATGCGGCACCGATCGTCGGCCACTTCCATGACTACCTTCTGCGCGGTGGTTTCCCCCAATGCGCCCTCACGGAATCCCTGAGCCTGGCCCAGAAGCTCCTGCGGGAGGACATCGTGGACAAGGTGCTGAAGCGGGACATGACCGCACTCTTCGGGGTGCGCCGCATCGTCGAACTGGAGCACACCTTCCTGTACCTCTGCCTCCATGACGGGGATCTCCTGGACCTGGGCCAGCTGTGCAGCAGCCTCGGCTTGAAACGCCCCACGGTGGCCAGCTTCATCGACCTGTTCGAAGCCACCCATCTGATCTACCGCCTGAAGCCTTACGGCTATGGCAAGGAAGTGCTGCGCGGCCGGTCCAAGATCTACCTGGCGGACGCGGCCATCGCGCCCAGCGTGCTGCTGAAGGGCAAGGCCCTGCTGGACGACGGCCCCGCCCTCGGGCGGGCCGTGGAGACAGCCTTCTTCAAGCATCTGTTCACCCGCTACTACAGGCAGAGCATCGGCTTTTCCTATTGGCGGGGGCGCCAGGACCTGGAAGTGGACCTCATCGCGGACAGCGAAGGCGAGTTGGTGCCGTTCGAGGTCAAATACCGGTCCCAGCACACGGATCCCCGAGACCTCAAGGGCCTCGCCCTGTTCTGCGAGGAAAAGAAGGTGCGCCGCGGCTATGTAATCACCCGCGAACTGTCGGACTTCGGAGTGATGCACCTGAAGGGAACCCCTGTCCTCAAGATCCCGGCCCCCCTGGCCTGCTACTGGCTCAGCCGGGGCGAAGCGGAGACCGCCCTGTAGGCTGTTGAATGTTACAATGCGCAAGTCAGCCCGTCTTTCCTGACCAAATCAAACCTTGCAGGCGTTCGATCTTAGCCATCGGCTCCCTGGTCATCAGCCTTCCCTCTGGAGTCCGCACCCATGCTGGTCGTCGCCTTGATGCTCGCGTCCATGGCTTGCTGGGTCGGGGCCGGCCTGCTGGGCCTGGCGGTTGCCGATGACCGGGCGCCCGTGGCGCTGGGGGTGCTGGGCTCGCTGCTGGCCCTGGCCGGGGCGCTGGCGGTGCTGCTGGGAGGTACGGCCGCGGCCCTGGACTTCGGGTTCTGGGGGGTCCGGGCGACCCTGGCGGTGGATCCGCTCTCCGCCGCCTTCCTGCTGCCCCTGCACCTGGTGGCCGCCCTGGGCGCCGTCTACGGCATGGCCTACTGGCCCCTGGACGCCCCCAAGGGCACCGGCCGCTGGGTGCGCTGCGGCTATGGCGTCCTGGTGGCCGCCATGACCCTGGTGTTCACCGCCCGCCAGGGGGTGCTGTTCCTCATGGCCTGGGAGCTCATGGCCATGTCCGCCATGCTGCTCATGGCCACCGAGCACGAGCGCCCGGAGGTGCTGCGCGGCACCTGGGTCTACCTGGCCTGCACCCACGCGGGCACGGTGCTGCTCACGCTCATGGTGATCCTGCTGGCCCAGCGCCTGGGCGGCTATGCCTGGTTCCCCTCCAGCCCGTTCCCCCAGCCGGCCCGGGACGCGCTGATCCTGGTGCTGGCCCTGGCGGGCTTCGGCTTCAAGGCGGGCCTGGTGCCGCTGCACTTCTGGCTCCCCTCGGCCCACGCCGGCTCGCCCAGCCACGTCTCCGCCATCCTCTCCGCGGTGATGCTCAAGGCCGGCGTGTACGGCGTGCTGCGGGTGGCCGCCCTGCTGCCGCCGGTGCCGCACCTGGGCGCCGCGGTCATGGGGCTGGGCGCGCTCGCCGCCCTGGCCGGGGTCGGCGGCGCCTTGTGCCAGCGGGACTTCAAGCGCCTGCTGGCCTATTCCAGCGTGGAGAACATCGGCATCATCTTCATGGGCATCGGCCTGGGCTGGACCGGACGCTGGCTGCACGACCCCTGGCTGGCCGCCCTGGGCTTCGGCGCCGCCCTGCTCCACGTGTGGAACCACGCCGCCTTCAAGAGCCTGCTGTTCCTGGGGGCGGGCTCGGTGCTGCACGCCACCGGCACCCGGGACCTGGAGCGCCTGGGCGGGCTCGGCGCCCGGATGCCGCGCACGGCCCTGTGGCTCTTCCCGGGGGTGCTGGCGGTGTCGGCGCTGCCGCCCTTCAACGGCTTCGTCAGCGAGTGGCTGCTGTACCGGGGCTGCTTCAGCGCCATCCTGGGCGGGGGCGCCTGGCCCGAGGGCCTGGCCCTCACCGCCCTGGCCCTCACCGGCGGCCTGGCCGCGGTGGCCTTCGCCAAGTTCTTCGGCTTCGCCTTCCTGGGCGTCGCCCGCAGTCCCGAGGCCGAGCAGGCCCACGATCCCGGGCCCCTGATGTGGGGGCCCATGGCGGTCCTGGCCTGCCTCTGCCTGGCCCTGAGCCTGGGCTCCGCGCTGCTGCTGCCGCTCCTGGACCGGGTGCTGGCGGTGCTGGCCCCGGGCGACGCCCCGCTCCTGGCCCTGGGGCTCCGCCATGACCTGGCCGTCTGCGCCGCCCTGTCCGCCCTGCTCCTGGCCCTGGGCGCCGGGGCCCTGCTCTGGGCGCGTTCCGGGGCCGCCCCCGCCGAGGCCCGGCCCGGCACCTGGGATTGCGGCTATGCGCGGCCCACCGCCCGGATGCAGTACTCCGCCAGCTCGTTCGCCGACGGCTGGGGCGAGTTCATGCCCGGCCTCCGGAGCCGGGTGCGCCGGATCAGGGCCCTGTTCCCCCGGGACATCGCCTTCCATTCGGAATTCCAGGACCCGGTGGGGGAGGGCTTCGTGGCGCCCCGCACCGGGCGGCTGGCCCTGCGCCTGCAGCGCTACCGCTGGCTGCAGCAGGGCCAGCTGCCCATGTACCTGCTCTACATCCTGGCCACCCTGGTGGTCATGCTCCTGTGGCTGATCCTGCGCCCCTGGTGGCTGGGATGATCCTGCTCCTGCTCGCCGCGGGCCTGGCCGCGGTGTCCGGCGTTCCCGGGCTGTTCCGGGCCCGGGGCGGCCTGGCCGCGGCCTGGCTCATGGGCCTGGCCGCCCTGGCCGGGTGCGCCGCCGCGGGGCTCACCCTGGCCGGGGGCGGCTCGGGCCTGGCCCTGCTGCGCACCCCCCTGGGCACCCAGGGCTTCCTGCGCCTGGACGCCGTGGGCGCGTTCTTCCTGGTCCCGGTCCTGCTGCTGCCCGCCTGCGGCACGATCTTCGCCCGGGGCTACTGGGACGGCCACCACGAGAGCGCCCGCCGGCTGCGGCTGCTGCTGGGGCTCACCACCGCCTGCATGGTCCTGCTGGTGGCGGCGGCCCACGCCCTCACCTTCCTCCTGGCCTGGGAGGGCATGGCGGTCGGGTCCTTCTTCCTGGTGGCCGCCGAGGACCGGGAGCCCGGCACCCTGCGCGCCGGCTGGATCTACCTGGCCACCACGCACACCGGGACCCTGTGCCTGTTCGCCGCCTTCGCCCTGGCCGCCTCCGGCGCCGGCTTCCTGTTCACCCCGCTGGCCCCCGGCTTCGCCGCCACGCCCCGGGGCAGCGCCATGTTCCTGCTGTTCCTGGCCGGCTTCGGCATGAAGGCCGGGGTCTTCCCCCTGCACTTCTGGCTGCCGCCGGCCCACGCCGCGGCGCCCAGCCACGTATCCTCGCTCATGTCGGGCATCCTCATCAAGATGGGCATCCTCGGCCTGGTCCGGGTCCTGGCCCTGGTGCCGGATCCGCCCCTGTGGTGGGGGGCGCTGCTGGTGGCCCTGGGCGCGCTCTCGGGCCTGCTGGGGGTCGCCTTCGCCCTGGCCCAGCACGACCTCAAGCGCCTGCTGGCCTACCATTCCATCGAGAACATCGGCATCATCCTGCTGGGCCTGGGCCTGGGCACCCTGGGCAAGAGCGCCGGGCACCCGGAGCTGGAGCTCCTGGGCTTCGCCGGAGCCCTGCTGCACGTGCTCAACCACAGCCTGTTCAAGGGGCTCCTGTTCCTGGGCGCCGGCTCGGTGGGCCACGCCACCGGCACCCGCAACCTGGAGCGGCTGGGCGGCCTGGCCCGGACCATGCCGTGCACCGCCGCGGCCTTCCTGGCCGGGTCCTGGGCCATCTGCGGCCTGCCGCCGCTCAACGGCTTCGTGAGCGAATGGCTGATCTACCTGGCCGCCTTCCGGGGCCTGGCCTTCGCCGGCTCCAGCTGGCCGCTGCTGGCCCTGGCCGCCCTGGCCGCCATCGGCGCCATGGCGGCGGCCTGCTTCGCCAAGGTGTTCGGGGTGGTGTTCCTGGGCCAGCCCCGGTCCAGGGAAGCCGCCGCGGCCGTGGAAGCGCCCCGGTCCATGCTGGCGCCCATGGCGGTGCTGGCCGCGGCCTGCGCGCTGATCGGGCTGGCCCCGGCCCTGGCCGCGCCGGCCCTGGCCCGGGCCGCGGCCCAGGCCGCCGGCCTGGCCGGGCCGGCGGACCTGGGCCTGGCCCACCTGGGCATGCTCACCTGGATCGCCCTGCCCCTGCTGGCGGGCGCCGGCCTGCTCTGGGCCTGGGCGAAGGGCGGCGCGGCCCCCCGCACCGGCCTGCCCACCTGGGACTGCGGCTACACGGCCTCCGGCCCCCGGGTGCAGTACACCGCGTCCTCCTTCGCCGACGGCCTGGTGTCCGCCCTGCGCTACGTCCTGTGGCCCCGGGTCCGCTGGCGGCGGATCCTGGCGCTGTTCCCGTCCCAGCGCAGCTATCGCTCCCAGGTGCCGGACCCGGTCCTGGACCGGGTCGCCGAGCCGGGCCTGGACCTGGCCGCCCGGGGCCTCGGGCGGCTGCGCTTCTTCCAGGGCGGCCAGCTCCCCCTCTATCTCCTGTACATCCTCGCCACCCTGGTGGCGCTCCTCGTCTGGATGGTGGCCTGAACCATGTGCGAAACCACCCTGGTCCGCTCCCTGAACATCCTGCTGCACCTGCTGACGGCCCTGCTGCTGCCGCCCCTGATCCCGGGCCTGATCAACAAGGTCAAGGCGCTGATGGCCGGGCGCACCGGGCCGCCGGTGCTCCAGCTCTACCACGACCTGGCCAAGCTGGCCCGGAAGCGGGCGGTGTACAGCCGCACCACCACCTGGGTGTTCCTGGCCGGCCCGGTGGCGGTGGTGGCCGCGGGCCTGGTGGCCGCCCTGCTGGTGCCGTTCGGCCACGCCCCGGCCCCGGTGCACTTCCAGGGGGACCTGATCCTGTTCGCCTACCTGTGGGGCCTGGCCCGCTTCGCCACCGTGCTCTCGGCCCTGGACACCGGGTCCAGCTTCGAGGGCATGGGCGCGGCCCGGGAGGTGACCTTCTCGGTGCTGGCCGAACCGGCGCTGTTCCTGGGCTTCGCCGCCCTGGCCAAGGTCTCCGGCAGCCTCTCCCTGTCGGGGATGCTGGCTTCGCCCGGCTTCGCCATCTCCCGGGCCACCGGCCCGATCATCCTGGTGCTGGCGGGCTGGGGCATCGTGTTCCTGGCCGAGAACGCCCGGATCCCCGTGGACGACCCCAATACCCACCTGGAGCTGACCATGATCCACGAGGTCATGCTGCTGGACCACTCCGGGCGGCCCCTGGCCCTGGCCCTGTACGGCGCCAGCCTGAAGCTGCTGGTGCTGGGGGCGCTGCTGGTGGGGCCCCTGCTGCCCCGGGCCGGCCACCCCTGGCTGGACTGGGCCGCCTTCTACGGGGCCATCGCCGCCCTGGCCGCCGGGGTCGGCCTGGTGGAGAGCGCCACCGCCCGGTTCCGCCTGAACCGGGTGCCCCAGTTCCTGGTGGCGGGCCTCCTGGCCACGGCGTTCGCCTTCTTCCTGCTCCAGGCCTAGGGGAAAACCATGCTGCGCGACCTCCTCATCGCCCTGATCGTCCTCACCAACTTCACCCTGGTGGCCACCAGCCGGATCAACAAGATGATCCAGGTGGCGGTGCTCCAGGGGGTGATGCTGGGCCTGCTGCCGCTGGCCATGGGCCTGGGCCGGCACCTGCACATCGTGCTCATGGTGGCGGCGGCGGTCACGGTCAAGGGCTGGCTGATCCCCTACCTGTTCCGCCGCGCCACCCGCAAGGTGAAGATGCACCGGGAGGTGTCCCCCTACATCGGCTTCACCGCCTCCCTGGTGCTGTGCGCCCTGGGCACCGGCCTGGGCCTGCTCCTGGCCAGCAGCCTGCCCCTGTCCCCGGGCAGCCCGTTCTCCCTGTTCGTGCCCGCCTCCCTGTCCACCCTGCTCACCGGCTTCCTGCTGCTCATCACCCGGCGCAAGGCCCTGACCCAGGTGGTGGGCTACCTGGTGCTGGAGAACGGGATCTACCTGTTCGGCCTGATGCTGGTGGAGGAGATGCCGATGCTGGTGGAGACCGGCATCCTGCTGGACCTGTTCGTGGGCATCTTCGTCATGGGCATCGTCATCAACCACATCACCGCGGCCTTCGATTCCACGGACACCCGGCACCTGGCCGAACTGAAGGACTGAGCACATGGTCTGGTTCCTCATCGCCCTCCCGCTGGCGGCCGCCGTCCTGGCCTTCGCCACCAACTCCATCCGGTTCCGGACCCGGCTGCTGCCCGCCACCGCGGCGCTGCACCTGGCCTGCCTGCTGTTCGCCCTGCGCGGCTGGGACGCGGTCAGGCCCGACGCCTGGCTGGGCCTGGACGCCCTGGGCGGCTGGACCCTGCTGGTGGTCAGCGTGCTGTTCTGCTTCTGCGCCTGCTACGCCCCGGCCTACCTGGCGCTGCGGCCCGACCGGGACAACCGGGTGTTCGTGGCCAGCTTCCTCAGCTTCCTGGGCCTGGCCTCGCTGCTGGCCGCGGCGCGCCACCCGGGCCTGGTCTGGGTGGCCATGGAGAGCACCACCCTGGCCACCGCCCCGCTGATCTACTTCAACCACAACCGGCGCTCCATCGAGGCCACCTGGAAGTACCTGATCATCGGCTCGGTGGGCATCGCCCTGGCGCTGCTGGGCACCCTGTT
>Ga0181516_10001035_pt1 | contig 22415 bp, 21 predicted proteins | sample PEATcosm2014_Bin_25_FD_121104 | JGI IMG/M metagenome (GOLD analysis project Ga0181516, IMG submission 121104) | Peatland microbial communities from MTU Mesocosm Facility, Houghton, MI, USA - PEATcosm2014_Bin01_10_metaG | ecosystem: Environmental > Terrestrial > Soil > Wetlands > Peat | place... | reverse complement strand
TGCATTTCGGCACCGCGGGGCTGCGTGGCCCCGAGATCGCTGGTCCGTCAGGGATGAACCGTGCCACGGTGAGCCGTGCGACCCAGGGCGTCGTGGCCTGGCTGGCGGCGACGGGCGTCGACGCGAGCCGAGGGGTCGTCGTGGGTCGTGACGCGCGTCACGGTTCGGAGAAATTCAACGACGAAGTGGTCGAGGTCCTGCTCGGCGCGGGTGTACGGGTGTTGGAGATGCCCGGGCCACTGCCGACGCCGCTCGTTCCCTACGTGGTCAAATCACTCGGTCTGGCGGCGGGCATCATGATCACCGCCAGTCACAACCCGCCACGCGACAACGGCTACAAGCTCTACGACCAGAGCGGCAGTCAGATCATCGCGCCGAGTGACGAGATTGTCGAACGATTCATGGCCGACGCGTCCTCGGCGGCACACGCACCGCGCTCGAGCGACCTGCACTCCTTCGTCGAGCCTGACGTGCTGGAGTCGTACCAGCGGCACATGGTCGCACGTTTTGGTGTCGGATCGAGCCACCTGGCGATTACCTACACGCCCCTGCACGGTGTGGGCGGTGCGCTGATGACCGAATTATTCGCCGAGGCGGGCTACGCCAAGGTGACTACCGTCGACGCCCAGTTCGCGCCGGACGCTAGTTTTCCGACGCTGCCCTTCCCCAATCCCGAAGAGCCCGGTGCGCTGGACCTCGCCCTCGCCACCGCCGACGTCGCGAACTCGACCCTCGTCGTCGCCAACGACCCCGACGCCGACCGATTGGGCGTCGCGGTTCGCTCGGGTGAGGGCTGGCGGGTGCTGCGCGGTGACGAGATCGGCTGGTTGCTGGCGTCCTCGTTGTTGGCGGGTGCGGGTCCCGGTGACGTGGTCGCCACCAGCATCGTCTCGTCCACCTTGCTCGAAGCGATGGCGAGGGAATCGAAGGTGCGCTACGCCGTCACACTCACGGGCTTTAAGTGGATCTCGCGCGCGGCGGGTACCGGTCGTCTGCTTTTCGGGTACGAGGAGGCGCTGGGTTTCGCCGTCGACCCGATGGTCGCGGACAAGGACGGCATGTCCGCCGCGCTCGCGTTGTGTCGGCTCGCCCATCAACTCGACCGCGAAGGCAGGACGTTGCTCGACCGACTCGATGAGATCGAGAGTCACTTTGGCGTGCACGCCGGCGCCCAACTCTCGTTTCGCGACGAGCGACCCCACGGGCTCAGTCACATCGCGAGCAAGGTGGACGCGCTACGTGCGTCGCCCCCGACGGCGCTCGGTGGCCTCGCGGTGACCCGAGTCGTGGATCTGGCGGTGGGCGCGTTCGGACTCGCCCCCACCGAAGGAGTGCTCTTCGAACTCGGTGAGCGCGGTCGGGTCGTCGTTCGCCCGTCGGGAACCGAGGCGAAACTGAAGGCCTACCTCGAAGTGACGACGAGCCCAGTCGCGATCGGAGGCTTGGCTCGTCAGCGCGAGGAGGCCGCGGCCCAACTGGCCCTCGTGCGCGAGGAACTTGAGACGCTGCTTTCGCTCTAGTTCGTGCGCAGCGCGGCGTAACCGGGCTTGATCACTTGGTTGATCATCGCCAGACGCTGATCAAATTGGTAGAAGGAACTCTTGGCGGCGTTCAACGTGATCCATTCCATGTCAGCGAGGGTCCAGCTGAAGGCGGCCGCGCACTTCTCGAACTCACTGCTGAGCGTGATGCCGCTCATGAGCCGGTTGTCGGTGTTGAGTGTCACTCGGAAGCGCAGTTGGCGCAGGACGTCGATGGGGTGGGTGGCGACGGACTTGGCGGCCCCGGTGTGGACGTTGGAGGTCGGACACACTTCGAGGGGTATTCGCCGGTCGCGTACGTAGTTGGCCAGTCGACCGAGCTCGAAGGTGTCGCCCACGTGTTTGATGTCGTCGACGATTCGCACGCCGTGACCGAGCCGTTCGGCGTTGCAGAATTGCACGGCTTCCCAGATCGAGGGCAGACCGAAGGCCTCGCCCGCGTGGATCGTCATGTGGAAATCCTCCCGCTGGATGAGGTGGAACGCCCGCAGGTGCTCGGTCGGTGGGAAGCCGTCCTCGGGGCCCGCGATGTCGAATCCACAGACACCGTGGTCGCGAAACGAGACGGCGAGAGCGGCGATCTCCTCGCTCGCGTTGGCCTGTCGCATCGCCGACAGGATCGCGCGCACGACGATGGCTCGACCCTCGAGTGCGGCTTGTCGAGTACCGTGCGCGAAACCTTCCAGGACAGCTTCGACGACTTCGTCGAGCCGGAGACCTCGCTGGAGGTGTAGTTCGGGGGCGAAGCGCACTTCCGCATAGACAATGCCGTCACGCGCGAGGTCGAGCGCGCTCTCACTCGCTACCCGCTGAAGCTGTTCCTTGCTCTGCATGAGCGCGGTCGTGTGCCGGAACCCTTCGAGATAGCGAACCAGGTCACTGCCCGGCGCGTCGGCGATGAACCACTCACGAAGTGTCGCGGGATCTTGCGTCGGCAGATCGCGGTAGTTGACCTCGCGCGCCAGGTCGAGCACGGTCTCGGGGCGCAGACCGCCGTCGAGGTGCTCGTGCAAAAGGACCTTGGGAGCCCGGTCGATGATCTCGCGGGTGAGTGTCGGCTTTGACATGATTCAAGGCTAGCCAAGCGACCGGCGAATTACTTCGTGATCCTTTCGAGCAGGATCCCGATGGACACGGGCACGTCGTCGCCAATGGTCGCGGCACCTCGCAATGCCTCACGTCCGCGGGCCAGGTGCTCGTCGTCGTCGGCGTAGAGCTCGAATAGCGGCTCGCCGACCTCAACCCGATCGCCCTCGCGCACGAGGCAGATCACCCCCGCGCCGGCACTGACCGGATCCTCCTTTCGGGCGCGACCGGCGCCGAGGCGCCACGCGGCGACGCCGACACCCAGCGCGTCCACGACGGTGACGAAGCCGCTCGTGTCAGCGGTAATGACGTCGTGGATCGGTGCCGGTGTCAGGACGGCATCCGGGTCACCGCCCTGGGCCTGGATCATTGAACGATAGACGTCGTAGGCCGACCCGTCGTCGAGTTTCACGGCGGGGTCGACGTCGATGCCGACCAATCCGAGCATCTCGCGTGCGAGCGCGAGAGTGAGATCGCGCACGTCGCTCGGACCACCGCCGCGCAGGACGTCGACCGACTCAACTACCTCGAGTGCGTTTCCCACGGCCCGTCCAAGGGGTTGATCCATGGCGGTGAGTCGGGCCACGGTCGCCACGCCGTGGCTCTCGCCGAGGGCGACCATCGTCGATGCCAGTTCGCGAGCGCGTTCGATGGTTTTGATGAACGCGCCACGTCCGACCTTCACGTCGAGGACGAGAGCGTGGGTGCCTTCGGCGATCTTCTTGGACATGATTGACGACGAGATGAGCGGGATCGATTCGACTGTGCCGGTCACGTCGCGCAGGGCGTAGAGCCGGCGGTCGATCGGCGCGAGCCCCGCGCCGGCGGCGCAGATGACCGCGCCGACCGATTCGAGTTGCGTGCGAATCTCATCGTTGGTGAGCGCGGCCCGCCACCCGGGAATCGATTCGAGCTTGTCGAGCGTGCCGCCCGTGTGACCAAGTCCACGACCCGACAGCTGCGGCACGCAGGCGCCGCAGGCTGCGACGAGTGGCGCGAGGATCAATGAGATCTTGTCACCGACGCCACCAGTCGAGTGCTTGTCCACGCTCGGCCGCGACAGGCCTCCCAGGTTGAGCGTCTCGCCCGAGGCGATCATGCAGTCAGTCCAGGTGCGAAGTTCACGATCGGCCATGCCTCGAAAGAAGACCGCCATGAGTAGGGCCGACATCTGTTCTTCGGCGACCTCGCCGCGCTGGTACGCCTCGAGGACCCAGGTGATCTGGCCGTCGGACAGTGCGGAACCGTCGCGTTTCGTGGTGATGACGTCGACGGCCGAGAAGCTCATTGACTGGCGCGCGTCCCGAGGTCGTCGGGTCCGAAGGCCTCGGGCAGGAGTTCGTGCAAGTGCCGTGGCGCTGAGTCGGGTCCCGCGTCGACGAGCAGGCCGCCACCACCGTGTTCAAAGAGGAGTTGGCGACAGCGTCCGCACGGTGCAATCGGCTGCGCGTCGCCCGCGACGATCGACACCGCGGCGAGACGTCCGCCACCCTGTCGGGCGAGGTCGCTCACGAGCGAACATTCCGCGCACAAGGTGAGTCCGTAACTGGCGTTTTCGACGTTGGCGCCTTCGACGACCCGCCCGTCGGTGGTGTAACCGGCCGCGCCCACTCGTACGTGCGAGTACGGGCTGTACGAAAGTGATGTGGCGTGAACCGCTCGCTCTCGAAGCGTCTCCCAGGGGATCTCGTTCAACGAACTCACGGTGGTAACAGTACACTTCGCTCAGCGTGAACAATTCCTGGCAGCACCGTGTCGTACTGTGCGACGAAGTCGCCACCGCGCTCAACGAGTCACGTCCCGTCGTCGCCCTGGAGACCACCATCGTCGTCCAGGGGCTCCCCGCGCCAATCAACTTGGAGGTCGCCCACGACTGCGATCAGGCGGTACGAAAGTCGGGCGCGGTGCCCGCGACGATCGGTGTACTCAACGGCACAGTCGTCGTCGGACTGAGCGCGAGCGAACTTGAAGACCTCGCCTCGCCAACGCGCAAGGCCGCGAAGCTGTCCTCGCGCGACCTCGGACTCGCCCTGGCGAGTTCGGCCGATGGCGCGACCACCGTCGCGGGCACCATTGCGGTGGCGCGTCAGGTCGGTATCGACGTCATGGCGACGGGTGGACTCGGCGGGGTGCACCGCGGCGCCGCACAAAGTTTCGATGAGTCCGCGGACCTGACGGCACTCTCGCGCACGCCAGTGCTCGTCGTCGCCTCGGGCGTCAAGTCGATCCTGGACATTGGTGCGACCTTGGAGCGACTTGATTCGCTTGGCGTGCCCATCGCGGGTTACCGGACCACGAAGTTCCCTGGGTTCTACCGAGCGAGTAGCGGTTTTGATCTCGAATGGTCACTCGAGAGCGCCGAGCAGGTGGCGTTCGCGTTCTTGGCCCACCGACTCTTTTCGCCCACGGGAATGCTGGTGGCGAACCCGATCGCCGAGGAGCAGCAACTCGACGCCCAGACCCACGACCACGCGCTCGCGAGCGCCTTGGCGCTCTCGGACCACCTGGGTGTCACGGGAAAAGAGGTGACGCCCGTACTGCTCGCGGAGTTCGCTCGCTTCACCGCTGGCGAGAGCGTCCAGGTCAACCGAGATCTCGTAGTCGCGAACGCCGAGCTCGCCGGTGCGATCGCCCTGGCCATCGTGAAGGCTCGTCAGTGAACCAGAAGCGCGTGGTGGTCATCGGTGATGCGATGATCGACGTCGTCGTGCGCGCGCTCGAACCCGTTCACCTTTCCAGTGACACCGCCTCCAAGGTTCGCCTCGGTCGAGGAGGTTCGGCCGCTAATATCGCGGCCGAGTTGGCGCTCGATCACCACGTCGCTTTCATTGGCGCGGTGGGCCAGGACGCGGCGGGTGAGGTCTTTTTGTCGGACCTTCGAGCGTCTGACGTGACGCCGCTGGTCCAGATACTGCCTGGCGCGACGGGGGTCGTGGTCGCGTTCGTGAACGACGACGGCGAGCGGGCGATGCTCACTGACCGAGGCGTCAACGCGCGGCTGAGCGGCGACGCGGTGCGCGACGCGCTCATGGTGCCGTTCGATCACCTGCACGTATCGGGGTACACCTTCCTCGATCCCCGCACACGACACATCGCCGTCGAGGCCCTCGGCTACGCCCGACAACTCGGTTCGAGCACGTCGGTTGACGTCTGTTCGGTCGGACCACTGCGTCAGTTGGGTGCGGAGAGGTTCCTCAAGGCGATCGGCCGGGTGACGATGCTCTTCGCTAACGAAGAGGAGGCGTGCGCGCTTGGCGAGTCGAGGAGCCTGCAACGGGCACTCACCGCCGTACGACCCTACGGTGAGGAGGTGGTGGTCACGCTCGGACCCGGCGGCGCTCTAGTGGTGAGTGACGGCGAGCTCGTGCGCAAACCCTCTCGTGAGGTCGACGTCGTCGACACGACGGGTGCGGGTGACGCTGCGACCGGCACCTACTTGTCCAAGCGTCTCAGCGGGCGAAGCCGCGATCAATCCCTCGAGCTCGCGATGAGTCGTGCGTCTAAGGTCGTGCGCAGGCTTGGCTCTCGCGCCTAGGTTTGCATCGCCCACCACGATGGTGAACGTCGACGCGGCGGCGACTCAGCGCCGCTGGAAGGGCACGCCGTCGGACGCGGGTGGTCGAATGCGTCCCACCAGACCCGACACCACCGCGATCGTGATCACGTAGGGCAGGGCGGTTATGAACTGCTGGGGAATGACCAACTGGCTCAGGTAGAGGTTCAGATTGGCGCTCAGCGCAATCGTGAAGCCGAACAACAATGAGGCCATGAGTGCGCCGTAGGGACGCCAGCGTCCAAAGATCATGATGGCGAGTGCGATGTAGCCGTAACCCGCCGTCATGCCGTAAGTGAACGGTGATCCCGGGCCGAGCGTGAACCCGGCACCGCCGACACCCGCGATGAAGCCGCCGAGGATGACCGCCCCGTAGCGTACGCGCACCACGTTTATACCTACTGTCTCTGACGCGATCGGCTTCTCGCCGACCGAGCGAACGCGCAGCCCCCAGCGAGTGCGAAATAGTGCGAAATTGGCGATGATGACGGCGGCGAAGGCGATGAAGACGAGCACGTTCTGATCGAAGAGCACCGGACCCACGAGTGGGATGTGCGACAGTCCCGGGATCGCCCAGACCGGCAGACCGTAGGAACCGTTGAGGTTCTGGTGGGTGTCGAGAACTTGGGTCGTCAGGAATTGGGACATCGCCGTGCAAAAGGCCACGATGACGACGCCGACGATGATCTGGTTGGCTCCGTAGCGAAGAGCCATGATGGCGAGAATCCAGCCGAAGAACGCGCCAAAGCAACCTGCGAGGACGAGCGCAAACGTCAAGGAGACCCCCGAACCCTTCAGGGCGCTGGCAAAGACGATCGACGCGAGGGCGCCGGAGATGAACTGGCCTTCAATCGCGATATTGACCACGCCCGAACGTTCACACAACGTGCCAGAGAGAGAGCCCATCATCAAGAACGTGGAGACCGCGACGGCGCTCGCCAGGATGCTGGTCAACTGTAGGTCGAGACTGCCGCGAGCCACCCAGATCAGGAAGCCGAGCAGGAACAGCAGGAGGCCGCCGTAGAGAATGCCCGACGCTCGGCGGTCGAAGCGCTTCCACGCCATCAGCCCGCCGACGCCGATGCTCACCACGCCGAACAGGTATCCGGTGAGCGAAACGTCGACGGTCATCGTGCGCAAGGCGCCCCCGTGGTTGACGCCGAGCCAGAGCACCAGCGGCCAGAGTACGAGATAACCGCCTACGACCAGCACTATGTTCCGAGCTCCGCGCACGGCGTCTAAGAATCGTCCAAGGCCTGAGAAACGTGGCAGAGTCTTGGCGCGCAGCGTCAGGGCGATGATCGCGAGTCCCGCCAGCACGAGCACGACCCGCCACACGTTGGCGATGACGGGCCAGATGGTGGACGTGTTATAGCCGAATTGAATCGTGGTGTGCAGCTTCGAATCAGCCGACCCGTACCAGAGGATCTCGAGCAGACCTAGTGACATCAGCGTGATGCCGTAGGCGAGCGACCGAGTACGAGAGATGACGCGAAGATTGTCGCGCGTGACGATTTCGCGGGTGACGGTGCTCATCAGACCCAACCTCCCGCGTAGGTGCTATTCATCAGACGAGAGCCGCCGCGAAGATGGAAGACCTCGACCAGCAGTGCCGGGGTGGCCACACAGAAGACCACCACCGCCTGGATGACGTCGGCGAGAGAGAATTGGATGTTGGTGGGGGTGAATGCCTGCATGGCTTCTCCACCCGTGAACATCGCGCCAAAGAAGATGGCCGCGAAGAACACGCCCCAAGGCTTGTTGCGACCCAACAGCGCGACGGTGATGGCGTCGAAACCGTACGACCCGCCGAAGTTCGGGGTGACGAAGTGATCGACGCCGGTGAGTTCCAACATCCCCGCGAGTCCGAGCAGGGCTCCCGCGAGCGCCAGGCAGATAATGATTGAACGTCGCGAGTAGATGCCCGCGACACGCGCCGCGTCGGGGTTCTGACCAACCATCAGGAGTTCAAAACCGGTCTTTGAGCGGTTGAAGAACCATTGCACCGCGAAGACGGCGATCAAGGCGATGACGAAGCCGATGTTCAGCAGTAACGCCGAACTGAGATGGGAAAAGAAGTAGGGAAGTTGTCCCGTCACACCCACAGCCTTGGAGGCGCCATCAAGTACGCCGGGTCGAGCAAACAAGGGCTGAATGAGTAGGTAGCCGAGGACGGCGATCATCGTGTAGTTACTCATCATCGTGACGATGACCTCGTGAGCGCCAGTGTAGGCCTTCAGGACGCCCGCGAATCCCGCGAGCAGCGCGCCTCCACCCATCGCGGCCAGCATCTCGAGAGGAACCTGCAGCGCGGGTGTCAGGTGGAACGAGAAACCGATGAGAAGGGCGAGGACGCCACCGAGGACGACCTGGCCCTGCCCACCGATGTTGAACAGTGAACTGCGAAAACCTATGGCGAGTCCGAGGCCCGCAACGATGAGAGGGGTGGCGTAGGTCAAAGTGCCCGAGAGGGGAATCAACGCAGTGGCCAAAGTCGCCTTGGACGGGTCGTCAATCAGCAGTCGCAACGAATGGAAATTGACGACCGCGCCCTGGAAGAGTTGCTCGTAGGCGAACCAGACGGTGTTGAAACTGCTCGCGATGGTCCCACCAGGGTGCGAGAAGAAGTGTGACCACGAAGACAGGAGTGTGGGCTGGGTAACGATGATCATGACGGCGCCAAAGGAGAGCCCCACAAAGAGTGCCAGGACCAAAACCAGGAACATGTTGGCTTGGCGCGCACGCACGACGAAGCGGAGAAAGGCGTCCAGGCGTGGAGGTTCAGTTGTCATCGTGGTCATTGCGTCACCTTGGCGGCGCCCGCGCCCGCCATCAAGAGGCCAAGCTCTTCGCGGCTCGTGGTGGGGGGAACGATCGCTTGAATCTCGCCATCATAGAGAACCGCGATGCGGTCTCCGAGAGCGAACACTTCGTCGAGTTCACTCGAGACTATGACAACCGCCACGCCCGAGTCACGAATGTCCACGATCTGACGGTGCATGAACTCAATGGATCCAACATCGAGACCTCGAGTTGGTTGCGAGCAGATCAGGACCTTGAGCTCACGCGAGAGTTCGCGAGCCATAACGACCTTTTGCTGATTGCCACCCGAGAGCGCGCCGACGGGCGATTCCTCGCTCTGGGCTCGTATGTCGAAGGACTCACGCATTTGTGCGCCGTGGGCCTTGATCGCCTTGAGATTGCGCCCGAACCGGTTCCGGAATCGGGGGTCGTCGAGCTGGTCGAGCACCAGATTGTCCGACAAGGACAGACCCGGAATGAGTCCGTAGCGTTGCCGGTCTTCTGGCACGTGGCCCACGCCGGCGTCCAAGAAGTGACGCACGCTCTGCCCGGCGAGGTCGACGTCGTGGAGCAGCACGTTGCCCGATGACGGGTGGCGCATACCCGTCAAGGCTTCGACGAGTTCGGTCTGACCATTTCCTTGCACGCCCGCCACCGCCAAGATCTCGCCGGCTCGGACTTCGAAGGATACGTTCTTGACGCTGGTCAGGCCGCGCGCGTCCTCGACGTAGAGGTTCTGCACTTTCAGTGCCACGTCGCCGAGTGTGGCGGGACGCTTCTCCACCACGAAGTTGACGTCGCGACCCACCATCATTGTTGCGAGACCTCTCTCGCTGGTCTCCTTGGGCGTAGTGACGCCGACGACGTCGCCGAGTCGCATCACGGTGATGACGTCGGCGATCGCGAGGACCTCGCGGAGCTTGTGGGTGATGAAAATGATGGACTTGCCGCTCGCTTTCAGCGAACGCAGGATGACCATGAAGGCGTCCGTCTCCTGTGGCGTCAGGACGGCGGTGGGCTCGTCGAGGATTAGCACCGAGGCTTCGTGGCTGAGCGCCTTTAGAATCTCCACGCGTTGTTGCGCACCAATCGGCAGGTCTTCGACCGTGGCCTGCGGATCGTCGATTTCGAAACCGTATTCATTGGCCAGTTCGAGAAGTCGCGCGGTGGCCGCCTTGTAGTCGATCACCGGCCAGGGCTTGACGGGCTCGGAACCGAGAATCACGTTGTCCGCGACACTGAAGACGGGTATGAGCATGAAGTGCTGGTGGACCATGCCGATGCCGTGATTGACCGCGTCCTTAGGGTCGACGATGGTGACAACTTCGTCGTCGATCAGTATTTGACCCTCATCGGGCGTGATGAGTCCGTAGAGGATGTTCATCAGCGTTGATTTCCCAGCCCCGTTCTCACCGAGCAAACAGTGAATCTCGCCTGGATTGACCACGAGGTTCACGTTGTTGTTTGCGGTGAGGGAGCCAAACCTCTTGGTTATGCCGCGCAACTCAAGTTTCATCTTCGGTCCGTTATCAGTTATATCGAAACTACGAGGGGCTGAGCACTATGGCCCAGCCCCTCGTAGTTTGAAGTGCAACTCGGAGGTGTTAGCTACCGGCGACGGCTACCTTGATGCTGCCGCTTTCGATACCCTTCGTGATCGCTGCCACGGCGGTAAGGACTGACTTCGGCAATTGCTTCGCCATTGCACTCTGGGAGTCCTGGATGAAGGCGGCACCGCCATTGGCGAGGGTGCCGACGTAGTCGCCACCTGCGTACTGGCCGGACGCCTGCTCGAGCACGGCGGCCTTCACTGACGCGGTGACGCCCTTGGTGACCGAGTTGAGGAACAGGTTGCAGTCGGGCGCGTCAGAGACGCAGCCGTCAGTGTCAACCCACTCCACGTTGGCCTTCAGTTTGTGCGCCGCGTTCCAGGTGCGTACCGCCGAAGTCGTGCCGAGTCCGTCACTACCCGCGACGGGGAAGACGGTGGTCGCACCCTGCGAAAGGAATGCCACCGTGTCGGTGCGCGCAGTCGCGGTGTCCGTGAAGCTTCCGATGAAGGTTCCCTTCTGGGTCTTCTCGTTCCAACCGAGGACCGCCACGTGCTTCTTCATCTTGGCGTTGAAGTACTGCACACCGTCGTAGAAGCCGTCCATGTAGTAGGTGACCGAGGAGAACTGCTCACCACCGTACGTGGCGACCTTCGGGGACTTCGGGTTCTTCAAGGCGGCGTAGGCCGCGGCCTCGTAACCGCCGAGGAACGCGTCCTGCTGGGTCTCGTACGTGAGGCCCAAGATGTTGTTGTTGGGCGCAGTTCCGGTGTAGGGCGGGATCGCGATGCCGTCGTTACCGGGGCTGGTGTCCCCATTGTCGACCTGGGCGAAGTGGATCGTCGGATTGTTTACCGCGGCGTTCCACGTGGCGTCGGACATCAAGAAGCCCACCGTGATGATGATGTCGCACTTCTCCGAGACGAACGAGGCGATCTCGGAGTCGTAGTTCGACTCGGTGCCGGTCGAGGGTGTCGAGATGACCGACTGGGCGATGTTGGGACTCACCGCGGCGGCCTCTTGGAGACCAAGATACGCCGAAGCGTTGAACGACTTGTCGTTGATACCACCCGTGTCGGTCACTTCGCACGCCAGGGTCTTGGCGTACGTCGTGTGCGGTGAGCGTGTTGAAGCACCGGCCACCACTGACGTGCCAGTCAAGACGAGCGCCACGGCGCCCATTGACACGGCAAATCGTCGCGTCCGTAAGAACTTCATCCCTTTAATCATTCTTCCCTCCCGGAAAATTTTTTGCCGTTTTGTGAAGATGCACGATGCATTTTTCACGTACCGGACCGGTAATGGGTCTGACAATAGCCCAACCCCTGAGAGAAAGTTTGAGTTCAGATTACGTACGGATTAAGTGTTGCAACTCTCATTCATTGATCAGTCGCTGGGCGGGCTCGTGCTACCGGGTTGTGACAACTGCGGCCTCAACGAAATATGACCAAAGCACTCAGTGTTTAGGCGCGTGGTTCGAAACGCGCGGCACGGCCAGACTCACGACGAGGGCGAGCAGCGTGATGAGAGCCGACACCTGGAACGTTCGCTGGTATCCACCCACCAGAGCCACTGCGGACGCGGGATTGGCAAAGGTAGCGCTTCGGTCCGCCGCCACCGTGGCGAGTATGGCGAGGCCGAGCGAGCCACCGACCTGTCGTGCCGCGTTGAGTACTCCCGACGCGAGACCCGCGTCGGCGCGGTCGACACCCGCGGTCGCGGTATTGGCGAGGGGCGAGAAGAGCAGGCCCATGGCGAAGGCGCACATGAAGGCTGGCGCGAGGACCGAGCCCCAGTAAGAGCTGTCGACTTTGATCAGGGAGATCCAGAGAAAGCCCAACGTGGCGATCGAAGCGCCCACGAGCAAGATGGGTCGCCCGCCGGTTCTGACCATGATTCTCGAACTGATCTGGGCACCGCCGATGATGCCGAGGGCCATCGGAAGGAAGGCGAAACCGGCCTTCACGGGTCCGTAGTGCAGGATCAGCTGAAAGTAGTACGTCAGGAAATACCACATCGCAAAGAAGGCGCCGCCTACCAGGAACATGACCAGGTTTGCCGATGTGAGCGCGCGCGACTTGAAGATGCGAAAGGGGACCAGCGGGTGCGAAGCGACCTTGGACTCCCAGAACAAGAAGGACACGAAGGCGATAGCCCCCGCGAGGAACCAGGACAACGTGAACGATGAGCCCCATCCTCGCGACGTGGTGTTCACCACGCCGTAGATGAACGAGGCGAGTGATCCAGTGACCAACACGGCGCCAGTGACATCCAATTTCACCGCGGCGTCTCGGTTGCGCATCTCACGCAGGTACATGGCCGCCACGACCGCGGCCACGATGCCAATTGGCACGTTGATGAAGAAGACCCAGCGCCACGACACCCAACCGGTGAGAATGCCGCCGAGTAGACCGCCGACCGCGCCACCGGCTCCTGCGACGGCACTCCAGGCACCAATTGCCTTGGGCATGCGCGGACCCTGGAACGTGGTGACGATGATGGTCAATGTCGCGGGCGAAAGTATCGCGCCACCTATTCCCTGCACCGCGCGAATGGCGACCATCTGGGGTCCGGTCGCCGCGAAACCAGCACCGATGCTCGCAATGGTAAAGATCGCCAGGCCCGTCATGTAGACGCGCCGACGGCCAAAGATGTCAGCCGCTCGACCCCCCAAGAGCAAGAAGCCCGCGAAGGTGAGCACGTACGCGTTAACGACCCATTGAGCGCTCGAGACACTGAAGTGCAAGTCGTGACCCATGCGCGGCAGGGCCACGTTCACGATCGAGACGTCGAGCACGACCATGAACTGAGCGAGGCACGCGATGGTAAGGATTATCCAATCGGGCGCGTGCCGGTGAGGGGCCTGGACCTTTGTTGACATGCGACGAGTGTAATGGTGGCCTCCGACGAGAAGAACCGGCGTCGCGTCACGTCACACTCATTTTTCGGTAACACTTGAGGGCATGGCAGCCCAGTTCATCTTCACCATGCGCGACCTTCGTCGCTTCTACCCACCAGACCGCGAAGTGTTAAAGGGCATCAATCTCTCGTTCTACCCCGGCGCCAAGATTGGCGTCATCGGAGCCAACGGATCGGGAAAGTCCTCCTTGCTTCGCATCATGGCCGGACTTGACGACGGCTTCACCGGCGAAGCACGTCTCACCCCTGGCTTCAGCGTGGGTTATCTCTCCCAGGAACCCCAACTCGATGAGTCCAAGGACGTCGTGGGCAACGTCGCTGACGGCGTGGGTGAACAGCGCGATCTGTTGGCGCGCTTCAACGAGGTGTGTGCCGCGTTTGCTGACCCGGACGCAGATTTCGACGCGTTACTCGCCGAGCAGTCCGACCTGCAAACCAAAATCGACGCGGCCGGCGCCTGGGACCTCGAACGCACGCTCGAGATCGCCATGGACGCGCTGCGCTTGCCCGCACCCGACGCGAACGTGACGACACTCTCGGGCGGCGAACGCCGCCGAGTGGCACTGTGTCGATTACTGCTCTCCAAGCCCGATCTGCTCCTGCTCGACGAACCGACGAATCACCTTGACGCTGAGTCGGTCGCGTGGTTGGAGCGATTCCTCCAGGACTACAGCGGCACCGTCGTCGCTATTACGCACGACCGCTACTTCTTGGACAACGCGGCGTCGTGGATCTTGGAGCTCGACCGGGGTCACGGCATTCCCTGGGAGGGCAACTATTCGTCGTGGCTTGAACAGAAGCAGGCGCGCCTCGCTTCCGAAGAGAAAGCCGACAAGGCTCGTCAAGCCGCACTTGAGAGAGAACTCGAATGGATTCGAATGTCGCCGCGAGCGCGTCAGAGCAAAGGCAAGGCCCGAGTGAGCGCGTTCAACGAGCTCGTCGCCGAATCCGAGTCGTCGGAGCGACGAGCCGACAAGCTCGAGATCGCCATTCCCCCGGGACCGCGACTCGGCGATGTCGTCGTGAACGCTCACCATCTCGCCAAGGGATTCGACGACAGGCTGCTCATTGAGGATTTGACATTCCTCTTGCCGCCCGGTGGCATCGTCGGCGTCATCGGTCCCAACGGCGCCGGCAAGACCACGCTCTTCAAGATGATGCTCGGCCAGGAGAAGCCCGACGCGGGCACCATCGAGGTCGGCAGCACTGTGGCGTTCGCCTACGTGGACCAAAGTCGCGACAGCCTCGATCCCGACGCGACGGTATTTGACGAGATCAGCGAGGGCCAGGAACACATGGTGGTTGGTCATCGCGAGATCCACGCGCGCGCGTACGTGGCGAGTTTCGGCTTCAAGGGAAGTGATCAACAAAAGAAGGTGGGCGAGATCTCGGGCGGCGAACGCAACCGCGTTCAGTTGGCCAAGGTGCTGCGAAGTGGCGGAAACGTCCTGCTGCTTGACGAACCGACCAATGACTTGGACGTGGACACGCTGCGCGCCCTCGAGGACGGACTGCTCGCCTTTCCTGGCTGCGCGGTCGTGATCAGTCACGACCGGTGGTTCCTTGACCGCATCGCGACTCACGTGCTCGCTTTCGAGGGCGACTCGGTCGTGCGCTGGTTCGAGGGGAACTTCACCGATTACGAGGCGGAGCGTCACAAGCGCCTCGGCACCGACGCCGACCAACCGCACCGGTTCCGCTACAAGCCCCTCACCCGCTCCTGAGTTCCGCCGTGGCGCCGAAGAGTTAAGTATTCGCTAGAAGTAGAGTGCACCTCGTGAGCAACGGTACGGATTATTCGACCTATTTGCGAATACACGACTTACTTGAGCTGCAGGTACCACTCACTGACGACGCGCCGGATGAATTGCTCTTCATCGTCGTGCACCAATCCTACGAACTCTGGTTCAAGGTAATCATCGACGAACTTCGCCGCGCTAACGCCGCGCTGCAACGCAACGAGCCGTGGCGCGCGTCTCCGCACCTTCGCCGAATGGTGGCCATCGAGGATCTGTTGCTCGAACACTTGCGCGTGCTCGAATCGATGTCACCCGAAGGGTTCTTGGAGTTTCGAGACCCGCTCAACCCCGCTTCGGGCTTCCAGTCGTTTCAATTCCGGGCCATCGAGTTCCTCAGCGGTGCGGGCAAGAAGGCCATGCTCACGTTTGAGTTGTTCGGCGAAGCTCAGCGCCTCTGGCTCAAGCACGTCAGTGAGGAACCGACGCTGTGGTCGACGTTCGAGCGTTCGTTACGCACGACGCTCGGCGCCTCGAACGACGATCTCCTCGACGTAGTGTGCGCGCTGTATCGAAGCCACGAGGCGCCGGAGGCATCGGCGTTGCACGCCGTCGCGGAGTTGATGATGGACCACGACGAACGACTGGCCATGTGGCGCCATCAGCACATGATGATGGCGGGGCGCCAGATCGGTCGACGTCCGGGCACGGGCGGGAGCGACGGTATGGCGTACTTGGACACGACGATCACTCAACGGCTCTATCCACTTCTCTGGGAAGTGAGGTCCGTGTTGTGATTCTTCGCGATGATTGTGAGGTCCTCGATGATTTAGACGAACTCGCATCGCTGCGCGGTGAATTCCGTTTGAACGACGGCGAGATCTACCTCGACGGTAACTCGTTGGGACCGGTGAGTGAGGCGTCGAGTCGGCGCGTCAATGAAGTCATCGACCGTGAGTGGGCGAAGGGACTCGTGCGTAGTTGGAACACCGCGGGATGGATGGCCGAGCCCACCAGAGTCGGCGACAAGTTGGCACCGCTGATCGGGGCTGGCATCGGCGAAGTGCTCGTCGCCGACACACTCACGTTCCTGCTGGCGAAACTTATCGGCGGAGCCCTCGAACTGCGAAAGGATCGTCACGTCGTGATCACCGACGTCGATAATTTTCACTCCGATCTCTACATTGTTGAGGCGATGGCAGCGCGCGCTGGTCGGCCGGTGCACGTGCGGGCGATCAAACGCAAGGACCTCGGCGCGTCGCTCGACGATGACGTGGCCCTCGTGATGCTCACGCACGTGGACTTTCGCACGGGCGAGATGCTCGACATGGCGGGTATCACGCACGACGTGCACGCCGCCGGGGCGCTCATGCTCTGGGACCTCGCGCACTCCACCGGGGCCGTGCCAGTGGACGTGACGGCCTGTGACGTGGACTTCGCGGCGGGCTGTGGCTACAAGTATCTAAACGGCGGTCCCGGTTCTCCCGCGTTCGTCTACGTGCGAGAACGCTGGCAGGGGGTTCTGGCGAATCCGTTGCCCGGCTGGCTCGGTCACGCGCGACCCTTCGATTTCGAGTTGCACTATGAACCAGCCGAGGGCATGCAGGCGTTCGTGACCTCGTCGCCGTCGATGATCGCCCTGGCGTCGCTGAACGGTGCGCTGGACGTGTTCGAGCAAGTCACGATGGACCAGGTTCGGGCCAAGAGCCTCGCCTTGACCGATCTGTTCATCGCCTTGGTCGAGGACCGGTTGCCCGGTGTCTTCGAGGTCGTGACACCCCTCGAACACGCCCAGCGCGGCAGCCAGGTGGCACTTCGCCACGACGAGGGTTACGGTATCGTCCAGGCGCTGATTGAACGCGGCGTCATCGGTGACTTCCGAGCGCCGGACGTCTGTCGATTCGGGTTCACCCCTCTCTACCTGCGCTACGTTGACGTTTTTGACGCGGTCGAACGCCTCGTCGAGGTCATGAATTCGGGCATGTACCGAGACCCGCGCTTCTTGGTACGCAATCCAGTCACCTGAACACTTCACTGCGAAAAGATGACGGTCCGCTTACCCACGAGGGCGACTCGGTCCTCGGCGATGAGTCGCACCGCGCGCGCCAGGACGTTGCGCTCGATGTCGCGACCGAGCGACACCAGGTCGTTTGGGACTTTGGCGTGGCTCACGCGCACGACGTCTTGCTCGATGATTGGACCCTCGTCGAGCTCTGGCGTGACGAAGTGCGCGGTGGCCCCGATGAGCTTGACGCCTCGTTCGTAAGCCTGGTGGTACGGCTTGGCGCCCTTGAAGCCCGGCAAGAACGAATGGTGGATGTTGATCGCTCGTCCGCTCAACTCGGCGCACAGTTTGCCGGAGAGCACTTGCATGTATCGCGCCAGGATCACGACGTCGACGCGGTACTGGGCCAGCACCTCGCGTAACTCGCCCTCGGCCGTTTCCTTGGTCGACGGCGAGACTGGTATTTGAACGAACGGCACTTGATAGCGTGCCGCCAGGGGCGCGCAGACGTCGTGATTGCTTACTACCGCCACGATGTCCAAGGGCAGGTCGCCTTGCTCTCGTCGATACAGCAAGTCCGCGAGGCAGTGGTCGAATTGGGAGACCATGATAAGGGCCCGTCGCTCGACTTGCTCGTTACGTATGCCCAGATGGGGGGAAAAATCACCGAGTTCGCCTCGTAACAACGTGCGCACTTGGTCGATGTCGGCGTTGTCGGTCTCGAAGCGGGTGCGCATGCAGAATTGATTGGTGACCGGATCCGTGAACTGATCGTTCTCGAGGATGTTGCCGCCCACTTCCACGATGGCGGTGCTGGTCGCACGGACGATTCCGGGCCGGTCGGTGCACTGCAGGGTCATGACGTAGGTGGACACGGGCTCCTCTTCCAGTTTCCAGCGTAGGTGACGGAGGATCGTCGGCGATTCGCGTTCGCGTGACGTGGTGCCCCAGTGCGGCGGGTGACACCACGACACCACGCTCGGGCCATTATCGGTTACTACACTTACGCCGTGGATCTCGCGCGACTCCGGCCCAACACGTTTGCTTCGGTTACGACCGCGCTGTCACGTGAAGCCCTCTGGGAGGTGGTGTCCAACCCACTCCTGTTGCCCGAACTCTCGAGTGAGCTCCAATCCGTTCGACTCATCTCGAGCGAACCGCTGGCGTTAGGCTCGCGATTCGAGGGGGACCAGTTGCGCGGAGAACGACGCTGGACGACGGTGTCGACCATCACCGGTTTTGAGCCATTTCAATTCTTCGAGTGGACGGTGGGTGATCTCGCCATCCCGGTATCCACGTGGAGTTTCCTGCTCGACGCCAACACGGCCGGCACGACTGTGACGCACACGGTCACCCTGTGCGGTGGCCCGTCGCCGCTGACCGACTTCATTGCCCTTCACCCCCTCGACGCGGAGCGGCTCGTACAAGAACGACTGGATTCGCTGAGGGAACGGATGGCGGCGACCGTCGCCGGCCTCGTCGAGTTGGCCGGTTCGCTGGTCGAAGCCAAGGTGGTCCCCGAGCATCATTCCCATTTCGGAGCCCACGACTCCGCACGCGACTGATCGCGACGTATTACTTCTTGTACGAGTAGAAACCTTGTCCGGACTTGCGCCCGAGAAGTCCCGCCTGGGTCATGCGCGACAACAATGGTGGTGGAGCCATGTGGGGTTCCTTGAACTCCTCGTAGAGCGATTCGGCGACGGCCAGCGTCGTGTCGAGTCCGATGAGGTCAGTCAGGGCGAGTGGTCCGAGCGGGTGTGCACAACCCACGACCATGCCCGTGTCGATGTCGTCGGCGCTCGCAAAGCCCGACTCGAGCATCCGTACGGCCGACAGCAGATAGGGGATTAGCAACGCGTTCACCACGAATCCCGCCCGGTCGGGCGAGGTGATGACCCGCTTCTTGAGCGGGCCGCTCGCGAATTGGTGGACGCGCTCGGTGGTCTCGGCGCTGGTTAAGAGTGATGAGATGACTTCGACGAGCTTGAGTACTGGCACGGGATTGAAGAAGTGCATGCCGATGACCTGTTCGGGGCGGCGAGTGGCCATGGCCAATTTGATGATCGGAATCGACGATGTGTTGGTCGCGAGGATTGCGCGGGGGTCCTGGACGACGGCGTCGAGGGTCTTGAAGACCTCAACCTTTATCTTTTCGTCCTCCGCGACCGCTTCGACGACGAGTTGGACGTTGGCAAGCTTGGCGAAGTCCTCGCTGAAGTGAAGATTCGAACGTGCCAGGGTCGCCTCGTCCTCGGGCACCTTGCCCGAGGCGACCGCCCTCGCGAGCGATTTTTCGATGCGGTCTCGTCCAGCGTTGAGCGCTTCCGCGTTTCGTTCGATGACCGTGACGTCACTGCCCGATCGTGCCGCGATCTCGGCGATACCCGAACCCATCAGGCCGCAACCGACTACACCAATTCGCTCCATGGGAACTCCTTCTCGGTGACGGCTTCGCGCCGTTCCAAAAAAGTCTAGGTCGCTCGCTCCTAGGGCTTTGAGCTGTCGACCAAGGTGTAGGTGTTCTCCAATTCGTCCTGCAGCACCGTCGCGGTGCCGGCGGTGGTGTCCACGACGAGCTCCTCGTCCAGCACTCGCGACGCATACGACCAGCCGGTGGGCAGGTCAAGACGGGCGCCGAGGTCGACCAAGGTCGCCTCGGTGAGACTATCGTCCACGCCCGTGCAGTACGCCTGCATCACGTAAGTACTGGCGTCGGGCGATGTCAGCTCGTAGACCCTGCTGCCGGCGTTGAAGTGCCAGACCGCTCCTCGATTGACGTGGCGCTCCCGGTAGAAGGTACGCGCGATGTCACCGTCGAGCTCGATGGTCGCCACCCGTCGCATCTCGATGCCGCCGAAGTCGCGAATCACCGGCTCCACGTTCGGCACCTTGCCAATGCCGTCCATCAGCCAGTAGCGAGGGCCGTTGAGGAGCACGAACGTCGCGTTGTTCTCTTTGGCGAGGATCTCGGGGTCGAGTGCGCGCCAGAGTTCGTCGGGGCACTGGTTCATAGGAAATGAATTGAAGACCTCGACCCGTTGTTCAACTTCGAGGTAGGCGAGGAGGACCTCGCCGTAGCGCATGCCGCGCAGATTGGAGAGAAGTGGCCCTGACGCAGTCATTGTCGTGTCCTTACTTTGGAGTCGCACGGTTCCACTTTCTTAGCACTTCACGACGGCGACCTTGCTCCTGCGTCGGGTCCGGTCATGTCGCTACGATGGTCCTTGCCCGCGTGGCGAGGCGACTTTTTTAAGAAGGCTGGGGCACCATGGACACCATTAATGTCATCATCGAAATCCCTCGTGGCAGTCAGAATAAATACGAGTACGACCACGAGAACCACACCATCAAGCTCGATCGTCACCTCATTGTCTCGATGGGTTATCCCGCCGAGTACGGTTTCATCGCGGACACCCTGGGCGGTGACGGTGACCCACTCGACGCGTTGGTACTCACCGAATACCCGACGTTCCCCGGTTGTCTCATCGAATCCAAGATCCTGGGCATGTGCATCATGGAAGATGAGAACGGCAAGGACGAGAAACTGCTCTGCGTGCCCGACTACGACCCGGCCTGGAAGAAGGCGACGGACATCAATGACGTACCCAAAAGCGTGCTCGACCGAATCAGCCATTTTTTCACCGTCTACAAGGACCTCGACGAGGGCAAGTGGATGAAGGTGGAGAACTGGGTGGGACGCGAGGCGGCGCTGAAGGAACTCGAAGCGTCGCGCCAACGCTTCAAGGGCTAGGAGAAGCCACCCGTTGAGTACGGAAAAGGCCCTCGAACCCGGCGAGTCTGAAGTTCGACACTTCCTGCTCGCGACCCAAGCCTTCTTCTTCCTGTGCGTGGGGGTCTGTCTTTGCATCAACCACAGTTCGAAGGCGGAGACCAGCGGCATCTCGTTTTATGGCGTCTACCACCGAACCCTCGCGTTCGCCATCCTCGGATTCTGCGTCGGCTCCTACGGGCTCTGGCGTGCGTCGACCTATCTGGCCCGGGCGGGACTGTCGCACTGGTCGGTGCTGGGTCTGCGGTTCCTCGCGGTGGGACTCATTCTGTTGTTGCTCACGCCCTATAACAAGGGGACGTTCTTCAACTGGGCCCACATGAGCGTGGGGGTCCTCATGGCCCTCGTCGAGCTCGCCCTCGCGACCCAGTTGATGGTGCTCTACCGGTCCTGGCAAGCAGTAACCGCCTGGACCGTCCAGCTCGTGGGCGGCGTGTGGGCCGGTGCCTCGCTGCCCGATTGGCGTTTTTCGTATCTACTGGCCGGTGAGCTGATCTTCGAAGTCGGTTTCAGTTGGTGCCTGATTGAGTGGACCTGCGCCCTCTTTTCCAAGAGTTCGCGGTTGATGCATTTCGCAGAATAGATTCTCGGCGTGACCTATTCCGATTCCATCGATATTGCGGCGAGCCCCGAGACGGTGTACGCGACGATCACCGACCTGCCGGCGATGGGACGGCTCTCGCCAGAGAACACCGGGGGCGAGTGGATGGGAACAGCCACGGGACCAGGTATTGGCGCAAAGTTCAAAGGGACCAATCGGCGCGATAACGACCGGTGGTCGACCACCGCTCGAATCACCAGATACGAGCCGCCGACGAGCTTCGTGTTCGAAGTGACGTTCGGTCCTTTTCGGGTGGCGCATTGGGGTTACGAGATCCAGGCGACACCGGGCGGCTGTCGGGTTGTCGAGAGCTGGAAGGACCGGCGCAACGGACTCGTGCGACGTTCGGACAAGAAGAAGGATTTCGACCGGGCCGAGTTCACCAAGGAATCGATTCGCACGACGCTTGAACGTCTCAAGTCGATGTGTGAGACATCGAGCGACGCGAGTTGATCCACTGAGGTCACAGCCTGGTCGTAGGGTGGAGTCATCGCAAAGACGTCAGGCTTCCAGAGTGGTGGTGAGGTCCAGAGGGTGATGGACGCCGCACGTTCGCCGGGGTGGAGTATCGGACTCGGGCGCAGAGGGCAGATTATGGCGACCCAGGATTCGGGCGACATCGGTATGCCGTGGGTCATAAGTGCGGCACGAGGCGGCAAGGGGATGCGCGTCTCGCTCTATCGCCCGGGCGATGACACCGAGGTCGAGGGCGAGGTCATCGGAGAATTGAGTGGGAACCCGCGTGAAATGGGTCGCCAGCTGCGAGTGTTGCTCGAGGACACCGTGCTCGACGTCAATGGACCCTGAACGATCCGGGTTCGACCCGCAG
>Ga0181516_10001034_pt1 | contig 22422 bp, 21 predicted proteins | sample PEATcosm2014_Bin_25_FD_121104 | JGI IMG/M metagenome (GOLD analysis project Ga0181516, IMG submission 121104) | Peatland microbial communities from MTU Mesocosm Facility, Houghton, MI, USA - PEATcosm2014_Bin01_10_metaG | ecosystem: Environmental > Terrestrial > Soil > Wetlands > Peat | place... | reverse complement strand
TTCCGTCGATGATGTCCATGCGCACGAGGCTGGCCCCCCGGTGGACCACCGCTCCATTGCGCTCGAGGCTCTCGCTGACCATGGCGGCGACGTCCTCGTCCTCGAACGGCAGAATTCGGTCGGCCTTGTCGATGAGGAAGACCTTGGAGTTGCCGAAGTTGCTGAAAATGGTGGCGAACTCGCAACCGATGACGCCGGCGCCCAGGATCACCAGGCTCTTCTGAAAGTCGCGCATGTGCCGGATGCCGTCGCTGGTGAGGATGATCCTTTCGTCGATGGGAATCTGGGGAAGGCGCCGCGGGCGGCTGCCGGCGCACAGCAGAATCTGGTCGGCGGTGAAGTCGCTGGTCTCGCCGTTGTCGCGCTGCACCCTCACGGAATTGCGCCCGGTGAGCTCGGCCTTGCCTTTCTCGAGGTGGAACAGATGCTGGGTCGACTCCTCAAGCAGGATGCGCAGGTGGTTGTTGATGATGTTGCGCCGGGCGCGCACGGCCTCGCGCACTTCCTTGTCGGAGTCTTCAAACTTGACCTGGAAATCGGGGAGCAGGCCGCGGACCTGTTTGACCTTCTTGGAGTACTCCCACAGGGTCTTTGAGGTCATCACGCCGTTGAAGACCTCGGTGCCGCCGAGGCCGGTTTTCTCAATCAGGAGCACGCTTTTCTTGAAGTCCAGGGCCCTCATGGCCCCCGCAAATCCGCTTGGGCCGCCGCCAATCACAATGAGGTCGAAGTGCGTTTCAGGCATGGCGATAAAACTACGTTAGAACCCGAAAAAAGACAACGAAAACTCCAACCGAAATGATCCGATTTTTCAGAACGGTAACAGTTCTTGACCGTCCCAGGAATCGGGAATTCTCAGCCCGGCGGCGTCGACCAGGCTTTCCCAGAACGGGCGCACCTGGTGCTGCAGGTAGTGCTCGGCGTCGGGGGGGAGCCCGGGGAGAGAGACGGGCCGCGGCCCCTCCTTGGTCATCACGTACTCGATGCGGCCCCGCTGCTCGGTCCAGCCCAAGAGGCGCGCCGCCTTCACCTGGGGCGGCTGGCTGGCCGTGTAGTCGTCGGCGCTTCGGCGCAGAACCTTGCGGTACACCAACTCGTCATCGAGGTCGCCGCGGCGGAGCGCCGCAGCCAGCTCCTGGCGCCACGCCTCGATCTCGGCCGAGCCCTGACCGCGGAATAGGCGCTCCAGCAGTTCAATCTGCACGCGACGGGCCAAAGGCGTCCAGTCGCTGCGAACGGCCTCCATGCCCTTGATGTCGACGTTGAACGTGCCTTCGGGGTTCTCGAGCCAGCCCGCGTACCCCTTGGCCCGCCCCGGCCCGTCGGGCCGGCCGCGCATCCGGGGAATCAGGAACTTGAGGTAGCGCTTCTCGGCGCGCAGTTCGAGGAAGGATTCGACCCCGTACTCCTGGTGGATGGCCCAGCTTAGGTCGTTGTTGAGCTGCTGGGCCAGCTCGGAACCGTCCTCGGTGGTCTGGACGAACACGGAGTCTGTATCGCCGTAGAGCACCGCCATGCCCCTCGACGTGAACCAGTCGCGGGCCCATTCCAGGTACTTGCGCCCGAAGGTCGTCACCGCGCCCGCCAGTTCGGTGCGTCCGTAGCGGCAGTCTCCCGAGCCCAGCACCCCGTAGAACGAGTTCATGAGGATCTTGTACACGTGGCTTGCCGTCTCGTCCCCTGCCTTCTGGGCCTCCACGCGCGCCGCAAAATACGAGTCGATCAGACCGGGGAGGATGCCCCTCTCGCGGTCCTTCAAAAACGCGGCACCGTTGGGGGCCCGAAGCACGTCGGCCTCGGGGCGCCCCGCCGCCCTCTCGTGGGCCAAGGGGTCGATGCCGAAGGTGCGCATGAGTGACGGGTACAGGCTGCGGAAGTCGAACACCTGCACGTCGTCGTGCAGGCCCGCCTGGGGGTCGAGCACCATGCCGCCGGCCGCGCCCGACACGGGTCCGTGGTTCTTGGGCGGGGGCAGAACGCCGCGGGCGGCCAGCTCGAGGTGGTAGATGCGCTCGAAGGGGGGGATGCTCGTCCAGGCGAGGTCGAGGCCCACGCCTGTTAGCGCGGCGCGCCGCACCGTGAGTTCGCCGAGCCCGGTCTTGTCAAGGATGGCCAGCACCAGCTCGGCGTCCCTCTTGCAGTACTCGCAGAAGGCCTTGGGCTCCTGCGAGTACAGGCGGTCGAGCTCGGCAAGCTTGGCCTCTCCTTTCAGGCTTACCGTCTTGCCCGTGCCCAGCACTGCGGCGGCCACCGTGTCGAGGCTTTGGTCCTCGAAGCGGTTCCCCGACATCCGGGCGATCCGCAGCGCGTCCACCGCCTGACGCCCGGGGACGAAGGCCGAGGTTCGTCCCCCGGTCTTAGGCCTCACCTGAACCGCCTCGTCGGTGCGGCCCCACGCGAACGGTACCCCGCACTTCTGGTAGCGGACGGCCAGGTGGGCCAGGTCGAAGTCGAGGACGTTCCACCCCGTCAGCACGTCGGGATCGAGGGTGCGAAGCCGCGCCGAGGCGGCCTCGAGCAGGCTCTTTTCGTCGAGGTGGTCGGGGCGGAACAGCACCTCGCCGCCGTCGGCCGTCACGAAGGCGATGGCCCGAACCTCGCCGTCGCGGGCGGTTTCGATGTCGAGGGACAGCCACCGCAGGCCCGCCCGGGACGCAGAGGGTCCCAACACGGGTTCGGCGAACACCAGGTCGACCCGGTTGCCGGGGACAGCGGTGCCCTCGAGCCTCACGGCGCCGTGGACGCGCCGGACAGTCAGGTAGTCCTCGGCGGGCCGGGGCAGCTCCTGGCTGGGTCTGAGACCCGCGGAAAGCAGGGCCCGCAGGGCCCGGTCCCACTCGCCGGCGGCCACATCGAACAGCACCCGGGGGGAGCCGTCGAAGGCCTGGACCTCCCGCCGGACGGGCGCCCATCCAGCTTGCTCGAGCACGGTCTGGGCGCTGTCTGCCTCGGCGGCCGCGAGCACCAGCGCCGAGGTCAGCCGCCGGTCGACCACCGCGAAGCTCCTCCCGTCGGTCAGGCGCCCGGCCGCGCGGAACTGGCCCTGGTAAACCCAGGCGTGGACAAGGAAACCTTCGACGACGTGTTCCATGACGAGATTCTAACAGAGGTGCCGCCGATTCGAAAGGGCGGGGCCGGAACCCAGGGATCAGTCCTTCAGTTCCACCCGAAGGACGACGTCTTGTTCGTAGTTGCCGAAGGTGCGGCCAAAGAGGTTGAAACCTCCCCGATTTTCGGCGTCGTCCTTCACGCCGATGCGAACCATATAGTGGTGGCAGCCCCCCAGGTCGAGGTCGTCCAGGGACGGGCCGCCGACACGCTCCCCGTCGATGAAGGACCCCTCCTGTCTGACCTTCCAGGTCTTGAGGAAGCCGTACTGGGTGTTGACGAGGTCCCACCACCGAGGCGTGAAGCGGCCGTACTCGCCTCCCATGTCTCCGGGGCAGGTCCAGGTTCCGACTTCCCGGCCGTTCAGCCAAACTGTGATGTCCGAGGGCCAGTTGTTGTTGAACCCAGGAAACTCCGAACACACCTCGACTGTGACAGACATGGCCGAGATCCGTTCGGTCGGAACAGACGCCTTGGGGAATCGGTACTCAAGGAAACCAGAGTTCAACCAGATCAAACCGGCGGTGGCCCTCTTAGGGTTCAAGAAGGTCTCCGGATGGTCAAAGAAGCCGATGATGCCTTGCGAATTGACCATTCCGCAGGAAGCCGCAGCGTGGTGATCCGTGTAGAGGCCGACGGGCATGTCCACCACCACGGCGTGCTCGTCCCTGAGCGCCGAGGGTTCACGCAGGGGGAGCATGACGCCGTCCCAACGGAGGGAACAAAGCTTCTGGGCCCCCCGGGAGGCGACCACGTGTTCGACGTAGACGATGCCGGCGCTGGCTAGAATCTGCACGTTCACGACGCAGGTGCTCTGGGGAATGCCCAGGGCCTGGGCGATCTGGTTGACGTTGAGGGACCGCGTGGCAATCAACGCGATGATGCGCCGCCGCAGTTCCGAATCCAGGGCCCGGGCGATTTCGGCGATCTCCGATGGTTCGGCCCAATACACTCTGTCATCCACCATTCGAGGCCCCTTCGCCGCAGTTTATCCGGCTGGATTGATTCGTTCAACGTCCATAGCCCTTGGCAAGGTCTACCGCCGAGGACGGCCAAAACCCGGAGATTAGGGACATTTATTGGCATTGTGTAATGAAAATATACTAATTTTCAGGATTGACAACCCCCAAAAGTGGTTGTAGCGTTCTGAATATTCGTTTTACACATATGTATATCTGTTTTAACGGATACATATATCTAGGGAGGTTATTATGAAGAAGGTCCTCGCACTTCTGCTTTCGGGCCTCGTGGCGGTCTTGGGACTGAGCGCCCAGGCCGACGCTACCAAGCCCATCGTCCTTCAGGCAGGCAGCGCCAACGCCAAGACCAAGCTTGTGTTCTGGAACGGGCTGACCGGGTCCGACGGCGTCACCCTCGACGGCATCGTCAAGAAGTTCACCGACCGCAACCCCGACATTTCGGTGAGGGTCGAGAAGATGGTGTGGAACACCTACTTCGACAAACTGCTGACAAGCCTGGCCTCGGGCTCGGGCGCCCCCGACGTGTTCCTGCTCCACGAGTTTGAGATTCCGCAGTTCGCCAGCCAAGGCGTCCTTTACGAGTCCAGCGAGTTCTTCAAGCCGAAGGGAGAGCTCGACAAGGCCGATTACGAGCCCGAGTACATCAAGGCCCTGAACTGGGAAGGCAAGACCTACGGGGTCCCCCTTGACCGCCACGGCTGGGGTGTCATCGTGAACAAGGACCTGTTCAAGAAGGCAGGCCTCGACCCCGCCAAGGCGCCCAAGAACGCCCAGGAGTTCATCGACCTGGCCACCAAGCTCACCATCGACAAGAACGGCAAGCACCCTGACCAGGCCGGTTTTGACGACAAGAACGTTGTCCAGTGGGGCACCTTTGCGAGCTGGCCCAAGCCCAACTTCCTTTCCACCCTTTGGCAGTACGGCGGCAACTGGACCGACGGCAAGGGCAAGGCTACCCTGGACACCCCCGAGGCGCACAAGGCGCTTCAGTTCTGGGTCGACCTGATCTACAAGTACCGCGTGTCGCCCAAGCCTGCCGGCTTCGACGGCTGGCAGAGCCTGGCCAACCAGAAGCTCGCCATCATCCCCGAGGGTTGCTGGATCTACAACTTCCTTGTCGACAGCAAGCTCAACTTCGGCGTCTGGGAGTACCCCCAGTTCGGCGACAAGAAGGCCGCGGTCTGGACCTCGGGCCACGTGATGTACATGCCCGCCACTGAGTCGGGTGACAACCTGGTCGCCGCCAAGAAGCTCATCACCTACCTCAGCCAGAACACGGCGACTTGGGCGACCGCCGGCATGCCCCCGGCCAACCTCAAGGTGCGTGCCGCCCTCAAGGCGTCCGAAGTACCCGTGGCCGTGACCTACGGCGCCAGCTTCAAGCGCCAGGGACAGTTTGACACCGGCAATGTGGCGATCACCGAAATCATCGACAAGGGCTACGGGCCCGAACTCGACAGCGCGCTCAACGGGCTGAAGACCGTCGACCAGGCCCTCAAGGACGCCAACAAGGCAGTCCAAGACATCCTGAATCGAAACTGACCCCGGGACCCGCCTGCAAGGGCGGGTCCCTTCGAAAAGGAGGGTCCCTTGACCCGAGTGCAAAGCTGGCGCAACGGCCGCTACATCGCCGGGAACTATCTTTTCGTCCTGCCTTTCCTGGCGTTCTTTCTGGTTTTCACTGCCATCCCCATTGTGCAGGCCGTAGTGATGAGCCTGTACAACTGGGCTATCCTGGCCAAGACCCACCCCTTCGTCGGCCTGGACAACTACGTGCGGCTGCTCGACGATCAGATCTGGTGGCAGGCCCTGAGAAACACCACGTGGTTTGCGTTCCTCAGCGCCGGCGCCATCACCATCTTTTCGCTGTTCGTCTCGCTCCAGATCAGGAAGCCGGGCCGGGGCCGGAACGTCTACAGATTTCTCTTCTATGTGCCCGTGGTTCTGTCGGTGGCGGCCATGGGCATCGTGGTCGGCTGGGCGTTCAACACGCAGTTCGGCCTTGTGAACGCCTTGCTGGCTCCTCTGGGGCTCCAACCCATCAACTGGCTGGGGGAGAAGGAACTCGTCATTCCGACGCTGGCGCTGGCCACCCTCTGGTGGGGTTTTGGCGGTCCGATGCTGATCTACCTCGCCGGCCTGCAATCCATTCCCCGGCAAGTCTACGAAGCCAGCGAGATCGACGGCGCCGGCCGGTGGCAAACCACGTGGCGGATCACCCTGCCCCTTATGAGAACGTCCATCTTCTTCGTCCTGGTGACCCAGCTGATCGCCCACATCCAGGTCTTCGGCCAGTCCTACCTGATCACAGGCGGCGGCCCGGGAAGGGAAAGCTACACGTCCATCTACTATCTGTATCAGACCGCGTGGCGCTACTACCACATGGGCTACGGGTCTGCCATCGCTGTCAGCCTGGCCGTCTTCATCCTGGTCGTCACCTTGATTCAATTTTGGTGGAACCGCCGGCAGGCTGCGGTGGAATACTGAGGAGACCCGTATGACCCAACCCCTTCACAGCCGCATCCTGACCCACGCGGTTCTCATCCTTGTTGCCTTGGCCTGCATCCTCCCCCTGCTCGTCAGTCTGAAGATCAGCCTTGAACCTTCGCCGTACGCGTTTCAGGCGCCCACCTGGGTTTGGCACGAGCCAAGCCTTGACCATTACGTCGAGGTCATTCAGCGCCAGGACCTGATGCTCCCCAACTGGTTCTTCAACAGCCTTTTCGTGAGCTCGGCGATCGTGGTGTTCCAGCTTCTTGTCGTCTCGCTGGCCGCGTACGCCTTCGCACGGCTTACGTTTCCGGGCCGAAACCTCCTGTTCCTCGTGCTCGTCTTCACGATGATGGTGCCGGCGCAAGTGACAATGATCCCCGTTTACACGACCATCCGCGACTTCAAACTGCTCGACAACTACCTCGGCCTCATCCTGCCGGCGCTGGCCAACGTCTTCGGTCTGTTCCTGATCCGCCAGTTCTTCCTTGGAATTCCTAGGGATTTCGAGGAGGCCGCCATGATCGACGGTGCCGGCAGGTGGCGCACCTGGCTGGTGATCATGCTTCCCCAGGTCAAGGCGGGATTGATCACCTTGGCCATCCTGACCTTCCTGGGCACGTGGAACGACCTGTTCTGGCCGCTCATTGTGATGAACAAGCTTGAAATGCGCACGCTCACCGTGGGTCTGACTGTCCTCAACGGCAGCTATGGAACCGAACGGGCCCTGGTGATGGCGGGGGCCTTCTTCGCGATCGTGCCCGCTCTCATCTTGTACGGTATCTTCCAAAAGCACATCATGCAAGGAAACATCTTGGCCGGCCTAGGAGGCCGATGACACGACTCAGTTTCAAGACCTTTCAAATCATTAGGAGTACTTCGACCATGACCTTAACAAACAACACCCTCCCCCGGCCCGAACACCCCCGGCCCGACTTTCAACGCCGCGACTGGCTGAGCCTCAACGGCCCCTGGGAGTTTGGGTGGGACGACGGAGACGTCGGACTTGCCGAGGGCTGGGACGCGGGCACCCACACGCTTCCGACGACCATTGTGGTCCCCTTCGTCTATCAGGCGCCGCTGAGCGGCATCGGCGACGAGAGTGTCCACGAGGTGGTCTGGTACCGGCGCAAGTTCACAGTCCCTGCGTCGTTCGGCGTGCGCAGGACCCTCCTGCACTTCGGCGCCGTCGACTGGGAGGCCGACGTCTGGGTCAACGGCCGCCACGCCGCCCACCACGAGGGCGGCTGGACACCGTTCCACGCCGACATCACTCCGTTCCTCACGGGCGGCGAGGCCACCGTGGTGGTGCGCGTCGTCGACCGCCAGGACGCCGGCCAGCCCCGGGGCAAGCAGAGCTGGAAGGGAGTCCGGTTCGGCTGCTGGTACACGGCGACCACGGGCATCTGGCAGAGCGTGTGGCTCGAGGCCGTGGGCTCGGCGGCGTTGACGGGGATGTCCATCGACGCCGACGCCGACCGCAAGCAGGCCGTCTTCCAGGTGAGCCTCGACCGCTTTGGTCCCGGCCTCGAGCTCGAGGCCGACGTGTGGTTCGGCGGCAAGCCCTTCCGCCGGGTGACGGCGACCCTGACCGACACCTCGCCCAAACTGACGGTCGACCTCGACTGGTCCGATGAACTCGATCTGAACTACCTCTGGTTCCCCGGCCGCCCCAACCTGTTCGACGTGGTGCTGACCCTGCGACGCGACGGAGCCGAGCTCGACAGAGTCGAGACCTACTTTGGCGTCCGCAAGGTGTTCACCCACGAGGGCCAGGTGTTCCTGAACAACGCTCCCCTCGTCCAGAAGCTCATCCTCGATCAGGGTTACTGGCCCGACGGCCTGATGACGCCGCCCAGCGACGAGGCGATCAAGCGTGACATCGAACTGGCCATGGCCTTCGGCTTCAACGGCGCGCGCAAGCACCAGAAGTTCGAAGACCCGCGCTACTACTACTGGGCCGACAAGCTGGGCTTTATGGTCTGGGGAGAGATGCCCGCCGGCTACAGGTTCCAACCGTCGGCCCTGGCACAGACCACGGCCCAGTGGCAGGATTTCCTGGCCCGGGACCGCAACCACCCGTCCATCGTCGCGTGGGTGCCCCTCAACGAATCGTGGGGGGTCTACAACATCCTGTCCGACCGCCGGATGCAGGACTACAGCCGCGCCCTGTACAGGCTGACCAAGGCCCTCGACCCCAGCCGGCTTGTGAGTTCCAACGACGGCTGGGAACAGGTCGAGACCGACCTGTGCGCCATCCACGACTACGAGGCCTCGGGCGAGCGCTTCCGGGGCAAGGTGACAGACAAGGAGCGCTACCTGGCGACCAGGAGCGATTGGCGCTCCATCTACGCCGTCGGCCACGCCCACCAGGGTGAGCCGGTGCTGGTGACCGAGTGGGGCGGCATCGCCTTTTCGGGGGGCAAGGCGGGCGACTGGGGGTACAACGGCACGGTGGACAGCGAGGACCAGTTTCTGGCGCGCTTCGGCGCCATGGTCGACGCCTTCCGCGACGCGGGCTTCCTGGTGGGGCACTGCTACACCCAGCTCACCGACGTACAGCAGGAGATCAACGGGCTGCTGACCCCCGACCGCAAGCCCAAGGTCGACCCTGCCAGGGTGAAGGCGCTGCTCGACCGGAAGTAAGCGCTGTGGGAATCCTCCCCGAAGCTGTATGTTGTTTCGGGGAGGTACCGATGGCGTCTGCCAGCTCTGACTACTACCGCGAGTTGCCCCGGCTCACGCGGTTTGCCCAGATCTTCGAAGGCCGAGGGTTCGAACCCGTGCCCGACGACTGGTACGTCGCGTGCACCGACGTGGTGGGGTCCACCGCCGCCATCGAGGCCGGCCGCTACAAAGAAGTCAATTCGGCGGGAAGCCTGGCGGCCATGGCCATCGGCAACCACTTCGGCGGCATGGACTTCCCGTTCTTCTTCGGGGGCGACGGAATGGTCTGCTTGGTCCCTGGCTCAGAGGCCGCCGCGGTGGCCGACCTGCTGGCGGGAACCGGGCAGCGCGTGAAGGAGGCCTTCGGCCTGGACCTGAGGCTGGGCCTGATCCCCGTGGCCGACCTGCGCGCCCGGGGCAAAACCCTGCGTCTGGCCAAGCTCGAAGTCTCGCCCCAGTACTGTCAGGCCATCCTCGACGGCGACGGCTTCGACGAGGCCGACCGCCTCCTCAAACAGCCGGGGTCGCCCTACACGATCGAGCCCCTCGGGTCCCGGGCCGTCGAGCCCGACTTTTCGGGCTACACCTGCCGCTGGGAGGACTTCCGCAGTCCCAAGGACGAGACGGTGGCCCTGATCGTCAGGTTCAGGCACTCCGAAGCCTCGGGCGCGCAGGACTTCCTCAAGCGCCTGGACGCCTTGCTCGGCAGCCCCGCCGAGCACCATCCCCTGAGGGCATCGACCCACCGCCGGGCGGGCGCCAAACGGTTGGGCGTCGAGATCGCGGTCCGGGCCAGGGGCGCCCGGGGGTGGGCGAGGTTCCGGCAGACACTCATCGTCCGGCTTCAGATTCTGTTGAGCGTCGCGGCCATGAGCCTCAGGCTTCCGATCCATGCCGGTAAGAAGGACCTTTCGAGGCTGATCGAAGACAACCTGGCTTCCAGCGACTACCGCAAATACGACAACACCCTCAAGATGGTCGTGGCCCTCGACAGGGCTTCTCGCAACGCGCTCCAGATCGTTCTTGAAACCGCCAGGACCGAAGGCAGCATCTTCTACGGACTCCACGTCACTGACCGGGCAATGATCACGTGCCTGATGCATACGGGCGCGGGTCACGAGGTCCACTTTGTGGACGCCGCCGACGGGGGTTACGCTTACGCCGCCAAGCAGCTCAAGACCCAGATCCGGGGCGCGCCTCAGGCGTAGAGGTAGCGTTTGATCTTGAGCGTCGCGGTCTTCTCGAAGGGCACGCTCTGGTGTTCGAGGAAGCTCAGCCGGCTGAACCGCGACAACTGCTCGTTGATCTGGCTGCGCAGCTCCACAAGGTGGGCCTCGATGGCTTCGGCGGTATGTTCGCCCTCAAGGACAACCTTGGCCACAATCTCCGCCCCGCGCTGAAGGACCAGGCTTTCCAAGACGAGGCGGTTCTGGTTGAGCAGAGCCTCGATGGCCTCGGGATAGATGTTCTCTCCGCTGGGACCAAGGATCAGGTTCTTCGAGCGCCCCTTGATGAACAGGTGGTCCTTGCGGAACAGCCCCAAATCGCCGGTCTTGAACCACCCGTCAGGGGTGAACACTTCGGCCGTCCGTTCCGGGTCGTGGTAGTAACCCGCCATCACGTTCGGCCCCTTGACCAGAATCTCACCCGCGCCCTGCTCGTTCCGGGGCTCGGCGATCTTGACCTGAACGCCGGTCAGGACGCGCCCCGTGGAGTAGAGCCTCACCTTGAGGTGGCCCGCGACCAGGGGGCTGGTTTCGGTCAGGCCGTAGCCGATGGCGTAGGGGAAGCCGGCGCGGTGGAGGAAGCTCGCCACGTCGGGGGCCAGGGCGGCGCCGCCGACCCCGAAGAACTTGAGCCGTCCCCCGAAGATCTTCTTGAGCTTTGTGCCCACCAGGCGGCACAGCAGCCAGTCCACCCCTGGGACCTTCCTCAGAATCTTGACCAGCGGGCGGTTGAGCAACGGCCTCACCTTGGACCTGTAGATCTTTTCCATGAGCAGCGGCACGGTCAGCATGGCGTGGGGCCTGAAGGACGCCAGCAGGGGGACCAGGACTGCGGGGGCGGGCGGTTTGCTCAGATAGCCGACGTGGATGCCCTCGTGCAGGGGGATGAGGAACCCCAGGGTGCATTCGTAGGTATGAGCCAGGGGAAGAACCGAGAGGATGCGTTCCCCGGGGACGAACCCGACGATGGGCGCCGCCGCGACCACGTTGCTTGTCAGGTTGTCGTGGGTCAGCATGACCCCCTTGGGGGCGCCCGTGGTCCCCGAGGTGTACACCAAGGCGGCGAGGTCTCCCGGGGCCGGTTCGGCGACGGCTCCTTCCGCCGGGGGCACCACAGCGCTCGCCTCGATCAGATCTTCGAGAATCCACACCCTCAACTCGGCCAAGGGCGCCCGGAGGGCCTCGGGGGCGGCGGCTAGCCAGCGCGACCACACCTCGCCAAGGTTTCGGCCCAGGACCAGGGCCCTCGCCCCTGCGTGGAGGAGCACGTTTGCGGCGTCGGTGGGGCTGAAATCCGGCAGCAGGGGAACCACCACGTTCGCCCCCGTGGTCACCGCCAGGTACACGACACCCCACCCCGGATGGTTGGGCGACCACAGGGCGATCCTGTCGCCAGCGGCAAGACCGGCGCGCTGAAACTCGCCTCTGAGCGCCCGCACCCGCCTGTCGACTTCCCGAAACGTCCACGGATCGCCGTCGGCCCACCCCAGGGCGGGAAGATCGGCGTGGCGGCGGGCCGCTTCGGTCCACAGGCGGTGAATGGTCATAGACTTTAAGATTACACCCTGTTCATGTTTTTGTGAACCGCTCGACACCGCCGGGGCGCAGGGCTAATCCTGGCTAATGAATTTACTCCTGGCTCGTTGGAAGGACGCGTCCCGGACCTGCGGCGCTTCGTCGCGGGGACCTTCCTTTTCGGCCTGGGGTCCGCCTGCTTCGAGTCCATCTTCAACAGCTTTTTGCACGCGCGCTTTGACCTCAACCCCTTCGGGCGCACCTTCTTGGAGCTGCCGAGGGAGACTCCCGGTCTGCTGTGCACCCTGTTTCCCCTCCCCCTTAAGATGGGCTTCTGGGTGGCGTCCGCCGCCTTCGTGGTCGGCGCGCTTGTCCTGTTCCGCCTCACCCCCGACGAACCCCAGCGCGCCCGCGTGTACGGGAGCTTCCCCAAGGAATACCGCCGCCACTCCCTGTTGGCCGTGTTTTACGGGTCGCGTAAGCAAATCTTCGCCACCTTTGCCCCTTGGGTGCTTGTATCGGTGCTGGGCATCTTCGTGTGCGTGGCCGACGCCCTCGACGCGTGCATTGCCGCCGCCAACCTGGCCACGGCTCTGGGCATCCGCCTTCCCGTTCGAGTCGCTGCAACTTGACCCTGGCGGAGCGGGGGGTTGTCACCTATGGTTAAGGGAGAGGCTAGACATCGAAATGGGCCGGATTCGGCGCGCGGTGATCGCCAGCATTCTCCTTACGGTTCCTCTGTCGCTGACATTGGTCCTCTTGGAAGCGGCCCGGAACCTTCTGGCTTTCCCCTGGCCCGTGCTCGCTGCCGTGTTCGCGGCGGTCATCGAGTTTGGTTTGGTCGCCTCGGCCGTTGCTCTTGGGAAGGCCGAGCGGACCGCGTCTAGGTACCGCCTGTTGGGCGAGCTTTCGGCCGAGGTCAACCGGGCTGTCCTTCTCAACACCGACGAGGCCGAGGTGTTCTCCACCATCCTCGATTACAGCTTCCGCATCCTCAACAGCGCTACCCTGGGGAGCGTGCTCGTCCTAGACGAGGGCTACCTGGTCGTTGCCGCCTCAAGGGGTCTGGAAGAAGACTACGCGCGAACTTTCCGCATCCGGCTCGAAGACACCTGGCAACACAAGCAAGCCCGCGGCAGGCTCACCGACGCCCTCATCGCCACCGCCCAGACCCTCCGTGAGGCCGACGCCTTGGTCGACAACTGGTCAAGGCATCACCGCTCGGTGATCAGCACGCCGCTTTTCGTAGAGGGCCGGCTCTACGGTTTGCTGAACGTCGACTCCTTGAAGGCAAGGAGCTTCCGCCACGAGGACCTGGAGGTGATGCGCTGGTTTCGCGCGCAGATCGAGGTCTGCCTCCTGGCCCGGGAACTGTTCAGCAAGGCCCTCGCCGAATCGCGGGTCGATGGTCTGACCAAGTTCCTTTCAAGGTCGGCCTTCGACGAGAGGTTTCAGCAGACCGTGGAGCATTGCAACCGCTACGGAGAAGTCTTTACGCTGGGGATGTTTGATGTGGACGGGTTGAAGTCGGTCAACGACAATTTCGGCCATGGGGCCGGGGACCACCTGCTTAGGTCTGTCTGCGAGGTGCTAAAGCAGACGGCCCGCAAGACTGACCTGGTGGGGCGTTACGGCGGCGATGAGTTCGTGGCCCTCTACCACAACACCGACGCCCAGACGATGACCGAGCGTGCCGCCGGCCTCTCACAGCATCTGAAATCCCGGCCGCCCGAGTTCCACGGGCAGACGATCCCGGCGTCGTTCAGCTACGGCTTCGCCGACTTTCCGGGCGACGGGAAGAGCTTTCAGGACTTGGTCGCCGTGGCCGACCACAGGCTTTACCAAACCAAGTCCCTCCGCTCCCGCCGGTAAGTGTCTATGCCTCGGCCACCATGGTCAGGGTGCGGGGTTCAAACGATACGACGGTTTCCTGAATTCGGCCCAAACGCTCCTGATAGCCGGCGGCCGACCGCCACGCCCGGGCCTGGTTGATGGTCTGCCACAGACCAAAACTGATGAACACGCCTTCCTCATCGCTGGACTTCAAAAGCCTCGCGCCCTTGACCAGCCCGGACTGGTGGCCCCATTCGGCCCAATCGGCCCAGCGCTTTTCGAACTCGGCCTCTCTGCCCGGGATGACCCTCCAAGTCGTGTGGGTATAGATAACTGTCATCGCGCCCCCCTGTGCAGGCAGTCTCAACCCGGTTTCGCGGGGTGTCAAGCCGATCCGGTCACAAGTCTTCGACGGGCACCAAACCTACATGCTCATAAACTTGGTCGGGTCTGTAGGCGTACTTGTCGAGGTCTTCGCGCCGGGTCACCCCCGAAAGCATGAGGCAGGTGGTCATGCCCGCCTCGAGGCCGGCGACGATGTCGGTGTCCATCCTGTCGCCGATCATCACGGTCTCGCTGCTGTGGGCGCCCAGCTGCTGGCGGGCGATGAGCATCATCAGCGCATTGGGCTTGCCGACCACGAACGGGGTCTTGCCTGTAGCCGCCTCGAGGGCGGCCAGAATGGCGCCCGCTGCCGGTTCCAGGCCGTCTTCCACGGGGTCGGCCTTGTCGGGGTTGGTCCCGATGAACCTGGCTCCTGCGGCCAGGAAGGTCGCTGCTTTCTTGAGGCGGTCGAAGTCAAAGTCGCGGGTCTTGCCCGCCACCACGTAGTCAGGGTTCTTGTCGGTGACCACCAGGCCCACGGCCTCGAGTTCGGCGGTCAGGGCCGCTTCTCCCAGGACGTGGACCCGGGCTCCGGGCTGCTGCCGGCTCACAAACAGCGCCGCCGTGCGCGCCGCCGTCAGAAAGTGGTGGGGCTTCAGCCCCGGAATGCCGAGGCGGTCGAGCTTGGCCGCCAGGTCGGCGGGGGTGACCCCCGAATGGTTGGTCAGGAACAGGAACTTGGCGCCCGCGGCCCGCAGCCGGTTCACAAAGGTGACGGCCCCTGGGATGACGGCCGAACCTCGGTAAAGGACTCCGTCCATGTCGGAAAGGAAGGCTTTCATGGGCCCCAGACTACCGTATTTCGCCCCTTCCCTGCTACACTGCCCGCATGACCCTCCGCAGCCGCCTGTTGCTAGGCAACCTCGCCATGGTCTTTGTGCCCCTGGCCCTGGTCATCCTGTTGAACGCCGTCCTCATCTCTTTTGTGCAGGAAGGCGCCTCGGGACCCGCGCACCACTTCCCCTTTCCGTGGGAAAGCGCGGCCATTCCCCACCATCCGCTTCCGACTAGGCAGATGCTCGCCCTCACCCAGACCACCCTGCGCCAGATCAACGTGCAGACGCTCAGGCATCCCGACAAGCTGACCGACCCCGCGTTCTGGGCGGGGCTCGACGACGACCTCAACGGCAACGACGCCGGCCTTGCCGTGCGCCGCAACGACACCGTCGTCTTTGCCAGCTCCGACCTGGGCGACTGGGCAGCCCTCAGAGGGCTTCCGCCCTACGGAAGCCTCGAGGGCTCACTGCCGCCCAACGGGCCGGTGGGGCAGAGGTTCCGGATGCTGGGGCAATGGGACTTTCCGCTGTCCGACGGCGCTCAGCTCAGCGTGTTCCTGTTGTGGATCACCCAACCTTGGAACACCGCCGTGGCGACGTTCTCTACGGTGATGCTCACCGGGTTCTTCGTGTCGACCCTCGGGGTCGGGCTCCTGCTCACGTGGCTCATCGGCCGCAGCCTTGTCAGACCCCTGCGCCGCCTCCAGGACGCCTCGGCCCGGATCGCCGCCGACGACCTTTCGCCCTCGCCCCCGTACACCCCCCGGGACGAACTGGCGCCCCTGTTCGGGGCCTTCGAGACCATGCGGGGGCGGCTGGAGGAGAACCGGCACCTTCGGGAGCGTTACGAGGCCGACCGCCGGGACATGATCGCCCACATCGCACACGACCTGAAGACGCCGGTCACGGCCATCAACGGCTACGTTCAGGGCATCCTCGACGGCGTAGCGTCCACTCCTGAAAAACGGCGGCAGTACCTCGAAGTGATTGGTGCCAAGGCGCGGGAGCTCGACAGGAGGACCGACGAGCTCTTTTTCTTCTCAAGCCTCGACTTGGGAACGTTGCCCTACGAATTCCAAACCTTCGACCTTGGCGAGTTCCTTCAGAACCTGTGGCAAGACCTCACCCACGAGTACGGGCCCCAAGGGCTCACAGGCCCGCGCCCGCAGCTGCCGCCCGGACCCCTGCCTGTCCGGGGTGATCCGGCGCGCCTGCGACGGGTGTTCGCCAACCTGGCCGACAACACTGTCAAGTTCCGCCGAGGCGATGGCGTGAAGTGGCACTGGACGCTCGAGACCTCGACGAAGTACAGGTTGTCCCTGGTCGACGACGGCGTCGGCATCGGCGAAGAGGCCTTGCCCCACGTATTCGACAGGTTCTATAGGGAAGACGGTTCGAGGACCAGCCTGGTTCCAGGAACCGGCCTCGGCCTGGCCATCGTGAAGCGCATCGTCGAAGACCACGGCGGTACCGTCGAAGCGTCCAGCGGTCCCGGCCCGGGAACCACCATCGTCCTGGAGTTGCCCCAACCATGAAGAAGATTTTTGTCCTCGAAGACGACCGAGCCATCGCCGACCTGGAACGCGACTACCTTGAGGCGGCGGGCTACGCCGTGGAGTGGGAGGCCGACGGTCAAAAGGGGCTGGAGGCCATCCTGGCCCGGCACTTTGACCTCGCCCTCATCGACCTCATGCTGCCTGGCCTGTCGGGGTTTGAGGTGTGCCGCCAGGTCCGCGAGGCCAAGGACCTGCCCTTGCTCGTGGTCTCGGCCCTCTCGTCGGACCTCGACAAAGTGAAGGCGCTGGGCCTGGGCGCCGACGACTTCGTCACCAAGCCTTTCAGCCCGGCCGAGCTGACGGCCCGCGTTCAGGCGCACCTGGCCCGTTACGACAGACTGACCCATGCCGAGGCCCCCGCCGAGTCGTGGTCGGTGCGCGGGCTCGTGATCAACCGGGCCTCGAGGCAGGTATGGCGGGACTCCCGCGAAATCGTGCTGACCCCCCGGGAGTTCGACGTGCTCGAGCTGTTCATGACTCACCCTGGCCGGGTCTTCAGCAAGGAAGAGGTCTTCGCCCTGGTGTGGAAGGAGCAGTACGGTGACACGACCACCGTCACCGTCCACGTGCGCAAGCTGCGCGAAAAACTTGGCGACGAAACCTCGGCGCCGCTGTACATCAAGACCGTGTGGGGGCTGGGCTACCGCCTCGACCCGTAGGCCCCGGGCTACACCGGCTCCTTGACTGGCGGCGTGTCCGACAGGAGGAAGCCCTTGCCCCGGACGGTGTGGATGAGCCGCGGGCTGCGCTCCCCATCGACCTTCTTGCGCAGGTAGGCGACGAACACGTCGATGACGTTGGTGTACAGGTTAGTCTCGGAGTCCCACACCGCTTGAGCGATCATGGCTCGGGTGACCAGGCGGCCTTGGTTCCGGATCAGGTACTCCAGGAGGGCAAACTCCTTCTTGGAGAGTTCCAGTTCCTCGGTGCCGCGGCGCGCTGTCCTGGTGTTGGGGTTGACCACCAAATCGGCCACCGCCATTTCGGCCCGGGGGTAGCCCATGGCCTTGCGGTGGAAGGCCCTGACCCTGGCCTTCACTTCGGCAAGCTCGAAGGGCTTGGTGAGGTAGTCGTCGGCGCCCGCGTCCAACCCCTCGAGCTTGTCATTGAGGCCCGACCTCGCCGTCAGCATGAGGATGGGCTGCTTTCCGCCCTGTTCGCGCAGCCAGCGGCACAGCTCGTTCCCCGACAGCCCGGGCAGCAGCACGTCGAGCAGGTAGGCATCGTAGTCGGAGCGGTTCACCATCAGCATCGCGTCTTCGGCACTGGCGGCGCCCTCGACTTCGTGACCGTCCTCGGCCAGACCCCGGACGAGCAGGTTCCGAATCCCGGCCTCGTCCTCAACGACCAAAACCTTCATGCGTTTCCCCTCACCTCTTAGTCTATATCGGGGACCCCAGGGTGGAAAGCACTTCATGAAAGCTTTTTACTCTTCTTCATAGACGACAGACAAGAATCTCTTGGCCCGCGGGAGGATTCGGTCTATTCTGACCCAGGACGAGGAGGCAACCATGATTGTTCAGTCGGACGAAACTGCGGAATTGCAAACCCTGAAGGGCCCCATGAGGACGTTGGTCTTCCAGCCCGTCGCACCGGGAAAATACCCGGGAATTCTGCTGTTCAGCGAAATCTTCCAGATCACGGGCCCCATCCGCCGTTTGGCAACACGGTTTGCCGCGGCCGGATACGTGGTCGCCGTCCCCGAGATCTACCACGAGTTCGAGGCGCCCGGCACCGTGCTCGCCTACGATACGGCCGGCACCGAGAGAGGCAACGCGCTCAAGACCACCAAGGAGCTGGCCAGCTACGATTCCGACGCCAAGGCGGTGCTCACCTTTCTGAAGAAGCATCCCAAATGCACCGGGATCGTGGGAACCGCCGGCTTCTGCATTGGCGGCCACTTGGCGTTCCGGGCTGCCATGAACCCCGAGGTGCGTGCCGCAGCCTGCTTCTACCCCACCGACATCCACAAGCGCGGTCTGGGCCTGGGCATGAACGACGACAGCCTGGACCGGATCCCCGATATCAAGGGTGAAGTGGTCCTGATCTTCGGCCGCCAGGACCCCCACGTACCCACCGAGGGCCGCCGGAAAATCTACGAGACCCTTGAGGCCGCAGGCACCCTCTTCCAATACCACGAGTTCAACGCCCAACACGCGTTCCTCAGGGACGAAGGGCCGAGATGGGACCCTGCGGCGGGCCAGCTTGCCTTCGACACGGCCCTGGAGCTGTTCCACCGCCGTCTGGGCCTGGGCGACCTGCCCGTGGCGGCCGGAGCCGTCGAGACCAAACATTGACGGGACGCCGGGCCGGCGGCGGTCAGAGTTTGGCCGACGCGAGCTCGGTGTAGACGGATCCGGCGGGGCCGAGCTGGCTTTCAAACAGGACGACCCGGGGCAGAACCACGGGGGCGCGCCCGCCCTTGACCTCGTCGGGCCACGGTCCCTCAAGCGCCCCTTGACCGTAGGCCACGGTCAGGTGAGGCTTCCAGGGCTTGCCGTCGCCGGGGAAAGAAGCGGCGTCCAGCGCCTTGTGGAACGACTCGACGGCACGGCGGGAATCGGGAAGCGCCTCCAGCGCCACCGTCACCACCCGCGGCACCTCGTGCGAGCCGAAACAACCCCAGCCGCGGTCAACGAAGGTCAGCGGTCCCCGGCGGCGGCTCCAGGTTTCCATCAGCGCCACTAGCGCCGGAACGCTCTCGTCGGAGGTATCGCCCAAGAAGCGCAGGGTGACGTGCCAGTTCTCGGGCTTGAGCGTCCGCAGCCCGGTCCTCCCTTCCCACACCTTCGTGCGGCGCGTCAGCTCGTCCCTCAGTTCTTCGGGCCAGGGGAGGCCGAAAAACAGCCTCACGCGAGGGCCGCCAGTTCCATGCGCGGGAGTAGGCGCGTGCCCAGGACCACCAGGTCGGCGGGAGCCAGTTCGACCTGCATCCCCCTTGCCCCGGCGCTGATCAGAATGGTGGAAAACAGGTCCGCTGTCTCTTCGAGGAAGGTCGGCAGCGGTTTCTTCATGGCCAGGGGACTGCAGCCTCCGCGGACGTAGCCCGTCAGATCTTGCAACTCGTCGGGTGGAATCAGTTCGACCTTGCGGCACCCGCTCACTGCCGCAGCCTTGCGCAAGTCGAGTTCGAGCACTGCGGGCAGGCAGAACACCAGGTGCACCGTCCCCCCGCCCGAGGCGACTAGAGTCTTGAACACCCGTTCGGGTTCCACGCCAACCTTGCGGGCGGCGGTGACCGCGTCGAGGACCTCGCCCACCTCGTAGGTGTGGACGCGGTGGGCGATCCCTTCGGCTTCGAGCAGCCGGATCACGTTTGTCTTCTTCATGGTTTCACCCAAAGTTGGAGCTCGTCTGTGTGAATGACCTCGGTGCGCACCAAGAGCCACTCGGAGGGCATGCGGCCGCCCATGCCGTGGTAGGTTAAGACCCGCGTGCCGCTGCGCGCCTGCCCGAGCTTCTCCTTCACCACGCGCACATGCTCGTAGAACAGCCCCGCGTGCGGGGGCGTGCGGTCGTCCATCCCCTTGCGGTGGGCGATCCTCTCGTAGAAAGGATTGAAGAAGTAGACGACGTTGAAGCGGTCCCAGTCGAGGTCTTCCATCCGCCCGCAGAGGAACTCCGTGTTCGCCAGCCCCATCTTCTGCGCTGCGGCGAGGGCCGCCTCGTGCAGGTTGGGCCTTTGCTCGATGCCTGTGACGCGCCCAGGCCCCGAGGCCGCCAGTACCAGGCAGAACTTGCCGCACCCCGAACCCACGTCGAGCACCCTGAGGCCGGGTTCGGCGCCAAGCCAGTCGCGCACGCGCATGGCGACCTTTACGGGGGTAAAATGAATCTTGGAGTGGATGCGGATTTCCGGCGGATACAGGCTGTCGAAGCGCCGGTCGGAGATGACTTTTCCGGCACGAAGCTCGGCTGCGATGGAGGTGCCGATGGGCATGGTGACAAGGTACCCGAAGCTGGCCGTCTTGGGAAGGATCAATCCTTCCGACCAACCTTCCAACAGGTCAGGGTTTCTTGATCCACGCCTCAAACTTGGCAGCCAGTTCCAGCACCTGTTCGGGAGTGGTCTTGAGGGTGCCCTCGGGGTTGCGGGTGGTCGCCAGAAACTCCAGGGCGGCGCTCAGCGCCTCGATGCGGATCTGTTCCTTGTCCATGATGACTCCTTGAGACTACTTCACCGAACCCAGCAGGCCGGCCACGAACTGCTTCTGGAGTCCAAGAAACACCGCCAGCACCGGGATCATCGACGCGGTGACGATGACCATGAGCCCTCCGTATTCGATGGTGTAGGCGTTCATCATCGAGCTCATGGCGATCGGTAGAGTCTTGGACTGGTCGGAGAGAATGGTCATGAGCGGCCACAGGTAGCTGTTCCATTGGCCGATGAACATCAGGATGGCCGCCGAGGCAAAGCTGGCCTTCATGGAAGGCAGGGCAATCAGCCAGAAGATTCGCCATTCCCCTGTGCCGTCGACCCGGGCCGCCTCGATGATCTCGGTGGGGAACATCTTGAAGTTCTGTCTGAGGAAGAAGATGATGAACGCGCTCATCAGGAACGGGAGGATGATCCCCCAAGAAGTATCGAGCAAGCCCATGAACGCCACTACCTTGAACAGGGGGAGCACGATCGCGATTTGCGGGATGATGAGGGTCAAGAGCAAGACGCCAAACACCCATTCACGGGCCTTGGACGGGTACTTCTCGAAGCCGAAGGCTGCCATCGCGTTGAACGAAACACCCAGAAACACCGTGACGACGGCAATGAACAGAGAATTGCAGAAAAACAGCGGCAGATTGTAGTTCTTTGTTGCCTTGTCGACGTTGATGAAGAAGTCGGAGCCTGGAAGCAGGTTTCCGTGAACAACGGCGTTGGGGTTGAGCGTGGAGCCCACCGCCATCCAATAGAACGGAAACACGCAGACGAAGGCGCCAATCAGAAGCATCACCCACATGATGAGCCGGGGTACGGTGAAGCGCGCGCGGACGGTGCTCATTTTCGGTCTCCCAAGAGCCTGATTTGGAGGAAGGCCAGGATTCCGGCCAGTAACACGATGACGTAGGACATGGCCGTGGCGTACCCGAAGTCAGAATTGGTGACGAAGGCCTGACGGTAGATGTACAGCGCCGCCGTCATGGTCGCGTTGGCGGGCCCGCCGCCGTTGGTCAGGATGTTGGGTTCATCGAACAGCTGCAGAGTGCCGCTCGTGCTTGTCACCACCGAGAAGAGGATGACTGGAACGAGCAGCGGCAAGGTGATCTTGAAGAACTGGGTGATCTTGTTGGCACCATCGACTTCGGCTGCCTCGTAAATCTCGGTATCAATGTTCTGAAGACCGACCAGGAAGAATACCATATTGTAGCCGGTCCACCGCCAGGTCAAAGCGATGACGATGGTGATGTTGGCCCAGAACGGGTCGTTGAGCCAGCCGATGGGCTGGTGGAGAAGACCGGACGTGAGCAGAATGTTGTTGAGCATGCCGTTGGTCTGAAGCAAGATGCGGAACAAGATGGAGTAGGCGACCAGCGAAGTCACGGCGGGCAGAAAGAACATGAGGCGCATAACACCCCGGAACTTGCGGAGGCCTTGATTGAGCACCACCGCAAGGACCAGGGCCAGGAAGACCATGACGGGAACCTGCAGAACCATGAGATAGAAGTTGTTTCCCAAAGCGTGCCAGAACTGGTTGTCCTGCGCCATTCGGACAAAGTTGCCCAGGCCGACGAAGGAGTCGGTCATCCCTCTCCATTTGCGCGTCACCAAGTACAGCGACGACAAGATGGGGTAGAGCATGAAGACCGAAAACAGTACCAGCGCTGGAGTGACGAAGATCCAGCCGCTTCGGTTCAGGTATCGGGCAAACGCCCCTTTTTGGTTCATCGCAGG
>Ga0181516_10001033_pt1 | contig 22429 bp, 20 predicted proteins | sample PEATcosm2014_Bin_25_FD_121104 | JGI IMG/M metagenome (GOLD analysis project Ga0181516, IMG submission 121104) | Peatland microbial communities from MTU Mesocosm Facility, Houghton, MI, USA - PEATcosm2014_Bin01_10_metaG | ecosystem: Environmental > Terrestrial > Soil > Wetlands > Peat | place... | reverse complement strand
GACAACATCGCTGTGGTGGCGCAGGGCAAGGAGTATACGGCGCCGGAGATCTCGGCGATGATTTTGCAGAAGCTGAAGAAGGCGGCGGAGGACTACCTGGGGCAGCCGGTGACCGAGGCGGTGATCACGGTGCCTGCGTACTTCAACGACGCGCAGCGGCAGGCGACCAAGGACGCGGGCAAAATTGCGGGCCTCGACGTGAAGCGGATTGTGAATGAGCCGACCGCAGCTGCGCTGGCTTACGGGCTCGACAAGAAGAAGGACGAGACGATCGCCGTGTATGACTTTGGCGGCGGGACGTTCGATATTTCAATTCTTGAAGTCGGCGAAGGCGTGATCGAGGTGAAGTCGACCAACGGCGACACGCACCTGGGCGGCGACAATCTTGACCAGCGGATCGTGGAATGGCTGATTGGCGAGTTCAAGACGGAGTCGGGTCTGGACCTGGCGTCAAAGGGCAACGAGATGGCGCTGCAGCGGTTGAAGGACGCCGCGGAGAAGGCCAAGATCGAGCTCTCAACAACCATTGAGACGGAGATCAATCTGCCCTTTGTGACGGCGGATGCGAGCGGGCCGAAGCACCTGGTGCGGAAGCTGACGCGGGCCAAGCTGGAGCAACTGGTGGAAGATTTGCTCGACCGGTCTCTGGAGCCGTGCAAGAAGGCGCTTGCGGATGCGGGCGTTACGACGGACAAGATCGACGAAGTGGTCCTGGTGGGCGGGCAGACACGTATGCCCAAGATCCAGGAGATGGTGAAGAAGATGTTCGGAAGGGAACCGCATCGGGGCGTGAATCCCGATGAGGTGGTGGCGATTGGCGCGGCGGTGCAGGCCGGTGTATTGGCCGGCGACGTGAAGGATCTGCTGTTGCTGGACGTGACGCCGCTGACTCTTTCGATTGAGACGCTGGGCGGCGTGGCGACGCCGATGATTCCTCGCAACACGACGATTCCGACCAAGAAGACGGAGACGTTTTCGACGGCGGCGGATTCGCAGACGGAAGTCGAGGTCCATGTGCTGCAGGGCGAACGGCCGCTGGCGGCGCAGAACCGTACGCTGGGCAAGTTCAAGCTGGCGGGGATTCCTCCTGCGCCGAGAGGCGTGCCGCAGATCGAGGTCACGTTCGATATCGACGCGAACGGAATCCTGAACGTGACGGCGAAAGACAACGCGACCGGCAAGGACACGCGGATCACGATCACTTCGAGCTCGGGTCTCTCGAAGGAAGAGGTGGAGCGGATGGCGAAGGATGCCGATGCGCACGCCAACGAGGATAAAGAGAAGCGCGAGGAGATCGAGGCGCGGAATGGACTGGATTCGCTGGTCTACAACATCGAGAAGATGCTGAAGGAGAGCGGCGAGAAGGTGCAGGCCGCGGACAAGACCGAGGTGGAAGCGGCGCTGGCAGAGGCAAAAAAGACTCTGGAAGGCGCTCCGACTTCAGACCAGCTGAAGGCGGCGAACGAGAAGCTGACCAAGGCCAGCCACAAGCTGGCGGAGGTGCTGTACAAGGCCAATGCGGCTGCGGCAGCGCCTGGTCCTGCGGACGGCAGCCCTTCGGACCAGAGCAGTGCAGGCGCAAAGAAGGACGAAGGCGTGATCGACGCCGAGTATGTGGACGTGGAGGACAAGAAATAGGACTGGCCGTCCAGGCGGGGCCGCCTTCGGCGGAAGGACTTTGGGGTGGGCGACGAACCGTTGCCCACCCCGCTCTATTAAGCGATTGCATCGCACGACGAGAGGCTTTTGCGCGGGTGAACGAATCGCGCCTAGAATAGCTTCAACGTCAACACGGCGGAGGTAGCCAGTGGATTACTCGCAGATCATTACGATTGAGCCCGGCAAGCGTAGTGGGAAGCCTTGTATTCGCGGACTGCGGATTACGGTTTACGACGTGCTGGGCTACATGGCTGCGGGCATGACTCAAGCGGAGATCCTGGCCGATTTTCCGGATCTTACCGAGACCGATATTCGTGCCTGTTTGGCCTTTGCCGCGGACGGCGAACGCAGATTTGAGATTGTCACTTCGTGAAGCTTCTCTTCGATGAGAATCTTTCGCCGCGACTTGTGGAACGACTCGCCGACGTCTATCCTCAGTCGCTTCACCTGAGGGATTGCGATCTTCGCGGCGCTTCCGACATGAAGATTTGGCAATACGCGCAAGAAAACGGATTTGCGATCCTATCGAAGGACTCGGACTTTGCGCAAAGAAGTTCTTTGCTGGGCAGTCCGCCGAAGGTGATTTGGCTGCGAATCGGCAACTGCACCACGACGCGAGCGGATTTCGTTCTCCGCAATGCAGCACCTCGGATTCGTACATTTCTGTCCGGCCAAGAAGACTGCCTTGTGTTTGGCCATCCTCGACTGGCTGCAGGTGATTAGTTCGGTGAGTGTACCGTTTCCCGTGTTACGATAAACGTTAAGCATGATCCAGTCGTTTGCCGACAAGGAGACCGAAGCCGTTTACCTGACCGGAAAGAGCCGGAAATGGGGCAAGGTTGCGCGGGTTGCGGCGCGCCGATTGCAGACATTGGATTATGCGAGCGCGATGAAGGATTTGTTGAATCCTCCCGGCAACAGGCTGGAGAAGCTGAAAGGCGACCGAAAGGGACAGTGGAGCATCCGCATAAACGATCAGTTTCGAGTGTGCTTCCGCTGGGATGGAAATGACGCTTGGGATGTGGAGATTGTCGATTATCACTAACATTGAGGAGAGCCGGCCATGAGCATTGCCCGAAAACACGACCAGAGAGGAGTCCCGGTCCATCCCGGCGAGTTCTTGCGTGAGGATTTTCTTGTCCCGCTCGGACTTTCGGCCAATGCTTTGGCCCTTGCATTGCGAGTTCCGGTTACGCGCATCTCTGAAATTGTGAGAGAGCGAAGAGGAATTACGGCGGATACGGCACTGCGGCTGGGGCGGTATTTCGGGACGACGCCGGATTTTTGGATGAAGATGCAGATGTCTTACGACCTGGCCGTGGCCAGCCGGGAAGTGACGGCAAAAATCGAGGTAGAGATCTTTCCAGCGCCGCGGACGGAGACCGGGGAGCTAAAAGCCCGGCAGCTGGCCTAATCGGGAAAACAGGTCCAAACAAACTATGCCTACTACACAAAACAAGGATTATTACGGCACGCTTGGCGTAAAGAAGACGGCTACGCAGGAGGAGATCCGCAAGGCGTTCAGGAAAGCTGCGCGGAAATATCATCCGGACGTCAATCCCAACGACAAGAAGGCGGAGGAGAAGTTCAAGGAGATCTCCGAGGCCAACGACGTGCTGAGCGACGAGAAGAAACGCAAGGTGTATGACCAGGTAGGGTTCTACTCCGACCAGATTGATCCGGCGACGGCGGAGGCCTATGCCCGGCAGCAGCAGGCCGGTTCGCAGCGGCCGCCGGTGGATTTTGGCGGGTTCGATTTTTCGGGATTTGAAGGCGGAGCGGGTCAGTACCCGGGACCGGGCGCGGGGCAGGGCGCTGGATCGGGAGCCGGGCCGGGAGGATGGGGAAGCTTCAAGGACATCTTCTCGGGAATTTTCTCAGGTGCGCAGCAGCCGCAAAGGCCGCGCGGGCCGCAGCCGGGAACGGATCTCGAATACCAGGCTACGGTGGATTTCTGGACCGCGATTCGCGGTGGCCAGGCGCGCATTCAGGTGAACCGGCAGGAGATTTGCCCGGCTTGTCATGGGCAGGCGCATACCGGCGGGGCGATGCAGTGCCCGGAGTGCAATGGGACGGGCCAGGTGACGCAGATGGGCGGGCGGATGAAGTTCAACATTCCCTGCCCGGGATGCAACGGGACCGGGCGGACCACAAACGATTGCGCGACTTGCCACGGTGAGGGCGTGGTTTCGCGCACCGAGTCTGTGGAGTTTCGTATCAAGCCGGGGACGCGGGACGGGCAGCGCATCCGGCTGCAGGGAAAAGGCAATGCCGGACTGAATGGCGGGCCGGCCGGGGACCTTTTCCTGATTGTGCGGACGGGAACGCATCCAGTGTTTACGCGGGCGGGGGACGATATTCAGATCACGGTGCCGGTGACGGTGGCCGAGGCGTCTCTGGGCGCGAAGGTCGACGTGCCGACGATTGACGGCCGCGCGCAGTTGAAGATTCCACCGGCGACGCAGAGCGGGCAAAAGCTGCGCATGCGGGAGCGGGGCGTGGAGAATGCGCAGAATCCGGGGCAACGCGGGGATGAGATTGTGACCGTGGAGGTGGTGGTGCCGCACTTGCAGGACGAGCGCAGCCGCGAGATTATGCGGGAGTTGGCCAAGCTGAACAGTGCGGACCCGCGTGCGGGGCTGTTTGAACGGATGTAAGACATTTCCAAGAAAGTGGATTGAAATTGGAAGGATTCGAATGGGATGATCGCAAGGCCGCCGCCAATTTTTTGAAGCACAAAGTCAGTTTTCTCGAAGCGGCAACTGTTTTCGATGATCCATTTGTTATCCTCGCGCCTGATTTGACACATTCGCTTGAAGAATTGCGAGAGATCGCAATTGGATTCTCGATGAAGGACAGGGTATTGTTGGTTGTGTATGCGGAGCCCGGTGAGAGGATACGGCTGATCAGCGCTCGCAGGGCCACTCCCGAAGAGAGGAGAAAGTATGAGTCCCAGTTCAAGTAAATCCGGCAGAAGCAAGGGGCCGTCTTCCTTCGCCCCAGGGGAAGACAGGCCACTGCGCGGAGTTTTCGTACACCGGATGGGAGAAAATGCCGCGGACGAACGCCAGGTGGAGGAGTTCTGGCGTAAGCATGGACTGCGCGTGGATGCAATCGAAAACCCAAGCGAGCGATTTTCCAAACTCCCTGATCTCCGTCTGTCCTATGGCGGATCACCATGGGCCTACTGCGAGGTAAAGACGATCGCACGGCACTTCTGGAAAGTGCGCATTCTCCATGATGACCAGCCCATTGAGGAGCGGGTCGAGGAGAGTGAGAAATCCGTTATCGAGCGCGTCACGGGCGATCTGGTGACAGCAGCCCGGCAGCTGAAGGCGGGAAATCCCGATCACGCTCTCCTCAATTTTGTTGTGCTGGTGAATCGCGATGCAGAGGCTTCGCCAACTCTCCTTACGCAACTGTTTTCTGCGCCCCCCTCATCGCCGGGCCGAAGCCTGAAGGAGCGTCGTGAGGCCCTCCTGGCGGAGGAGATGCAAGGCTTTCGACGGAATGTCGACCTGTGTCTCTGGGTCATACCAGCCGACGGGGAGAAGCTTCAGATCGAGGCATGCCTGTTGCTGAATCCAGCTCTACTCTCCTTTGCAGAGCAGGTCACCGGACTGCGCGGAGACAAAGTGATTTCGCTCGATCCGGCGGCATAAGGCGAGACAAGCATGCCCGCAAAACGCAAATCGAAAGGCGCGTACATGATCTCGGCGGTGGCCGAGATGTACGAGATTCATCCGCAGACGCTGCGCTTGTATGAGCGCGAGGGGCTGCTGAAGCCATCTCGCACCGAGGGGAACACGCGGCTTTACACCGATGAGGATCTGGAGCGGCTGGAGTTCATCCTGAACCTGGCGCGGGACCTGGGCGTGAACATTGCGGGGATCGGCATCATCCTGCAGATGCGGGAGCGGATGGAAGAGATGAACCGGCAGATGCAGAGCTTTGTTGAGTACGTTCGCTCAGAGATGCTGACGCGATTTCAGCAGGCTGCGCCGACGGGCGGCGCGGCGATTGTGCCGCTGCGGCGGCCGACGGTGGTGCCGCGGACGGTTGCGCCAAAGACGATTGTGCCGCGGAGGCCGTAGGATCTGGTCGCCCCGCTGGGACGTCGCGGATTCCTGATAGCCTATCGATTAAGAATTCCTTGAAAGTCTAATCTGTGCGCGTGCCCGTGGACGGGTATGCTGAGACCTGTATGTCGTACGTTCTTCTTGGATTGTCGGTCTTCGGGCTGGTGACTTCTACGGTGTTTGCGGGCATGGTCCTTTGGACGGTGCCGGGCTATCTGCGCACGGCGCGAGCCGCGCGGGCGATCCTTTCCGGGCGCGCAGGCACGCCCGCATTTACGCCGCCGCTGACTCTGCTGAAACCGTTGCATGGAACGGAGCCGGGGCTGGAAGCGGATCTGGCAACTTTCTTTGTCCAGGACTATCCGGAGTTCGAGATTCTGTTCTGCGCGCGCGCTTCGGATGATGCGGGACTGGAAGTGGCGCGGCGGGTGGCGGCGCGGTACCCTCAGATTCCGGTGAAGTTTCTCTCGACCGGCGGCGAGCCGGATTACATCAATGCCAAAGTTGCCTCGATGGAGCGGATGGAAGCCGAGGCATCGCATTCGATTCTTGTGGTCAGCGACAGCGATGTGCGGGTGACGCCGGATTATCTCCGAGCCGTGGCGCTGCCGTTTGCGGACGAACAAGTGGGCGCGATGTGCTGCCCGTATCGAGGTGTGGCTGTCGAGGGCGGACTGTGGGCGCGGCTTGAGGCCGTTGGGATGAGCGTAGAGATGACCGCGGGCGTGCTGGTAGCGCGGGCAATGGAGGGAATGAAATTTGTGCTGGGGCCAACGATGGCCTTCCGGCGCGAGACGATTCGGCGGATGGGTGGCTTCAAGGTGACTGCCGACTACTGCTCGGACGATTTCGTTCTTGGCAACGAGACCTGGAAGCTGGGCGAGAAGGTGGTGCTGAGCCATCATGCCATCGATCACATGGTGATCAATTCAAGCTTGCTGGCTTCATTGAAGCACCAGGTGCGGTGGATGAAGTCGACCAGGTTTTCTCGGCCCAAGGGGCACTTTGGGACGGCGCTGACCTTCAGTGTGCCATTTGGATTGCTGGGATGCGCGGCAGCGGCATGGATGGGACACGCGTGGTGGGGGCTGGCGCTTCTGGGCTGGAGCGTGGCGACGCGGCTGGCAATGGCGATTGCGGTGGGGCGGCTGGTGGTGCACGACCAAAGCTGGTTTGGGCTGCTGGTGCTTTATCCGGTGCGGGATTTGATGGGGTTTGGGTTCTGGGCGGCGAGCTATTGGAACCGACGGATTCTTTGGCGGGGACGGGTGTTTGAGCTGCTGCCGGGAGGAAGGATGCGGGCGGCGGAGTAAGAGCGAGTCAGCACATTAGCGAGTTAGCGGGTCAGCAAGTTAGCAAGTTAGCGAGTCAGCATATCAGCAAGTTAGCGAGTCAGCGTTGCGGGTTCGCAGTTGACTCTTGGCTTGTCCGCCGGTGTTCGGTCAGTCTCCCGATGTTTCCTGTTCCTGCACGCGGAGAGTTACGGCGGCTGACCGCGCGCCGTTCGACCGCAGGAGCTTGCTTTCCATCACATACCAGGAGAGCGAGGCATAGGCCAGAGCAATTGGAAATGCCGCCAGCGCCAGGCGGACACCTGTATGCGGAATCCAGGACTGTAGGAATACGATAATCGGCAGATGGACCAGGTACATGGTGTAACTGATCCTGCCAATGAATCGAAGACCTGGAAATCGGAGCCAGCCGACCCATCTTCCCGCCAGTGCATAGACCATGAAACCAAGCCACAGAAGGAGCGCGGTCTCATAGAGCAATCCGTTCGCAAGGCGTGTATTCACCGTTCTTGCGAGTCCAAAGTATCTCTCCAGAGGAAGCCCGATCACTCCGATCGACATGCAGGTTACGCCGAACCACAGGCCATGCTTCTTGACCAACTCCGGCTTCTGACGCCAGATGAGGCAGAGCAAGGCTCCGGCGGCGAGCAAGTCCATGCGAAAGGGGGTGAGCATGTAGGTTGGCCAGAAGGTGTCGAAGTGAATGCCGACGCGCAAAAGAAGCGCCATGACCATCAGCAGAATGGAGAGACCACGCAGGCGGCGCTCGGATAGAAAGTAAACTGCGAAGGGCCAGAATATGTAGAACTGCTCCTCGACCGCCAGCGACCACAGGGGCTGGAGAGCATAGGGCATGGGGAGATTCAGAGGCATTAGAAAATTTGCAAGAAAAATGTAGAAATACCAGTATTGCGTCCAGGCTACTCCGAGCAACAGACTCACGCCGGCCAGAGTCAGAAGATAGGGCGCCAGAATGCGGCGAGCGCGCCGCTCGTAAAAATGGGCGAAATAGCCGCGGATGGAGTGCTGTTTGGCTTCAAGAAGAATATTGGTGATCAGAAATCCGGAGAGGATGAAAAAGAGGTCGACTCCGCTCCACAGCAGCATGGTTCCAACCGCGTGGTGAACGAAGACGGCAAGGATCGCGACGGCGCGCAGGCCGTCCAGCTGGGTTATCCGTTTCATGGGCTGGGGAAGGCCCTCCTCGGATTCGGCCCATTGGGCCTTAGCGTTCGAAATTGTTATTCACCTTGAGTGACGGACCCGAATGAGAATCGTGACAGCCATCGCAAAGTGAACTTGCAATTTACGGGCGTTCTATTGGTGAATGAGGGGAAGTAAAAACGGGCCCGGAAGATATAAGAACAATTTACAGCATTTCTCGAAAATTGTAGCGCGGGCGGGGGGACTGGGTGGAATAAAGGAAGCCGGCGAGGCAGGGGCTTCCCCCCCAACCCCAACTCTGGAAGCCGCACTATACCGAGATAACCAATTCGCTGTATTGCCGCAACTGCGTATCGGATGTGAGCAGGTTCAATGGCTCGCCAATGGCCTGGGCAATGAGAAGACGGTCGAACGGATCGCCATGGAACATTGGCAGATCGCCGACCAGGACAGTATGCCGGGAATACACAGGCAATTCCCTGAAACCAGCTGACTCCATGAATTGGACGACCCGCCTGGGGTCCGCTTTCATCTTGCCGATGCGAACCTTGATCGCCATCTCCCAGATGGAAACCGAAGAGACATACACAGCTTCGGCATCCGCCATGAGCTGCCTGGCAGCATTGGGCACATTTTGCGGTTCGTAGAAGAACCAGTAGACGATCTGCGTGTCCAGAAGAAGCCGCATTAACGACCTTCAAACGCGGCCTGGAGGTCCTCGGGAAGGGGAGCGTTGAAATCATCCGCGATCCAGCCTTCGCCTTCAAGAAGCCCATACACGAGAGGCCGTTTCTCTTCTTTGAGGCTGGTTAGCCTCGCCATCGGTTTTCCTGCGCGCGCAATGACCACATCCGTGCCGGAAGAGGCCAGATCGACGAGTTTGGAGAGTTGGGTCTTGGCTTCGTAAATGTTGACGGTTTGCAAGGCTTCTCCTTGTATTGACTAAGTCTAGTCTAGCACGAAATGGGTCTGGAAAAACTCAAGACCCAAGCCGAAAGACATCCAACTGCGATCGGGAAAAAACAGGATCAACCCTTGCACGCGGCCGCTGGATCTATTGCAGCGGCCGGTCGGTCCAGAGGGCTTTGTCGGCGAGGGATTGGACGTGGTAGAGCCGGCCGGCGAGCAGCTGCTCGGCCTTTTGCTGGTTCTGGTCCTGGGCGAAGAGCCATTTGCGGTTGCCGGTTCCCCAGACCTTCGAAAGGTCGCTTTCACTCAAGAAGATATTGGGCGCGTCCGGATAGCAGGAGCCCCAGAGCAGAGGTGTGCCTTCGCCATGCTGGCCGCAGCGCGGAATGACCATGAACGCCGGCCGCCGCTCAAAGAAGTTATGCGTGTAAAAGACGACCGACGAGGCGTCAGATTGCTCGCCGAAGATGATGAAGCTGTCGGCGGGCGTGCCCTTCTGCATGATGGTGTCGGCGATTTGTTTTGAGCCCAGCATGGGATCGAAGCGGGCAAAGGCGATGTGAGCGGCGATGAGAAAAACTGCCGCGGTGAGGGCGACGCTGATGGTGGCGGCCAGGTTTTTGCCTTTGACACGCAGGAACCAGCCTGTGGCGGGGCCGATGAGCAGCGCGATGCCGGCCAGGATGGCGGGCAGGCGGAGGGCGGCAAAACTTGCCCCGGTGAGGTCGTAAAGGTGCGACATGGAGAGCGTGTAATCGCCTACGCCGCGGTGTGCCAGCAGGGTGCCGATGTCAGAGACGTAGGGCAGATTGCGGCTGGTCCACAAGCCCCAGCCGAGAGCGATGGCGGAGAGAATGCCGATGAACGCGAAGATTGCCTGAGCCCAGACCAGCCAGGCTGTGGAGAGAAGCGTCGGAGTCCCATGGGGCGTGCCTCCGGGGGCGCGCTTCTCCTCGATGCCGGAGACTACACCGGCAATGAGGATGAACAGAGGCGGCCAGACCGGGAAGGTGTAGTACTCCTGGTTCGAGGAGATGCAGAAGAACAGCAGCGTCCAGGCCGAGAACAGGCTGAGAAGCCAGACGGTGCGAACGCGGAACTTGAGGCGGACCACGTAGCTGGCCACGTCTTCGCGGAGCGCGTTGTCGAGGTAGAAGTCGACGGTTTGGCCGGCGTCGTGGCGCAAGTGCTGGAGCCAGCTTTTGCGGGTCTTCCAGGCCAGGAACAGTGCGGCGGGGAGAAACAAGCTCCAGGGAAAGAGCCAGACCAGGTGCTCCAGCCAGTAGGCGGCAAATGGGAGCTTGTTGTAGTCGTGGGGGTAGCGCAGCGAGAAGAAGCGCAGGAAGTGCTCGTTGACGAAGTAGAAGTAGAAAAAGCCGTGGACGTTGCCCAGAGTGGGGTGGTTGCCGACCGCATGTCCCTGGTCGGGATTGGCCAGACCGCAGAGGATGTGCCAGGGCGCGCCGATGAGCAGAAACAGGAGGAAGCCGGAGACCGGCTTCATAGCGCGCCAGCGCCGCCACAGGCCGGTGAGTGCCAGGAAGGGAATGGCTGCGCCGGCAAAAAAGACGGGGGCGATGAGGCCCTTGGTCAAGAGGGCGAGAGCGACCGCGGCCCACATGCCGTAAAAGCGAATGGGGCGGCTGGACTCAAAGCCCGTGAGCATACTGTAGAGCGCGAAGAGAAGGAAAAAAGCGAGTTCGGCCTCGGGAATGATGAAGCGGGTATAGATAAACGGACCGACGGAGGTGAGCACTGCCAGGCCGGCGTAGAGGCCGGCGCGGTTGCCCCAGGCGCGGCGGGCCCAGAGCCAGGAAAGCCAGGTGAGGCCCACCATGGCGAGCGAATTGGGAAGATGCGTAGCGAAAGTATTCTCGCCAAAGACCTTGTAGCTTGCGGCGACGATCCAGTAGGGCAGGGGCGGCTTCTCAATGTAACGGATGCCATTGATCTTGGCGGTGATCATGTCGCCGGTATCGGCGATGCTTTGCGCGGCCTGGGCGTGGGAGGCATCGACGTCGTCCATGAGCGGCGGCGTAAAAAGCGAGGCAAAGTGCACGGCCAGATAGATGGCCGCAAAAAGAAGCCAGGTGGCCAGCACGGAGGGCACTTGCTGGGGACGAGCGACGGTCTTTTCCTGATTGGTCATGGTCATTTGGCTGTCCAAACAAGGATAACAGCCGGGATGATGCGGCTTTTCACTGGGTGCGACGCGAAATCGGCGCAGACCGCCCGTTCCGTCCGCCGGAACGCGGTCCGACTACACTACGTAGGACAATGCACATGAAGAATCTACGAGTTCTGGTATGGAGCGGGGTAGTGGTCGGCGCGGTCCTCGCCGGCTCCGCCGCGGTGGGAGTGTACGCGGGCGAGATGGCTCTGCATCCCGGCAGACGCGCGCTGGGGCCGAAGCAGGAAGCGCTGGCCTCCGAGATTGCGGCGCGGAACCATGCCGAGTTGAAGGAGGTTGCGATCACGGCGGCGGATGGCGCGGTGCTGCGCGGCTGGAGCATCCGCGCCACTGGAGGCAATGGCGACGCGGTGATTCTGCTGCATGGGCACACCGATAATCGGGCAGGAATGCTGGGTTATGCAGATTTGCTCCTGCGCCACGGATACTCTGTTTTGCTGCCCGATGCGCGGGCGCATGGGATGAGCGGCGGGGAATCGGCGACGTATGGGGTGAAAGAATCGGACGACATCCGGCGCTGGTTTGAATGGGTGCGGCAAACCGAAGCTCCGCGATGCATCGATGGGTTGGGCGAGTCGATGGGCGCGGCGGAACTGCTGGAGTCCTTGAAGGATGAACCGGGATTTTGCGCGGTTGTGGCGGAGTCTTCGTTTGCGAGCTTCCGCGAGGTGTCTTACGACCGGATGGGGCAGAAGGTTGGCGCTGGGGATTTGGTGGGACGCACGTTGTTTCTTCCTGGCGTGGAGGCGGGCCTTCTGTATGTGCGCGGGAGATACGGCGTGAATCTGGAACAGGACTCGCCGGAGGATGCAGTTGCGGCGAGCAAGGTCCCTGTTTTGCTGATTCATGGGCGGGAGGATCGTAACGTCCCGGTGCGTCACGCGGAGATGATCGTGGCGCACTGCCGAGGGCGCAGTCCGGCGCTGGGATTGTGGGAACCAGCGGATGCGGGACACACGGGCGCGGCCAAAGCGGAGCCGGAAGAATTTGAGCGGCGGGTTGTGGGTTGGTTTCAACAGCACGACCATCGCTAAATTTCTGTGCGCGCCTTGCGATACCTGCGCCAGGCAAGGATCGCAGGCACTCCCAGGATCACGAGCCAGATCAGGATGACGGGGACAAACTCCTCGAGGAAGAGGACGATTCCGAGGAGGGCTCCTGACGCGTGGCGCAGGCCGGTGACGAATGCGTTGTGCATGCGGGTTGAGACTGAATCCGGCTGCGCGTTGAATTGTTCCTTATACTCCTCGACTAACCGGAGATCGACACTGGCGAAGTCCACACGATGCTCCAGGTTCTTCTGTTGCGCTTCCATGGATTCGATCTCGCCACGGACGCGGTCGATCTCTTCCTCGACCTGGAGTACTTCGTCGATCTTCCCGGTGCGCTGGGCGAGGAGGTCCCGCAAGCGCTGCTCGGTTTCGCGGGAGTTCTGGAGGCGAGCGACGAGGTCGGCATGCTGCTGGGTCACCTCTTCGCCGGATTGGGTTTCAACCTGCACGCGGCCAAGGGTGCGGATTTCGGCGATGGCGGCGGCGAGATCCGGCGCGGGAATGCGCAGCGAAGCCTGGAAAGAGCGCGATGCGTTTTCGGCTGTGTTGACGGTGAGTTGCGCGGCGTAACCGTGATGGCGAGCGAGGATGGTGTCCAGGGAGGCGCGTGAGGAAGCGGCGTCTTTCACCCGGATGGTGAGAGAGATGGTGCGCGCGATCATGGGCGCGGTTGCCGGCGCAGGCGGTGGGGCTGCGATCGCAGTGGCTGCCGTTGCGACGTGATCGCCGGCGGGATGCGAGAGGGCTTCGGAGTATGCATTCAGCTCAGGCGTGCCGGGCGAATCGAGATAGGCGAGCACCCCTGTGTTCGAACTTGCTGGTGCTCCGCCTCCCCCGGCAACCTTGGATCGCCGGTCGGTGATTGGCTGCCCATCCGTTGGAAAGGAATTCGCGGCTCGTTTTTCGACGGCCCCCGCGAAAAACTGCATCCTGGCTGGTTGATCTTCTCTGTAGAGAGTTGAAGAGATGACAGCCGCACCAATCAAAACAGTTGCTACCGCTCCCGTGCCGCCGATTGCCCAGAGCCGCCAGTTCGAAAAACTCAAGCGAGTGTAGGTCTCGGGCTTGCGCGATTTGCGATTCGTATCGGTCATTGCAGCAATCTCGCAAACTGACGTGTTGAGACTTTCGGGAACTGGCTGAACCGTCCACTGGGAAAGCGATTGCGATGTGCCGCGGAGTTGACTCGCCAAATCGGCGCATTCAGCGCAATGGTCGAGATGCGTGGAGACGTGCTGTGCTTCGGCGCTCGACAGCTCGCCATCGAGCAGAGCCATAATCTCTTCGGGAGCAACGGGATGGGTTGTGGTAGTCATGCGCGCTCCTCCGAATTGAATCGTTCTTTTGCGGTTGATTGAGGTGGTGGGGCGGCGAGCAGATCGTGAAGAGCCGTGCGCGCGCGGAAGAGACGCGAGCGAACGGTGTTTACCGGGACCTGGAGCAGCGTGGCAATCTCTGCGTAGCTCAACTGCTCGTATTCGCGCAGGAGCAGCATTTCGCGATCCAGCTTGTCCAGGCTGGCGACTGCTTCCCGTACCAGCGCCCGCGTCTCAACGGTGCTTTGAATTGCAGGCTCACTGTCGGCAGGTTGCTCGCCATGAAATGCAGCTCGGAATGCCGCCTTGCGACGGTGGGCGCGGAGAATCTTGAATCCGATAGCATAGAGCCAGGTACGAAACAATGCGCTCGCCTCGTAGCGTGAGGCGGCACGAAGCACCACGACGAATGCTTCCTGGGTTAGTTCTTCGGCCTGCGAGGGGCTGGAAATGCGCCTCAAAAAGAATCCATAGAGCGGCTGTTTATAGCGAAGGAAAAGCGTGGTGAACGCGTCGGCTGCGCCCCGCTTGAACGCGATCATCAGTTGCTCGTCGGTCTGGTGCTCGTCGGTCTCCTCGGTCGAGGCGTGGAGCGAACCGGCGCTTTGCGGCGCGTTCATTTCGGTCTTCGGCATGGCGATTGGATTTGCTATTCCCAAGTTTAGAGCGATCACCGGCGCTGCGTCTCGCATGAGGTTGTGCCTTAGCCCTTCACAACTGGTAATGCTGTGAGACGAAGAAAAGTTCCCGTGGGCGCGGGAATTTCTTTTTTGTCGCTGCACGCGGTGGCCGCGAGGACTGAACGGCCTGCATCGGCCATCCGGGTCGTGTATCTTGGCGAAGGGCCAATTCTTTGATCCGGGAGTAGAACGCAGAACTCTATGCCAACTTTTGCCGCTATCGATATCGGTTCCAACTCGTGCAGGCTGAAGATTGCGCGGGTTGTTGCGCACCAATTGAAGACACTGGCGGAAGACCGCGAGGTGACGCGGCTCGGGGCGAGCGTCTTTGAGTCGGGTCTGATTTCGCCCGAGGCGATGGCGGCCACGTTACGGGCGCTGAAGCGGTTTCAACGCGCGGTGCAGATACACGGCGTGGACCAGATTCGAGTTGTAGCCACGGCGGCTATGCGCGATGCGCGCAACGGGCCGGCGTTTCAGGCGTGGGTGAAGGCCGAGACCGGCTGGACGATGGAAATCATCTCCGGCTTGGAGGAAGGGCGGCTGATTCACCTGGGAGTGACCTCGTCCGAGCCGGGCATGGCGGGCCGCGTGCTGCTCGTGGACCTGGGCGGGGGAAGCTGCGAGGTTACGCTCTCTGAACACAAGCGCATCAAGGAGACCATCAGCTTGCCGCTGGGCGCGGTGCGGCTGACCGAAGAGTTTCTCTCCACCGATCCGCCGCCTGCGGATGGGCTGGCGCGGATGCGTCAGTTCATCGGCAGGGAGCTCAGACGGGCGCATCGCAAGATTCAGCCGGGCAACGTGCCGCTGGTGATCGCGACTTCAGGCACGGCGGCGGCACTGGCCGAGGCGTGCGCAGCTGGCGGCAAACCGGTGAAGGCCAATGGAAAGCCGCCGAGCAAGACGAGAACCAAAACGGCGGCGGCGAAGGGTGCAAGCGGAGCGCGAGCGGGAGCCGGAGCGGGGACGGCGACGACCAAGGAGATTCGGAAACTTGCCGTCCGCTTGACCAAAATGTCGCTGCCGGAGCGCGAGGCGGTGCCGGGAATCGGACCGAGGCGCGCAGAGATCATCGTTGCCGGAACGCAGGTGTTTGCGGAGCTGATGGAGAGCTTTGGGCTGCCGGGATTTCGCTACTCTGCGTTGGGATTGCGGGACGGAATTCTGGCCCAGATGCTGGCCGAGCAGGACGCGCGCGCAACGGCGCACCGCGAGTTCGAGTACGAACGGTGGGAGAGCGTGCTGGCCACGGCGCGGCGCTATGGGGTGGATCCAAAGCATGCCGAGCCGGTGCGGGCGCACGCGGTGCAGCTTTTCAGGGAATTGAAGGCGCTGCACCAGCTTCCGCCGGAGTATGAGAATTGGATGGCTGCGGCCGCAATTCTGCTGGATACCGGCAAGTTCGTCAACCACCAGGGGCATCACCGGCACACGCAGTACATTGTGTCGAGCTCGGAGATCTATGGATATACGCGGGTGCAGCGGACGATTGTCTCCGCCATCGCCCGCTACCTGGGCAAGAGCCGGCCGCAGCCGGGCGACCGCGCCATGCGCAATATTCCCGCCGAGGAGCACAAGAATGTGCATCGGGCCGTGGCGCTGCTGCGGTTGGCTGTGGCGCTGAACCAGGATCGCGCGTCAGATGTTTTGCGGTTCGCCGCCAAGATCTATCCCAAGCGGATTTATCTTGAGGTTGAGCCGGGACGGACGGGGGCGGAGCTGGAGCTTTGGTCGCTGCGCAAGGAGGCGGGCTACTTCCGCGAGGTCTTTGGGCGGGAGCTTTTTGCCACGCTGGCGTAGATGGCGCGGGCCATACGGGGATCGATGAGCCACTGAAGCAGCGGCGGATGGCGGCTCATGTCGATCTTGGCCACGGAGCCTTTGCGCATGCGGATGGCTGCGCCGCCGTTGCCGGTGACCAATCGGCCGAGGAACTTGAAGAGGTTGGGATTGTGTCCAACGGCCAGCACGCCTTCGCAGTCCGCATACTTTGACATCAGCTCCAGGAAGGCCGCGTAGTCAGCTTCCATATCGAGCGCGGGGCTGATCTCCACTTTGCCTTCGTAATCCATTTCATTGCCGACGAACTGCGCGGTTTGCAGGGCGCGCTTGAGCGGGCTGGAGACGATGACGTCCACCTGCACCTTGAGCGCGTTCATCAGGCGCGCCATCAACATGCACTGTTCCTTGCCCTCTTTGATGAGAGATCGTTTGGCATCGAGTGCGGGGTTGTCGCGGGGCAATCCGGCGTTGGCGTGGCGCATTAGGTAGAGAATCATCGTGGGTTTCCGGCGGGGGTTCGAGGCGGGCCGGCCTTTCCTGAAGGCTCGATTTTAACATGAATGTAACATTAAGACGCAAGGGCTAAGCCGCTATAGACGTTAGGTTTGCGGTTGCTCGGTTTCATTTGGGAACCAGAGTTCGCTTATGAGAAGGCCCGCCAGCCGGGTGCGGCGGTGGGCAATTGTGAATCCGGATGCGCGCAGAGCAGCAGAGTGATCGGGTAGTTGGCGGATGGCGAGGCCGGTGAGCAGGCCGAAGGCGCGGTAGAGCGCCGAGATCAGCGGACGGGCGATGAGGCGGCCAAACCAGTTTCGCGGCGCATTGAACTCCGACACCATCCACTGGGCAGTGGGAGAGATGGAAGAGCGCAGCGCTGTTGCCAGCGCATGGATCTCTTCGGTGCTGAGGCAGTCGAGAAAAAAATGGCTGATGACGAGATCGTATGCGGCGTCGGATGGGCGCAAGAGGCGGGCATCGGCGCAATGGGTATGAACGCGGGCGGAGTCGGGGCCTGCGCGGCGAGCAAGGGCGCGGAGCATGGCTGGGCTGGCATCTATGGCGTCGATTTCGATGAGTGGATTGGCGGCGAGCAAGCGGGCGGTGAAACGGCCGTCGCCGTCGCCGAGGATGAGAGCGCGGCGTGAGCCTGCTGCTGCTGCGAGGAAGCAGACGCGGCACTTCTGCAGCAATGGACCGAAGGTGAGCCATTCCATCCAGCGATAAAGGCCGGCGAGGCGATTGAAATTTGGTGGTGCTGTCATCGCGGCAGAACCAGGATGACGATGGGGACAAGCAGGACGAGGTCGGCCCCAGCGCGCAGAGCGATGGGCGAGAGGCGGGGCTGGTGTCGGTCGAGTGCGGCCAGGAGTAGTGCGCTGGCAGCTCCGGTGGCGAGCAGTGCGGCTGGGCGCGGATGAGAGGCAGTCAGCAAGATTGCAAGTACGGCCCCGGAGATTGCTAGCGTGGTTGCCTGGGTAAAGATCTGCCTGGTGTTGGATCTGAACTGCGACTCCCAGCGCTCAATGGCGTGGCAATTCAGCCAGGCGAGCATGGCGAAAAATAGGGCGCAGATCAAGAGCGGAAGGACTGATGCAGTTGGCTCGATGGCGATGCGGTAGAAGGCAGGCAGTGCGCACCCGGCGGTGAAGAGAACGCCGACGAGCAGCTCTTTCGTCAGCAACGGAAAAACGAACTGGGACCGAGATTGCTCAAGATCGGGGCCGGAGTGGACTCGGGTGAAATAGGCCAGCGCAGCCAGGGCGAGGACCGAGTTGCGGGCAAAATATGAGTGGCTTTCGGGCGCTGCTATCGGCACAAAGAAGAAAACCAAGCAAGCGGCTGCGCAGGTGGCTGCGAGGGCGAGAGGGAAAAAGATTCGGCGATGACGCCAGTGGAAACGGTGGCGCAAACGGAGGCGGGACGATTCAGATCGGCGCTCAGCTGCGCGGGCGTCGAGAAGACGGTCGGCAACATAGACGATCCACGTTACCAGCGCTTGGAGCGAGGGAATCCAGAGCGGCAGCCGAACTCCAGCTGCCCAGGCAAAGGCCAGAGACCAGGTTACGGCGACGGTTGGTGCATCGAGGCTGCAGAGGTGCCAAAGAGCCAGCGGAAGCGGCGCTTCGTGCTCAACGGCGGGTAGGCCGCGAAAGACGCGCGGTTGCGCGGGCGGTATGGGGAAGACCTGCGACACTGATTCGATTGTAGGAGAATTGGGAATTCGCGGATTCTGAGACTCGATGAAATGTGATCTTTATGTGGCGCTCATATCTTCGAGCTCACATTTGACTCGAAAAGAGCGCTGTCCGATACTCATCTCCACGAGCCGTATTTTTCGTGACCCTGCGCCGCTCTTGATCGAAGAACAATCCAGAACATCCCTGGAGGACAGAATGCAAGCACCCTCGAGGCGCGTTCTCGCAGTGTCGCTCTTGCTGGCGTTGACGGGGATTTTCTGCGAGATGGGCCACACGCCGGTGACGATTGAAGCAGCTCAGTCGCAGTCGTTTAATGCTGGCGCGAACGCAGTTCCGGTGGAACCGTTCCTCGCGAGCAATGGACTTACTCCTTTGCCCACGCAGTATCAGGGGCCGATGTTCAGCTTGAGCCACGAATGGCCCGCGGAGCCGATGCCGCAGATCAAGGACGCACCTTGGTTGAACGCGATCGGTGGAGGGCCGATCACCACTGCGAATGCGGCGGCTTACGTGGCGGCGATGAAGGATTATGTCAGCGCGAATGCGCGGCTGTGGCTGCTGGACTACGCCCACTGGGATGCGGCGAAGGCGCAGTGGTACAACGAACCGTGGCTTGGGTCGGAACGCGAGAGCATTCATGGGACCTATGCGGCAGGGCAGTTTGGGCCGGATATCTTTCCGCACACCGGACTTAAAACTACATTCGATACCTTCGTGATCGCCTACTATGACCGGCGCGCCGCGGCGACATTGAGCAAGGTGTGGGGGCCGACGGCGATGACACCCGATGTGCAGACGGCCAATTTCCAGTTTCCGGAGGGTTCGGTAATTGTGAAGGCAGCGGTGTTTATCTCCGACGATCCGGCGCAGCAGAACAATTGGTGGCCGGTGACCGACGGGGCAGCAGCGTGGCCGATCTATGTTGGAGTTCCCGAACAGAAGCCGGGACCGCCCGCGGTGCTGACTGCGTATGTAATGCAGTTCGACATCGTTGTGAAAGATACGGTGGCGTCGCCGAAGACGGGATGGGTCTTTGCGACACTGGTTTACGACGCGAAGGCGAAGGGCGATGCGTGGGACCGGATGGTTCCGCTGGGCGCGCAGTGGGGCAACGATCCCGGCGTCGATCCAACGAAAGATAAGAAAGCGAAGCTTGAGGAGACATGGATCAACCCAGCTGCGCCGAAGTATGCAACCGAGACGCTGGGGTGGGGCGGACGCCTTTCAGGTCCCAACGATGGCGGAAGGAATGACATTCAGGTGGGCAAGAAAGAGCTTTCGAACCACCCGAACTCCTCATGCATGAGCTGCCATGGGCCCGCGGAGTGGCAGCCGGAGCAGCATAAGCAGGTTTCGTTTCTGCTGCCGTCGTATCCGAACCCGCAGGCAGGAGCGCCTCCGTATCAGGTTTGCCCGGCCGGCGATCCCAGAGGAACTGACATCTGTTCGCCCGCGCCTGATTCGGCGGATTGGGCGAAATGGTTTCAGGATCGCCCAGGAAGCGAGCCGCAGGACCAGGGTTCGGTGGCGACGGACTATGACATGGTATTCGCCTTCAAGACGCTTCCGGCGTGGTGGAAGGCGACGGGGCCGAAGGATGCGCCGATGCCATTCGCGTTGCGCAGCCTGAATCATGGCGCGCAGCCGGCGGCGCGATACAACCAGTACAGCGGCGCGCCATTGAAGCCGCCTCCGGCAGTGGTGCACAAGGTCAGCAGTTGGTGATCTTCGCTAGTCCGCAGCGGTCGCCTTTTTGCGCGCGGGCTTTGCCGGCGGCGTTGCGGTGTCTTGCTCGGGGATTGCGCTGAGATCGACTTTTCCTTCGGCCAATTGGATGAGGAAGTCCTGGCTGGAGAATGCGGGAGCGTCCTTGAGCACCTTGCTGGCGCGGATGTAGGCGCCGTCGGGCTGCTGCATGCGGGCCTTGACGGTGTCGGCCATGATTGCGGGCAAAATCTCGTCGTGGATGCGGGCGCGCGCGGCGGGATCGCGGACGGGGAAGATGACCTCGCAGCGTTCAAAGAGGTTGCGGGGCATCCAGTCGGCTGAGCCGAGGTAGATCTCGGTCTCGCCGCCGTTGGCGAAGTGATAGATGCGGGAGTGCTCAAGAAATCTTCCAACGATGGAGCGGACGCGGATATTTTCCGACATTCCCTTAACGCCGGGGCGAAGGATGGAAAGGCCGCGGACGATGAGGTCGATCTGGACGCCGGCCTGCGAGGCCTGATAGAGCGCTTCAATAACCGAGGGCTCAAGCAGGGCGTTCATCTTGGCCACGATGTGGGCGGGACGACCGGCCTGCGCGTGTTCCTGTTCGCGGCGAATCAGGCGAAGGAAGCTCTCAGCCATGGTCAGCGGCGCGACCAGAAGCGGCCGATAGTCGTCGATCTCGGCGTGAGCAGTGAGGTAATTAAACACCATGTGAACCCGCTCGGTGATCTGCGGGTCGCTGGTGAGCAGGCTCAGGTCGGTGTAGAAGCGCGCGGTCACGGGGTTGTAATTGCCGGTACCGAAATGGCAGTAACGGCGGGTGACGCCGTCTTCATCCACGCGGACCAGCATGGCGAGTTTGCAATGGGTCTTGAGACCGACGACGCCGTGAAAGACCTGCACGCCGGCGTCTTCCATGGAGCGCGCCCAGCGGATATTGGAGGCTTCGTCGAAGCGAGCCATCAGCTCCACCACCAGCGTGGTTTCCTTGGTGGCCGCGGCTTCAATCAGCGCCTGGAACATGGGCGAGTCGTGGCTGGTGCGGTAGAGAGTCTGTTTTATCGATAGGACGGCTTCGTCCTTTGCGCCCTGTTCAACGAATTCGACGACCGGGTCGTAGGAGTCGTAGGGGTGGTGGAGCAGGATGTCGCGGTGGCGCAATTCGGCAAAAATGCCGTTGGGCGCGCCGTTTGGCTTGCGGCTCAGGATCAGCGGCTTGGGCGTGAAGGAAGGAAATTTGAGGTCCGGCCGCTGTACGTCGCCGTAGAAGAACATCAGGCGCGAGAGGTTGACGGGGCCATCGTCGTGGAAGATCTGGTCCTCGTCGAGCTCGAAGTTGACGCGGAGGCGCTGGACGATTTCGGGATCTGCGCCGGTTTCGATTTCGAGGCGGACAGCGTCGCCCTTGCGGCGATTGTGGAGCTCGACGCGGATGCTCTCAAGCAGAGAGCGCGCTTCTTCTTCCTCGAAGTAGAGGTTTGAGTTGCGCGTGACTCGGAATGCCGCGTGCGCCAGTACCTCGTAGCCGCGATACATGCCGGTCAGATTCTGCGCGATCAAATCCTGAAGGAGCAGGTAGTCGAAGCAGCCCTCGGCGGCGGGGAGACGCACAAAGCGGGGCAGCGCGCGCGGCACTGTGACTACGCCCAATACCTGCGGCCCGGAGCTGCGGCGCTTGGCGCGCAACAGCAACGCGAGGCAGAGCGCTTTGTTGAGTACGCGGGGAAAGGGGTGCGCCGGATCGATGGAGATGGGGGTCAGGAGCGGATCGACTTCGAGCACAAAATGATTCTGCGCGAATGCGCGGGCCTCTTCGCCAAGCTCATCCCACTGGAGAAGCCGGATATGCTGCTTGCGCAATTCGGGAACGAGATGGTCATTCCAGCATTGGTACTGGTCCTTGACGAACTTGTGAATCTCCGCGGTCAGAACGGCGAGAGATTCATCGGGACGGAGACCGTCAAAGCCGGGCTCGCGGTTGCCGTCTTCAATGCGCTGCATGAGTCCGGCCTGGCGGACTTCGACGTATTCGTCGAGGTTGGAGCCGGTGATGGCGAGGAACTTCACTCGTTCCAGCAGCGGGTTGGTGGGGTCTTGAGCCTCTTCAAGCACACGGCGGTTGAACTGCATCCAGGAATAGTCCCGGCCGCTGAAAAGCTTTTGTTTGTTGGTGGTTCTGGCCATTTCAGTTTCCGTATCGCCGTGTTGGAAGTCTATCGCGTCCCGCTCGCTTTCGGCATCCAAAGTGTTCGTTGTCAACGAAAACACCCCCATTTACGAACTCATACAGGATGAGGGCGGGAAACGGTGTTAAGAGGATGCGAAAAGCCGGGGCGGGATCTAAGGGCCGACGCCGCTGGCCTAGTATGGTGAGTCGGAAGTTCGTATCGGAAG
>Ga0181516_10001032_pt1 | contig 22441 bp, 19 predicted proteins | sample PEATcosm2014_Bin_25_FD_121104 | JGI IMG/M metagenome (GOLD analysis project Ga0181516, IMG submission 121104) | Peatland microbial communities from MTU Mesocosm Facility, Houghton, MI, USA - PEATcosm2014_Bin01_10_metaG | ecosystem: Environmental > Terrestrial > Soil > Wetlands > Peat | place... | reverse complement strand
CGAAGAAGAGGAACGGCCATGAACGACCTGATCCATACCCCTCCCAGTGAACCCGCCAAGCGCGAATGGGAGGCCCCCACGATCCGGCAATGGGATGTGAATGAGGTAACCCAGTCCGGGCCCGCGGCTGGCACGGCCGATGGGTTCGTATACTCCTAGCTTGCCGTCCCCCCCGTCTTGCGGACCCTTCTGGGGTGGGAACTGGGAGACAACCTCGGCCACCTGATGCGGCTTCTGCCCCTGGCCCGGGCGCTGCGACGCAGGGGCGACGAGGTGGTGTGGGCCATGTCCGGCGGCCGGAGATCGGCCCTGGACCGGATCGGCGCCGAAGGTTTCCTCGCGGTGCCGGTCCCGGACTGGGATTGCGTGGATCCAGCCCTGCCCTGGTCCCAGACCTATGGGCAGAACCTGTTGCGCAACGGCTACCGCCTCCCGCACCGCCTGGCAGCCCAACTCGAGGCCTGGCGGGTCCTGATCGCCGACCAGAAGCCTGACCTCCTGATCGCGGAACACGCACCCACCGCCCTCCTGGCGGCCAGAAGGGCAGGATTGCCCCGGCTGGCGCTGGGGACCGGCTTCAGCCTGCCGCCCCGGTCCCGGCCCATGCCGGGGCTCCCGCCCTGGTTCACCTTCCCGCAGGACCTGCTCGTCCGGCACGAGGAATCGTTTCTGGAACGGGTCAACCCGGTCCTTGAGGCAGCGGGATGCCGGCCCCTGGGCCAGGCGGCGGACATCTTCGAAGGTGCCGTGCCATGCCTGTGCACCTGGCCGGAGTTCGACCACTATCCGGGCCGGGCTCCCAAGGAATACCACGGGCCGCTATTCCATCCGGCCTGGGGCCGGGCGCCCCGGTGGGCCGGCGACCCCATGGTATTCGTCTACCTGAAGGCGAACCACCGGCTCTTCGGTGATCTGCTGGACCTTCTGAGAAAGCACCGGCTGCCGGCCCTGGTCTACGCCCCGGACCATGACGGCGGGGCAGGACGCCCGGGCGATGGCATCCGGATCACCTCGCAGCCGGTCGATCTGTGCGCGGCCAAGGACCGGGTGCGCTTCGCCATCACCGCGGGCGGGCATAACACCGCCGTCCGCATGCTTCGCGAGGGGATCCCCATGCTGCTGTGCCCGGCCCAACTGGAGCAGGCCGTGCTGGCCTTCCGGCTGGCCGAGCGCGGGCTCTGCGCCATGGTCAGCATGTTCGACCCGGCACCGGACCTGACCCGGCCGATCCAGGCCCTGGCGGAGGAGCCGGCCCCGCCAGCGCTGCTGGACCTGGCCCATCGCTACCGGGACTGGGACCCGGCCAGGACGCTGGACTCGATCCTGGACCGCTGCCTCGAGGTGATCGCGTGAAACACGCAGGCCATCAATCCACCCGGTAGTGACACCCCCGGGATTCCGGGTTCTGGATGGCGGCCTTGAGGATCAGCCGGGCGCAGATGATGCCGTTGCGCAGTTCCAGCAGGCTGCGGGAGAGGGGCGCCTCCCGGTAGAAGGCTTCGATCCGGTGGTACAGGTAGCCCATGTCGCCCCGGCCCCGCTGCAGCCGCGCCAGGGTGCGGATGATGCCGGCGTAGTTCCAGAGGGTGCTGCGGATGCTGGTCCAGTCCTGCTCGATGAGCAGCGGGTCCGGGTCCTTGCCGCCGGCGGCGTGGCGCCAGGTCTCCAGGGCGGCCGGGTCCGGCATGGCCGTGTTCCGGCAATCCGCCACCCCGGCCTCCGCGGCCCGGTAGCCCCAGACCAGGCCCTCCAGCAGGGAGGTGGAGGCCAGCCGGTTGGCGCCGTGCAGGCCGGTGCAGGAGACCTCCCCGGCGGCGAACAGCCCGGGCAGGCTGGTGCGGCCGTCCAGGTCCACGTGCACCCCGCCGCAGAAATAGTGGGCGGCGGGCACCACCGGGATCAGCTGGGAGAGGGGCTCCAGCCCCGCCTCCCGGCAGGTGGCCATGACCGTGGGGAAGCGCGCGTCCAGGTCCAGCTTGGACCGGAGCGGCGCCAGGTCCAGGAACATGCAGACCTCGCCGGTGAACGCCATCTCCTGGAAGATGGCCCGGCTCACCACGTCCCGGGGCGCCAGCTCCATGCCCTCCGGGGCGTAGTTGGCCATGAAGCGCTCGCCCTTGCGGTTCACCAGGTGCGCCCCCTCCCCGCGCAGGGCCTCGGTGAGCAGGGTGCGCGGCTTGCCCGGCACGAACAGGGTGGTGGGATGGAACTGCAGGTACTCGCAGTTCACGATCCGGGCGTTGGCCCGGTAGGCGGCGGCCAGGCCGTCCCCGGTGGCCGAGGGCGGGTTGCTGGTGTGCAGGTACAGGTAGCCGAGCCCCCCGGTGGCCAGCACGGTCCGCTTGGCCAGCGCCGTGGCCACGCTGCCGTCCGGCTGGAGCAGGTAGGCCCCGTGCACCTGGATGGGGTCGTAGACCGCCCGGGGGTCCCGGCTGTGGTGGGGCACCGTGAGCAGGTCCACCAGGCAGTGGCCGTCCAGGACCCGGATCCGCGGGTGCGCCGTGACCTTCCCGGTGAGGGCCTGCTGGATGTACTTGCCGGTGGCGTCCTTCACATGGTAGATGCGCCGGGCGCTGTGGGCGGCCTCGGCGGTGGGCTCCGGGTCCAGGCCGGCGCCGTGGTCGAAGGGCACCCCCACGGTCTTCCAGAGGAAGTCCCGGCAGAGGGCCGGACCCAGCTCCGCCAGCTGGGCCACGGCCTCGGGCCGGCAGAGGCCGGCGCCGGCGGCGTCGATGTCCGCCGCCAGGAGTTCGGGGGAATCCCCCTCCGCCGCCGGGGGCAGCCCGATGATCCCGCCCTGGGCATAGCGGGTGTTGGAGATGCCGAGGGGATCCTTGACCACCATCGTCACGTCCGCGCCCAGCTCCGCGGCGCGCAGCGCGGCGGAACACCCGGCGATGCCGCCGCCCAGTACCAGGATGTCGCACTTGATCATGTCAGCTCCAGGACGGGCCGGGGCATCGCCCAGAGAGGGTCGAGCTCCATGTCGCCGTCGAAATGGTCCAGCCAGGCCAGGCGTTCCGCCGCCGCGGCCAGGGCCGGGGCGAAGGCCACCGCGCCCCAGGGCGTGGGCAGCTCCCCGGCGAACGGCTCCAGGGCCGCCAGGGCGTCCCCCCACAGGCCGATCATGCCGCCGGGGTTGTGCAGCTGCAGGTGGTGGAAGCCGCCCGCCAGCAGGATCAGCCCCTGCAGGCCGGCCTTCAGCCGGCCCTCGGCCCCGAGCCACAGGGGCTCCAGGGCGTCGTGGCACTCGTGGAACAGCGCGCAGTTGAACAGCGCGATGCCGCAGGCCAGGCCGTAGCGCCCGTCCTCGGGCTGCCCGAGCATGGCCAGCAGGGCCACGCCCAGGCGCAGGCTCACCAGGGCGGACATGGGCTCCCAGATGCGGTGCGGCACCCAGCCCCCGGGCCCCCGGTCGGCGGTGTTGGGCAGGCGCGCCAGGGCGTCCGCCCAGAGCTCCCCGGGCCCGGTCAGGCCCAGCGGCCCGAGCATGGCGGCGGCCCGGGCCAGCAGCTCCGGCTCGGGCAGCCCGTCCGGGTGCGCCTCGCGCAGGGCCGGGGCGCCGAGCACCAGGGGCCACACCAGCAGCGCCCGGTCCGCGGGGGCCGCCAGGGCCGCCTCCACCCGGGCGCCCAGGAACTTCAGGACCGGGAGCGGGAGCTTGGGTTGGCGCTGCCAGAACACGGGGGCTAGTGGGGCACAGCTCATGTCCCCAGTTTGCCCGGAAATGCCCCGGAGCGCGCCATCAGGTGAAATTGCGCTCCGCCAGGCCGATGAACTCCAGGGCGAAATCGTCCAGTTCGGTCTGCCACTGCTTGAGCTGCCCCTGGAAGAAGTTGTAGGCCATGAGGGCCGGGATCGCCGCCACCAGGCCGATGGCGGTGGCCACCAGGGCCTCGGAGATGCCCGGGGCCACGGTGGCCAGGCTGGCGTTGCCGGTGGCGCCGATGCCCCGGAAGGCGTCGATGATCCCCCACACCGTTCCGAACAGGCCGATGAAGGGGCTGACCGCGGCGATGGTGGCGAGGATGCCCAGGTAGCCCTCCATGCGGCCCATCTCCACCACCGAGGCCCGCTGCAGGGAGCGCTCCACCGCCTCCATGCTCTTGATCTGGGCCCGGGCCCCCGCCTGGGGCCGGAGCTGGTAGGTCACTTCCGAATAGCCGGCGGAGAACAGGCCCAGGAGGGGGCTGGCGGTGTAGTCCGCGGAGACCGCCTTGAGCTCCCGCCAGTCGGTGGCCCGCCGGAACTGGGCGCGAAAGCGCTCGGTGACGCCGCGGCTGCGGCTGAGCAGCGCCGACTTCTGCAGGATGACCACCCAGCTCACCACCGAGAACAACGCCAGGATGCCCAGTACGACCTTGGCCACCATGCCCGCGTGCAGGACCACTTCCCAGAGGTCCACACCCTGGCCTTCAACCATAGCTACGTACAGCATGATTCCTCCCGGATGCGATTCTATCAAGCCTCGCGGTCCCGCGCAGGGCCGGATATACTTCCCAGGACATTGCCGGCCGCGAAGCCACGACGAGCATGGACGGCAGGAACGGCAGACACGGCATACGAGGTTGCGGCAATGAAGGTACTGGTCATCGGTTCGGGGTACGTGGGTCTGGTGGCCGCGGTCGGGTTCGCGGAGGCCGGGCACGAGGTGCTCGGGGTCGACGTGGACGTTGCCAAGATCAAGAAGCTGCGGGAGGGCGTGTCGCCCATCTTCGAGCCGGGCCTGGACGAGTGGCTGGCCAAGCACCAGGCCTCGGGGCGGCTCACCTTCGGCACGGACCTGGCGGCGGGGATCGCGGACGCGGACGCCGCCTTCATCTGCGTCGGCACCCCCCAGGGCGAGGACGGCAGCGCCGACCTGCAGTACGTGCTCGCGGTGGCCGGCCGGATCGGCCAGGCCCTCGAGCTCCGGTCCCCGGACGCGCCGCCGCTGCTGGTGGTGGACAAGAGCACGGTGCCGGTGGGCACCTCCGGCCGGGTCCATGCGGCCATCGCCGCCTGCACCGACCGCGCCTTCGAGGTGGTCTCCAACCCCGAGTTCCTCCGGGAAGGGGTCGCCATCCAGGACTTCGTGCGCCCGGACCGGGTGGTGGTGGGCTGCCGCAGCGACTTCGCCGAATCCGTCATGAAGGCCCTCTACGCCGGCTTCCTGGCCGCCAGCGGCGGGCTCTGGCTGCGCATGGACCCGGCCAGCGCCGAGCTGACCAAGTACGCCGCCAACGGCATGCTCGCCCTGCGCATCAGCTACATCAACGAGATCGCCGCCCTGTGCGAGAAGGTGGGGGCGGACGTGGAATGCGTGCGCGCCGGCATCGGCAGCGACCACCGCATCGGCCGGTTCTTCCTGAACCCTGGCCCCGGCTTCGGCGGCAGCTGCTTCCCCAAGGACCTCCAGGCGCTGCTCAAGGTCGGCCGGGAGAACGCCCAGCCCCTGCGCGCCCTGGAAGCCACGGTGGAAGCCAACCGCCAGCAGAAGCAGGTCCTGGCCATCAAGGTCCGCAACCATTTCCAGTGCGAGGCCGGAGAGGCCGCGCCCCTGGCCGGCCGCACGTTCGCCCTCTGGGGCCTGGCCTTCAAGGCCCACACGGACGACATCCGGGAGACCATGGCGGTGGAGCTGATCGAGAGTCTCACCGCCCTGGGGGCCAGGCTGGTGGTGCACGATTTCGCCGCCATGCCCAACGTCCGGGCCAAGCTGGGCGACCGGGTCCGCTACGCCCAGGACCCCCTCTCCGCCTGCGACGGCGCCGACGCCCTGCTCATCGCCACCGAGTGGCCCCAGTACGCCCAGGCCGACCTGGAAGCCGTGGGCCGCCGGCTCAAGACCAAACTCATGTTCGACGGCCGGAACCTTTTCCGGCCCGAGGCCATGAAGGCAAGCGGGTGGACCTATCATTCCATCGGCCGCCCCACGGCGGTGCCGGGCCATTAGCCTCCTTCGGTATTCCAGGAATCTTCGTCAGGAGTTCGCGCCATGGGCAATCTAGGATTCGGTGAGATGTTGCTGATCGGCATCGCCATCCTGATCTTCTTCGGGCCGTCCAAGCTGCCGGAGCTGGGCAAGGCGCTGGGCAAGGGCATCCAGGAGTTCAAGAAGGCCAGCCGCGAGCTCACCGAGTCGGTGCATGACGACGTGGCCGCCGACAAGAAGCCCGATGACCCGAAGGACGAGAAGAAATAGGACCGGGACCTGGGGACGCCCCAGCACCTGACCGCCCACCGATGCCGACACCCGAATCCCCCAACCAAATGACCTTCTGGGAGCACCTGCACGAGCTGCGGGCGCGCCTGATCCGCATCCTGCTCATCCTGGTGGGGATGTTCGCGCTCACCTACGGTTTCCGGTTCCGCCTCATGACCTGGGCCCAGAAGCCCTTCATGGAAGTCTACCGGGCCCACGCCATCGCCCAGGCCCAGACCCTGCACCAGCCGGTGCCCACTGTGTTCGAGCCGTTCGCGTTCACCAGCCTCACCGAGCCGTTCTTCTCGCTCATGCGGCTCTCGCTGTGGGCCGCGGTGTTCCTGGCCGCGCCGTTCCTGTTCCACCAGATCTGGGGCTTCATCCGGCCCGGACTGTACGCCCGGGAGCGCCGCCTGGCCATCCCGTTCGTCCTGGCCACCACCGGCTGCTTCCTGGCCGGGGCCGTGTTCGCCTACCTGAACGCCTTCAAGTTCCTGGGCGACATCCTGTTCCAGGAGGCCCTGAACGCGGGCCTGCGCACCAACCTGCACCTGGAGGACTACCTGGACCTGTTCATCTACACCGTGGTGGGCACCGGGGTGATGTTCGAGCTGCCGGTGCTGGTCTTCTTCCTGGCCCGGTTCCGCCTGGTCACCGCCCGCTGGATGCTGAAGTACTGGCGCCACGCCACCATCGCCATCCTCTTCATCAGCGCCTTCCTCACCCCCGGCGACGTGGTGGTCACCACCATCTTCTTCAGCGTGGTCCTCCTGGGCCTCTACTTCATCTCCATCCTCGTCGCCTGGCTGGCGGCGCCCCGGAAGAGCGCGTCCGCCTGACCGCGCGGGTCCCGGATGTTCATGGATTGAGCTGCAGCAAAGGATCCGGGTGGGTGGTGAGGTCGGGGATGGGGTTGCTGCCCGGGAGGTCGAGGCCCAGGGAATGGGCCAGGGGCACCCCGCCGTCGCCGGGGGAGGCCATGCGGAAGGCCCAGGCCTGCCGGTCCCGGGTGGCCGGATCGGTGGCCACGTGCACGTCCGAACGCTGCAGGCTGGCCAGGCCCTGGTTCAGGGAGGCACGGGACTGGGGCACGTAGAAGACCAGGGGGGCCGCCAGCATGAGGGCGACCGCGGGCCAGAACAGCCAGGACGGGCCGGCGGCGGCGGCCTCCCGGGCCGCATCCCGCGGCAGGCTCCACAACGGCGTGCGCTTGCCCTGGACCACGTCGCTCACTTCCAGGAGCCCCAGCTCCAGCAGGTCCGCCACCAGCTTGGAGGTGTCCAGCTCGTCGTAGCGGCTGATCTGGAGCACGTCCTGGATGCTGGACGGCTCGGCGAAATAGGTCAGGGTCGTCTCCTGCTCGTGGCTGAGGCCCGATCCCTGGGCGCGCACCTGCGCGCCCCCTTCCAGCAGCCGGGACAGGTCCTGCTCGATGTCCAGGACCAGCTCCCGCCCGGCGTCGGTCTTGGCCAGGGGGGTCCGGCTGTCCGGGAGCCGGCGCTGGACCTCGGGCCACTCGTCCATGATCCGGGCCGCTTCCATGAGCACGGTGTCCACCGGGATGGCGGGGAAGTTCTCCCGGTCCAGGTCCACGGGCAGGATGGAATCGAACCGGTAGTCCCCCTCCACCCAGCGGAAGGTCCTGTAGATGATGGACATGGCCTGGTTGAACAAAGCGTCCTGCAGGTCCTGGGGGGTCACCTTGCCCGACTCCAGGAGCAGGGTGCCCATGCGCTTCAGGGTCTGCCGCTGGCGCTGGATGGTGAGCAGGAGCTCTTCCCCGGACAGCCGGCCCAGGCGCACCAGCATGGCCCCCACCCGCTCCTCCATGGGCACCTGGTTGGAATCGCAGCCGACGATCTCCCCCTGGTCGAAGAAGATCTTCACGAACTCCTGGGCCCGGGACAGCACCAGGGTGCCGCTCTTGCCCTGGGTCTTGATCATGTTGAACAGGGAAAACAGGTCGAAGTCGCGCAGCGAGCCTTCTAGCGCCATCGGGCACCCCCTCTCAAGACCGCCGAGGCAGCAGTTTCAGCCAGGAACGCAGGAACAGCACCGCCAGCAGCGCCAGTCCCAGGGGCAGCCAGGTGGAGGCCGGATCCGCGAGAATCTCGCCGGGATAGCGGACCGAGCGGCCGGTGGCCAGCACGATGCCCAGGGCGAAGCAGATGAAGCCGAACTCCATGAAGCCCGTGTAGGTATCACCAATAAAGCATTTGTCCGTCCCAGGCAGGCAGACCAGCAGGAACCGGTGCAGCCACCGTTGGGACTTCTGGAAGGCAGCCACTTCGTCGACCTTCCTTTTCCGGCTTTCGCTGTGCAGGCCGTCCTTCAGAATGAACAAGTGATGGCATTTGGAACAGACGAGGGTATCGCTGCTGTCAGTGGTGTGGAACGGGTCGCCGCAGCGGACGCACTGGGAGGGGTTCGCCTCGTTGACGCTCTTGCGGATCCGCAGCAGCAGGCCCGCGGCGGCGGCCAGCGGCAGCACCAGGCTGAACAGCACCGCCAGGCCCTTGATGCCGCCGGCGGCCGGGCCTTCCGCCTCACTGGAGGCGGCGCAGGCCCGGATCCGGTCCGGGGTGTCCGGCAGCGGCACGGCGAAGGTCCGCTGCTCCAGCAGGGCATGGTTGGCCGCCATGATCCGGGCGTAGCCTTCGGGGTCGACCCGCACGGCGGTCTGCTGCTTGTCGGTGCCCAGGGGGCTGTCCATCTGCTTGAACGCCACCACGCTCTGGTTCAGGATCACTTCCGCGCTGGCCGGCAGCCGGGTCGCGGCCTGGTCGAAGCAGATCTCCGCCCCGGCCACATCGCCCTGCTGGAACCTGGCGACTCCCAGGTTGTTCCACACCGGGCCCTGGTCCGCGAGGTTGAAGCTCAGGGCCTTGAACGTGGCCTCCGCCCGGGGCCAGTCCTGGTGCTGCAGTTCGCGCCAGCCCTTGAGGAATTCCCGGTCGTTGGGAGCCAGGGCCGCCCAGACCCGGGCGTCCATGGGCAGGGGCTGGGGCTGGAGCTGGAGGGTGACGATGCTGGGCCTGGGCTGGCCGGAAGCCAGGGGCTCCATCAGCGCCAGGGCCGGGTGCACCAGCTGCAGGAACAGGACGAAGCAGGTGACCCGGATCTCCATGGGCAGGAGGAACGGGGCCAGCAGCCAGAGCCAGAGCATGGCCACGAGGCCGGGATCCAGCCCCAGGAGCACCGGCCAGGTGACCAGGAACGCGCCCAGCAGGGCCGCCACATGGCTGTTGATCCGCCGGCGCCGGAGCGGTTCCTCCCACCGGTAGCGGAACACGCGCCGGTAGCGCATGGTCATGGTGAAGGCCCAGCCCCAGAGCAGGAGCGTCGCCATCAGGCGCAGCCAGGCGAGGTGCTGGAGCGCCCACAGCCACTGGTGGCTGGGGTGGGTGAGCCGCAGGTTGGTCAGCTCCAGGACGTCGGCGATGCTGAGCAGGTAGCCGCGCAGGCCCTGCTGGCGCATGAGGATCACTTTGGTGCCCAGCAGGGTCGGGTCGTTGGGCGCCCAGGCGCCCATGGTCTGGACCACCTGGAGCCCCAGGGCGGGCCGGCCCTGGTCCCCCAGCTGCCGGGCGAAGATGGCCATGGACTCCACCAGGGGCATCACGTCCAGGGTGCCGTAGGTGCGGCGCAGCAGATCCACCTCCAGGGCCGCCGCCTGGACGGCTTCGGGACTGCCGGACCGGAACGCCGCCTTGAGGTGTTCGGCCCGGAAGCTCAGGGCGATGGCCGGGGCCTGTTCCGCCGCCGGCAGGACCACCGGCGCGGGGGCGGCCGGCCTGGCCGTCCCATGGGCCGGGGCGATCGGCGCCGACCACAGGCTGGCGGCCGCCACCGCGCCCAGGAACGCCCTCCGCAGGTGGCCCAGGAAGGGAACCTGCCGGCAGTGCTCCCGGCTGGCCGTGGGTCCGGCGGACACAGGGTCCAGGCCGGGACCGACCCGCCGTGGAACCGCAGCATTCATGATGCCTCCCTACGTTTGTCGAAGACTATCACAATTTCCATGAGCTCAAGGACCGACGCGAACGGCCGTGCTAGGCTTCTTTGGGGGCCAGCCCCGATCCTCATTCCAGATGATGGACCAGGATATGACAATTTCATCTTACAAAGAAGGAAGAACATGACCGCAGAGCGGCTACCGGAGGCATCGGGACCAGGCGCGCGGGGCAGAAGCCAGCCCGTCCGGGTGGGCCACGGGCGGTGCGGGGTGCGCATCGGCGGCGGCGCGCCCATCGTGGTCCAGTCCATGACCAACACCGACACCGCGGACGTGGCCGCCACCGTCAGCCAGGTGCGGGACCTGGCCCAGGCCGGGTCGGAACTGGTGCGCATCACCGTCAACAGCCCGGCCGCCGCCGCCGCGGTGCCGGAGATCCGCCAGCGGCTCGATGCCCTGGGGGTGGAGGTGCCGCTGATCGGGGATTTCCACTACAACGGCCACAAGCTCCTCGGCGACTACCCCGATTGCGCCGCGGCCCTGTCCAAGTACCGGATCAATCCCGGCAACGTGGGCCAGGGGGAGAAGCACGACAGCCAGTTCGCCCGGATCGTGGAGACCGCCTGCCGCCTGGACAAGCCGGTGCGCATCGGCGTCAACTGGGGCAGCCTGGACCAGGATCTGCTGGCCCGGCTCATGGACCGCAACGCCCGCCGCCCGGTGCCCTGGAGCGCCCAGGCGATCATGTACGAGGCCCTGGTCAGCTCGGCCCTGGACAGCGCGGCCCAGGCGGAGGCCATCGGCCTGGGCCGGGACCGGATCATCCTGTCCTGCAAGGTGTCCGGGGTCCAGGACCTGATCGCGGTGTACCGGGAACTGGCCCGCAGGTGCCAGTATCCCCTGCACCTGGGCCTCACCGAGGCCGGCATGGGCAGCAAGGGCATCGTGGCCTCCAGCGCGGCCATGGCGGTGCTGCTCCAGGAGGGCATCGGCGACACCATCCGGGTCTCGCTCACCCCAGAGCCCGGCGGCGACCGGACCCGGGAGGTGGTGGTGGCCCAGGAGCTGCTGCAGACCATGGGCTTCCGCAAGTTCGCGCCGATGGTCGTGGCCTGCCCCGGCTGCGGCCGCACCACCTCCACCGTGTTCCAGGAGCTGGCCGACCGGATCCAGGCCTTCCTCCGGGAGCAGATGCCGGTCTGGAAGACCCGCTACCCGGGGGTGGAGACCATGAACGTGGCGGTGATGGGCTGCATCGTCAACGGCCCCGGCGAGTCGCGGCACGCCAACATCGGCATCAGCCTGCCCGGTTCCGGGGAATCCCCCAGCGCGCCGGTGTTCGTGGACGGCCAGAAGACGGTCACCCTGCGCGGCGAGCACATCGCCGAGGAGTTCCAGGCCATCGTCCTGGAGTACATCCAGTCCCACTACGGGGAACCGGCCGCCCGCTAGGAGCCTGACATGCGCATCGCGGTGGTTTCCGACATCCACGGCAACCTGCCGGCCCTGGAGGCGGTGGTGCGGGATTTAAGGGCCCGGGGGGTGGACACCGTGGTCAACCTCGGGGACTGCGTCTCCGGCCCGCTGCTGGCCCGGGAGACGGCCCAGTTCCTCATGGCCCAGGGCTGGCCGACCATCGCCGGCAACCACGAGCGCCAGATGCTGGGACCGGGGCCCTGGGGCCCCTCGGACGCCTTCGCCCGGACCCGGCTGGGTGCCGCCGAGTGGGCGTGGCTCGCGGCCCTGCCGCCCACGCTGCGCCTCCTGCCCGAGGTGTTCCTCTGCCACGGGACCCCGCACAGCGACCTGGACGAGCTGCTGGAGACGGTGGATCCGGTCCGGCCCCGGGCCGCCACCGCCCAGGAGATCGACGCGCGGCTGGGGCCGATCGACGCGCCGGTGGTGCTCTGCGGCCACACCCACGTGCCCCGGGCGGTGCGCTCGGGCGCGGGGCAGCTGGTCGTGAACCCCGGCAGCGTCGGCCTGCAGGCCCTGGAGGGGCAGAACCCCTACCCCCACCTGGTGGAGACCGGCTCGCCCGACGCGCGCTACGCCATCCTGGAGCAGCGGGACGGGGCCTGGATCCCGGCCCTGATCTCGGTGCCGTACGGGCACCAGGCCATGGCCGACCTGGCCAGGGCCAACGGCCGGCCCGACTGGGCCCACGCCCTGCGGCACGGCTACATGGCTTAGAAATTCGCTCGAAGGCTTTGGCAAGAGGGAAAGAGATTGGGTTGTTTCTTCTTTTCTCCGCGAGCCTCTGCGAGTTGGCGTCGGTCACTTTGCAAACACGCCCTAGTGCAGCGGGATCCGCAGCCGCACGGCAGTACCCTCGCCCTCGTTCTCGATGCTGATCTCCCCGCGGTAGGGCGCCAGCATCTGCTTGCAGGCCGCCAGCCCCGGGCCGGGGCTGCGGGCGCCCAGGACTTCCTCCTGGTGCAGCTCCGAGAAGGGCTCGAAGGCCTGGGCCAGCTCGCCGGGCAGGATCGGGCCGCCCTGGTCCCGCACTTCCAGCAGGAAATCGTCCCCGTCGCGGGTGGAACGCAGGTCCAGGGCGGCCGACGGGGTCGGCCCGCCCAGGGCGTGCTGGGCCAGGTTCAGCAGGGTGGTGGCGAAGTCGCCGTAGACGCCGTGGATCAGGGGCACCGCCGCGGCCAGCTCCAGGGTCAGGACCACCGGGGCCGGGATCACCCCCTCCACCTGCAGCAGGCCCAGCTCCTGCTGGATGAGGTCGTGCAGGTCCAGCCACTCGGGGATCGGCGCGCCGGCCCGGCCCACCCGGCGCAGCAGGGCCTTGAGCAGGCCGTCGATGCGGAACACGGCCTCCCGGATCTCGGCCAGGGCCCGGGGCTGGGCCTCGTGCAGGACGGTCAGGTCCTGGGCCGCGCCGGGCACCATCAGCTGGTCCAGCAGCTGGCTCTGCCGGTGCAGGCTCGCCACCGGAGCCTCCAGCCGCTGGGCGATCTTGAAGATGAGGTCCCCCAGCAGCTCCTGGCGGTCCTGACGCTTGAGCACCTCCCGGGCGTTCTGCAGGTCCTGGTAGGCCGCTTCGATGCGCTCGTAGCTGGAGGCCAGGGCCCGGGTGCTGTTGTTGAGGGTGACGATCAGCTCGGCGTTCTCCAGGCTCACCATGGCGATGCTGGCGTGGAGGGTGATCATCTCCAGTTCCGCCGGCAGCAGCCGCTGGTCCGCCGGCCGGGTCAGGATCCAGAAGCCGAGCACCTCGGGGTCGGCCTGGTGGTCCCGCAGCACCAGCATGCACGCCTCGGAGGCGGCGGACCAGAAGCCCAGCCCCAGCCCTTCGTCCCACACCCGGGTGCCGCGCAGGCTTTCGCCCCGGAGCGCGCCCCCGGGCGGCAGCGCCCGGGCCCGCAGCACGAAGGGATGGTCCAGGGGCAGCACCGGGGTGGCGGCAAAGCCTCCATCCCAGCGCAGCCCTTCGAAATAGCCGCCGCTGGCGTGCAGCCGGTACGCCCACAGGCCGGTGGCCCTGACCTCCGCCCGCACTTCCCCCAGCACCCGCTGCAGCAGGGCCCGGGGATCGTGCTCGGTGAGGATGCTCTGGCTGAGGGCCAGCAGCCGGGCCAGGCTGCGGTTCCGGGTCTCCAGGGCTTCCTGGGCCGCCAGGAGCTTGCGGTTGGCCTCCACCGCCTCGTGCAGCTGGGCCTCCAGGTGCTCCACCACGTGGGCGTTGAAATGGCGCAGGGCGGCCCCTTCCCGGGACTGGTCCAAGCGCTCGCGCACCCCCCCCAGGTAGGCGCCCACCTGGCCCACGAAGGTGAAGGGGTCCAGGGGCTTGGGGATGAAGCCGTCGCAGCCGGCCACCAGGGCCGTCTCCCGGTCGCTCTTGAGGGTCTTGGCGGTGAGCGCCACCAGCGGGATCTTGCTCAGCTCCGGGTGCTGGCGGAACTTGGTCGCCACCTCGAAGCCCGACAGTCCGGGCAGGTTGATGTCCAGCAGGACCAGGGCCGGCTTCAGCGCCAGGGCCAGCTCGTAGCCCTGCATGCCGTCGCTGGCCCAGTGCATCTGGTAGCCCGCCTGGGTGAGCAGGCGCTGCACCAGCCGCCAGTTGACCGGGTTGTCCTCGATGCAGAGGATCCGCGCCGGCTCCGCCGGCGGCCCTCCGGGGGGCACGGGGGCTTGGAGGGGGGTTGCGCTCATCGGACGCCTTCCGCCAGGAGGGGCAGTTCCACCGTGAAGGTGCTGCCCCGGCTCTTTTCGCTTTCCACGGTGATCCGCCCGTTCATCATGGCCATGAGGCGCTGGGACAGGGCCAGGCCCAGGCCGGTGCCGCCGAAGCGCCGGGTGATGCTGCCGTCCACCTGCTGGAAGGGCTTGAACAGCCGGTCCAGCTCCTCGGGCGCCATGCCGATGCCGTGGTCGGTGATGCTGATGCGCAGCCGGTTGCCGACCCGCTCCACGGCCATGAGCACCTCGCCCGCTTCGGTGAACTTGATGGCGTTGCCCACCAGGTTGGTGATCACCTGCTTGAACCGCACCGGGTCGCCCAGCACCCGCAGGGTGCCGGCCGGCGGATCGAAGCGGAAGCGGATGGGGCGGTCCATGATCAGCCCGGCGGCCAGGGCCCCCACCTCTTCCAGCACCGGCACCGGGTCCATGCCGGCCAGCTCCAGCTCGAACTTGCCGGCCTCGATCTTGGACAGGTCCAGGATCGAGTCGATCATGGTGAGCAGGTTCCGGCCGTTCTGGTGGATGATCTCCAGGTCGTCCTTGACGTCGTCCGGGAGCCGCCCGGGCGCCTCCAGCAGCAGCAGGCCGGAGAAGCCGATCACCGCGTTGAGCGGGGTGCGCAGCTCATGGCTCATGTTGGCCAGGAACTCGTCCTTGATCCGGTCCAGTTCCCGCAGCCGGTCCAGGCTCACGGTGAGGCTCTCGTTGACCCCGGTGAGCTCCTGGGTCTTCTCCCGCACTTTCTCCTCCAGGGTGCCGGCCCAGGCCGCCAGTTCGGTCCGGGACTGCTCCAGGCCCCGGGTGCGGTCCTGGACCAGCTGCTCCAGGTTGGCGCGGATCTCCTCCAGCTCCCAGATGGTCTCCATGAGCTGGCGGGTGCGCTCCTGCACCCGGGACTCCAGCAGCCGGTTCTGCCGCTCGATCTCGTCCCGGGAGATCCTCAGCTTGTTGGTCATGACCTCGAAGCTGCGGCCCAGGTCCTCCAGCTCGTCGTGGGAGCGCACCCGCACGGACATGCCCTCGAAGTTGCCCTGGGCCACCCGCTGGGCGGCGGTGGTGAGGGCCACCACCGGCCGGATGTAGAGGTTGGCCAGGTAGACCGCGGCGGCGATCCCCAGCACCAGGGCCACCACGCCCACCCACATCCCGCGGTCCAGGTTGTCGCTGGCCAGCTGCCGGATCTCCTCGGTGGAGAAGCCCAGGACCAGGGTGCCCTGGCGGTCGGCGGCGGGATCCCATAAGACGATGGGGGCGACGGCCACCAGGGTGCCGCCCTGGGAGTGGATGAAGGACCGGGTGCCGCCCTTTTCCTGCGCCAGCTGCCGGGCCCAGGCCGGCGCCGCGGGGCTGGCGTCCAGCACCCGCCCCGCGGGATCCAGCACCACGCTGAACCGGAAGGCAGGTATGTGCTTGACCCCCTTGAGGATGCGGATGATCTCCCCGGGCCGGTCGCCCTCCAGGGCGGGAGCCAGGGCATAGCTGGCGGCCTCGGCCACCTGCCGCGCGCTCAGGGCGGCCTGGGCGCGGAACCGCCGCTCCACCTGGCGCGGGTAGTAGGCCACGTTGAACAGCGCGAAGCCCAGCACCAGGATGGCGATCACCGCACTCAGCTTGGTCTTGATTGAAACCCTGAACATCCCCCCCAGTGTAGCCGGATGTCGGGGGGGTACGGGTCCCGGGGTGGTCGTTGCGGGGACGGCTCGCCGGCGCTCGCCTTTCCCGCGACGGAACGGAGGGGGGAGGGGGGCGTGTCCCGCTGACTCAGGTGCGGGGGACGGGCTGGAAGAGGTGGAACAGGGCGGCGCCGTAGCGGCGCTGCTCCAGGAGTTCGAGGCCCGGGGGGGGCGGGAGGGAACAGGGGTGGCCGGATTCCCAGACCAGGAGGCCGCCGGGGGCCAGCCAGTCCTGGATCCGGGGGGCCATGGCGGCCCAGAGGGCGGCGCTCGCCTCGTAGGGGGGGTCGGCGAAGATCAGGGACTGGGGGGGGAAGGCGTCCCGGGACAGGCGCTGGACGTCCTTGGCCAGGACCTGGAGGCTGGTGCCCCGGGCGTTGGCCTTGATGCAGGCCAGGGCGGCGGGGGCGCGCTCCACGCAGGTCACCGGGGCGTAGCCCCGGCTCCAGGCCTCCAGGGCCACGGCCCCGGTGCCCGCGAACAGGTCCAGGAAGCTGCCCTGGGGCCAGCGCTGGAGGATGGAGAACAGGGCCTCCCGGGCCCGGTCGGCGGTGGGACGGACCGCGAGGTCCTCGGGCGCCTGGAGGCGCCGGCCCTTGATGGCCCCGGCAATGATCCGCAAAGGTCAGTACGCCCAGCGCAGCAGGGCGCCGCCCCAGGTGAAGCCCGCGCCGAAGGCGGCGAACACGGCCAGGTCGCCCTTCTTGAGCTTGCCCGCCTCCAGCGACTGGTGCAGGGCGGTGGGCAGGGTGGCGGAGGTGGTGTTGGCGTAGTCGCCGATGTTGCTGGCCATGCGCTCGAAGGGCAGCTCCAGCCGCTTGGCCGCGGCCTCCATGATCCGCAGGTTGGCCTGGTGCGGGACGAACAGCGCCACGTCCTCGGTGTTGATCTCGTTGCGGTCCACCATGAGCCGGCTCACTTCGGCCATGTCGCGCACGGCGCGCTTGTAGACCTCCCTGCCGTCCTGGCGGATGTAGTGCATCCTGGCGGCGACGGTCGCGGCCGTGGACGGATTCAGCGAGCCCCCGCCGGGCATGCACAGGAAAGGGGCGCCGGAACCGTCCAGCCGGTGCTCGAAGTCCAGGAGCCCCAGGCCCTCCTCCACCTGCTCCAGGATCACCGCCCCGGCCCCGTCCCCGAACAGCACGGCGGTGTTGCGGTCGCTCTTGTCGATGATGGAGGTCATGACGTCGCACCCGACCACGGCCACCCGCTTCAGGCCGGCCCCGGCCACCAGGCCGGCCCCGGTGGTGAGGGCGAACAGGAAGCTGGAGCAGGCGGCGTTCAGGTCGAAGCCGAAGGCGTGGTCGGCGCCGACCTTGTGCTGGATCAGGGCGGCGGTGCAGGGGAAGAACATGTCCGGGGTGACGGTGGCCACGATGATGGCGTCCAGGTCGCCGGCCTTGAGGCCCCGGCGCTCCAGGGCCATCTTCAGGGCCCCGGCGCCCAGGTCCGAGGAGCCCACCCCGGGTTCGACCCAGCGGCGGGTGCGGATGCCCGTGCGGCTCAGGATCCACTCGTCACTCGTGTCCACCATGCCGGCAAGGTCGGTGTTGGTGACGATGCGGTCGGGGTAGAACTGGCCGGTGGCGGTGATCCCCACAGGAAGGGCAAGCCGTTGCTTCAAAGGAACCTCCGGATGAGTGACGCTGGTCCGAACCCTTGATTGTGCGGGAATCCGGCGCGGTTTGCCACGCCGGACTTCCCGCCCCCTCCCGAAAGGTCGCGGGCGCTGGGCCTTGCTATGATCAAATCGACTTCCCAAGGTGACTCATGCCGACCCTCGCCGTGCTTCCTTCCCGCTTCCAGGCCTCCCGCTTCCCGGGCAAGCCCCTGGCCCTCATCGCCGGCCGGCCCATGATCCAGTGGGCCTGGGAGGCGGCCTCGGCGGCCCCGGGGGTGGACGCGGTGGTGGTGGCCACGGACGACGCGCGCATCGCCGCCGCGGTGGCAGGCTTCGGCGGCCGGGTGGCCATGACCGATCCGGCCCTGCCCTCCGGCACGGACCGGGTGGCCGCGGCGGTGGCGGACGTGGGCGCCGGCTTCGACGTGATCCTGAACCTCCAGGGCGACGAGCCCGCCATGCACCCCGGGACCATCGCCGCGGTGGTGGCGCTCATGCGGAACCAGCCCGGGCTGCCCATGGCCACCGCCGCCTGCCCGTTCGGTTCTGCGGAGGAGCTGTTCAACCCCAACGCCGTGAAGGTGGTGACCGACGACGCCGGCCGGGCCCTGTATTTCAGCCGCAGCCCCATCCCCTACCTGCGCAACAGCCAGGTGTTCCAGGCGGATTTCCGGCCCTGGCTGAAGCCGGAGCAGCTGGCCCGGTTCCAGCGGCACCTGGGGATCTACGCCTACACGCCCGAGGCGCTGCTGCGCTTCACCCGCCTGCCCCCGCACCCGCTGGAGCAGTTCGAGATGCTGGAACAGCTCCGGGCCCTGGCGGCGGGCATGGCCATCGGCGTGGCCGCCACCCCGCACCTGAGCCTGGGGGTGGATGTGCCTGCGGATGTGGCGGCGGTGGAGGCGCTGCTGGTCCAGCGGGGGGCCGGGCTGGCCTGAAGACCGCAGCCATCCATGGAGGCTGCGGATCGTCAGTGGTTTCAGGTCGCCCTGGCCGAATCACCGTCCGACAAAGCGGCGAGCACCGCCAGCGCCAGTTCAGTGAGGGACGGATCCCGGGCGCCCATCACCAGGACCAGGTCCCCGGGCTCCGCCTCGGCGCACAGGGCCTGCACCAGCGCTGCCCGGGACGGGGCGAACCGGGCCTGGACCCCCCGCAGGGCGATCTCGGCCACCACGTCCGCCGAGGAGATGTCCCGGGTGGCGCTGCCCCCGGCGTAGAACACCTCCAGCATCCAGAGCTTGTCCCGGGGCGCCAGCTCGGCGGCGAAGGTGTCGACGAAGTCCTGGCGCAGGAAGCGCAGCGGCCCGTAGCCGTGGGGCTGGAACACCGCCAGCACCCGCCTGGCCCGCAGGTGCGCGGTGCGGATGGCGGCGGCGACCTTGGCCGGGTTGTGCCCGAAGTCGTCCACCACCTCCACCCCCCGGGCGGCGCCCAGCACCTGGAACCGCCGCGCCACCCCCTGGAACCGCGCCAGGGGCTCCGCCATGGCCGCCAGGGGCACCCCCAGCATCGAGCAGGCGGCGATGGCGGCCAGGGCGTTCTCCACGTTGTGCCGCCCGGGCACGTCCAGGCGGAAGGCGGTGCCCTCCACCCGGAACCGGGAGCCGCTGCCGCCGGTCTCCAGGTCCTCGGCCCGCACCGTGCACCCGGCCCCGAAGCCGCACACGGCGGCGCCGGCCCGGAACGGCTCCAGGTTGGCCGCCTCGCCCACCACGAAGCCCGCCCGGGCCTGGGCCCGGAAGGCGGCGAACATGCCGGCCACTTCGGCCATCTCCTTGTGGTCCCGCTGCAGGTTGAGGATCACCCCCACCTCGGGGCGGTAGCGCACCACCGAACCGTCGCTCTCGTCCGCCTCCACCACCAGCAGGTCCGAGGTTCCGGCCCAGGCGTTGCCCCACAGCCCTTCCCGCTCCAGGGCCACCAGGGGTCCGCCGGTGATCACCGAGGGGTCCCGGCCGGCCCCCCGCAGGATCTCGAAGGCCATGGCCACGGTGGTGGACTTGCCGCTGGTGCCGGTGATGGCCAGGGTCCGGCGCTCCGCCACGAAGTGGGCCAGCAGCTCCGACCGGTGCACCAGCGGGATGCCCAGGCGCAGGGCCGCGCTGAAGTCCGGCACGGTGGCCTCCACGGCGGTGGAGTAGACCACGGCGGCGCAGTCCCCGCCCACGCCGCTGCCGTCCTGGGGATGCAGCTGCACCCCCAGCCGCTCCAGGAAGGCCCGGGCCGGGGCGGACTGGCCCCGGTCGAAGCTGCGGTCGCTGCCGCTGGCGCGGCCGCCGCGCTGGGCCACGTACTGGGCCAGGGCGCTCATGCCGCTGCCGCCGGCGCCGGCGAAATGCAGCCGGCCCAGCCCCAGGGGGCCGGGGCCCTGCGCCGCCACCAGGACCGGATCGCCCTCGGCCACCCGCTCGAACAGGTCCGCCACGTCGGCGCAGGCCATGCGCACGCAGCCGTGGGAGGCCGGGGTGCCCAGCGCCTCCGGGTGGTTGGTGCCGTGGATGTAGATGGTGCGTTCCAGGGAGTCGCAGCCGGGGCCGCGGTTCAGTCCCGGCTCCTGGCCGTCCAGGGTGAGGATGCGGTCCAGGATGAGGTCGTCCGGCAGCGGTTCGCCGCCCCAGCGCTCCCCGGTGGGCAGGCGGTCCCGGAACACCGTGCCCGGGGCCGCGCCGGCGCCGAGGCGCCGGTGGATGCGGTGCCAGCCGGGGGGCGTGCGCAGCGAACCGTCCGCGCCGCCCACCCCCGCGCTGGCGGTGGACACCGGGTACGCGGCCTCCAGCCGGCCTCCCTCCAGGAGGCCCAGCTCCTGGCGCTCCACGTCCACCACCAGGCACCGGCCCGGGGGCACCTGGGCCGAGGCGCCCAGGAGCAGGGTGCGGTAGCGGGCGGCGAGGAGGGGATCCGCGGGCATCATCAGGCGCGGGCCCAGGCCTTGACCAGGGCCTCGAAGCGCTCCCCGCGCTGCTCGAAGTCCCGGAACTGGTCGAAGCTGGCGCAGGCCGGGCTCAGCAGCACCTGGTCCCCGTCCTGGCCCAGGGCCAGGGCCGCCTCCACCGCCGCGTCGAAGGGCTGGATGGTGGTGTGCGGCAGGTCCCCCAGGTCCCGCTCCAGCTGGGGGATGGCCTCCCCCAGGAACACCAGCCGGCGCAGCTTGCCTTCCAGGGCCCGGCGCAGCGGGGCGTAGCCGGAGCCCTTGTCCTGGCCGCCCAGGATCAGCACCAGCGGCCCGGGCAGGGCCCGGATGGCGGTGAGGGTGGCGTCGACGTTGGTCCCCTTGGAATCGTTGTAGGCCTTCACCCCGCGCCGCTCGCCGCAGAGCACGATGCGGTGGGCCAGGCCCGGGTAGGTGCGCAGCCCCTCCCGGATCGCCTCCAGGTCGGCGCCGCCGTGGCCGGCCAGCACCGCCGCCGCCAGGGCGTTCTCCACGTTGTGGTCGCCCGGGATCAGCAGCTTGGCGCGGTTGACCAGCGGGTGCTCGCCCCACTCGTCCACCAGCCACAGGGTCCCGTGCTCGTCGCACCAGGCGCCGGGGCCGTCGGGAGCGGCCCAGCCGAACCGGGCGCTGCGGCCCTGCCCCGGGGCCATGGCCTCGAAGGCCGGGTCGGCCAGGGGGGTCAGCCGCAGGTCGTCCGGGACCTGGTGCTGGAAGATCCGCACCTTGGCGGCCCGGTAGGCCTCCAGGGTGCCGTGCCGGGCCAGGTGGTCGGGGGTGAGGTTCAGGGCCGCCGCCGCTTCCGCATGGAACTCGCGCACCGTCTCCAGCTGGTAGCTGGAGCACTCCACGGCGTACACGGTGGCGGGCCTGGCCCCCTCCATGGCGGTGCTCAGCGGCGTGCCCAGGTTGCCGCAGGCCACCACGGGCAGCTCCGCCGTCTTCAGCAGGTGGGCGGTGAGGTCGGTGGTGGTGCTCTTGCCGTTGGTGCCGGTGATGGCCAGCAGGATGGAGCCGTCGGCCCGGGCCCGGAGGGCCCGGTGGGCCAGCTCCAGTTCGCCGATGACCGGGATGCCGCGGCGCAGCGCCTCCAGGGCGAACGGGATCCCGGGGCTGATCCCCGGGCTGAGCACCACCTCTTCGCAGCCGTCCAGCAGGGTGAGCGGATGGGAGCCCCATACGCCCATGACCGACAGCTCCGCCAGCCGCGCGATCACCTGCGGTTCGGGGCCCGGCCTGCTTTCGGTGAGCACCACGTCCTTCCCGGCCCTGGCCAGGTGCTCCGCGGCCCCCATTCCCGAACGCCCCGCTCCCACCACCACGATCCGGCCCATGCTCGTCTCCCAGCCCTCCAGTGTGGCAAGGGAGCGCTCCCGGCGATAGTCCGGCGCTGGCCTCTGCCCGGCAATGCGGTCAGAATGGCCTGGGAGGCCCCGCGCCCCATGAACGACCTCATCCTGCGAAGCATCCTGGGCGGGACCCGGCAGGCGGTCACCTATGCCCATCCGATCGTCGGCCTCAAGGACGGCGACACCAAGGGCCAGGAGATGCTCACCCGGTTCGCGGGCGAGGACGGCCGGATGGTCGCCGTGGGCAGCCTGCTGGAGGACGCCACCCTCGCCCCGGAGCTGCGGGTGGAGCTGGACCTGCTCTGCCTGGCCGAGGTGTTCGGCACCCTGGCCCGGCACCCCATCACCGAGCATCTGGTGTTCGTCAACCTGCACCCGCTGACCCTGGAGCACCCCGAGTTCTGGAACCGGATCCAGCCCTGGCTCTGGGACCTGTCCATCCCGCCCCACCGCATCGTCCTGGAACTCACCGAGACCTGCGCCATGCACGACCTGGACCGCATGGACGGCTTCGCCCGGCGCCTGCGCGACATCGG